>Ga0185299_10000891_pt1 | contig 69123 bp, 65 predicted proteins | sample PaiPotPPA55metaG_FD_128002 | JGI IMG/M metagenome (GOLD analysis project Ga0185299, IMG submission 128002) | Iron sulfur acid spring bacterial and archeal communities from Banff, Canada, to study Microbial Dark Matter (Phase II) - Paint Pots PPA... ... | reverse complement strand
TTCTCTTCCTGGCACTGAAAGTAGAGCGGGTTGCGGCCCGGTTGCAGCCGGAAGTGGCTGGGTGAAATTGTTACCCCCGGCGGGGGGAAAAGCAAGGCAAAATGTCAATCCGGGCGCGCTCTACCGGATCTCCGCCTCCTGCCTTACATTTTCCCGTGAAACACATACACCAGCTCAATCAGCAGGATCAAAACCACTATGGATTCCAGAACAAACGTGCGCGACTGGTGGAATTGGTCAATCAGGAAGCGATACAGGTCTTCGGCGGTGCGCAGCTTTTCTTTTGCCAGGCTCTTGTAGTCGTGTACGCCGATCTTGTTGGCGGCCAGGCGATATAGCCGGGCGGAGAACATATCACTCAGGAACTTGATGGCGTTGTCGGCGCGCTCGGTGAGTTCGGTCACATCCAGCAGAACCGTCTGCAGCCGCGAGGCTTCCTGGGGCAGACGCCACCGGCCAAACAGGGATTTTTTCTCCAATGAGTCGTAAACGCCAGCCAGTTCCCGGGTAAGCAGGTTGTCATAGTAGCGGAATTCGAGCAGCTGGGAATTGGCGTATTCCAGCAGTTGCATGGTGGTCTCGGAGCCGGAAAGAGAGTCGTAAACGAAGGCAGCATTCCATCCCAGGACCGCCACATCGTTCGGGTAATAGGACATCGCGGACTGCAGGACCTCGCTGCGTTCACCGTCGGAGAGAATGGAATTTTCTCCGCGGACGACTTGCGCGATTTGCTGGCCGCAAGAGGTCAGTAGCTGAGCCGCTGAGGGATTGCCGCTGATCTCGCGCATGAAGAAAATGAAATAGTCTTCGCTGAGCCAGGTTTCATACGGCTTGATCAGCGCAGGGCGCATGCGCTGGAATTTTTCCTTTATGATGGCCTCGGCCCGGGTCTGCAAATCGGTTTCTGAGATCCAGCGGCAGGAAAGCGCGATCAAGTCCGACCACTCTCCAGCGAATGGAAATTCGAACAGAACACTCACGACCCCGTAGTCGTAATACTTGATTCGAACTTGCGAGTCGGGATGGCCCCCGAGCTGCGCGTCTTCGACCACCGGAGGGCGCTCGAAAAACAACTGTTCCGCCGCGGCGTGCTTCAGTCCTTCCCCGAGGCGGCGGGCGCCGAGAATGGAACGGAGTTCGTCGAGCCGCATCTCTTCGCAGATGTCGAACAGGAACAGGCCGACGGCGGAACCGCGCAAGGTGGGATTGGCAGGAGATTCCACAGCCAACCAGTCTAACGCGGCAGCTGAGATTGGGCGAAATTCACAGGTTCACGTGGGGACAGCCGTCCCCGGCTGTCCAGGTTCGCAGAACCGCCGGTCTTGAGTTGAGGCTCTCGAACTGCGCTCGACGATCAGCCGAGGACGGCTGTTCCCAGGTCAACAAGGGGCGGCTGTTTCGACACCGGCATATAGAATCCTGATACATGCAACTGAAAATTGAAAAGCTGATTTACGGCGGCGATGGGCTAGCCCGGCTGCCAGCCGATGATCGTGGCCCCGGCAAAACCGTTTTTGTGCCATTTGTGCTTGAAGGCGAAGAAGTTGACGCGGTGCTAGCCGAGCAAAAGCCTGGATTCGCGCGCGCATCTCTCAATCGGGTGACGGCGGCGGCGGCGGATCGAGTGGAACCGGGCTGCAAGTATTTTCAGCGCTGCGGCGGGTGCCACTACCAGCACGCAAGCTACCAACATCAGCTCAAGATCAAAGCTGAGATTTTGCGCGAGACGCTGCGGCGGACGGCGAAGGTTGAATTGCCTTGCGAACTTCAGATTCACCCGTCTCCGGAGTGGGGCTATCGCAACCGGACGCGGCTCAAGGTGCAGAGAGCGCCCGAGTTTGCGCTTGGATATTATCGGCTTCGGTCGCACCAACTCTTGCCCGTCGAGCACTGTCCAATAAGCTCGCCTCTCATCAATCGCGCGATGGCTACGGTTTGGGAGCGCGGACGCTTGGGTGAAATTCCCGCAGTAGTGCGCGAGTTGGAGTTGTTTGCGGATCATGCCGACGAAGTTTTGCTTGTCGAAGCCTATTGCGAGCCTCGCACTTCGCAGGAGGATGCACAGGCCGCGGTGGACAAGTTGGCGAGCATTATGCGTGAAGTAAAGGGGGCAGCGGTTTTTGAACTGCCACCGGCTAATCAGTTTGTAGAACCCAAGCGCCTGGCTGCTTCCGGTGCAACGACGATCGTGTATCGAACTAAGCGGGCGGGCTATCGGGTGAGCACCGGAGCGTTCTTTCAGACGAACCGCTTTCTTATCGATGAACTCGCCGACATTGTCGTCGGCGGAGCGTCCGGACAGACAGCGCTGGATCTTTATGCTGGCGTGGGACTTTTCTCCGTCCCTCTCAAACAGAGTTTTGCACAGGTAATCGCCGTTGAAGCGGCACAGACTTCCTATGCTGACTTGCGGCAGAATGCTGGCCAGGAGGTAAAGGCAGTCCGGGCAACAACCGCGCAGTATCTGGATCAAGCCTCCGGGATTCATCCCGATCTGGTTGTAACCGATCCCCCACGCGGCGGGCTGGGTGAAAACGTGGTTCGCAGTCTGGCCAGGCTGGGCGCCCCTCGCATTGCGTATGTTTCGTGCGATCCGTCCACCCTGGCGCGTGATGTGCGGACGCTGCTGATTCTAAGTTACCGGATCGAAGGGGCCCATTTGATCGATCTGTTTCCCCAGACTTATCACATCGAGAGTGTTTTTCACTTGGCCCGTTGAAATTGTGAGCGCCTAGCATCGCTTCCTCGTCCGCCTGCCACTCGTCTTGACCGCTGGCAATCCTGCGAATCTACAAAAGCGCACGTATCCCCGGCAGCCATTGCTTTGGGCGGCATTGTCATTTGCTGGTGGGCTTTGGGCCGGGAAACATTTGTGGCGTCCGCCAAGCTGGTGGGTGATTGCGGCGCTAGTGTGTGCGGGGTCCGCAGCGTACTTACTCCAGCGAGGAGCACTGGTTTCTCGCGCACTGGTTATTGGGGCGGTCTTTCTGACTGGAGGTCTCACCATCCAGGTGCGCGGTTGCGGAATGCTGGATCGATTTGGCTCGGCAACGGCGAGCCAGTATTGGTCACTGCCCATGTCATTGCGGAAGGCAATTTGCAGGCGGACGGGCCGGCAGAACTGCATCAGCGAATTGACGTTGAGACAGAGAAAATAGAGCGGGGCGGACGAACCGCAGAAACTCGTTTTGCGGTTCGGCTGAATATTTATCCACGGATAGAAGAGAGCGATTCTCCACAAGCGTCGGCGGCTGGCGACATGGAGCTCCTTCGCTACGGCCAGCGCACCCGCTTTCCGGCGACTCTAATTACGCCGCGCAATTACCGCTATCCGGGAGCCTTCGACTACGCCGGAGATTTGCGCGACAAGGGAATCATTGCCACCGCCTCGACGAAGTACGGGGCGATCCAATTGCTTCCAGGATTCTCCGGCAGCCGCGTCATGCGCGGGCTGGCCCGGATCCACCGCAGCGTCATCGGGAAAGGTCATGCTCTGTGGCCGCAGCATGTGGCGGGGTTGATGGACGCAATCGTTATCGGCGAGGAGTCGTTCATTGACCGGCCGGAGCGAGTGGATTTTCAGCGATCCGGAACCTATCACGTGTTGGTGGTTTCGGGGATGAACGTCAGCATTCTGGCGATGGTCACGCTGTGGGTATAGCGGCGCACTGGCTTGGGGGAAGTTGCAGCCGGCGCTTCCGCCATTGTTTTGATTCTTGCTTATGCGGTGCTGACCAATATCGGCCCGCCAATGTGGCGTGCGGCGCTGAGTTTGCGGTCTATCTGGCGACCCGGTTGCTCTATCGCGATCGAGTAATGTTGAATGCGTTGGGTGCGGCCGCGTTGGCGTCGCTGATCGTTGAGCCGGAAGCGTTGTTTGGAGCCAGTTTCCAAATGACGTTCATTTCAACCGAGATGCCTGAGGCTGATGTGCTGAAGGTTGCACACCACGAAAGCGCTAGTTCGACGAACGAGGATTTTCTGGTGGCGGTCAGGCCGAGATTCGCTGTGATCTCGGTGGGGACCCGAAATGTTTATCATCACCCGCGCGCGGAAGTGCTTAAAACGACTGCAGCAGGCAAAGGCGCAAACTTTCCTCACCGACATGGACGGCGCTACGAGTTTCTACCTGGATGGCAAGACAGTCACTTCTCAGCTTCAGGGTCTTCGCTAGGACTGGCGCTGGCCTCATCCTCCACGGTTGCAAACTCGGCAGTTTCGTCGAGGTCCCTTCCTTCCGCTGCCTCTTCGGCGGGAGAGCGGCGGTATTCCTCAATGAGCTGGCGCGCAGCCGGCTCGTCTTCCTCGCGGACCAGAATGATAGTACCGCCGATGGGCAGAACATCCTGGGTGTTGTCCACGCCCCGGATCTCGGAGTCGATGCCGACGGATTCAAGCAGTCCTTTGACCACCAGAGTCTCCGTATCTTGATCGGTATCGAACACGCGCACCAGCTTTTCGTTGGGTTTGGGGTCGGGCGTAGGATCTGCGGCCATGCGGATTGCCTCCTGCTGAATTGCAGCAAGATGATTCTAGACGAAATCGCATTGCGAAGTTGCCTCGTCGTCAGTGCGCTCTTAGGTCGAGGAAATGCGGGCGTGCTGTGAGAGAAGTGACCGAAGTACAAAGACAGTCACCAGAGTGCCATTGCTTCGCCCGGGGGCATGACGAACAATGGTCGCAACGGACGCCGCCAGAGAGACATCTAACTATTAGCCGCGAAAGGCGCGCGGAGCGCGGGAAGAAGGCCCCTTGGAAGAAGCGCGAACCAATGAAGGTCAGCAGGAAGCTGCGAAGATCCGCCGCCTGCAAATCATGATCAGCATGGTAATGTCGGTCATCGGCCAGGACCCGAACCTGACTATCGAAGAAGCCTCGGAACTGGTTGCCGGAACCAAGCGTGCTGCGCTGGCCATGTTTCCGGACAAAGAATTTGCCTACGACATCCTGTATAAGCCGCGACTGCAAAGGTTGATGAGGGAGAGGTTTCGGCTGCAGTAGGATGTCCTAATAGTCATAGATGTGCTCGACAGTCACCCCGCCGCTGCGCAATTCATGTAGAACCGGAGATAGGGCAGGCACGTCGCAGAGCAGGATAATCCGCTGCATTTTCCGATCAGTAAGAATGGGGGCAGAGAAAAGTTGCTGAGCGTCTGGGCCATTGTAATGCCATGACTGCGGCGCAAGCACAGAGACGAGGATCTGCGAGTTGCCAGCGATTTCGACGAACTGAACTCCCTGTTCCGCGATTGCTGCGGCTGTGCCGGTGAACTCCTGGTAGCGGGGAATATTCACGATGAACGCCTTCGGCCCGACCTGCCTCGTGAGCCTTGCGCGCTGTGTGCGGTCAAGGATTGCTTGGTTGGCATTGCCGATCCATGCGTAGGTCTCGGACGGCTCGGATCCGTAGGTCAGGTGCGTCATTCTCTCGATCAACCAGCAGTAGAACGCCTCAATCGTGTAGTCGGCGGTGAGGGCTGCCTGACACCGACATTTTGCCGGAGTACTTCGTTCCCCATGACCGAATGCCGGAGTTTGTAGATGGCTTGCGTGAGGTGGTGCAGAGAAATAAAGCCAATCTTTTAAACCTCACAATCCGCACCGTTCATAGAGACACAGTTACCGCCCTCCCCTATGCGAAGCAAGATATGTTTGGGTTTGTGCTCTATTTCAATGTGGGATTTGACGACAAGGACAACGAAATTCTAAAGAAGACCACAATCGATCTGATCGATGCGGCCGAACGCGCGGGTGGAACGTACTATCTGCCTTACCAGTTGTTCTACTCAAAGGAGCAGTTGCGCAAAGCGTATCCAGAGATTGAAGAATTCTTCACAACAAAGAAGAAGTATGATCCCATCGGCCTGTTCTCTAATAAATTCTATGAGAAGTACGGGATGTGAAGCTTTCAAAAGAGACGGGAAAAAGCTCGGCCGTCCCGCCCAAGATCCTTTTTGACCTGCGGCCTGCCCGCGTACTAGACTCAAACCCCGGTGGTGCTCCCATGAAGACTTGTCTCTTCCTGCTGGCAATCCTGCTTCCTACTCCTGCGGTTCTAGCCGACGACGAGGGCCATCATCACGAAGAGATGACTGAGGCGCAACTGGGGACGGTGCACTTCCCATCGTCCTGTGCGGCGGGGGTGCAGAAGCCGGTGGAACGGGGCGTGGCCATGCTGCACTCGTTCTGGTACGAGGAGGCAGAAAAAGAATTTCAGGAGATCGGGAAAGACGATCCGAACTGCGCGATTGCCCACTGGGGAGTCGCGATGAGTCTGTGGCACCAGTTATGGAACCGTCCGGATATGACTGTCTTGGAGCGCGGCGAAGCTGAGCTGAAGCAGGCGCATTCACTGCATGGGGCAACCTCGCGCGAGCGGGATTATATTTCGGCGCTAAGCGCTTTCTATGTGCATCCTGACCGGCCATATCAGAAGCGGGTTGCCGCCTACTCGAAGGCGATGGAGAAAGTTTCGCAGCGCAATCCGGACGATCACGAGGCGGCGGCGTTCTATGCATTGTCGTTGTTGGCGGCAGAGCCGGAGCACGACAAAACGAAAGCAACCCGGCTGAAGGCGGCCGCGGTGCTGGAGAAGTTGTTTGCCGAAGAGCCGAACCATCCAGGAGTGGCCCACTATTTGATCCATACCTATGACCGGCCGGACATGGCGAAACTCGGACTGCCCGCGGCGCGCAAATACGCGCAGCTTGCGCCTGCTGCTCCCCATGCGCTGCACATGCCAGCACACATTTTTGCGCGGCTGGGGTTGTGGCAGGACGATATTGATTCCAACGTTGCCTCGGTCGCCGCCACTCGCAAAGAAGCAGCGATGCATATGGGAGGCGAGGGGCATCAGTTCCACGCGCTGGATTTCCTGGTCTATGCGTATCTGCAAACCGGGCGCGAAGAGGATGCGCAGAAGATCATTGATGAAGTCCGCGCCATGCCGCCGATGCACGACATGTACGGGATGGGGTTTGACCCGACGAAGTTCGCGTTGTCAGTGTTTCCGGCGTCTTATGCGCTGGAACTGCATCATTGGAACGAAGCGGCCCAGCTTGCTGTGGTGGTTGACGCCAGCGATTCGGACCAGTCGGTTACTTATACGGCGCGGGCGATTGGCTCGGCGCGAAGCGGGAATGTAGAACGGGCCCGCAAACAGCTTGCACAGTTGGAGGCGATCCAGAAGAAACTCGAGCCAGGAAAAAAGAAAGATCAAGGCGAATACGAGGGCGTAACCGACGAGTTGACGCTAGCCCGGGCATGGATTGCGTATGCCGACGGCAAGCGCGACGAGGCCGTCGCATCGCTGCGAACCATTGCGGACAAAGAAAAAGGCGAGGCTGAATCCAGCCAGGGGGTGCCAGCGCACGAGATGCTGGGCGACATGCTGCTGGAAGCCAACCGTCCTGAAGAAGCGTTGGCGGAGTACGAGGCGTCGTTGAAGAACGATCCAGGCCGGTTTAATTCGCTGTATGGTGCGGCACGGGCGGCGGAAGCGGCCCACAAGAACGACAAGGCCCGGGAGTATTACTCGCAACTGCTGACGAACTGCAAGGGGTCATTATCGGAGCGGGCGGAGTTGAAGTATGCGCGTGAAGAGATGGACAAACTGGCCCGGGTTTCTACGGAGCGTAGCGCGATCGAAAATCCGGTGATGCTTTCTCCCGCGCCAATCCTGATCCCCGATTCGCTTGCGAGTTCCTGAGGCCCGCTCAATCCCCGCCGGTCGGCGCGTCGGTCCCATGCTATTGAAACAGTCGTATTGCGGATCCCAAGCTGGATTTCATCTGCCACGGAACGTGTCGTCCATCATCTGTGAGCCGCGCCCAGCATCGCCTTCACCGCCATGGCCGCGATCATGAATACGGCACCCAGCGCCGCGTTGTACTCGCGGTGTTTCCAGTAAAGATCCCAAGAGAAGGAGTTCGCGCTGCTCGGATAAGGGCGGAGACGCGGAAACAATCGCGGGACATGGCGGGCATATTCCTCAAACTCCGGAAAGTGTGTTTGCAGAAACGCTTCTTCGGAGCGGATCACGGGAATATAAATGGCGAAAAACATGACGGTCGCGATTAGGGCAATCAACCAGCTTCGGGAAGCGATCGCAAAGCCAGCGGCGAGAACGAGAGATCCGAGATAAAGAGGATTGCGAGTGTAAGCGTAGGGGCCGCTGGTGGTAAGTTGTTGGTTCTTCTTGACGTGTCCGGATGCGAGGGCGCGGATTAGCAATCCGATCAGGGAAATGCAACTACCAGCGATGATTGAGTGAAAGGTCGGATTTGCCAGCCAGATGTAGGCGACAGCAAACAGGAAACCGAGCGGCACGCGGATGCGGCGCGCGATTTTCTGCCAGCTAGGCATGATGAATCTCCAACAAGCGGCGAGCGGCGGAGATCACTTCATCGGCGGTAATCTGAAGCAATCCCGGATCTGGGACGCTGGTGTGCGAGAGCGATGTGCGACTAGCAGGATTTCGCAGCACGATGTTCTTGGTTCCGTAGGGGCCGTTGCGGGCGGGATCGGTGGGGCCGAAAAGCGCGACCACGGGAATTTGTAACGCGGCTGCGAGATGGAGCGGGCCGGTATCGCCTCCGATGAACAGTCGGGCACGGCGCGTGAGCGCGATCAGTTCCGCGATGGAGCAGGAAATTGATTGTGCCGTGCCATTGCTCGCCGCAAGCGCGGCTTGCGCAAGGCCTTCCTCGCCAGGGCCGCAGTTGATGAGGGGCGTCAGTCCGTCCGCGGCCAGCGCGCTAGCGACAGCGCCGTAGCGCTCGGGTGGCCACTGTTTTGCGCCCCATCCGGCGCCGGGGTTGATCATGGCGAATTCTTTTGCTCCGCCGAGAGCCACCACCTGCTTAGTAATGTCCGCCTCCGCTTGATCGTCACGTGGAAATTCGGCTGTCGGCACAGGGAGAGTGTTTCCGGTGATGGCTTCAGAGAGAGCATGACATTGTTCCACGACATGAGCTTTCGTCGTCGCTACCCGGCGGCTGTACAGAATTCGCGCTGGGGTTTCGCGCGGATGGTCGAAGCCGAACATATTTCGAGCTCCCGAGCAGCGCGTAATGACTGCCGACTTGAGAGCCCCCTGGAAGTCAACCGCGATTTCATATTTCAAGTCGCGCACTTCATGCAGCGCCGCAGAGATCTGCCGCTGCGTTTCGTGCGCGAGCAGCGATTTGCGCCAGGCTTTGGTATTCACAGCATGGACGATATCCACCAGAGGACGCGAAGGGCTGCGCGGGCCGGCTCTGGGGAAGTTTTGCGCACAAAGCAGTTGTGCCCAGCGTTCTTCGACGATCCAACCGATTCGCGTATTGGGCCGGACATTGCGCAGAGCAGTGACCGCGGGCAGGGTATGGATGATGTCTCCCATGGCGCCGAGGCGCACCACCAGCAGGCTTTCGGGGTCCGCCGCGGTGGCGCTCACGGCCGGCGTGGCTCCGTCGAGCGTTGCCGCAGCCGATTGCGAATGATGTCAGTGGCGGAGTGGTCTTTGGGGTCTCCGACAATCTCGACGCGTCCGCCGCACTCGATCACGCTGTCGCGCTCGGGAACGCTGTAGGCCGTGTAATCCGTGCCCTTGGCGTGAATGTCGGGACGAATCTCACGCACCAGCGCGCGGACGTCGGGCTCAGAGAAGATCACCACTGCGTCCACGTCGGCTAAAGCTGCTAGGATTTCTGCGCGCTCTTCAGCGGGCATGATCGGCCTGCCCTCGCCCTTCAGCGCGCGCACAGAATCGTCGGAGTTGATGGCGACTATTAAATGTCCGCCCAGTTGCTTAGCCGCGTGAAGATAGCGCACGTGGCCGACGTGCAAGAGATCGAAGCAACCATTGGCCAGCGTGATTTTCTCACCCCTGGCGCGCCAGGTCTCCGTGCGGCGCCGCAATTCTTCTCGACCGACAATTTTTCTAGTGGTCATGGTGTGAAATTCAAACGCGAGCCGCGGACTAAGTGGATCTTCGCGAATTCTTTTTCAGCAATCTAGCTATAGCTAGAGGACTGCTGCAACTCGTTCTATCCGCGTATTTCCGCGAAATCCGCGGCGCGACTTACTTTCCCAGGGGTGGCAGCCCGATCGATCGCGTCCAGCAACTCCTGTTGCGAAACCGTCGCGGTGCCGCGCTTCATCACCACGATTCCGCCGGCGTAATTTGCCAGATGCGCCGCTTCTTCGGCGGTCGCACCGGCCGCGAGTGCCGCGGTAAAGGTCGCGATTACGGTGTCTCCTGCGCCGGTCACATCCGTGACCTGATCGCTGCCGAAGACGGGAATATTGAGCGGCTTGTGCTTGCCGGAAAATGCGACCATGCCGTCGCGGCCGCGGGTGATAATCAGCGATTGCAGTTTCATGCGGGAAATAATTTCAGCGCCCGCAGAGCAAAGGCTGTTTAAGTCTTGTCCGATGTGCAAGGCCAGAGCTTCCTCCACTTCGGGTTCGTTAGGGGTGGCAGCGGTGACGCCGGAAAATTCCAGCATGCGGTGGCGCGAGTCCAAGACGACAGGGATGGAGCTAGTTGGTCCTTTAGCGCGCGCAGCAGTCAGGATTTGCGGTGTTGCAGCCCCATAGCCGTAATCTGAGACCAGCAGAGCATCCGAGGCTTGTAAATACTGGCGCGCTGCCAGGATCAATTCACGCGTGACGTGACTCCCGGGCGCAGCGTCCGGCTCGCGGTCAACCCGAACCACCTGCTGACGCCAAGTGTGTGGCATTCCGGCAAGAATGCGCGTCTTGGTCACGGTGGGATAGTTCTTGTCCTTGCGGATTCCGGTGACGGGAACGTGTTTGTGGCGGAAACTACGGAGCAGCAAACGTCCGGCGTCGTCGTTTCCTACGATTCCCACCGGGAGCACGTTGACGCCCAGGTCCGCAAGATTATTTACGGCATTCGCCCCTCCCCCGGGGACGACCGTGCGCTCGCGATGCCGCAGGATCAGTACTGGGGCCTCGCGCGAAACGCGGGAGATTTCGCCGAAGATAAATTCGTCTGCCACCATATCGCCGAGAACGGTGACGGTGATGCGCGGGAATGCGGCCACGATCTTCCGCAGGCGGTCGGCTTCTTTAGGAGCGCGCGTCATTTTCAGGCGATCAATCTCCAGAGCGATTTTCTCACGGCGATGGCCTACGTTCCTGAATCACACGCAAAATGGTATCCAAAGCGTCAGCGGGTTCGAGAAGTTCCATGACCACGCGAGCAACGGCCACGGGCTCGAGTGCGGCAAGTAAGGGTCCGAGATTGATCGCGTCCTTCTCGGTGGTGACGAAGCCGCCGGCGTGCTTCTGTTTCCGCAGTGCCACAAGTTCGCGGGCATCTTTCTCGCTATAGGAGTGGTGATCGCGATAGAGCTTGGTTGCGACCGGCTGAATGCCGCCCACTCGCAACTGCTTTATGAATTTCTCCGGGCGAGCTATGCCGCAGAAGACCACTGGATTGGGCGGACCTTCGGCGATGGCCATGCTGCGCCATAAATGCCAAGTACGTTGTTGGTCTAGCCCTAACTCGGAGTCGGAGTAGGTTGATTCTGCTGACAGAACCACCGCATCGGCGCGGCGCAACGATGTGCAGGGCTCGCGCAGTCGGCCTGCGGGGAGCAGTTGATCTCGAGCATCTTCCGGCGGGAGGAGAACGATATCGAAGTCGCGGGTCAATGAGCGGTGCTGGAATCCATCGTCCAGAATGTGCAGTTGCGACCCAAACTTGCTTTCTGCGAAAAGACCCGCCTGATAGCGGCTTTCGCCGACAAACACTGGGCAATCGAGGCGTTTCGCGATCAAGAGCGGTTCGTCTCCGAAGTCGCGGGGTGAGCCGTTGGGATCAACCGCAAGTACCCCTTGAGTCTTGCGGCCATAGCCACGCGACAAAACATCGAAATCAATGCCCCGTTGTTGCAGAAGGCCGCCCAACAGGATGACAAACGGAGTTTTCCCGGATCCGCCGACGGAAATGTTTCCCACACTAATGACTGACCGGGACAGTCTTCGTGTCGTCAGAATGCCGCGATCGTACAGGCTATTGCGGGCACTGACCGCGGCACCGTAGATTGCGCCGAGCGGGTTCATGCTGGCCTCGCCTCGTGCGATTGCGCCGTCAGTAATTCGCGCAGGTTCTGCAGGGTGCGATTTGTGGCTCCTCGTTGGGCGTTGAGTGTTTCGGCGGCGCGGCGGCCAAGTTCACGGCGGAGGGTCTCATTGGCCAGCAATTCCAGGAACGCAGAACTCAGCTCTGACGGGCTGACCACGCGGACTGCGTCGCGGCTCCGCAATAACTCGACGATGTCGCGGAAATTCTCAGTGTGGGGTCCGATCAAAATTGCCACGCCATGCTGCGCGGGTTCGATGATATTGTGGCCTCCGCGGGGAACCAGGCTACCACCGACAAACGCGATATCGGCTAGGGCATAGAGGCTGGAAAGCTCGCCGATGGAATCAATCAGCAGCACCGCGCCGCTCAAAGATTCTCCGTTCCACTGCGAGCGTCTAAAGAACCTGATCTTTAATTGTTGGAGGCTTGCTGCTACCCCGTCAAAACGCTCAGGATGGCGAGGGGCGAGCAGCAGGACAGCGGCGCGGTGGCGGGACACCACCTTCCGGAACGCTGCCGCTAACAGATCTTCTTCGCTTGCGGGAGCGCCCTCGACGGTGCTTCCGCAAACCAGAACTGGGCCGGAACCGGATGCGGCCAGTGCCGCTCGCAACTGTGCCACGATGGGAGTGGCGGGCGGCGGGGGAACATCGTACTTGAGGTTTCCTCCAAGCAAAACCCGGTCGGGGACTGCGCCGATCTCGACCAGGCGGCGGGCATCTTCGGGGGTCTGGGCAAGAAAAAGATCTACACTGCGAAGTATTTTTGCAAGAACTTTGCGCCAACGCCTGTAACCGGGAAACGAGCGATCCGAGATGCGGGCGTTCACGATAGCCACCCGCGTGCCGGACCGATGCGCAACTCGGAGAAAGTTCGGCCAGAATTCGGTTTCGGCAATCACAATCAGAACGGGCCGCAGCGCGGCAATCCAACGCCGCGTGGCAAATGCGAAATCAATGGGAAAGTAGAAGACGTTTTCATTACCGAATCGCGCTGTGGCGAGTCTCTGTCCAGTGTCCGTGGTGGTGGAAACTACGACTCGATGCTCCGGAAATTGAACCCGCATGGCCGCCACTAGTTCACTAACGGCGAGGACTTCCCCGACTGAAACTGCGTGGATCCAGATGGAGGGCTGGTGAGGATTCTGAAATCGCTCCGGTACCAAACCCAGTCGTTGTGGCAATCCCCGGCGATACTTGCCATGGCGGAGCATTTGAAACAGCCAATACGGACTCCCCAGCACGAGCACTACGGCCAGGAGCGCGCTGTAAAGGGGGTACATTGAGGAAAAGACATTCTAACCGTGAACGTGACGGGGGACACAGGGGCGGTCCGCTACCGAGGCACCAAAAGCGGCCTGGTCTGGCATCCTATATCCTGAGCTGCATATGAAAAGATTGCCTTGGGTTCGGTTCTGGCTGCCGTCGGCGTTAGTCATTGTCTTGCCGTCGCTGTGTCTGGCGGCAAAGCAATTCTCCATGCCCAAGACGCAGCCAGCGTTCAGCTATCCGGCGCACGACCATCACGCGAAAGAGAACGTCACCGTCGGGCTCGATCCTTATGACGATCTGGCTAAAGCGAGAGTTTTCACCGTCAATTACCACGATCACGATCTGCTGCCCATCCTTCTGGTGGTGACCAACGACAGTGACGAACCGATTGAACTCTCGGGAATGAGTGCGGAGCTGGTGACTGCGGACCGCGCCAAGTTGAGCGCAGCGACCGAGGACGACATTCTACGAAGGATTTCTCATCCCCGTGCCTCGGGCGCGCGTGTCCCGGTTCCTTTTCCAACCAAGCGGGTAAAAGGTGGGGTGAATTCCAAGGAGTTGGATGAGATTCAAAGCGCACAGTTCAAAGCGAAAGCCGTGGAACCACGGAGCTCTCAGGCAGGATTTCTCTTTTTCGATGTCTCCGATCTGCAGAATCCACTCTCGGGAGCGCACTTTTACTTGACCGGAGTGCGCGATTCGTCCGGCCATGAACTGATGTATTTTGACGTTGAGTTGGGGAAACCAGTGGGCAGCAGTGGCCATTGATCAGTGATCAGTGGTCAGTTAGGTCGGCGATCCGGTGACGGGGCGGCCGTGGGTTAGTGAAACCTTCGTACTTGGTTGATCCCCACCCAATAATCATTGCCTACTGACCACTGCCCACTGCCCACTAGCCACTGTTTTATAATCTCCTGAATATGGCGACATCGGTGGAGAGTTCTGTAGCGGAGCGGGCCAAGTATGAGCCGGTCATCGGACTGGAAGTCCACGTCCAACTGCTGACCGCGAGCAAGATATTCTGCTCCTGCTCAACACGCTTTGGCGACCCGCCGAATACGAATGTGTGTCCGGTGTGCCTGGGGCTTCCGGGTGCATTGCCGGTTCTAAATCGCAAAGCGGTGGAGTTTGCGACGCTGGCGGCGATGGCGCTGAACTGTGAGATCCGCGAGACTTCGATTTTTGCCCGCAAGAACTATTTCTATCCTGACCTACCCAAGGGCTACCAGATTTCGCAGTATGACAAGCCTCTGGCGGAGCATGGGTTTATTGAGATCGAGGCTGGTGGTGGTCGGGCGGGGCCTGAGCTGAGCGTAGTCGAAGGGACGCCCGGCGGTTCAACCACAACCAAGAGGATTGGAATAACCCGCGTGCACCTCGAAGAAGATGCGGGCAAAAGCCTTCATGAGGGCTTCGTGGGCTCGTCGGACACTACAGCGATCGACTTGAACCGCAGCGGAGTGCCGCTGATTGAAATCGTGAGTGAGCCGGATATCGCTACTTCCGACGAAGCTTACGAATATCTGACGCGGCTGAAGGAAATCATTCTGTACACCGGGGTGAGCGACTGCAACATGGAGGAAGGCTCGTTGCGCTGCGATGCCAACATCAGCGTGCGGCCGCGAGGGCAGGAGAAGTTTGGCACCAAAACGGAAGTGAAGAACGTCAACTCGTTCCGCTTTATTCGCGAGGCGCTGGAGTACGAGATTGACCGGCAGATTGAAGTGATCGAAGGCGGCGGAAGGGTCACGCAGGAGACGCGGCTCTATAACTCCGTCGAAGGCAAAACATACGGAATGCGGTCAAAAGAGCAGGCGCATGACTATCGTTACTTCCCGGAGCCTGATCTGCTTCCGCTGGTGGTGGACGAAAAATGGATGGGGGAAATCCACAGCACATTGCCCGAACTGCCCGAAGCGCGGCGGAAGCGTATGGTGGCGGACTACGGTATTACTGTGCAAGATGCGCATGTGCTCACGCTGACCAAGACGTTGGCCGACCAGTTCGAGTCGGCGGCGAAGGCAGCAAGAAATCCCAAACGCGTGGCGAACCTTGTCCAGAGCGAACTGATGGGCCGGCTCAAAGCCCACGGGCTGGAGATTGAGAACTCACCGATCACCATGAAGGGCATAACGCAGGCGGCGGACTTGGTGGAATCGGGAGTGATCTCGGGCAAGATGCTAAAAGATCTCTTCGACCTCTGCTTCGAGCGTGGCAAGGACTTCCCTGAGGTCTATGAAGAAGAAGGGCGTCCGGAGCAGTCGCGTGACACTTCGGCGCTCGAAAAGATCATTGACGAAGTGCTGGCGGCGAATTCCAAGCAAGTCGAGCAGTATCGCGCGGGGAAGAAGACCGTGATCGGATTCTTTGTTGGCCAGGTGATGAAGCTGTCCAAGGGCCAGGCCAATCCGCAGATGGTGAATGAGCTGGTGGCGAAGAAGCTGTCGTAGACCATTGCATCCGGGGCAATTTCTTTCGCCCCTTCGGGGCTCGTGTCGTCCCCCGATCCTACCCAGGGCTTGCGCCCTGGGCTGTGTTCTTTCGTCGCTTCACGGCTTGGCTGGGTCAACCGGCCAACATCTTCCGTCATGTTCCGGGTTTTGCTGATCCCGCTTAGCATGGACTTCTTCCCTACAAGAACAGGGCCATCGTGTGCCCGGGGGCGGACATGCAACTCACTGGCAAACGCATTTTTACCGCGGTGATGCTGGTCGGCGCCGCGATTACGGTTTATCAGGTGATGAGTAGGCCGCAGCCGATTGCGCCTCCGCTGATGGCCAGTGCCGCGCGGGAGAACGCGCAGGCGTTTGATCAGAAGCTGGGGCAACTGGCTGTGCCCCGAACTGCGGGCAGCGCCCCCACCGAAGTTCATTTCACTTCCGACGAAGTCAGCGCGGAAATGGCGGAGTCGATGGGAGCGGTTCCGGCAGCTCCGCCGACGGCAGCCAAGCCGGTCAGCGCCGCGCCCGGCTCTCCCGATGCGGTGGTTGCTCCGGGGGAGGTTACAGTTAAGGGCTATCAAGTGAAACTGGATGGAGACGTTGCCCACGGCCAGTTCCTCACTCAAGTCGCGGGAAAAGATATCTACGTCACGCTAGCCGGACATTTGGGATCGCAGGACGGCTACGTGACTTTCGACCCGACGGAATTCAAAGTTGGAGACTTGAGCATCCCGGTGTCGCTGGTGAATTCAGCGCTGCAAAAGAAGCTGGCGGAACAAAGGGAGCAACTCAAGCTGCCGGATGGTGTGGCCAGCTTGCGGGTGGAGAACGGGGAGTTGGTGATCATGCAGAAGTAGGGGCGAAACGCTTGTGTGCTTTCTCAACTTTGAAAGACGGAATGGTAAGCGGAAAATCCCGTTAAGACATGAGCATTACCATCCATCCTCGGCTCGAAACTGAACTTCGCGCCAAATCTAAGGCCGAGGGGATCAGCGTGGAAGCCTATCTGGAGCTCCTTCTCAGGGCTGACCAGGATGCAGTAGGCGAGCTTGAAGACTTGGCTACCGAAGGTCTCAATTCGGGCGATCCGATTGAGGCGGGTCCCGCTTTCTGGGAAGAGAAACCCCGCCGACTCGACGAGAATTGATCAGCCGCGCCGTCTGTAATACACGGCAAATTCATACCCCGGATTCGGCGGAAACAACTCAGCAATCTTGCGGAGGCGCTCAGCCAAAGCTGCCGGGGCGAGGAGAGGATAGTCGCGCTCGCGCAGGTCTTGATAGTCCACATCGAGGAACATGGACAGCAGATAAATCGATATCGCGTCGGAAAAGGCGGCAGCCAAGTATTCGTTTTTGTGTTTCTCTGCGTCGGGGCCGGGAGCGGTGGAAAGTTTGCGGGACTCGGCCGCGTCGAGCGAAGTTTCGCCACGGACGCGGGATTCGGCCTGCTTCCAGACCAGGTCGGCGAAATCCTGCGAGACCCCAGCGCGCTCGACGAAGGCGTGTCCCACGTTGATGTAGAACTCGAAGGCGATGGAGAACTTGTCGTCCATCAAACGCGTGGAGATAAAGACGCACTGCGAGCCGCCGAGTTCCAGATTGCGATGGCAAACCGCGCTGTCGCTGAGAGCAACATCGTAGCGGTCGGCGATGACGGTCTGGTCTCCCTGGTTGACGGTGAGCGGCACGAAGTAGTAGGCCTTGCGTTCGAGGGCCGCAGCAACAAGCTTGGGCACGGCGGACACCATGCGTTCGACGTCGGCGCCGGGAATGTTCATCTCGCCGGCAACGGCATAGCAGATTCCGTTGGGGGCTTGCGAGACGGGCGTGTCCCTAACGACTTCGGTCGGCGGACGCGTGATTGCCTGGGCGGCTTGGGACATTCCGGCTATTCTAGCGCAGTGGGGTCGCGCCACGTGAACCTCAGATTTGTCATCCCGAACTCGCCGCTAGGCGAGAGAGGGATCTTACGATGCCTGCGAATACGCTTCGGCGGGTGCAGGATGCAATCCTCTCGACTACAAGCGGGCTGCAATCTGACGTAAGGTCACTCACAGGCTTGGCCGCGGGTGCGGGATGACACGGTGCGTTGGGTGCGTGGCTGCACTTGGAGCTTCGGCTGGTGTAGGTTATTAGTGATGACTTCGGCCATAACTCCCGCTCGTCCGTCGCGATGGTATCTGATTCCCGTCCGGGTGCTGCTGGTGACGTTCATCGTCACGCTGCTTTCGTTTGCGGTGAGCCTGCTACTGGGAATTTTGGGAACCCTACTGGCTGCGAAGTTGCGTGGCATTCAGCCGGATATGACTTTTGCGTACCGGCATGTAGCGCTGCCGGTGGCGGCCATGGTCGCGGCGGTCGTGTTGGTCTCGGCGTGCTTCATGGAAGTGCGGCACTATCGCCAGGCCAAGACGCTGGCTCAGATTGAGCGCGCGAGTTGAGTGGGAAAGGTTGAGATGAAGCCTCGCATTGCAATTCCGCTTCCCCATGGCAGCGATCCCGAATACGTCGAGCGGGCCATCCCGCAATATGAACGCGCGGTGGAACTTGCCGGAGGAGAACCGGTCAGGATTCCGCTGGATCGCTCGCCCGCCGAGGTGATGAAACTGATCGAGCGCTGCGATGCGGTCCTGCTGCCGGGAAGCAAGGCCGATGTGGATCCCGCGAAGTTCGGTGCGGCGAAGCATCCGAAGACGGAACCGGCTGATCCCAAGCGCGACACGGTGGATGAGTTGCTGCTGCAGGATGCGTACAACATGCGCAAGCCGGTGTTGGGAATTTGCTATGGCTTGCAGATATTGAACGTCTATCGGTCGGGGACGCTGGTGCAGCATATCGAATCGCCGGTGAATCATGAGGCGGGGCGCAAGGTTCAGGTCGCGCACGAAGTGGAGATTCAGCCGGGATCGAAGCTGGCGGAGATTCTTGAATTTCCCGCGCCTTGGCTCGGAGATGTTTCCGGGAAGGGCACGAGTTCCACTCGTGCCGAAGAGGAAATTAACAATCTCAGGGCTTTAGCCCCTGAGGGCTCGCTCCTGATTCCGGCAAACTCTAGTCATCATCAGTCTGCCGATGTGCTTGGCGATGGGCTGAAAGTCACGGCGCGCTGCCCCGACGACGGCATCATCGAGGCCTTAGAAGGAACCTCGCCAGATCATTTTGTGGTGGCGGTGCAATGGCATCCGGAGCGGTCGTTTGAGGATGATGAGCGCTCGCGGAGCATTTTCCGGGCGCTCGTGAAAGCGGCTAAGGAGAAGCATCAAAAGCTGGTTGGAGAGTTTGAGGGAGCTTGAGGCTTTTGTCGGACAAAAGTGTCCGACCCACACGGGTATTGCTCAGATTCTAAGCACTACTTTCCCAAAATTCTTTCTCTCCAGCAATAGCCGGTACGCATCTCCCGCTCTCTCCATCGGCAACACATCGCTGACCACCGGGCGTAATTTCCCTTCCTCCGCCCAAGCCGAAAGCTGTTTCCAGGCTTGATGCATTAACTCGCGCTTGGCGGAGAGATACGTCAGCCACAGGCCATGCACGCTTGCGCCTTTGGCGTAGAGCGTTCCGGCGTCGAGTTGGGCGCGGTGTCCGGTGGCGGCGCCGTAGACAATGACGCGTCCGAAATCGCGCAGGCAGCGGACGCTCTTGGCGGTATGCTCGCCGCCCAGCATTTCAAAGACGACGTCCACGCCTTCGCCGTGGGTCAGGTCGCCGTGGGTCAGATCCCTGACGGCTTGCTCGTAGTCTTGTTTCTTGTAGTTGATTGCGTGCTGCAGGCCCATGCGCTTCATACGCTCGAGTTTGTCGTCGTCGGACGAGGTGCCGTACATCTCGACTCCGACCAGTTTTCCGATCTGGACGGCGGCCGTGCCAACGCCGCCTGCTACAGCGTGGATAAGTACACGAGCGCCTTTCGTCGAGTCCTCGAGCAGTCCCGCTTTCCAAAAGGCAAAGTAGGCGGTGAAGAAGTTGACTGGGAAAGCTGCGCCTTCTTCCGCGCTCCAGCTTGCCGGCACGGGCCACAGCAGGGCCGATCGGGCGGAGACGACTTCAGCGAAAGCTCCCCATTGGGTGTAGCCCATAACGCGCTCGCCGTTGCTCGCACGAGTGCCACAGAACTCGCGTCCGGCAACCAGCGGAGGTTTGGGGGTACCGGGATATCCGCCGCTGCAAGCCATGGTGTCGGCAAAATTCAGGCCGGCGGCCTCGACGCGGACCAGTTCTTCACCGGCGCCTGGAGTTGGCTCGGGAACGTCGCGGACCTCCAGAACCTCGGGCCCGCCAAGCCGGGTTATTACGATCGCCTTCATCGAAAGAGTGTAGCAATGGTTGTAAAGGTTATGTCTCGCCTGCCGCGTCGCTTTACAGACAGGTATATACTTTTTTCGATAAATGTTGCGGTCCTCGATGGGCTGAGGAAACGGGGCCTTTTCATCTTCTAATCGCGGCTCCGGATACAGAACGCCGGCTGGTTGGGATATAGCTGTCTAAAGTCGGCAACGGGGCGACTTCGCAAAGCAGCGGACGCTCTGGGGGAGGTAATGCTTTGGACTTAATACTGGTTCGTCTAATTTTTGTCATTTTTGTCGCCATCACCTGCTATCTAATTCACCCCTTCGGCTTGGGCGTGAAGGTGGACACGGCGATCGGAGCGGTGCTGGGATTCGCCGTCGTAGTCTTTGAGTGGCGGCTGCTGAGCATCAGCCTGAAGCGTCTGATTGGCGCGGCCATCGGCAGTATCCTCGGGATCTTCGGTGCCTACCTGTTCGCACTCGTCATCCGCAATAGTCTTGCTGACAGCCCGCTTCGGAGCTTTCTGCAGATCATGGTCATGCTGCTGATGGCCTACGTTGGCCTGATAGTGGGGGCCAACAAAGGTGATCTGCTCAACCTGGCTGCCCTGGGCGGGATTTTCGGCGGCGAGAAGCAGAGCAAGCGAAGCTACAAGATCCTGGACACTAGCGTCATTATCGACGGCCGCATAGCCGACATTGCGGAGACGGGTTTCCTGGACGGCATCGTAGTCACACCCCAGTTTGTGCTGCGCGAACTGCAATTAGTTGCCGACTCGGCGGATTCGTTGAAGCGCAATCGCGGACGACGAGGGTTGGATATCCTGCAGCGGTTGCAGAAAGTGGCTTCGCTGCAAGTGCAAATTGTCGAGGATGATTTTCCCAGCGTCCGCGAAGTGGACTTGAAGCTGATCGAACTGGCGAAGCTTTACGAAGGAAAAATCATCACTAACGACTTCAATCTCAATAAAGTGGCGCAGTTGCAGGGCGTGCAGGTGCTGAACATCAATGAACTGGCGAACGCCCTGAAACCGATTGTTCTGCCGGGCGAAATTATGCGGGTGTTTATCCTGAAAGAGGGGAAAGAGTACAACCAGGGCGTAGCGTACCTCGACGACGGCACCATGGTGGTCGTGGACAATGCACGCAAAATGATCGGCAAGACCATTGATATCTCGGTGACGTCGGTGTTGCAGACGACAGCCGGTAAAATGATCTTCGGCAAGTGGGATGAACGTTCCGGATCACGTAGCGAGGTGCGACCGGCGATGACCGCGATCAACACCGTGCCCGAACCCAAGAAACAAGTAGTGGCCGCTGACCAACCCGTGGAGTAAGAAAGTTACGGCAGTACGGGTATATACTGTTCGCCCGCATGAAGGTTAGCGTCATTATTCCCGCGGCCGGGCTGGGCACTCGCATGGCGACTGCGCCCGCCGCCAAAGGCCGGAAATCTGCACCGAGCAAACAGTTCACTGAACTCGGCGGAACTCCGATTCTGATCCATACCCTGCGCCGGTTTGCGAAGAGTCCGGAAATAACGGAAATTGTAGTTGCGCTTCGCGAGGCGGAGATTGCTCCCTTCCGCGCACGGCTGGAAAAAGAAGCGCCTGAGATCATGGCGAAGAAAACGGTATTGCTCGAAGGCGGAGAGTCCCGACAGCAATCGGTCGCCAATGCGCTGGCTGCGGTTTCGGCTTCGGCGGATGACATTGTGCTGGTGCATGATGCAGTCCGTCCCTTTGTGACCCAGGAAATGATTCACGAAGTGATTGCCGCGGCGACAAAGTACGGCGCCGCAATCGCGGGAGTCCCGGCAGTGGACACCGTGAAGCAAGTCGAACGCACCGCGGAGGGAGCCTTGATTCGCGCGACTATTCTGCGGGAACGAATCGTGATGGCGCAGACTCCGCAGGGCTTTCGCTACGGCGTGCTCAAGAAAGCGTTCGATGAGGCGAATGCCGACGGTTTTGTAGGTACCGACGAAGCTTCGCTGGTCGAGCGTTCAGGACAGCCGGTCGCAGTAGTGATGGGGTCGCCGCAAAACATTAAAATCACGACACCCGCAGATCTCGAACTGGCGGAGCATTACTTGCGAACCGGTGGCAAATGAAAATTGGTTTCGGATGGGACTCGCACGAATTCAAGAGCGGAATTCGGCTAAAAATTGGCGGAATCGAGATTCCTCATCCAAAAGGGCTGGGAGGGCATTCGGACGGAGACGTTCTCCTCCACGCCATTACGGATGCGCTGCTGGGTGCGATAGCTGCTCCTGATATTGGCACTCTGTTTTCTCCTTCCGATGCTCGCTGGAAGGGGGCCGATTCTGCGGTGTTTCTGGCAGAAGCTCTGCGGCGGGTGGAGGCTGCGGGCTACAGAATTGCCAATCTGGATTCCACGCTTATCTTGGCTGCGCCTAAGATTGGTCCTCATACGGCGGCGCTGCGGGAACATATTTCCGGATTGATGAATGTCCCACCCGACTGCGTGGGCATTAAGGCCAAAACTCCCGAGGGCCTGCGCACAGACAATGCCGCCATTGCTCACGTCGTGGTTCTGCTTGAAGAAATTCCTCAGCCTCCACGGCTTCGCAAACCCAAACCGAAGAAGTCACCGAGATAAATTGTTGACATTCCGCTCTGCTAACCAGCGAGTCCCCTACTCGTCCAACTGCTAAGCACGGAAACTGCCAGCCAGCGGTTTCCATACAGAGGTGAAGAAGACGGCAGGAGACTGTCTGCTGCCGGAGCCATCTGAGGAAAAAAGAAGAAGGGGTAAGGGACTGCCTCACGCTCGGTTTGGCGGCCAGGTGAGAACAATCCCTGCGCGGAAGAGCACGCCTTTGTGTGGGCGAACTCGTCTGCTCAACCCCGAGGCAGAATTGTAGGCCTTGCGGGGCAAAAGGCAAGCCTTTTTGCAAGGAGACGCGGCCGCCACTAGCCGTTTTCCTGGCGCTTTCCAGGAAACAGGAGGATTGGTGAACGCAACTCTAAAGTCGAAGTGCAGTTTGAAAGGCATTCTTCTCGCGGGCGTGGTATTGCTGGCCGGAAGCGCATTAGCAGCCAGCAAGGGCCCGTTGGAACTGCAGGAGCCGGCGACCGTGGCTGGTACACAACTCAAAACCGGAACCTACACCGTGCAATGGGACGGGAGCGGGGACCAAGTCCAAGTGAAGATTTATCAGGGCAAGAAAGAGGTTGCTTCAACCTCGGCACGGGTGGTGACCCTCGATAAACCGCTGCAACGGGATGGACTCTTTTACGCCGCAATGACGACGGAACGTTGACAGTTACCCGCATCAACTTCGGCAAAAAGAATTTCGCACTGGAGATTAGCGGAGATGGGGGCGGCTCAGGTTCAGCGGGCGCTTCACGATAGGCCGGGGGATCCGGACAGAGACACCTTGGCGTGCGAAGGGCAGAGCGGTTGAGCTGTTAGAATCACAGAGCGATGGTTCTGCCTTTCGTCCGCGATTTATTTGTGGACGCTGAAAAACTGCCTGCATTTTCGCGTGTTACCACCCACCTCCGGGCGAACGCGGGGCGGATTCGTGTTACCGGACTCAACTCGCCAGCCAAATGCCTGCTGATTGCTCAGTTGCAAAAGACTGTAACGCGGCCGCTGATTGTGCTAGTGCGCAATAACGAAGCGGCGGACGAACTCCTGCCCGTCATTCAAGCCTATTGCGAACTGGTTGGGGGGTGTTCTGCCGAAACTGTGGTTTCGCTGCCAGTGCGTGATGTCCTCCCATTCCAGAACCTTTCACCGCATCCCGAAATCCAGGAACAGCGAGCGATCGCACTGTGGAAGATTGCGAAAGCAGCCGCCTCCATTGTGGTTGTACCGGTGGCGGCCGCTGCGTCACGGGTGAGACCGCCTGAGTTTTATTCCGGGTTGGCACGAATGATTCGCCGGGGTGAGACTCTGGAGACGGAGAGTCTCCTGCAGCACCTTAATTCGGTTGGTTACAACTCCACCGACGTCGTCGAGATGCCCGGCGAGTACGCACTGCGCGGGGGCATTCTCGACGTTTATTCACCCGAGGCCGACAGGCCCATTCGGGTTGAGTTGTTTGGCGACGAGATTGAATCTATCCGCAAGTTTGATCCGGCGACGCAGCGGTCGTCGTCTCCGGCGGATGAAGCCGTCTTGTTGCCGCTGTCTGAGACTCCGGTCAGCGAGGACTTGCTGGGTGCGATTCACACCCGACTCTCAGGCAAACGCGTTCGCGGTTCGGAAGAAATTGTCCAGCAGGCGGTACGACAAGGGGGAGTGCCGGTGTTTGCCGGGTGGGAGTTCTACGCTCCAGTGGCCGGGTCGGTGGGGACGGTTCTCGACTTGATGCCGAATGCCTCGGTGATTGCAGATGAGCCGGAACAATTGAGAAGTGAGTCCGAAACGATGTGGGCGAGAATCGAAGAGGCCCACGAACGCAGCGGGATAGGGAACCTGGTTCGGCCGCATGATTTATATCTTGCGCCCGAGGAATGGTTGAGCCGAGTGCAATCGGCTCCGGGAGCGGACCTTGAACATCTGGCTGTAACCCGCTCAGATGAGATTGAACCTGTCGAATTCCAATCGCAACCCAGTCCGCGTTTCCACGGTTCGATTCCCCATCTGCTTGAAGAAGTCAAGAAACAGATCGCCGACAACCGGCGGGTCCTGGTGGCGGCACCGAACATCGGCGAGGTCGAGCGGTTGGCGGATTTCTTCACCGAGTATGGAGTTTCATTCCGTTTGGGCAGTCGAACGCGCGGCGGCGAAAGTTATGCCGACGAGACCGCCTATTTTGCCGGCGAGGTGCTTACCACAACGCTGGTCAAGGCCTATATCCCGGATGGAATGGTCCTTCCCGACGCCGGGCTGACGGTTTTCGGCACGCGCGATCTGTTCGATGAATCGCAGTCGGTGGTTTCGCGGCCGCAGCGGCAAAAATCGAAGACTTCGGCATTTCTTTCCGATTTCCGCGACTTGCAGGTTGGCGACTATGTGGTTCATGTGGAGCATGGGATCGGGCAATACCAGGGCCTGAAGGAAATTAACCAGGGTAACGGGGATACGGAATTCATGCTGCTCGAGTACGCGGAAGGAGCAAAGCTCTACGTTCCTTTGACGCGGCTCGACCTGGTGCAGAAGTACCGCTCCGCCGAGGGCGCCAAACCAGTCCTCAGCCATATGGGTACGGCGGCGTGGGCGAAGACCAAGGCTCGTGTCCGTAAGGCCATGCAGGACATGACTGAGGAGCTGCTGAAACTCTATGCGCAGCGCAAGACCGCGCAGGGCCACAGCTTTCCCGCCGACAACGAATGGATGCGCGAATTCGAAGATGCGTTCGAGTACAGCGAGACGGACGACCAGGCGGCGGCCATCGCCGACGTAAAGCGCGACATGGAGTCAACCCTGCCCATGGATCGCCTGCTATGCGGCGACGTGGGATACGGCAAAACGGAAATCGCGATGCGCGCGGCGTTCAAGGCGATCAACGATAACAAGCAGGTTGCTGCTCTGGCTCCGACGACGGTGCTGGCGTTCCAGCATTTCGAAACCTTCAAGCAGCGGTTTGCGGCGTTTCCGGTTTCAATCGAGATGATCAGCCGCTTTCGCTCTCCGAAGCAGCAGAAGGAAATTTTGCAGCGAGTCGAGGCGGGAAAGGTGGACATTCTGATCGGGACTCATCGCCTGCTGTCGAAAGACGTGAAATTCGCCGACCTTGGGCTACTGATTGTGGACGAAGAGCAGCGCTTTGGAGTGCGCCATAAGGAGCGGCTGAAGCAAATGCGGAAAGAAGTGGATGTTCTGACCATGTCAGCGACGCCGATTCCACGCACGCTGCACATGTCCCTGGTCGGACTACGCGACATGAGCGTGATCGAGACCCCTCCGAAAGACCGCATCGCAATCCAGACGGTGGTCGCGAGCTGGGACGAAAAACTGATCCGGTCGTCGCTTGAACAGGAACTGGAACGCGGCGGGCAAGTCTATTTTGTGCACAACCGCGTGGATGCGATCTGGGAGATTGCCGCCAAACTGCAAACCATGGTACCCAACGCGCGCATTATCGTTGGTCACGGACAGATGTCGGAAGGCGAACTGGAGAAGGTGATGCTGAAGTTCATGCGTCATGAGGCCGACATTCTGGTGGCGACGACGATCATCGAAAACGGACTCGACATTCCGCTTTGCAACACCATTCTGATCAATCGCGCGGAACGGTTCGGGTTGTCGGAGCTTTATCAGCTGCGCGGACGGGTGGGGCGCTCGAACCGGCGGGCTTACGCATACTTGCTGATTCCGTCGGACATTGAACTCACGCCGATTGCGCGACGGCGCCTTGCGGCATTGAAAGAATTCTCTGACCTGGGAGCCGGGTTCAAAATTGCGGCACTCGATCTGGAACTGCGCGGTGCGGGCAATCTGCTAGGAGGCGAACAGAGCGGACACATTGAAGCGGTTGGGTTCGATCTCTATACGCAAATGCTGGAGCAAGCCGTGCGCGAGATGAAGGGCGAAGCCGATCCGCAGCCGCAGGCCCAGCTTAATCTGGGACTCAACATTCGCATTCCGGCCGAGTACGTTCCTGAAGAAAACCAGCGGTTGCGAATGTACAAGAGAATTGCCGGCGTGGAAACCGAGCGGCAACTGGCGGATGTTGAGGCGGAGTTGCGCGACCGTTACGGCGAACCGCCAGTGCCAGTGCAGCAGCTTTTGCGCTATGCCGCTCTCAGGCTACAGGCTGTCTCGGCCGGGGTGACGACGATTGAGCGGAAACGCGATTTGGTCAGCGTCAGGTTCAGGCAGGATGCTCCGGTGGATCCCGAAAAACTGGCCAGTTTTGTGGCGTCACAGCGGGGCTCGCAGTTTCTTCCTGATGGAACGTTGAAATTCCTGGCCAAAGGCTTGGGGGCGCGAGAACTCCTGGAACAACTTCAAAAGCTCTTGGAGAATTTGTTCGAGGCGAAAAGCTCACCTTCAGTCGCCTGAGCCGTCTATAGTGACTTCACCTCACCGCTAGCAATGTGACAACGCTTCGTGCCCGTGGCTGTTTCTCCGTGCTGAAAAGCGGCTTCACATTGTGATACGGTTTGTACCGGGAGGCCCATGCGGACTATCTTCAAGATCCTTTTACCCGCTCTGATTTGTTTTTCCACCGCTTCGTGGGCGGCCACCGACCCCGTTGCCGCCTTCAACGTGCTGGTGGACAAGTATTTTGACTTTCAGTTTGAATTTAACCCAACTGAGGCCACCCAAGTCGGTTTTCATCAGTACGACTCCCAGCTGGAAGACTATTCCGCGGCTGGACGCAAACAGGAAGTCGCTGGGCTGAAAGATTATTTGGCTAAGTTTGAGAAGCTGGATGGCTCCAAACTTGCTCCTGACGCGGCCGCCGATCTTGTCTGGATGATTAGTTCCATTCATTCACAATTGCTGGAACTGGAAACTATCCAGATGTGGAGGAAAGACCCGGACGGGTATCCATCGGGCGTGACCAACAGTATTTTTCTTCTGATGAAGCGGAACTTTGCTCCTCCCGAGGAGCGGCTGCGGTCGGTGATTGATCGTGAACGGCAGTTTTCCAAGACGTTTGCGGCGGCGCGGCAGAATCTGCAAGACCCACCGCGAATTTATACCGAAATTGCTCTTGAACAACTGCCCGACGTAGTTGACTTTTATCGCAAAGATGTCCCTGAAGCTTTTTCGCAAGTCAAAGACGCAAGGCTCCTGGCTGAGTTCAAGGCCTCGAATCAAGCTGCCATTGCCGGTTTGGAGAGCTATCAGAAATTTCTGCACGATACTGTCCTGCCGCACGCGAACGGAGACTTCCGGCTGGGAGCGGAGAACTATCGCAAGAAGCTGCTGTATGACGAAATGGTAGACATACCGCTCGACCGGCTACTGGAAATTGGTTACGCCGATCTGCATCGCAATCAACAGGAGATGAAAGAGGTGGCGGCGAAAATCGATCCCAAACTTACGGTCACGCAAGTGCTCGCCAAGTTGCAAAGCCGCCATCCCGCGCCAGACCAACTGCTGCAAGCCTTTCGGGACACTTTCGGCGGCCTGCAGCAATTTATCGAGGAAAAGAAAATGATCACCGTTCCACCGGGGGAAGCCCCCACGCTCGAGGACACGCCGCCATTCATGCGCGCAACCACGTCCGCATCTCTGGATACGCCTGGCGCATACGAGAAAAAAGATAACAAGGCGCTCTTCAACGTGACCACCGCCGATCCCAAATGGCCTGCCGAGCGGGCCGAAGACTGGATGAAAGGCTTTAACAACAGCATGATTCCCGGGACTGCGATTCACGAGGTCTATCCTGGCCACTTCGTGCAATTTTTGTGGATCAACAACAATCCCTCGAAGATCAGGAAACTGCTTTCCTGTGGCAGCAATGCCGAGGGCTGGGCGCATTACTCCGAGCAGATGATGCTCGATGAGGGCTACGGCAATGGCGATCCGGTCTTGCGCATGGGGCAACTCGAAGATGCGTTGCTGCGGAATGCGCGTTACATCGTCGGGATCCAGATGCATACCGGCAACATGACGCTTGAGCAGGCGAAGGAATTCTTCATCAAAGAGGGCTACCAAACGCCTCCCATTGCGGACCTCGAAACAAAACGCGGCACTTCCGATCCTACCTATTTGGTCTATACACTGGGAAAGCTGCAAATCCTGAAGCTGCGGGAAGACTATCGTAAGCAGCGAGGCGCGGAGTTCAGCCTGCTTGAATTTCATAACCGGCTGATGCAGCAAGGCGGCGTTCCACTGAAGATTATCCGCAAGGCGATGCTGGGAAATGACAGCCCAACGCTTTGACCCGAATTTGCATCGAAGCGCTTTGTGAAACTCGGATTTGTGCTGAAGGCAATCGATGACGATGAAAGTCTGCAAAGCCGTGTTTCCCGCTGCCGGACTGGGTACGCGCTTCCTGCCTGCCACCAAGGCACTCCCCAAAGAGATGCTGCCACTGGTTGATAAACCGATCATTCAATACGGCGTGGAAGAGGCTCTGGCCGCTGGCTGCAACCAGATCATCATGATCACGGGACGCGGCAAGCAGGCGCTTGAAGACTATTTCGACGTCAGCTACGAACTGGAAAGGATTCTGGAAGAGAAGAAGAAATTTGATCTGCTCAAGATAGTCCGACAAATATCGGACATGATCCACGTAGCCTACGTGCGCCAGAAAGAGGCACTGGGCCTGGGACATGCCGTGCTCACCGCGCGCGAACTGGTGGGTAATGAGCCGTTTGCCGTACTGCTGGCCGATGACGTCATTGATGCCGAAGTTCCGGTCTTGAAGCAGATGATGCGCGTCTTCGAGCAGACCCAGTGTTCGGTGATTGCGACCCAGAAGGTGGAAGGGGTGGCGATTTCCGCGTATGGTGTGCTCGATGCCAAGCCGGTCGAGGGACACGGCGGGCGCTTATATGAAATCCGCAACATGGTTGAGAAGCCGCGGTTCGAAGAAGCGCCGTCGAATCTGGCCATCATTGGGAGATACCTTCTGACTCCGGCAATCTTTGATGTTCTGAGCCAAACCGAAGTGGGTACGGGCGGAGAACTACAACTGACCGATGGCCTACGGCTGTTGCTCAAGCGAGAAAAAATCTATGCCTACGTTTATGAAGGCAAGCGCCACGATGCCGGCGACAAACTGGGTTTCCTCAAAGCGACCATCGAATTTGCGCTGAAGCGCGAAGATCTGGGCGGGCCCCTGAAAGAGTATATGCGGACGCTTAAGCTGGATTGAGCCCGGTGTGGGTCGGACCCTCTTGTCCGACGCTTTTGACTTTGCTTCTGGGCAGACTTGCAATTCCGAAGGCCAAGGGCTTCGACGTTAAGACCAAGATAAAAGCCAAAGGCGTCGGACAAGAGTGTCCGACCCACACCAAGACAGGCTTTGCCCCTATACGGTCTCTTTCAGCTTGCGCGATTGTTCTTCCACGCCCTTGGCCAGCTTTTCTTTGTGTGCCTGAAGCTTGTTCGCCAGCGCGGGATCAGCGGCTGCGAGAATTTGTGCGGCTAGGATTCCGGCATTGGTTGCTCCCGGTTTGCCAATCGCGACCGTGGCGACGGGGATTCCAGCAGGCATTTGGACAGTGGCCAAGAGGGAATCCATCCCGTTCAAAGACGTCGAGGGAATCGGCACGCCGATGACGGGCAACGTCGTGTGTGCGGCAATCACTCCGGCAAGATGGGCCGCGCCACCCGCGCCGGCGATGATGACGCTGATGCCGCGTCCAGCAGCGTTGTGCGCGTATTCTGCGGTACGATGGGGCGAACGGTGCGCCGAGGTTACGTCAATCTCGTAGGGAATCCCGAAACCCTCGAGCGCTTTGCCAGCCTCTCGCATAATCTCAAGGTCGGAGTCGCTGCCCATCACGATCGAAACCAGGGGTTTGCTCATTCAGTCCTTTCAAAGCCGCTTCAAGCTGCGGATCACGCATGACGCGGGTTATTTGTTTAACATGCGTCCCGCGATGTCCTTGCGGTAGTGCGCGCCGTCAAATTGAATTTTATCAACCGCACGGTAAGCGCGAGCTGCCGCTTCTTGCAAAGTTTCTGCATGCGCCGTGACTCCCAGCACTCTTCCGCCTGCGGTGTAGAACGCGCCGTCACGCGTGCTGGTGCCGGCGTGAAAAACTTTTACGCCTTCGAGTTGGTTGGCATTTTCAATTCCGGTGATTTTTTTCCCTACTTCAATCGTGCCCGGATAGCCGCCGGAAGCCATCACCACGCAGACTGAGGCATCCTGCGACCAGCGGAAATCGCCATCGCTCACCCGGCCTTCGATAGATGCCTCGATGGCCTCGATCAGATCGCTTTCCAGACGCATCAGGATCGGCTGCGTTTCGGGGTCGCCGAAGCGGCAATTGAATTCCAGCACCACGGGGCCGCGGGCGGTCATCATCAGCCCACAGTAGAGGATGCCTTTGTATTCCATACCTTCGGCCTTCATGCCTCTGACCACCGGGCCTGCGACGTGGTGAAGTAGCCAGTGCGTCATCGGGTCGTCGAGCAGGCCGGGGAAAGAGTAGGCGCCCATGCCTCCGGTGTTGGGGCCAGTGTCGCCGTCGCCGACGCGCTTGTGGTCCTGCGCAGCCACCAATGGCGCCACGCGTTCCCCGTCGCTGAGGACGAGGAAGGAAATCTCATCGCCTTGCAGGCACTCTTCGATTACAACTCGCGCCCCAGCTTCGCCAACCATTTTTCCGGAGAGCATTTCGTTCGCCGCCGCCATGGCTTCTTCTTTGGTCTTGCAGATGACCACGCCCTTTCCCGCGGCCAGACCATCCGCTTTTACTACTGTGGGAGCGCTGAATCGGGAAAGCTCATGCTTGACCTCGGTCGCTGAATTGCAGATCGCGTAGTGTGCGGTAGGAATGCGATGGCGCTGCATGAACTCTTTGGCGAAGCTCTTACTCGATTCGAGCTGCGCGCCGGCTTTAGTGGGCCCGAAAACCGGCCATCCGCGCGCGCTAAACCTATCCACAATTCCGAACTGAAGCGGGACCTCTGGGCCGACAACGGTAAGATCGGGATGGATCCGTTTTGCCACTGCCAGCAAGGATTCCACATTCTTCAAGTCGGCGGGAACGCACTCGGCTTCTGCGCTAATGCCGCCATTGCCGGGTGCGCAATAAATCTTGGAAACGCGCGGAGACTGGCGCAGTTTCCAAACCAGGGCGTGCTCGCGGCCGCCGCTTCCGATGACCAGGACTTTCATAATCCGGAGACACAAGGTTAGGGGCAGAAGGAAATCTGTGTCAAACGGGCTGAGCGTAATACGCTCCTTGGGGATTTCTTCTTGTGCGACTTGTGCATCGGTCAGGCCGTCCTGTTAATGTATTGCGCGGAGGATGGCGCGATGCGAATTGGAACGCTGGCGGTGTGTGGCTTGGCATGGGCAGCATTGGCGGTAAGTCCTTCTGTACCTCTTCAAGCTGAATCCCTGACGGCAAAGACCGAACAAGGTAAGGTTCACGGCAAGACCATCAACGAGGGCAAGGTCAAAGCGTTTCTGGGCCTGCCCTATGCAGCGCCTCCGGTGGGCGATCGGCGCTGGAAGGAGCCCGAGCCGCCGGCCCAGTGGAAGGGCGAGCGCGATGCCTCCAAATATGGCGCGCACTGTGCTCAGAACCATGTTTTCGAGGACATGATCTTCCAGGATGGCGATGGTAGCGAGGATTGCCTGTTCCTGAACGTCTATGCGCCCGCCGACGCTACCGCGAAGAGCAAGCTGCCGGTGATGTTCTGGATTCACGGCGGTGGATTCTCAGGCGGCGCCAGTTCGGAACCTCGGCACAACGGCGATTTTCTGCCTCTTAAGGGCGTGGTGCTGATCACCATCAACTACCGGCTTGGGGTTTTCGGTTTTCTGGTTACAGCGGATATGGCCAAGGAGGCCAATGGCGCAGCCGGCAACTACGGCCTGCTGGATATGGTGGCGGCGCTGCAATGGGTGAAGGCCAACATCAAGCAGTTCGGCGGCAATCCGGACAACGTAACCATTTTTGGCGAAAGCGCCGGGTCGGCTGCGGTGAGTACTCTGATGGCTTCACCGATTGCAAAAGGACTTTTTCGCAAGGGCATCGGCGAGAGCGGTGGCGCGCTGGGCGAGGGAGTGCTGAGCTATCAGCCGCTGGACACCCGCGAAAAAAGTGATGGCGATTGGGTTGCCTCGCTAAGGGTCACGACGCTGAAGCAATTGCGGGACATGCCCACGGCAGCAATTCTTGAGGCTGCGAAAGGCAAGGGCATGGTCGGCTTTGGGCCGGATATCGACGGCAAGCTGCTGACCGAGCCGATTGCCGACACCTATGCCGCGGGCAGGCAGTCCCATGTGCCGCTGCTTGCGGGCTGGAATCGCGATGAGGGCAGCTTTCTTGCCGCCGGCGGCATGACGGCTGAGAAGTTCAAGGGAATGGCGGCTGCCCTGTTCAAGGAGCGCGCGGACGAGTTTCTCAAGCTCTATCCCGCTGATACCGATGACCAGGCCCTCCGTTCGGCGATTGATTACGGCAGCGACTCGTTCATAGCCTTCGGGACTTGGAAGTGGCTGGAGGCGCACCGCAAGACGGGCGAGTCGCCGGTTTACCGCTATCACTTCGAGCTGGCGGCACCGCCCAGCAAGTTTCATGCCGGAACGTTTGCGTTCCACTCCGACGACATCGAGTATGTCTTCGGCACTCTCGATACGCGGCCGGAAGCGGTGTGGCGCCCCGAGGATCGGAAGTTGAGCGACCAGATGATGAGTTACTGGACCACCTTCGCCAAGACCGGAGACCCCAACGGCGGGGGACTACCTGAGTGGCCGAAGTATGGCGAAGGTAACCCATTGATCCATCTGGACAGCACGATTACGTCGGGCTCGGACACACTGCGTCCGCGCTACGAGTTCCTGCTGAAGGGAATACCGCCGCTGCGGTTTTAGTTACTGGCTCGAAAGTGGAATTGCGGCCTCTGAGGAAAGGGACGTGGAGTGCTTGGCGAGATGAAGCGAATCCTGTGTTTGCTGGTCCTGATTGCCTCAGGTCTGCCGCTCTCGGCCAAGGACCGCACCTGGCAGGATGCAGTCTTTCTCGGAACCAATTCATCGCAAGTAGGCGCGGCTGCCATGCCAATCGGCATGATGGTTGTGGCCGTTCCGCTGAGCTCGCAGCACTACTGGTTCCGGGCGAATGGGCTGGTCTATTGTTTGTACTCCCCAGCCGCGTCAGCGGTCGCGTGCCGAACCTCACGGTGAACGGTCAACCAAAAATCTGCATCGAGGCCGCCGTGTCCACGTGCTTGATGACGACGGCAAGGACTGGAAGCTCACGATCGTAGGCAAGGTCGCAGCCAAAGAGTGATTCACTGGTTCCCCTTGATTGCTGCACACTCCGCAGTGACTGCGGTCAGATCTAAGAGATCGTAGAGGTACGGCGTCCCCGCCCGTCCCGATGTCTAGGAGCAACCCCAAGAAGTCGTAAGATAGGGTTTCGCCCCTATGGAGGACCCAGCCCTAGCTCCCAGAGCCGCAGTGCAGCACGACGAAGCCGACGCCGGCCACCGCTCGCTGGAAGGCATGCACAGCACCGTCGCCGTGCCGCATCATCGAGCTGGCTTTTGGCAGCAGTGGCGGGCGTTCATTGGGCCGGCGATTCTTGTCAGCGTCGGATACATGGACCCAGGCAACTGGGGGACGGACTTGGCGGGTGGAGCGCAATATAAGTATGGGCTGCTGTGGGTAGTCGGGCTGGCCAGCCTGATGGCCATTTTCATGCAAGTCATCTCGGCGCGCCTGGGAGTTGTGACAGGAAAAGATCTGGCGCAATGCTGCCGAGACTGGTATCCGGCATGGACTCGCTGGCCGAATTGGTTGTTTTGCGAGCTCGCCATTGGGGCCTGCGATTTGGCGGAAGTGCTGGGCAGCGCGGTCGCCCTGAACCTGATGTTCCACATTCCGCTGCTGTGGGCGGTGATCATCACCGGTCTGGATGTTTTGCTGCTGCTCACCTTGCAGCGGTTCGGCATGCGGACCATTGAAGCCATAGTTCTGCTGCTAATCGCTACGATTGGGGTCTGCTATTGTCTGGAACTTTTTGTGCTGCCGCAGACGCAGCCGAATTTCATGGAGATGGGCCGCGCCCTGGTGAGTCCGAATTTTCGCCAGTCTGGAATGATTTACGTGGCCATCGGCATCATCGGGGCGACGGTGATGCCGCACAATCTTTATTTGCACTCAGCTTTGGTGCAAAGCCGGCAATTGCAAAAAGACGAACGTTCCATCCGCAGCGCGATCCGCTTTAACACGATTGACTCCGTCACCGCGCTGGCGGTGGCTTTCTTCGTGAATGCGGCCATTCTGGTGCTGGCCGCGATGGTGTTTTACGGGAAGACGAGTGTGACGGCGGCGGGCGGACACGTCATCACTTTCAGCGCTAACAGTGACTGGATTCGCATCGCTTACCTGACGCTGGCACCGCTGCTGGGTACGTCCATTGCGAGCACGCTGTTTGTGGTGGCGCTTCTGGCGAGCGGGCAAAGCAGCACCATTACCGGAACTCTTGCAGGCCAGGTGGTGATGGAAGGCTTCATGCACTGGAGGCTCAAGCCCTGGCTGCGGCGGCTGATTACGCGAACGCTGGCGATTATTCCGGCGGTGGTGATTATTGGGATTCGCGGCGACAGTAGCGTAAATGATCTGTTGACGCTGTCCCAGGTGGTGCTGGCTCTGCAGCTTCCGTTTGCCATGTTTCCGCTGCTGCATTTCACCAGTTCGCAAGCGAAGATGGGCGCCTGGAAGAGCGGAATGTTTTTGATGATCGCCGGCTGGTCGAGCGCGATCTTGATTACGGCGCTGGATATTTGGGGACTGCCGGATTCGATTAAGTCGGCATGGCATGTCCTCGCTGGTGGCTGAAAGCTGGCTGGAAGTTAACTGAAAAAAGAGACCGCACATGTATAAAACTATTCTCGTTACCGTGGACGGTACTCCCACCGATCGGGCGATCATTGAACACGTGAAGCAACTGGCGAAACTTACCCAGGGCAAGGTGGTGCTGCTCCACGTGGCTGACGGATGGGCAGCGAGGACCTATGGTCCCGATGCGGTCAGTCGCGAAATTTCCGAGGACACGGCGTACCTGCAAAAAATTCAGGAGGAATTTCAGTCGGCGGGGATTCCTGCTGCCGCCGAACTGGCCTACGGCGAGCCAGCGGACGAAATCATCAAATGGGTGCAGCAGAAGGGTTGCGATTTGGTGGCCATGAGCACTCATGGGCACCGATTTCTCGCCGATGTGTTTCTCGGCACGACGGCCACCCGGGTCCAGCATAAGATCAGCGTGCCGGTGCTGCTGCTGCGGGCGAAGTGAGAAGAACAGCTCGTGGCGCTTAGCTGTTAGCTTTTAGCCTTAAACTAAACCGATGTCGAGAGCCGAGAGCCGAGAGCCAAGAGCCAAGAGCCAAGAGCTGAGAGCTGCCTCCACAAACTCTGCCGTAAACGACTAAACTAGACTCACAGAAACTGATCAGGAAGGCGCTCTCATGGACAGCTTTCATTCGAAATCCACTCTGAAGGTGGGCGGCAAGGAATACGAAATCTATCGGCTTGCTACGCTCGATAAGCAAGGGATCTCGACCAAGCACCTGCCGTTCTCGCTCCGCATTTTGCTGGAGAACCTGCTGCGCACGGAAGACGGCCGCAATGTGAAGGCTGAGGACATCCGCGCACTGGCATCGTGGAACGGCAAAACGAAATCCGAAAAAGAAATCGCTTTTACTCCCAGCCGGGTGCTGATGCAGGATTTTACCGGAGTACCCGCTGTGGTTGATTTGGCCGCGATGCGTGATGCCATGACGAAACTGGGAGGCGATCCTGCGTTGATTAATCCGCTGCAACCGGCAGAACTGGTGATTGATCACTCGGTTCAAGTAGATGAATTCGGCAAACCGACGGCATTTGCGATGAACGCGGAGCTGGAATTTCTGCGCAACAAAGAACGCTATGCGTTCTTGCGATGGGGTCAGACCGCGTTTCGCAATCTTGCGATTGTTCCGCCGGACACGGGCATCGTGCATCAAGTGAATCTGGAATTTCTGGCGCGCGTGGTGTTCGTGAACGAAGCTGACGGCAGGCGCGTTGCGTATCCTGACACCCTGGTCGGCACCGATTCGCACACCACGATGATCAATGGACTCGGTGTTCTGGGCTGGGGCGTAGGAGGAATCGAAGCCGAGGCGGCGATGCTGGGGCAGGCGGTCTCCATGCTGATTCCGCAAGTCGTCGGCGTGAAGTTAACTGGACGCCTGCGCGAGGGCGCGACCGCTACGGATCTGGTGCTGACGATCACGGAAATGCTTCGCAAGCATGGCGTGGTAGGAAAATTCGTCGAATATTTTGGACCTGGCTTGCAGGACTTGCCGCTGGCAGACCGCGCCACCATCGGCAACATGTCTCCGGAGTACGGCGCGACCTGCGGAATCTTTCCGATTGATCGCGAGACGCTAACCTACCTGCGGCTCACGGGCCGGTCCGAGGAGCAGATTGCGCTGGTCGAGGCTTACAGCCGCGAACAGGGGCTATTCCACGGCGCGAATACGCCGGCAGCGGATTACTCCGAGCTGCTGGCGCTTGATCTTGCGAGTGTCGAGCCGAGTCTGGCAGGGCCGAAGCGTCCGCAGGACCGGGTTGCGCTTTCGCAGGCGCGCGACTCGTTCGAGAAGGCGCTCCCTTCGCTGATCAAGCCGGGCAAAGGAGACGCGGCGGCCTCTGGGAACGGGCATCTGAGTCACGGGAGTGTCGTCATCGCCGCGATCACCAGTTGCACCAACACTTCGAACCCTTCAGTGATGCTGGCGGCGGGCCTCTTGGCAAAGAAAGCGGTCGAGCGCGGACTACAGGTGCCTGGGTGGGTGAAGACTTCGCTGGCGCCGGGATCGAAAGTGGTGCGCGATTACCTGGAGAATGCCGGCCTGACGCCGTACCTCGAAAAACTGAAATTCCACATTGTGGGATATGGGTGCACGACTTGCATTGGAAACTCGGGCCCGCTGCCGGAAGAGATTTCGAAAGAGATTGACCGCAAAAATCTTGTAGTGGCGTCGGTGCTTTCAGGGAACCGAAACTTTGAAGGGCGCATCAATCCCGACGTTCGCGCCAATTATTTGATGTCGCCGCCGCTGGTGGTGGCGTTTGCGCTGGCGGGGCGAATTGATGTGGATCTTCGCAAAGATCCGCTGGGCAAAGGAAAGGATGGCAAGCCGGTTTTTCTTGCCGACGTGTGGCCAACGCAGAGCGAGGTGGAGGAAGCGGTCGAGCATTCGATTTCTTCCGACATGTTCCGCAAGACCTATGGCGAAGTTTATGACGGAGACGCGCATTGGCGCGGGTTGCCGGTGCCCAAGGGCGACACCTACGCATGGGATGAGCACTCAACGTACATCCGGCGCGCGCCGTATTTCGATGAGATGACGCATAAGCCCGCAGCCGTCGGCGACATTCAGCATGCCCGCGTTCTGGCCCTGCTTGGAGACAGCGTGACCACCGACCACATTTCGCCCGCGGGTTCGATCAAGAGAGACAGCCCGGCGGGAAAATATCTGCAAGAGCACGGGGTCAAGCCCGGCGACTTCAATTCGTATGGCTCGCGGCGGGGGAATCACGAAGTCATGGTGCGCGGGACGTTTGCCAATGTCCGGCTACGCAACAAAATGGTGCCGAATCTCGAAGGCGGATTCACCCGGCACCTGCCCGGGGACGCTCACATGACGATCTTTGACGCGTCAGAAAAATACATTGCCGAAAGCGTGCCGCTCATAATTCTTGCCGGGAAAGAATACGGCTCCGGTTCGTCCCGCGACTGGGCGGCGAAAGGGCCGCTTTTGCTGGGTGTCCGCGCGGTTATCGCCGAAAGCTACGAACGCATTCACCGCTCCAACCTGGTTGGGATGGGCATTCTTCCACTGCAGTTTTTGCCGGGAGAGAGCGCCGAATCGCTTGGTCTGACAGGAGAGGAAGTGTTCGAGATCGGCGGAGTGCGCGAGTTGATCGAGAACTTCGCATCGGGACGGCGGGTAAGAGTGCGAGCAGGCGCGAGAGAATTCGAAGCTGCGGTGCGCATTGATACTCCGCAAGAGGCGCTGTACTACGCCAATGGCGGGATTTTGCAGTATGTGCTGAGGCAGCTGCTGGCGGGAAAGCCGCAGCCGGTGCACGCCTGAGGTCGCGAGTCATGAAAAAGAAAGCTTGTTTGTTCGTGTTCGATGGACTCGCAGACTGGGAGCCGGCGCACGCTTTCTGCGAGATCAAAAAATCGCACAGGTTCGATGTCATCACTGCCGGTTTTTCGCGACAACCTGTCACTACGATGGCGGGACTCAGGCTGGTGCCCGACTTTGGCCTGGAGGAAATTGATTCCTCCGATTTGGCTTTATTCGTGCTGCCCGGCGGAGATATGTGGCAGGAGAAGTCGCACAAATCGGTCAAGACCGTTCTGTGCCAACTGCGCAAACAAAGTGTTCCGATCGGAGCGATTTGCGCAGCGACTCTCGAAATCGCGCGGGCGGGACTCACCCACGGCATCCACCACACCAGCAATTCTAAGCACTACCTCAAGGCGATGGTCCAGGATTACCAGGACGAGGCTCTCTACGTGGATAAACTCGCTGTCACGGACGGCAACATCATCACTGCCAGCGGCCTCGGCAGCGTCGAGTTTGCGCGCGAGGTGATTCGAGAGCTTGGTCTCTACAGCGTAACTGATACTCAAACCTGGTTCGACATGTTTAAAAACGGTGTCGTTCCGGCACCAATGGCTTAACGGCGCACACGCATGTCTTCGCTCTGCCCCTGCTATAATCAAAAATTGCTCTCATGCCCTCGAAGCGCCTGATACGCTCCACTACAGTTCTCTGTGTCCGCCGCAACGGCAGCGTGGTGATGGCCGGAGATGGACAGGTCACGCTGGGCGAAGCGGTCATTAAGCATTCGGCCAAGAAAATCCGCCGTTTGTACCAGGATAAAATTCTGGCGGGGTTCGCTGGCTCAACTGCCGACGCCTTTTCGCTCTTCAGTCGCTTTGAAGCGAAGCTGGAGCAGTATCATGGGAACATCGGGCGCGGCGCGGTGGAGTTGGCGAAAGACTGGCGGACAGACAAATTTTTGCGGCATCTGGAAGCGCTGCTGCTGGTTTCCGACAAGGACCAAACATTTCTGCTAAGTGGTCAGGGCGACGTGATTGAGCCGGACGGCGGAATTGCCGCCATCGGCAGCGGAGGGCCTTACGCTCAGGCTGCCGCGCAGGCTCTGGCCGAGCATACGCAGCTTTCAGCGCGGCAAATTGCGGAAGAAGCAATGAAGATTGCCGGGAAAATGTGCATCTACACCAATGACAAGGTTACGGTAGAAGAATTGTAAAAGCGTCGTTGGTCGTTCGTCCTTGGTCGTTGGCTCAAGACCCAAGGCCATGGCTACCTCGACAAAGCCCAACGACGCGCGACCAACGACCAACGACGGATTTATGGCTATCTATCTCCCCGCTACCGCTGACGAAGAACAGCTCGCGCTCGATGACCTGACTCCGCGCGAGATTGTCGCCGAGCTCGATAAGCACGTGATCGGACAGCATGCCGCCAAGCGTGCGGTGGCAATCGCTCTGCGCAATCGGATGCGGCGGCAGAAGCTTTCCCCCGATCTTGCCGAGGAAGTGATCCCCAAGAACATCATCATGATTGGGCCGACGGGTGTTGGTAAGACTGAGATCGCACGCCGGCTGGCGAAGCTGGCGAATTCTCCGTTTTTGAAAGTGGAAGCCTCGAAATTTACTGAGGTCGGCTACGTGGGACGCGATGTGGAATCCATGGTGCGCGATCTGGTCGAGATCGCGATTGATAACATCCGCGCGGAAAAGCTGGAAGACGTCTCTGACAAGGCCGAACTGAACGCCGAAGAACGGCTGCTCGATATTCTTCTTCCGCCGGCGGCGCCCTCGCATCCTGAACCTGGATTCACGCTGGAAGCTTCCACCGGCGATTCCTATTCGCGGACGCGCGAAAAATTGCGTCAGCAGTTGCGCGAAGGCAAACTCGATGACCGTACCGTCGAAATTGACGTCCGCGAGCGGAATTTTCCGTCGTTTGAAATCATCTCCAACCAGGGCGTCGAGGAGATGGACGTTAACCTCAAAGATATGCTGCCCAACATCTTCGGCCAGCGCACCAAGAAGCGGAAGATGAAGGTCAACGAGGCCTTCGAGTACCTGATCACGGAAGAAGAGCAACGGCTGGTCGACATGGACCAGGTCACGCGCATGGCGATTGATCGCGTGGAAGATGCAGGGATCATTTTCCTGGACGAGATCGACAAGATTGCCGGACGCGAAGGCGGCCATGGGCCTGACGTTTCGCGCGAAGGTGTGCAGCGCGACATTTTGCCTATCGTCGAAGGCACCACGGTCAATACGCGCTACGGCATGGTGCGCACCGACCACATCCTGTTCATCGCTGCTGGGGCGTTCCACGTTTCGAAGCCCAGCGATCTGATTCCCGAGTTGCAAGGGCGTTTCCCCATCCGCGTGGAGCTGCAGTCGTTGACCATGGATGATTTCATTCGTATCCTGACGGAACCGAAGTCATCGCTGGTAAAGCAGTACACCGCGCTGCTTGAGACCGAAGGCGTGAAGCTGGAATTCACCAAAGATGCACTGGAAGAGGTTGCGCGTTTTGCATTCCGGGTAAATGAAGGCACGGAAAATATCGGCGCGCGGCGGCTGCATACGATCATGGAACGCGTGCTGGATGAAATCAGCTTCTCCGCCCCCGAGAAAAAGGGCGAGCAGTTCAAGGTTGACGCCGAGTACGTGGGCAAGACCCTGGCCGACATTGTGAAGGATCAGGATTTGAGCCGGTACATTCTGTAGGAGCAAAACTCTAGCTGCCTTGAGCTAGAATCCTTCCCATGAAGCCACGCCTTTTGTCTTTGACGCTCCAACTTCTTGCGATGTATCTCGCGCTCCCGAGGTAAGGCGGTCGCAGGATCACATTACGTTTCTTGTCGATTCCGTATGCATCGAAACGCAGTCCACGACCTCGTCCGGGAGCTAATGCGCGGCTCTAAGAGGGCGGATTCTCTGATGCATCCGCGCCAACAAACCACGCTATGAAATCCCTCGACCGCACTCGCCTCGCTTCCCTCATGCAACGTGAACAGAAGCGCTTTTCGGACGAGCGCCCGAAATCAAAAGCGCTTTTTGAGCGCGCGGGGAAATCGCTGGTGGCGGGCGTGCCCATGAACTGGATGCGGAAGTGGGCAGGAGCTTTTCCGCCGTTTGTACGCGAAGCGCAGGGCGGACATTGCTACGATGTTGACGGGCACCGCTACATAGATTTCTGCCTCGGCGACACCGGCGCGATGACCGGGCATTCTCCTTACGCCACGGTGAAGGCGGTCGAGGAGCAGATGAAGCGCGGCCTCACGCTAATGCTGCCTGGCGAGGATGCAATTTTCGTGGCCGAAGAGTTGCAGCAGCGCTTCGGGCTCAAGTACTGGCAATTCGCGCTCACCGCGACTGACGCCAACCGTTTTTCGATTCGCCTGACGCGGCAGATCACGGGACGTCCGAAGATTCTGGTCTTCAACTGGTGTTATCACGGCACGGTGGATGAGAGCTTCATCACCTTGCACGCTGATGCCACGGCCCGCGCGCGCAGCGGAAACATCGGGCCACCGGTGGACCCCGCAGTCACGACCAAAGTCGTCGAATTCAATGATGTCGCAGCGCTGGAGCAAGCGCTCGTGCCGGGCGATGTGGCTTGCGTGCTGGCTGAACCTGCAATGACCAACGTGGGAATCGTGCATCCAGCGCGTGGCTACCATCAGGTGCTGCGCGAGTTGACGCGCAAGCACGGAACGTTGCTGATCATTGACGAGACGCACACTATTTGTACCGGCCCTGGAGGATACACGCGAGCCGAGAACCTTGATCCCGACATGCTGGTGTTTGGCAAAGCTGTCGGCGGCGGGATTCCGGGAGCGGCATACGGTTTTTCGCAAGCGGTGGCGGACCGCATCTCGGCGAAGCAGAGCCTTGAGGATTGCGACGTTGGAGGGATTGGCGGCACTCTGGCGGGGAATGCGCTCTCGCTGGCAGCCATGCGGGCTACATTGACGAAAGTGCTCACCCAGGATGCGTTCAGCCGCATGATTCCTTTGGCGGAGCGCTGGACTGCGGGGGTGCAAGCAGTCATCAGCGAATACCGAATGCCTTGGCACGTAACGCGTTTGGGATGCCGCGCAGAATACTTATTCTCGGCAACGCCGGCGAAGAATGGCCAGCAGGCGCATGAAGCAATGGACTTCGAACTCGAACGCTTCATGCATTTGTATGCGATGAATCGCGGAATTCTGCTCACTCCGTTTCACAACATGGCGCTGATGTCTCCACAGACTGAGGCTGCTGACATCGACCAGCACACCAAGGTATTCCGCGAATGCGTGCGCGAACTGGTGACGTAATCTCCACGAGGCTGACAGGGCGACGGCCAGAACGCCCGCGTCTCCACATCCTCGCTCTCGGAGAGACGAGCGTCCCCGCTGTCAACACTGGTAGGTGATGCGAAAATGTTAATCTGATCGCCACCGCATGAACAATCTGATTTGGAGGGCTGGGTTGTGCCTGCTTGCGTTTGCGCTGCTTGCGGGCTGCGGCAGTCCAGGAGTGCCGTTGCCTCCTTCGCTGGAGCTGGCGCGGCCAGTCAGCGATTTGCGCGCCATGCGCAAAGGCGACACGGTTTACCTTACTTGGTCGGCGCCGGAAGTCACGACCGACCGGCATAACATTCGGCATCCGGGGCCGACCGAGGTTTGCCGGGCCGTGGGAACCATGCGCGATTGCGATGTTGCGGTCGGCCGAGTTCCGTTTGCCAAGCTGCCGCCGGTAACCAAGGCTGAGCCCAAACCCCAGTTGACCTATTCCGATCAGCTTCCTGGAAATCTGCAAGCGGAAAATCAAGCTTCGGCAGTTATATATGCGGTGAGAGTTCTAAACTCATATGGGCGAAGCGCGGGTCTTTCCAACCAAGTGCAAGTGCCGGCTGCGCCAACGCTAGAGCCACCGGCTGATTTTCAGGGCGAGCTCGTGCCAGAGGGAGTTCGGCTTAGCTGGAAGCCGATCACGCCGCCGGTGAACGCGGCCGGCTTGCACTACTTATATCGGGTGTATCGCCGCGAGGAGGGCGCGAGCGCTGACACTGTAGCTGGCGAGGAGCCGCTTACGGATGAAACGCCACCGAGCCTGCTGGATCGCGGCTTCGCGTGGGAAAAGACGTACAACTATCGGCTCTCTGTGGTGACCGCCATCGCGCAAGGAAGCACGGACCAGCAGGTGGAAGGCGATGACACGCCTGCGGTCACAGTCGTTGCCCACGATGTATTTCCGCCCGCGACTCCCGCTGGATTGCAAGCGGTGTTCTCAGGTCCGGGGCAGAAGCCGTTCATCGATTTAATTTGGGCCCCTGACACGGAATCCGACTTGGCGGGCTACAATGTTTACCGGCACGAGCAGGATAGGCAGCCGGTCAAGCTGAATTTGGAGGCGGTGAAGGTGCCCACGTTTCGCGACACAGAAGTCGCCGCCGGGCACCAGTATTCTTATTCGGTTTCTGCTGTTGATGTGCGGGGGAATGAAAGCCCGCGCTCGGAGGAAGCAAGCGAATCTGTTCCCTCTCAGTGACTAGGTTTGCCGGCAGGAAATTAACGCTTGATTCTCACCTGCACCGGAGTTCCCTCCGGCAGGGTCCCGTCCAGTAATTCAATTTTTCCCTCGCGCACAACTCCGCTGAATTCCTGCGGCAAAGGCTTCGTCGGCGTTTGCGGCGCGCGAAAAGTCTGCCCTGAGCCTTTATCCATGGCCTCGTTTGCCAACTGGTCGGCTTCACGATTGTGGCTGCGCAGCACGTGCTCAATCTGAAACCATTCCAGTTTCGATATGAGTTCAATGGCCCGGGCATGGAGATCGCGTAGCGTCGGCTCTTTCACTTTGTAGATGCCCTTGATCTGGCGCACCATGAGTTCAGAATCGCTTACCGCCTTCAGGGCCTTGTGGTGGTTCTCCATGGCATATTCGAGTGCGCCGATCAGCGCCTGATACTCCGCAAAATTGTTGGTCTGCCGGCCGACGTACTTACTCAGGCTGGCGACCCGCTTGCCTTTGGAATCGTGGATCACAACGCCGTAACCGGCTGGCCCGGGATTGCCCCGAGCGCCCCCGTCGGTGTGCGCGATCAGGTAGTACTCGGGAGTGGGCTTCATTGCGGTCACCTTCCCGCCGCCAGCCGGGTCGCCAGCCGGGCTGGGAGGTTGGCGGCAAAGATCTTTTCCTGCGCCGAACGTACGTCGTAGGGCACGCGGCAGAAAGTTATGACCCTTCTGTCCGTGTCGAATAGGGCGAAGCCGGCACGCCAATCCCCATCTCGCGGCTGCCCGACTGATCCTGGATTGATCATGTAGCTCACCCCGGTTTCGAGTTCAAAATCGCAGGCTTCCTTCTGCCCGATACTGGCGTATTCGGGATGGGCGGTCTCGGCGAATCCGGCCCGCAGGAGGAAGACTCCCTGAATATGGGTGTGGCCAAAAAAAGTTACGCTCACGTCCGAGCTGATCAAAGCCGGGAGTGCGTCCTGAACCACAACTACATAGCGGTCTTCGTCATCCGGCGCGCCATGTACGAATTGGACGCCTGAGAGCTCGGAGAGAGTGACCGGCCCCTGTGGCAGTGTGCGCAGCCATCCCAGGCTATCGCTGGTAAGCTGCGCGCGATTCCAAAGGGCCGCCATTCCAGCCATCGGGTTAAAAGTCTCCACGTTGTCCAGTCCGGCGACGACTTTGTCGTGATTGCCGCGAACGACCGTTCCCCCGAGTTCACGCGCCTTGGCTGTGACCTCGTTGGGGCTGGCGCCGTAGCCGACAATGTCACCCAGATTCACGATGGCATCATGCGGCGGCGCAGCCGCCAGCGAAGCTTCGAGAGCTTCCAGGTTGCTATGAATGTCACTGATGAGAAGTATGCGCAATCATCACCCGAGAACTTGCGATTATACGGGAGGGTTTGCCACCGGATTCATAATCGGGCATCTGGCCCAATGTCCGGGACTGATTTCGGCCAGTTCGGGAAGCTGGTTTCGACATTCTGACACTCGCAGATCGCAGCGCGGCTCGAAGGGACATCCACTGGGCAGGGTCTGAAGCGGCGGGACGGTGCCCTCGATGGTTTGAAGCGGGCGATTGCGCGCCGTGGAGAGTGTGGGCGCAGCTTCCAGCAATCCGCGGGTGTAAGGATGCGCTGGTGAGCGAAATACTTCCGCGCGCGGACCAAGTTCCACGAGATTGCCGGCGTACATGACAGCGACCCGATCCGCGACTTGCGAGACCACGGCCAGGTCGTGGGAGATGAAAAGCATAGTCAGTCCAAATTTCTCCCGGATTTCGGCAAGCAGATCCAGAATCTGCGCCTGAATAGTGACGTCGAGCGCGGTGGTGGGCTCGTCGGCAATCAGCATCTCAGGACGATTCACAATGGCCATGGCAATCATCACCCGCTGCCGCATTCCGCCAGAGAGTTGGTGCGGATAATCTCGAGCACGGCCGGCAGGATCGTCAATCGCTACTTCCTTTAACGCTTCCACCGCGCGGTCCCAGGATTCCTTCTTGGAAACGTTGGCATGGGCGCGGACTGCCTCGGCGATCTGCTCTCCGACTCGCATCACCGGATTTAAGGCGGTCATGGGCTCTTGAAAAATCATGGAAATGCGGGAGCCGCGCAGTAGGCGCATCGGCTCCGAGTCAAGGGCGAGCAGGTTTTGCGGACGGCCGTCGGTGGTCAAAAGGATTTCGCCGCTCACCCGGGCCTGCGGAGGAAGCAGGCGCATGATGGAGAGAGAGGTAACTGATTTTCCCGAGCCGGATTCTCCCACCAGACCAAGAACCTCTCCTCGTGAGACGCCAAAGCTGATATCACGCACGGCGGTGAGCGCGCGCGGGGAGGCGGGAAACTCGACGGTCAAGTTTCGAAGTTCAACCAGCACACGCACATGTTAGCAGTGTCGTACCTGTCTACACCTAATGGTTGGGCATGGAAACCGCTATTACATTGACCGGCGTTCCCTGCCCTCTGTAGCTTTGGACGAGTAACTTCACTGGACAGGTAGGAGTTAGGAGTGAGAATAGCTTTCCGCAGTGCCGCCGCGTTGTGTGTAGCCGCAATCGTTTTGGCTGCCACCGGGTGTGGATCGGGGTCGTCTTCCAATAATCCGTTTTCCTCATTTCCTCTGGCGACGGTGCCGCTCGTCAAGCTGAGCACCGACACCTTCACCAATTCCACCAGCCAGCATGCTACCGAAGTCGAGCCCGACAGCTTCGCATTCGGCTCGACCATTGTTGCCGCGTTTCAAGTGGGAAGGATTTCCGGCGGCGGAGCTTCGGACATTGGATTTGCCATCTCGACCAACGCGGGCGCGACCTGGAAGAATGGCTTCCTGCCCGGTTTGACCACGTTTCAGGGCGGAGGCACGAATTCCGCGGTCAGTGATGCGTCGGTGATCTACGACGCTGCCCATGGGGTGTGGATCATCTCGTCGCTGACCATCGCCAGCAGTGGAGCGACCCAGGTGGTCGTCAACACGTCACCGGACGGAATGAACTGGGGCAACCCAATCGTGGTCAGTAAGAGTCCTGATCCTGACAAGGACTGGATTACCTGCGACAACACAATCACTAGCCCGTTTTATGGACACTGCTATGTGGAGTGGGACGATGTTGCCCAGAGCGGCTTGGTATGGATGAGCACTTCGACCGACGGCGGACAGACTTGGGCTCCGGCGCTGAATCCTGGAAACAGCGTCAATGCCGGCGGCCTCGGCGGAATCCCGCTGGTCCAGCCCAATGGGACTGTGGTTGTCCCTATGCTCGAACCGTTTGTATCGGAGATTGAGGCGTTTACTTCGAGCGACGGCGGCGCGAACTGGAGCCTGCCCAGCCAGGTTGCGCTTGTCAATGATCATCAGGTCGCAGGTGGACTACGCAGCGATGCTCTGCCTTCGGCAGCGATCGACGCGCTCGGTAGTGTGTACGTTGTCTGGCAGGATTGCAGCTTCCGGGCTGGATGCACTTCCAATGATCTGGTGGTGAGCACATCTGCTGATGGCGTGAGTTGGACGGCGCCGGCACGCATCCCGATTGATACGACTACCAGCACTGTGGACCACTTCATCCCTGGCCTGGGGATTGATCCGACGACCAGCGGCAGCACGGCGCACCTGGGATTGACCTACTACTACTATCCGCAGACGAATTGCGCTCCCGCTACATGCGCGCTCTACGTCGGATTTATTTCCTCGCTCGACGGCGGCAACACCTGGAGTGCGGCCACGCCCATCGCCGGGCCGATGGCATTGAGCTGGCTGCCTTCAACCTTCTCCGGTCAGATGGTCGCCGACTATGTCGCAACCTCGTTTGCCGGAGGCAAGGCCTACGGAGTGTTTGCGGTCGCGAAAGCCAAGAGAGGAAGCACTTTCGATCAGGCAATTTATACGACCAAGGCGGGGTTTGACGTCGCGGCCTCGCGGGGGCTATTTAGTTCAGTGGGTGAGCGGCCGGTCGTTGCCCATGGTGATTCCAGCCGCTCTCCCACTCGGTCCTACAATAACCGCCTAATCCGCTGACTTCAGTCTAGGACTGAACGCCCGAACTCTTCAGATCTTGCTGGGCCTGAGTCTCGCCTTTTTTGGATTCAGACTTGGAATCCGCGTGTGGATCCAATTTTTGAACCGCCTTTCCAAGGCTCAAGGAACCGCTAACGCTGCAGGTGGTACCAATTGCAACCTGAGTGTTCCCTGTCATAGCTTCCCTGAGGCAATAGAAATTGACCCCAGGAAGGTTCTTGCTAACATGGGCTGCAGCAACGCATTGACCCAGGTTCTTGAATCCAGCGCACGCCTTAGACGCGGGCATGCCGGTGAGCGTCTGAATCTTGTTGCCGATCGCCGGATTCTTGCTGAGGATCTCATCAACGCTGGTCTTGTGCGTCGAAGAGCTACCGGTGTTTGCGGTCCCTGATTTGCCATGATTGGCCAAACCCGAGCCATGGCCCATGGCAGCGCTCATGCCCATACCACCGCCAGAGGCGCCGCCACTCTGCCCATGTTGGGCAACAGCAGCCGTCGCGTACAAAACCACTGCCAGACTGACCATTGCAATCCGTGTCTTCATTTGAGTTGCCCTCCTTTGATTTTTTCCCTGGTCAAAACCTATTGCTGTCGTGTGGTCCTGTGGACCAGGCGACCTACGTTCAGACCGAGGGAGAACGAAACTGAATTCAGATCGTAGTGAACGCTGCGCGTGTATCCCAATTCAGCGTCGAGATACTGCGTCAGACTGGCATCCAGCCAAGTCGAAAAGCCGTTGTCGCGCGCAATGTCTGCGGGCCCAGTGGTTTGCTGGCTGACCTCGAAATTACGGCCATGCGAGGCGCCAGCGCCGTTCCCGGTTTTCACCTTGCTCACGCGGCTGAAAACCGTCTGGTTGCCGAAAGGCAGGATGTCATACCCCGCTCCGCCTAGGCTCAGCGACTTCCAAACGTCAACTTCTGCGCCTCCGCGGAAATGAGTGTTGAGACCCAACGTGGTATAGGGACGCATAAAAAGCCGCGAGTCGGAAGTGGTGTTGGAAAACCCGGCTTCCAAGAAAGGTGTTACCTGCGAGAACGAACGATCAAAGCGGTTCGTCCAATCAAACGTCGCCCGTCCCGTGCTAAGGCCAAGCTTACTGTCTCCCAGCGGTGCCGACCCCGTCACCACCGAAGCGACGTTAACCCCAGGATGCAGATACTTCCACCGCAGATCCACCGACGGATTCCCAACACCACTGTCGGACGTACTTCCGCTAGTCGAACTGGAGGCATTCGCAAAATAAAACGGCACCCCCAAGTCCATTCCGAAGTGCTGGGTGAATGTGTATCCAACGCTGGAGTCGAACTCATACACCTGCCCAGATGAGTTCGTAGTGCCTCCAAACTCCACGTTGGAGGTGAAGCCGGTATCCTGCGCAGCCGGCTTGGCCTGAGCAAGAGCCGACGCCGCCAGAAAAATAGTGACGATTAAGAGCGTAAAAGCCGAGATAAGACGATTACTCATCCTGATTTGCACCCCTTGATGTTTTTGTAGTGTAGGAACCGTTGTGCCGGGAAAGTAACCATTACTGCCGCAGAAACGGCCAGGGACAAGCCTTCCCAGCCTCCCGGGTTCTTAAGCATGCATCCTCTACGTTCTTCGAGAGGCGGGCAAGTGACCGAGGTACAAGCAGCAACTTACATTTGGCCGATACAGCGGCGGGCGAAAAGCGAAGAGCGAAGAGCGAAGAGCGAAGACTAATGGCAGGATTGCGGAGAGATTTTCGGCAGACGGGGCCTCATTACCCGGGAATGGTCATAGCGGTATATTCCCATGCTTCTTCGGCGGATTCTTATCCCGCTTCGTCCCCAGCATTTCCAGTGCCTGGATGAGCTTCTTGCGGGTGTCGCGGGGCTGGATGACCGCGTCCACGAAGCCGCGTTCCGCGGCGATGTAGGGGTTGGCGAAGCGGTCGCGGAATTCCTCGATTTTCTGCGCGCGTAATTCTTCGCGGTTCGAGGCGCGGTCCAGTTCGCGGCGGTACACGATGTCCACTGCGCCTTCGGGGCCCATCACGGCGATCTCGGCGGTTGGCCAAGCGTAGTTTACGTCGGTGCGGATATGCTTTGAGGCCATCACGCAATAAGCGCCGCCGTAGGCTTTGCGAGTAATCACTGTCAGCTTCGGTACCGTGGCTTCGGAGAATGCGTAAAGCAGCTTGGCGCCGTGGCGGATGATGCCGCCGGATTCCTGGCTGGTGCCGGGAAGGAATCCTGGAACGTCTTCGAAAGTAATCAGCGGGAGGTTGAAGCAGTCGCAGAAGCGGACAAAGCGCGCGCCTTTTACCGAAGCATTGATATCTAGCGTTCCGGCCAGCACTGCGGGCTGATTTGCGACGATGCCGACCGAGCGGCCGTTCATGCGGGCGAATCCTACGACAATGTTTTTCGCGTAGTGCTCGTGAACTTCGAAGAAGTATCGGTCGTCCACGACGGCGCGGATTACATCTTTGATGTCATAGGGAAGATTCGATTGCGCAGGGACGATGCTGTCGAGCGCAGCATCGGCGCGGTCAATCGGATCGGTACAAGCTTTGCGCGGAGGGTCGTCCAGATTGTTTGACGGGATGAAACTCAACAACTCGCGCAGCATAGAGAGGCACTCGGCATCGTCATGAGCAAGAAAGTGCGCCACGCCGGAAGTTTCGTTATGCGTGACCGCTCCGCCGAGTTGTTCTTTGGTGACGTCTTCGTGCATGACTGTCTTGATGACGTCTGGCCCGGTGATGAACATGTACGAAGTATTGTTGACCATGGCGATGAAGTCGGTGATGGCGGGCGAATAGACCGCTCCCCCAGCGCAGGGGCCCATGACGGCTGAAAGTTGGGGCACCACGCCGCTGTACAGCGTGTTACGCAAGAAAATGTCTGCATAGCCGGCGAGCGAGACGACCCCTTCCTGAATGCGCGCGCCGCCGGAGTCGTTCAGCCCAATCAGCGGAGCGCCGACGCGGGCGGCCATATCCATGATTTTGACGATCTTCGCTGCATTGGTTTCCGAAAGCGAGCCCCCAAAAATGGTGAAGTCCTGAGCGAAGACAAAAACCAGGCGTCCCTCAATTCGGCCATACCCCGTGATGAAGCCGTCACCGTAATATTTCTGTTCTTGCATTCCAAAATCAGTGGCGCGGTGGGTGACGAAGCGGTCGGTTTCCTCAAACGTGCTCTCATCAAGGAGAAAATCAATCCGCTCGCGGGCAGACATCTTGCCTTCTTTGTGTTGGCGCTCGCGGCGCTCTTTCCCGCCTCCGTCCTCGGCCAGGCGATCGCGGCGTTTCAGCTCTTGCAGTTTTTGTTCGAGGTCCATGGTGGGGGATTATAGAAGAACCGTCGTTGGTCGTTGGTCGTTGGTCATTGGTCGTTGGCCAAATCTTTGCGCGCTGGTATTTATCCAGACCACACGACCGAAGGCCAACGACCTAATGACCAACGACGAACGACCAACGACGAACGACCAACGACGCTTACGTACTCCGGTGACTTGCTGTGACCCAGCGCCGCCCCTACTCTGGGGTTTCTTACATTGAACACGGAGAGAACCTATGTCTCGGAATAACTGGCTGTATCTTCTGTGCCTGGCGGTACCGTTGAGCCTGGGGCCAAAGGCCTTCGCTGATCACGATCACGATGGCGATCATGGCCAGGGCCACGGGCATGCCTATGGGCACGACAAGGATGATAAAAGCAAGCACGACCGCGACGACAATCGCGGCTACTATCGCGATCATGACCGCGATCTGCGTGGCTGGTATGCAGGGCATCGCGACCACCTGCCGCCCGGTCTGGCCAAGCGCGACGAATTGCCTCCCGGACTGGAGCGCCAGTTGGTGGTGCGTGGCACATTGCCTCCGGGGCTGAGAAGTCGCATGCATCCTTGCCCGGTTGAGGTCGAGGGTTATCTGCCGCCTCCGCCTGTGGGTTACATGCACGCCGCGATCGGCGGACATGTTGTCTTAGTGAACCGCAGGACGTTCTTCGTGCTGGATGTGTTTCACTTTGAATTGTAAGGAAAGGCGGCTCTTGGCCGCCCCTACGACAAAAAGCCAAGAGCCGCTCTTACTCCATGCTCGAACCCAGCGGGCTGTAGCGATACTTCCTTCCGTCCCAGAAGACCGCTGAAGTCATCTCATCCGCGCCCGCTTCTTCTACGAAGATCGCGGTTGTCGTTTTCTTCTTGGTCACCTTCATTTTCTTGATCGTGACGGTCTTGACCGTAATATTGATAATGACGAATTTGGCCTGCGGAGTCGGAGAACGCCAGGCATCGGCGCCCGTGCCGTGAATCACCAGCAACGCTATACCACGCAGCTTGGGATCGTCGGGTGCGAACCCGGTTGTGATTGAAGGATTGCCATAGCCGTAGAACGAGTCCAGCGGATCAATGACCTTGTAATTCTTTTCCGCCTGCTCAATCAGCGCGTTCTTGCAGCGGGCGACAATAACGATGTCTTCCACGCCGTCTCCGTTCAGGTCCCCGGTTATGGGTGGAAACTGCGGTGTCAGGGAACAGGAATCCCCAAACTGCTGATGCACGAAGTCGTTGTCGACCGCGGAAGAAGGCGCGGTGGCATTCTGGGCAGCCGCGCAGGAAATCAGCAAGAAAACGGTGGAAACACCAAGAAAAACGCGAGACTTCATGGATTTCACTGTAGTCTCGCTGCGTGCCCCTTCCTAGAGTACTCAGGTAACTGAAGGTGAGGGCTACTTTGTGATTGCCAGGGAGTTGATACTTCCCACTGCGGAATTTGTGAGCAACAAGAAGGAATTCGGCACCGGCGTCAAACCACCAGTATTGGAATTAACTTGGTAGGTGGTCACGCCGATATCGCAGTGAAAGCAACTTTGCTGGTCAGACGTGATGGCCCACAGGAAATTGCCGGTTGGATCTATGACCGGCCAGTCTCCCGGCCCGGAATTCGAGACTTGAGCTACTGCGCCCGAAGTCGGGTCAAGCGAATAAATGCCGCAATTGTCGTACATAAACTTGCCGGCCGTAGCGATAGTCATGTTGTCTGGGCCGGGAATGCCCACCGTTCCCGGCGCCACCACACTGCCGCAAGTTCCGGAGGAGAAGGGCGAGCCCTGGAGCGACGTGAGCGCACCCGTGTTCTGGTCGATGCTATATCCGTTTAGCGTCGAGGAATTCTGCGATTCCAGCTCATAGAGGAGTCCGTTATTCGGCGTCACGACGATTGTCCATGGTCCCCTCACGTTGGCACCGAAAGGCGAGCCAGCGATGGGTCTGAGTTGCCCGGTGGTCTGGTCAATCGTCAATCCGGCTATGCCGGATATTGTTGATACATAGAGAAAGTGGTTCGTCTGATCCACGGCCATCAGGGTGGCGGGCTGCGAATATCCCGGCGAACTCGGGCCTGAGGCCGCGAATGGAGATCCTGTAATTTGAGTCAGCGCCCCAGTTCCAGACTGGATGCTGAACCCGTAGACTCCTTGAGCAGCCTGCACATAAAGAAACTTACCCTGATTGTCGACAACGTCGGAATAGACAGCTTGACCAGTGAGGTAAGAGCTGCTCGCTTGGCCGAGAGACCCATTCGAACGATTGATTGGATAAACGAAGACCCCGCCTTGCGTCCCGCCATTGTATCCCTCAGCGGTTTGAAACACGAATGAGCCGGAGGGATCGATCGCCATGGTTCGCGGATTGACGTTATTGGCCGATCCGGCCGCCGCGGAAGCTAGAGTGCCATTCGATTGGACGGATTGCGCGTAGGGGCCACCGCCAGGAAGCGGGTTTGCGTACAGAAATTTCGCCGCGCTGGTCTGTCCCGAACTTCCGGTGCCTTCGCCATAGCCCGGCACTGATCGCGAGCCACCGGCCGGGGTTGGCATCCCAGCCTTAGCTCCGCCGCAACTACTGAGGAAAGCCATGGCGACGAAGGCCGCAGCCAGGGAGACGAACTTGTCGATATAAGTCATAAGATTTCTCGAAATAACGGTCCCCGGTATTGGATGGAACATTGGTGAGCGAAGTTGGCCGAAAACCTTGCCTGAAGCGGCTGTTGAAGGATTCTCGATTGAGTAGCTCGAGTGATTTGCTTAGCGAAGAGTGTGTTTCCGGAAGTGCTCCCATCCTAGGGGCTTCAGCTTTGACCGGCGCTGATTGGTGTGTGCTAGCAGAATGTCTTTGCTTTTCGTGATCAGGCCAACTTCAGTAATCGCGACTCCTCCGATTACGGCGGGAACTGCTTGCTTCTTGGGAGCGGTAAACAGCAATTGATAATCTTCGCCCCCGTGCAGCGCGAAGCGCACATCTACCGACCTGGCGGCCTGACCGACTTTGGCCAGCGGAAGTAGGTCTTCCCGGATTTCGGCTCCCACGCCGCTTTCGACACAAATGTGGGCGAGATCGGTGGAAAATCCATCACTGATGTCGATCATCGCCGAGGCAATGCCCTGTCGGCGCAGAATCTGCCCTAGTTTGATTAGAGGGGTGGGGAAAAAATGCTCAGGATAAAGTTCGGGCCTGAGTTTCTTGCGCCGCTTCGAACTAAGCAAATCCAGCGTTGCCGCCGAACCACCCAGGGTTCCGCTGACGTAAACCCGATCACCCAGTCGTGCGTTTGAGCGCAGAACCGCATTGCCTCGTGGAACCGATCCCAGGACGACAATGTCGGCCAGTATTCCACCGGGAGACTGAGCGGTGTCTCCTCCCCCGAGCGTAACTTTGAACTCCGCTGCCAGGGCCAGGAGGCCGTCAAAAAAGCGATCCACCCAGCGCTGGGGAAGCTTGGCTGGCAGGGCCAACGAAAGAAATGCCGCGACCGGATCTCCACCCATGGCGGCAATGTCGCTCAATCCACGTGCCAGGCAGCGATGACCGACGCTCTCGGGCGGGTGCCACTGTCGCCGGAAATGCACTCCTTCCAGGCTGAAGTCGGTGGTGACCAGGAATTCGTGGCCGGCACGAATTCGAAGGACGGCACAATCGTCGCCGATCCCGGCAATCACGGCGGGGGACGGTCGAGCGCGGCGGCGGATGCGGGCTATCAGCCCTCGTTCAGGTAAAGGCAAGGCGGGAATATGATAAGCGGAATTGGAGTCTGAGGCCAAAGTACGGCCAACTTTCGCGTCTGCGTCGCCATCTAGTATTCGTCTTGCCAGCTGCATTGACCCCCCTGTTGCGCCCAGGGTACCTTCGTCACCTGTTCACCCAGGCTATGTCGTGGCCAGGTGGACATCAAAAGTTACTTATCCTTGGTAACGAAAATATAGGGTCGGTTTCGTTGACAGGGGGAACCAGCTTTGGTACCTTTGCGGCAGTCATTTAACACCTTAGGCGGAGCTAAGTGCTGCATCCGCTTTGGATTGCAGCTAAATAAAACTTGGGTGTCATCTGGTTCCAATTGGGGAAGGATACGTTTCGGCCTTGTCCCACAAGGGAAACGTGGGTCCGGAGCCAGCATTCAAGTGCCAGGCACTGACGACAAGGTGCCGCGGAGCAGACCCGGTTTCTGGAAAAGTAGCGAAAGGAAAATTTGCCAAAGCGCTTCTACATTCTTTTCGTAGCCCGCGGTGAGGACGGCCAATTGCGCAAGATTCCTATTCCTGCGCGCTATCTGTACGTGCTGCTCGTGGGTGCCGTGGTTGGGCTGCTAGGACTTACCGGCCTCGCCAGTTCGTATGTTCGCATGCTGTTGAAGGTATCGAGCTATAACGAACTGCGGGCCGAGCGGGAAGACCTGAAAACCCGGTATTCGCACCTGGAGCAGGTGGCCAAGGAGCGCGATATCCAGGTGGCATCGCTGGGATCGCTGGCGAGTGAAGTTTCCTCGCTTTACGGACTGAAGCCTGAGCCGGTACTGGTCGCGGCGGCTTCCTCAGACAGCGTCCAGGATCCGCAGGTCACCTCCTCGCTAGACCGTCTTTCTACCTTAAAGACAGTCGCCATGAGCGGGGCGACGACAGCTGGATTGTCCCTTGGACTCACCCGTAACGTGACCACCGCCGACTGGCTGCGCGCCAATTCTGCGCCGAATATGTGGCCGGTGGAAGGCCCAATCACGGGATCGTTTGGCGAGCGCATCGATCCGTTTAACGGCGAGGGCGCATTCCACTCCGGCGTGGACATCGGTTCAGCCTACGGCCAGCCAGTGGTGGCTCCGGCTGAAGCGGTTGTTGAGTTCGCTGATTTCCTGGGTGGCTACGGACGCGCCATCACGCTTGACCACGGCCACGGAATCACGACCCGCTACGGACACTTGGCCAGCTTCGCGGTCTTCCCCGGACAGCACGTTCATCGCGGCGACACCATCGGTTACGTCGGCGACAGCGGACGCAGTACCGGTCCGCACCTCCACTACGAAGTCCGGATCAACGACATTCCCGTCAACCCTCACAAGTATTTGCGCGTGACCTATGCACATGTGGGCGGGTTTGCGGCAGGAAGCTGAGAAGCAGCTCTTGGTTCTTGGCTCTTGGTTCTTGGCAATACCCTGGTGAGCCTCCTGCGTTTTGTTCAAATTGGGAATTGAGTCGCGCTTTTTTGTTCCTCCTCGACTTACCTGTTCTTCCCTTGAATTACAGTTGTGTTTAGGGGATATTATCGCCCAGTCATTTTGTGATTTACCAGTTTGGCGCGAGGGATGAAACTGGCGATCGAGGTCTACCGTCAGACCGCGGAATTTCCGAAACATGAGCATTTTTGGATTGACGCAGCAGATGCGACGGGGGGCAGTATCTGTTCCGAGCAACATTGCTGAAGGAAAGGGGCGCTGGTCGAGGAAGGAGTTCCTGTTTCACGCCGTGGGTCCCTGCTCGAACTGCAAACGCAGATCATGATTTCACAGGAACTAGATTATTTGTCCGAGCAGCAGGGCCAGCTGCTGCTTAGTTTGGCGTCGCAAATCGGACGAGGCCTAACCGGCTTGATCAATTCCCTGGCTGAAACAGCAGCAGCATAGGATCGGGGGCACTTACGGATTCAAGAGCCAATAGCCAACAGCCGAGAGCAGCTTACTGCCGCAACCCCATCCACTTTTCCGAAACCACAATGGAGTTTCCCGGATTCTGGGGGTCATAGCGGACCGACGTCGGCAGTCCCAAGCGGCAGGAATGCAGGTTGACCCACTGCCGCAGATAGGTGACATCCTGCGAGGCTTCGTAAGAAACTCCGCCCACGTCATATTGAAAGATCAACATTGTGGCGGCCGGGTGCCCGTTGGGTACGAGTTCCTGGACGTCAATCACTGTGCCATCGGTGATTCGGCCAATCTGGTTTAACCAGTCGCGGCGCTCGCGTTCGATTTCAGCGGGAGTTTTTTTCTTCCGGCCAAACACCAGGTATGCGGCAACGGCTGCACCCAGCAAGCCAGCGGCCAGGGTATAGAAACTAAATGCAGTCATAAAGTTAGGAAGCGAGCCCAGAAGATTCCTGCTCTAGACAGAGAATAAGGCGAGAAGCGCAATTAGGGAAGAGACTGATGAGATTACGAAGGTTCAAGAGGGCGGCTCTTGGTTCTTGGCCGTAAAGCTTCCAGAGAATTGTTACTCTTGTTGGCGCGGACCGGGTTTTGAGAATCTGATCCCGTAAGCTAAGAGCTAAGAGCTGCCTTCTTGAATCGATTTCTCCTCCACCTTAAACTAAATAAGTGCATGTACATGTCCACCCAACCGGAAATGAGAGAACATCGCTGGTCCTGCGTTTTTCCCTGGGCGTAACCGCGGCCTACATCGTTCTGCTGGTGATTGCAGGAATCCGGGCGCATTCGCTGGCGCTGCTTTCAGAAGCTGGACACAATCTCACCGACTTTGTCGCTCTCTTGTTGTCGCTGCTTGCGGTGTATCTGCACTCGCGTCCGCCCAGTGCTACTCATACCTATGGTTATCATCGCGCTGGTGTACTAGCCGCCCTGGTGAACTCCGCCACTCTAGTCGCTGTGTCCTTTCTGATTTTTTACGAGGCAGTCCGCCGGATTCAGCAGCCGCAGCCGGTGCAAGCGCACCTGATGATGTGGGTCGCCGCCGCCGGGGTGCTCATGAACGGCGTCATTTCTCTCATGCTCTATCGCACCGACCGCGACGTGAACGTCCGCAGCGCCCTGGTGCACGAAATTGGCGACACACTCTCAACCGCAGCGGTAATCGCCGGCGGATGGGCAATTCTTGCGACCGGGCAGTACTGGATTGATTCGGCGCTTTCGTTCGGCATCGGCGCGTTGATCCTCTGGTCGAGCTTTGGCATCCTGCGGGAGACACTGAACATTTTGCTGGAGGGGACGCCGCGCGGCATGAAACTGGAGCGCGTGGAAGCCGCGATCTGCGAAATTGATGGTGTGAATGACGTCCATGACCTGCACGTGTGGAGTATTGGCTCAGAGACCAGCGCGCTTTCATGCCATATTTCCATCGCCGACATTCCGCCTTCGGCCAGCGAACGGATCTTGCGCGAAGTCAAAGAGCGCCTGCATCGCGATTTTCGCATTGACCACACGACCATTCAGTTCGAGAACGTAGTGTGCGAAGTGGCGCATGGTTGCGTGATTCCGGTGGCCGAGAGCGAAGAGGAGCACCATCATCACTGAGGCCTTCAGCTGAGATCTGGCACGAGCTGTAGTTGCAACTGTGGAAGGGCACGGCTTCAGCCGTGCCGTAAGTGCCCGATATGAGCTTGGGCTTTAGCCCCTGGGTTTCTGCAGGCTGCAAATATGCGAAGAATCGATAGACGAGTCTTTGCAAACGTTGCGCCGTATCTCATCGCCGCATGTCTCGCCGCAGGGGCGCAAACCGGGACTCCGACTTCCCACGCAGATGAAGAGTTCCTTACCCGGCTTTCCGCGGCTGCGATCGAGCGCACCCACCATTCCGTGCGTTACGTCTCCGACTACGTTCATATCCCGTACCCGGGCGGAGACGTTCCTGCAGACACTGGCGTCTGCACCGATGAAGTGATTCGCAGCTACCGGAAAGTCGGAATCGATCTCCAAAAGGGAGTTCATGAAGACATGGTGCGAAATTTCAACGCGTATCCGCACGGCCGGCAGCGTTATCCGGATAGCAACATCGACCATCGGCGCGTTCCTAATCTGATGGTCTTCTTTGCGCGGAACGGGAAGCAGCTTACTACTACCCAGCGGGCGGAGGATTACTTAGCCGGTGACATTGTCGCTTGGGACTTGGGCGGCGGCGTGACGCACATCGGCATCGTCGTCGATAAAAAGGGCGCCAGCGGGCATTACATGATCGTCCACAACATCGGCTACGGACCCAAAATGGAAGATGAACTCTTTACCTGGAAAATTATCGGCCACTATCGCTATTACGGACCGATCGCGTAACCCTCTCCCGTCCGAGAGGGCAATTACTTCTGGCCCGCCACTAGCCTGAGATTGTCAAACACGCACTCAAAGCCACCGCCTTCCGGTGCGGCACACATGATGCCAACCTCAGCCGGGCGGTCTGGAACCAAGTATCCCTGGCGGACGGACTGGAACGTTTTCCCGTCGAGCGAACACAGGGTTTCGAGCGAGTCCTTGCTGCGCACGGCTCTCCACCAAACCGGGCCGTTAGCAGACAAGTCTTTCATCGTTGACCAGTCGGAGAAGTCGCGGGTGAAGACCACGCTGGCGTGGCGTTCTCCATCCACAAACTCTGTGCCGCACTTGACCCAGTTCTCTGCGTCCACCCTCACCATCAGCCCGGCTTGGTCGTAGAGCGCCGCGTATTTACCGCTTACCCGCGCTTCAAAGGTGAATTCGCCGCCGGCGGAAAGATGAAAGAAATGTCCGTTGTCGGTGATGTAGCCGTAAAACGTCTTCCTCCAGAAGTCGGTCTTCGGCCGGGCCCGCACAATGATTTGGCCGTTCGCGACTTTCCACGAGGCTGGATCGTTCATCCACTTCATGCGGGGGATTAATTCGCCCTGCGATGCGACACGGGTTTCAGCGGCGGCCGCTCTCTGAACAACCGAGTTATGCAGTAGCGCAGCGCAAGATATAGAGACGGCTCCTCGTAGAAGCGAGCGACGATTGATTGCAACCATAGGTGCTCTCCGGTAAACCATAAAATAATAGACTCTAAGACCTGCAACTGAAATGTGAGGAAGCGCCACTCGCGGCCGAGGGGGATCTCATTGCATACTGAGAGCATGGGGACAGAAACTTTTGTGCTGCACGGTACTCGCATTCGCCTCGAACCGCTTGACCACCGTCACGTCGAAGGCTTGGTAGCGGCTGCGGCGGTTGATCCCTCTCTCTACCAGTGGAGTCCAGTCCCGCAGGGCAAGGTGGAGGCCACAAAATACGTCGAAACTGCGCTAGCTTGGAGGGACGCGGGCACCGCAGTCCCGTTCGCCATTGTGCGATTGGATGACGGCGTCGTCATCGGATCAACGCGCTTCTGGAACCTGGAGCGATGGGCGTGGCCGCACGGCCATCCGCGCCATGGACGCCAAAGCCCGGACGCCTGCGAGATCGGCTATACCTGGCTGACCCGCTCGGCAATCCGCACTGCAGCCAACACCGAGGCCAAGCTGCTCATGCTGACCCATGTCTTCGAAACCTGGCAGGTGCTCCGCGTCTGCTTTCACACCGACGCCCGCAATCAGCGTTCCCGCGCCGCCCTCGAACGCATCGGCGGCAAGTTCGAAGGCATTCTCCGCGCCCACCGTATGGCCGCCGATTACATCCCTCGCGACTCCGTGCGCTTTTCGATTGTGGCGGCGGAGTGGGCGGAGGCGAAGGGGCAGCTGACTAAGCTTTTGGATCAAACTCAACCTACAATCACTTGGTATCCCGACAATTCGCGACATTGCGAAAGGAATTTTCGGTAAGCGGGCCGGCTGGTTCGAGCGATATACGGAAAATGCCCACGGAACAATCTTTTTCGGGCGATGGGAAGCGTTGCAAGTTGGTTCTGGGGAGATCGAACCTAGGCTTCCCGGTTGATGAGTTGCGGAGTCAAATCATCGCGAGCCTCCCTACGCCCCAGCAAGAGCACAAGCAAATCGACTTGCCGTTGAGCGCTCAATCCAGGCGGGTGTTGGCCTATGCGGCCAAAGAAGCTGATGTTCTCCTCGATACGCATATCGGGAACGAACACCTACTGCTTGGCTTGCTACGCGCAGAACGCACCACTCCAGGCCCGCTAACGGGGAGCAGTCTCGAATTTGAGGACATCAGATCACGGGTCAAACATGTTCCACGCGAGACTCGTCGGAAGCACGGTGGGGAACAAGCCGCACGATGGCGAGAGGCTGACATTCCTGATGGATATACAGCTTCGCAGTTGCTCTACACTCCCATCGCTGAAACCTTAATTCTCGAATTGAAAGGACTCGCAAAAGGCTTGTACCCCAAGCGGCTTCTTGTTCGGCATCGAACCGCCGAACGATACGAACAGATCGGAAATCCACCCGAGGAAATTTCCTACGAGTCCCCAGCTACAAGCGAGAGACAGCCTCTCGTGGTATTTAACAGGAAGAAGCTTCACAAGTCGTCCGCTGGCGACTATCGCAGCGCGGACTGGGACGCTGCATACATTTTCAACTTGCAGAGCAAGGAGCTCTCCGTTTGTGTTTCAAAGGACAGCTTCGTCGTGCCCCCGCCTTACGATGAACGTGGGTGGATCAGTGAAGGGCTTGGCCTTTCCGACGACGGCTCGTGGGCTTACGTAATAGCTGGACTCGGCAAGCGACCAGACAACGGAGGTAAAGCAGAGGTTCATTACGATTACCATGTCGCAAAACTCAACCTAAACACCAAAGGGCTGGAGCTGTTTTCAAGTCTGGAAAAACACTCGCTTCTGACGATTACTTTCCCTGCCTCTCATAGACCTCTTTCACTGCGTCCAGCGTATCCGCCGCCTCCGGCAGCTTATCCGGCCTCAGCCGCACTATCCTCGGAAAGCGCAGAGCATAGCCGCTATTGTGGCGGTCTGACCGCATGATGTTGTTGAACGCAACTTCAACCACAATCTTCGGCTCGACGATCCGGCGGAATCCCTGGTCTTCAATGGTGTGATCAAGAAACCACTTCGTCATCTCGGCGATTTCTGCGTCGGTTAGCCCGGTGTAGGCTTTGCCGATGTTCAGCAGACGGTCGCCATCGCGGACGGCGAAGGTGTAATCGCTCAGCACAGCGATGCGCTTGCCGTGTCCGTATTCGGCGGCGGTGACGACCACGTCGAGTGTTGCAAGTTCGCGTTTCAGCTTTAGCCACGACTTGCCGCGGCGTCCGGGCGTGTAGGGCGATTCTGGATCTTTGATCATCAGGCCTTCGTTGCCGCGCGCCTGGGCGGCAAAGAAGATCTGGTCCATTTCTTTCGGAGATGACGCCTCAAACACTGGGGCACGAATCACCTGGGGCACGATGTACTCTTCGATTGCAGGAACTGCTTCAAATGCCAAGCGACCCTGAGATTCTGATGTATCCTTTCTTGCTTTTGTCCGTGCCTCTGTGTCTCCGTGGTGAAAAGGTTTTCGCGCCGCTAGCAGTTCATCCAAAACTCTTCCCCGTTCCCGCAGCGGCCGATGAATCAGCAACTCTCCGCTAGCGTAGATCACATCAAACGCCAGATAAGCGACCGGCACTTCGCGCATGAGCTTATCGCTGACCCTCTTGCGGCCTAGCCGCTGTTGCAGCGCGCTAAATGGCAAGGCGCGGCCTGGCTCATTTTCTTCTCCTACCAGATAACTCCATGCCACAATCTCGCCGTCGAGGATTGCATCTTGCGGCAGGCCGGCGAGAGCTTCGGGAATCAGGGAAAGATTCGGTGATTTCATCTCGCGTCCGGGAGAAGAAGCGAACGGTATCTCCTGTGCAGTGGGCCTGTGCGCGGATGCCATCATATTTATCTTCCACCCAGGCATTTTGAAAATAACTCAAGGCGTTTTCGGCAGATTCAGCCGGACTGGCGAGCATGAATCCGATGGGATGAAACAGCCGCATCTTGGCTTCGGCGAGGCGTCCTTCTATGGCAAGGCACAGGGTTTCACCGACGTCGCCGAGAAGCATGTTGGCGCGCTGGACGTCTTTCAGAATGCTTCCCGCTGGAAGTCCGCCATAGGTCTTGGCGATTGCCTCCTCGACTAGGCTTTCTTTCAGGCCGATTCGTAGATCGCCGGTCATGATCTTAATGACATACTTGGCTTCGAGCGGCGAGACTTCGCTCAGCAACTTGCGAACGAGCGACCCCTTCACGGCTGGCCATCGGGCAGCGGCGACTTCGCGAAATACTTCTTGAATCTTGCTGGGCGAGAGAGGTCGCCCGCTCGAAGCATTCTGCTCCAGCAGCGTGACTCCTGCTACTGCGCCCAGATCGCCGTATTTGCGATAGGCGGCGGTCAGTTCCTCATCGGTTCGTCCCGAAAGCTCGGCCATAATGCGCCATAGCATCGTGCCTCCAACCTGCAGGGTGGTTTCCTCCCAAATTGGAAACGGCCTTCCCGAGAAGAACACAGTCGCGACGGCCGCTTCTTCGACTGGAACGGATTTCAGATAGTCCACGAGTATCGCCGTCTTCTCCAACTTCTTGGTGGTGGCGGCGATGCGGTCGGCGGTCTCGGCGAAGGTGCGCATGATGTCAAGCTAAGTCGCTGTTTCTAGTGTACTTGCGTCGTGAGGCCCAGGTTTTGTGTTGTGTTAATCTATGACTGGAGCAATTCTCTTCCGGTAATCATCTAACTCTCATGAAGTTCTTCGAAACAATGTGGCGGTTTCTGGTTGCCGTGCAGCTTCTACCCGCGCTCGAGGGCGGCGAGGAAACGCTGGTCGGCGGCCAGGCTGTGCTTGAGGGCGTCATGATGCGCAGCCCGCACGCCTGGGCGATCACCTGCCGCAAACCGTCGGGAGAGCTTTCCACGCACAGTGAGCCGCTGGAGCGCCTTTCCGAAAAACATCCCTGGATGGCGTGGCCCGTGCTGCGTGGCGTGATGACGCTGGGTCATGCGATGGCGCTCGGTTTCCGAGCTTTGCGATTTTCTGCGAATGTCCAGTTGGATGAACTGCAGCAGGGAATGGGCGAGGCGGCTCCAAAGAAGAAATTCGAGATCAGCGGCTGGATCGCGACCGTGAATGTCCTATTTTCGGTCGCCTTCTTCATTTTCATGTACAAGTACTTGCCGCTGCTGGCCACGACCGAGTTGAAGAAGACTCATCCCACCCTGAACGGGCAGATCATGTTCAACCTGATTGACGGCCTGATCCGGCTTGCGTTATTTCTGCTTTTCATCTGGGGCACATCGCTGCTGAGCGACATTCGCCGCGTGTATCAATATCACGGAGCGGAACACAAGACAGTATTTGCGTTCGAGAATGGCGATCCGCTGGAAACCGCGGCGGTGCAGAAGTATTCGACGTTCCATCCGCGCTGTGGCACCAGCTTTCTAATGACGGTGATGATCATCTCGATTTTCGTTTACATGCTGGTTCCGGTGCACGCTTTCTGGGCGCGGTTCGCCATTCGTATCGCACTGCTGCCGGTAATTACGGGAGTCTCGTATGAGATCATTCGCTACGCGGCAAAGCATCGCGGCTCATTGTTCGCGGTGATGACGGCGCCCGGTTTGTGGCTGCAACGGGTGACCACCAAGCCCCCTTCCGATGATCAGGCTGAATGCGCAATTCACGCGCTTGACCAGGCGATGGCGCTGGAAACGCGGCGCGGTGGCGAACTGGTGATTGCCTAGCGGCCCCGCCGCCAAAAAATACTCGCATTTCCAATCCAATTCAAACAAAATCTAGGAAAGAGACTGGCCACTGACCTCTGGCCACTGACCACTATGTTTGACCGACTTGACCAAATCGAAGCTCGCTATGAGGAACTGAATCAGGCTCTGTCCGCGCCGGACATCACTAACGATTCGGCGAAATATCAGAAAACTGCCAAGGCCCACAGCGAGATCTCAGCCATCGTCGAGAAATATCGCGAATACAAGGATCTGAAAAAAGGCATTGCCGAGAGCGAAGCCGTGCTTGCGGAGGAGAAAGACCCGGAAATGCGGGCCTACGCGCAGGAGGAGTTGGACAAACTCGAGCCGCGGGTCGCGGGCATTGAAGAGGAGCTCAAAGTCTTACTCCTGCCGAAGGATCCCAATGACGAAAAGAACGTCATCATCGAAATTCGCGCAGGCACCGGGGGAGACGAGGCCACATTGTTCGCTGCAGAGATGTTCCGCATGTACAACCGTTACGCGGAGACTCAACGCTGGAAAGTGGAGGTGCTTTCGACATCGGAATCAGGTGTGGGCGGGCTGAAGGAAATCATCGCGTTGATCGAAGGCAATCGGGTGTATTCGCGGCTTAAATACGAAAGCGGAGTGCATCGGGTGCAGCGGGTGCCGGCCACGGAGACCCAGGGCCGGGTGCACACCTCGGCGGTGACGGTCGCGGTGCTGCCGGAAGCGGAGGAAGTGGACATTAAGATCGAAGCCAAAGACCTGCGCATTGATACTTTCTGCTCGTCCGGTCCCGGCGGGCAGTCGGTGAACACGACTTACTCTGCGGTGCGCATTACCCACATTCCCACCAACACGGTGGTCAGTTGCCAAGACGAGAAATCGCAAATCAAGAACCGCGAGAAAGGCATGCGCGTGCTGCGTTCGCGGCTGTACGAAATCGAAATGCAGAAGCAGCAGGAAGCTCTGGCGAAAGAGCGCAAATCCATGGTCGGCAGCGGCGACCGCAGCGAGAAAATCCGCACCTACAATTTTCCTCAGAATCGGGTGACTGATCACCGCATCGGGCTCACCATTCATCAATTGCCGGAAGTAATGGATGGGAAGCTGCAACCGCTGATTGAGGTGCTGGGCGCGCATTATCAGGCGGAGCGGTTGAAGGGGGAGAGCGCGGTGGCGGTGTGAAAGGCAAATGGACTCCGGGCTCCAGGCGTCGAATGGTCTTGGAAGGCCCTGTTTTTTAATTCTCTCTGCGTCTCTGTGTCTCTGTGGTGAAATACCTTTGTGCCGCTCCACCAAACCCTCAACGCCGCCATCCAGCGTCTGAACGCTGCGGGCGTTCCTTCTCCCCGCATGAACGCCGAACTGCTGCTCATGTTCACGCTGGGTTGCGACCGCGCTACTCTCTACGGGCACCCCGAACGCGAATTGACTGACGACGAGCAATCCCGGTATGAGGAGGCGCTGGGGCTACGATCGAAAGGGATTCCAGCACAATACATTACCGGGCACCAGGAATTTTGGGGGATGGATTTGATTGTGTCTCCGGCGGTGCTGATTCCGCGTCCGGAGACCGAGCATGTGATTGAGAGAGTGCTAGAACTGAGTGCCTCCCGCAAGCACTGGACGGGCAGGCCTGCCCTGAATGGAGCCGAGGGGACGCCCGTCCCCCCAACAACAGAGTCGAGTTTGGGGCGGCTGGCGTCCCCGCCCTCCCGAAATATGCGCATTATCGACGTTGGCAGCGGCTCCGGCTGCATCGCGCTCGCTCTCGCGAAAGAACTTCCGGACGCCGAGATTCATGCAACCGACATTTCTCCCGAAGCGCTCGAAATTGCTGAAGCTAACGCCGCGCGCCATCAGATGACCAGCCGCATCCAGTTTCACGATACCGATCTGCTTAAGAGCCTTCCACTTAGCTACTTTGACTTTGTGGTCTCTAACCCTCCGTACGTGGGGGAGTCTGAGGTAGACACTGTCCAGCTTGAGGTGCGGAAGTTCGAGCCGCGCAATGCGGTGTTCGCGGGGCCAACGGGGTTAGAGGTGATCGAGAGATTGATTCCGCAGGCGCGCGAAACACTGAAGCCAGGCGGCTGGCTGGTGGTGGAGATTAGCGGCACGATCGCGGAGCGAGTAATCGGATTGCTTTCTGGGTGGGAGAACGTGGATCTCACAAACGATCTTCAAGGAATACCGCGCGTTGTATCGGCAAAACGGGCCTGAAAAGACTCGCGTGGGTCGGACACTCTTGTCCGACGCCTTTGATTTTGATTTGTCTTTATTCTCTTAGGTAGCCCGCGAGCTTTTTTGGCGCTGCAAGCCAACAGCAGAGCCTGCCCTGAGCTTGTCGGAGGGTTCCTCGACTCCGGTTTCGATTCGCTTTGCGAATCGAAATCCTCCACTCGGAATGACAGAGTTTAGTTAACGGGAGCGGCGGGTCGGGAGCTACTCTTCGACCGCGGCCGGTTGAATCTCTTCGATGTCCAACAGCTTGGTGGGATAGTGTCCGGTGTAGCAGGCGGTGCAATAGGTGGTCTTCTCCCCGTCGTGGCAGGCCTTCTTCATTCCCTCGAGCGAAAGATAGGCCAGCGAATCGGCGCCGATGTATTGGCGGATTTCTTCGATGGTGTTGTTGGCGGCAATCAGTTCTTTCTTGCGCGGAGTGTCAACGCCGTAAAAGCACGGAGAAATCGTCGGCGGACAGGAAATTCGCATGTGGACTTCCTTCGCTCCCGCGCTGCGGACCATGCGAACGATTTTTCTGCTGGTAGTGCCGCGCACGATGGAGTCGTCAATCAGCACAATGCGCTTGCCTTCGAGCAGGCTGCGCACCGGGTTCAGCTTGAGCTTGACTCCGAAATCGCGGACGGACTGCTGCGGCTCGATGAATGTCCGGCCAACGTAGTGATTGCGGATGAGTCCGAAGCGCAACGGGATTCCGCTCTCGGCAGCGTATCCCATGGCAGCGGTCACGCCGGAATCTGGCACAGGGACAATGAGGTCAGCATCGGCGGGGGCTTCAATGGCGAGCTGGCGGCCAAGCTGTTCGCGGCTTTCCTGTACCGGGCGTCCGAAGACACGGCTGTCGGGGCGCGAAAAATAAACGTGCTCAAAGATGCAACTTGATTGCGGCAAGGCTGGAGTGTAGAGGCTGGACGATATTCCCTCCGGGCCAACGATTACCAACTCGCCAGGTTTGACTTCGCGCTCGTAGGTTGCGCCGACCAGGTCGAAGGCGCAGGTTTCCGAGGCAAAGACTATGGTGTCCTGCTGCTGACCAGGCAGTGCGGGAATGCGTCCCATGGCCAGAGGCCGGAAGCCGCGCGGATCGCGAGCGGCAAAGATTCGGTCAGGGCTGATCATCACCAGCGAGAAAGCACCCTCCACACGGCGGAGTGCATCGGCGATTGCTTCGGGCAAAGTGTGCTCACGAGAATGCGCGATGAGATGAACGATCACCTCGGTATCGCTGCTGGTCTGGAAAATCGACCCCTGGGCTTCCATGCGCGCGCGAATCTCTCCGGCGTTGGTCAAGTTGCCGTTGTGGGCCAGTGCGATCATTCCTTTGTTCGATTGCACCATGATCGGCTGGGCATTGAGCAGCGCAGAATCACCGGTGGTGGAATAACGCGTGTGGCCGATGGCCAGCGTGCCGCGCATCCGCGACAGTTTTTTCTCAGTAAAGATATCCGCGACCAGCCCCATGGCCTTGTGGATGTGCAACGACATGCCGTCTGAGGTGACGATGCCGGCGGATTCCTGTCCGCGATGTTGCAGCGAGTGCAGGCCGAGGTAGGCGAGGGTCTCTGCCTCAGGGTGCGAGTAGATTGCGACGACGCCGCATTCGTCACGAAATTTGTCGGAAATGATCATTCAGCACTCAGCCGTCAGAAAAAACCACCACCTGGGGACAGCCGCCCTCGGCTGTCGTGCCGAGCTTCGCTCGGCACTCTCAATCCGCCGCAACCGCCGCTGATCCACTTCGCAATGCCCGTTCCAGCGCGCCTTCGTATTCGTCCTGCAACTCGGCGATTTTAGCCGACACTGCCGCCCTACCATCTACTTTAATCTCTATCGTCCCGGAAGCAGTTTCCCCCAGCGTTTCGGCTGAAACGCCGTGTTTGACCGCTAGTTGTTTGATTCGCTGCACTTGCGCCGGGTCGCAGGAGATTACCATCCGGCTGGCGT
>Ga0185299_10000890_pt1 | contig 69217 bp, 62 predicted proteins | sample PaiPotPPA55metaG_FD_128002 | JGI IMG/M metagenome (GOLD analysis project Ga0185299, IMG submission 128002) | Iron sulfur acid spring bacterial and archeal communities from Banff, Canada, to study Microbial Dark Matter (Phase II) - Paint Pots PPA... ... | reverse complement strand
GCCACCCCCCGCAACCCCTCCGGCGGATCAACCACCTCACCCACCATCCCCAACTCCAACGCCCGCCCCGCCGACATCCGCTCAAAACGCCCCACCAAAGCCATCCGCATCACCGCCTCGAACGCCGTGCGCCGGGCCAGCGTGATGGCCTCGGAAGCCGACACCTGGCCGACGGAGACGTGCGGATCGCAGAAGGTCGCCCCCTCGGCGGCCAGCACGATGTCGGCGTCCGCGACGAAATGCAGGCCGCCGCCCGCGCAGACGCCGTTGACGGCCGCGATCACCGGTTTCCAGACGCGGTTGTGCCTGCCCGTCAGCCGCAACTCCGAGTTCTTGGTGCGGCGGGACTGCTCACGCAGGGCTTCGGGGTCGCGAGCCAATTGGGCGACGTCGAGCCCGGTCTGGAACGCCTTGCCGGCACCGGTATTGACGATGACGCGCACCTCGGGGTCGGCGTCCAGCTCCCGCCAAGCCCGTTCCAGCTCGGCGAGCATCGCGGCGTCCATCGCGTTTCCCCGGTCGGGCCGGTCGAACATCAGCCACCCGACCGGTCCGTCCCGCCACAACGCCAGGGTCGTGTAGGGGCCGTAGTGTGTCGTCGAGTCCTGCGTCACCGGGTCGTCCATCGCCGTCAGCTCCTCGGGATCTCGCGCCAGGGGCTCGCCAGCCAGGGGTCCGGCTCACGCGGCATGCCCAGCACGCGCTCGGCGAGGATGTTCTTGTTGACCTCGGTGGTGCCGCCCTCGATCGTGTTGGCGAGACTGCGCAGCATCCCGCGCACCTCATGCGGCAGGGTGTCCTCGTAGGGGCCCGGGTCGCACTCCCAGGCTGTTCCGTGAGCGCCGAGCAGATCGGCCGCCGCCGCCTGCATCCGCTGGTTGAGTCCGCCCTGGTGCACCTTGCCGATGGAGCTCTCCGGGCCGGGCGCGCGGCCGGCCTTGAGCCCGGCCCGGACGCGTTCGTTGTTCCAGCCCCGGATGCGCTCCTCCAGGTAGAGCCGGACGATGCGGTCGCGCACGACCGGATCGTCCCAGCCGCCCGGCCGGCCCTGCGCGCTGATCTCCCTGGCCAATCCGATCAGTCGCGCGGAACCGGACCCCCCGATCCGGTCCACGCCGCCCGAACCGGATCCCGAGACCATCTGCCGCTCCCCGGACAGGGTCGCCCCGGCGGCCTTCCAGCCGTCCCCGACCGGGCCGACGCGCTGGGCGTCGGGAATCCGGGCTCCGTCGAGGAAGACCTCGCAGAATTCGCTCTCCCCGGTCAGGTGCCGCAGCGGGCGCACGTCGACCCCTGGCTGGTGCATGTCGATCAGGAAATAGCTGATGCCCCGCCGCTTGGGCAGGTCGGGGTCGGTCCGGGCCAGCAGCACGGCGAAGTCGGCCTTGAAGCCCCAGGTGGTCCAGATCTTCTGCCCGGTGACGATCCAGTCCCCCGCCCCGTCGCGCTCGGCGCGGGTGGCGAGCGAGGCGAGGTCCGAACCCGCGCCGGGCTCGCTGAACAGCTGGCACCAGAACTCCTCGTTGCGCACGATCGGCGGCAGGAAGCGCAGCCGCTGCTCGTCGGTGCCGTGGGCGAACAGAGCCGGGGCGGCGAGGTTGAGGCCCAGCGGATTGAGCCGGCCCAGGTTGTACGGGGCGAGCACCGCCTCCGCCGCCCGGGCGAGGTCGCGGCCAAGACCGAGACCCCCGTACTGCCGTTCCCAGGTGGGCACGACCAGCCCGGAGCGACCGAAGACGGGGTACCACTGCTCGTACTCCTGCCGGGTGCGCACCTGCCGGATGGCCTCCCGGCCGCCCCGCTCGGCGGCCTCCTGCCACACGCCCGGCACCTGGGCGCGGACCCAGGACGTGACGGCTTCGGTCACCTCGCCGACGGTCGGGGCCGCGGGCAGCGTCAGCAGCCCGTCGAGGTCCGGAGTGTGATCTGTCGTCAACTCCTGCATGGTGCGGGTCTCTCCGTCCCGTCGTGATCGGTCCCGGATCCGTCCGGGCAGCCTCGGCCGAACCGGATCAAAGTCCTTCGAAGCGGGCGGGACGCTTCTCCCGGAAGGCCGCGAGGCCTTCGCGGAAGTCCCGGCTGCGTGAGGAGAGCTCCATGGCGAAGCCCTCGTCGCGCAACTGTTCGCCGAGGGCGACGCCGGTTCCGCTGTGCATCAACCACTTGGTCAGCCCGAGCGCGACGGTGGCGCCCGAGGCGAAGCGGGCGGCCAGTTCGGCTGCCGCCTTCTCGGTGTCCTCGGAAGGCACGACGCGGTCCACCAGGCCCCACTCCACGGCCTGGGCGGCATCCACCTTCTCGTCCAGCAGCAGCATCCGGCGAGCTCGAACCTCGCCGACACGGCGCGGCAGCAGCCAGGTGAGCCCCGAGTCGGGGGTGAAGCCGCGCGCGCAGAAGGGGGCCCAGAAGCACGCGTCCTGGGCGGCGACGGTCACATCGGCGCACAGGGCCAGGCTCAATCCGATGCCCGCGGCCCAGCCGCGTATCCCGGCGACGACCGGCACCTGGACGCTGAGCAGCAGCGGTACGAGGCGGTGCGCCTGCGAGGGGAGCCGGCGCTGGATACTGCCGACGCGCGGCTTGGCCTCCGGGGCTTCGGGTCCGGCCGCGTTCCGCGAGACGATGTCGGCTCCGGCGCAGAAGTGCGGCCCGGTGGCACCGAGCAGGACCGCACGCACGGCATCGTCTCGGCCCGCCGCGTCCACCGCGTCGATCAGTGCCGACATCATGGCGTCGTCGATCGCGTTGCGTTTGCCCGGCCGGTCGAGCGTGATGCTCAGCACGCCGTCCTCGAGGGCGATCAGGACTCCGTCCGCGGACGTGTAGGCGCTCATCGCTCACGGAACCTCTCGACGATGGCGTCAAGCGCGCCGGCCAGGTCGCGGGCGCCGCCCGGCGGTTCGGGCAGCCGCACCGGGCCGTGTTCGCGGCTGGGCAGCAGGATGGTCGCGTGGCCGGGCGTGGTGAGCCGGCCGCGCTGATTGACGGCCTGCAGCTCGAGGTCCACGGCGGGCCGCATGCCTTCGGCCAGGTACTTGCGGGTGACGGCGCCGCTGAGCCGTTGGGTGTCACCGACGTAGTTGAAGGCGCGGAATTCGCAGTCGAGCTTCCACAGCCAGGCGTCGTCGCCCATCCAGTCGGTGCACAGGTGGATCAGCCAGGTCTCGCGCATCCGGCCGTAGTCGAAGGTGGTGGGATTGCCGGAACGCTGCGCGAACTGCGGGTCCCAGTGCACGCGCTGCATGACGTCCGGGATGTTCTGCGGGTCGCGGTGGAAGAAGTGCGGGACGCGCCGCCGGTTCGCGGCGGCCAGCCGCAGCGCGCGCACCGCGTAGAGCCCCATGCCCATGCCGACGTGCCAACATACGATGTCGGTGACGGTGAGCGGTCCCTTGAGCAGAGGGCCGACCGGATCGCCTTCCCGGACGTCTTCCCACCAGCGGGGCTCCGCACCACGCGGCTTTTCCGCGGCGTACTCGGCCTCCAGCGCCGCGATCTCGTCATCGCTGTACCGTGCGGGCTCGATGTCGAGGTCACGACCCTTGCTGCGGGCCTCCCCCCGCTCGGTACGTATCATGAGCTTGTATTGCCCGGCGAGGATCGGGCCGCCCGCTTCGCCGAACACCTGGCCGCTCCACTCGTGGACCGCGCGCTTCGCGAACTCGCTGCTGCTGTCGTGCACTCCGACCAGCGCTCCGCGGCGCATCACCCGGCAGTCCGGACGCAGCGGCGCCCACCACTCGCGGGCGCTGGCGGAGTAGAAGGCGTGCACGCCGCGCAGCGGATCGCCCTTCATCAGCTCGCGCAGTTCCGGCGGGAGCTCGGTGATCTCGTCCTCGCCGACGAGGGTGTCCCCGCCGACCAGCGGCGGCGGGGCCAGCGGCCCTTCCCAGCGAGTGCTCTTGGCATAGTCCGGGTCGCACCACAGCGGATTGTCGTCACCGTAGGACTCGGCCACGATCCGGAACGCGTCGGTGCCAGGGCGCCGGTAGTGCGGCCGCGCGGGATGGGGCTCGGAGACGCCGATGCGCGCGCGAAGCCGGGCGATCGCCTCGTCCGTGATCCGTCCCGCTGTTCTGTCGTTCACCGCACCGCCCCTCGCCCGCCTGTCCGGGCAGTGCCCGAAACCTGACTTCCAATACTATATACAATCTACGGGTCCGGTTCCAGGCCGTGCACGGCGTCGACGAGGCCCCGGTCCTTCGAAGAAGATCGCGCCGTCACGCGACGGGCGACGTATCGGCGAGCCGCCAACGCACCGGTTCCCCCGGCTGCTCCCGGACGATTCCGCGCAACGCGAGCACCCGCAGATGCGACATGGCCTCGCCGGTCGCGGCCCGTCGGCCGAGTTCGTCCATGCTCTCCCAGGGGCGGCTCCACCTCATCCGCGAGGCGACGTCCCAGCCCAGCACCGCGCCGTCCGCCAAGGCGGCGAGGACCTCGGCGAAGCGCCCGTCATGATGGTCCCGGAGCTCCCGGAGCCGGGCGTCGAGCCCGGTGAACCGGTGTTCGTGCGCAGGTAGGACTTCGGCCGGGTCGCGTCTCTCGAGGCGTTCGAGCGAGCGCAGGAAGTCGCCGAGGGGGTCCGGCCGCTCATTCGACGGCGACGGGACGTTGGGGGTGATCCCGGGCAGAATGTGATCTCCCGACAGCAGCAGCCGGTGGCGCGGTTCCCAGAAGCAGAGGTGCCCCGGCGAGTGGCCGGGCGTCCACAGCGCCTCGATGCCCCAGCCCGGCACGTCCGGCCGGGCCCCGTCCTCCAGGAGGATGTCGGGGCTCGGCATGTCGCCTAGGTCCAGCCCCCGCAATGAGGCGTGCTGGAGGTCGATCACCTCGCACGGCGCGCCGGCGTTACGAAGCATGGTGAGCATTCGCGGTACCAGTTGCGCCTCCGTCAACCCGGGAATGATCCGGGCGTCGGCGGGATGCAGCGCGACCCACGCCCCCGACACCTCGCGGACGCGTGCGGCCAGACCGTAGTGGTCGCGGTGGAAATGGGTGACCAATATGCCCTGGACGTCCTGCACCCGGGTGCCGATCGACGCCAGGCCCGCGGCCAAGCCGTCATACGCCTCCTCGGTGTCCCAGCCCGCGTCGACCAGGTACGGACCCGCGTCAGTCTCGAACACGTACACCAAGACGTATCGCAGCGAGACGTTGGGCAGCGGAACGGGGATGCTCCACAGACCGGGGCGCACCTGCTCGACGGGCGGCAGCAGCCGGGACCGGTGCCAGTCCCCCGGGCCGGAGAGCAGGGACGGTTCGGGGGCGGGGCTGGTCATCAGGTTCCTTACCATGGTGGGGCGGCCGTCGGCTCACGTCTCGCGGCAGAGGCCGCCGAGGGCCACCCGGTACGGAACGCGGGGCGCGATGCCGGTCGTGCCGGTATCCGTGTCAGTGCCCGGACGGCAGGTCGAGGCCGAGCAGCCGGATGGCGTTGCCGCGGGCGATCTTGTCGATCGACACCTGGTCCAGGTGGCCGTACTGGCGTGCGGCCGCCGCCCGGGAACCGGGCCAGGTGCCGTCCTGGTGCGGGTAGTCGGTCTCGAAGACGATGTTGTCGATTCCCACCCGGTCGAGCAGTTCGATCCCGACTTCGTCCTTGAAGAAGCAGCCGTAGAACTGCCGGTAGTAGTACGTGGACGGCGGCTCGGGGCAGTTCTCCTGGCCCCGGGCCCAGCCGCGGTGGGTGTGCCAGACGTCGTCGGCGCGCTCCAGCAGGTAGGGGATCCAGCCGATCTGGCACTCGGCGTACATCAGCTTGAGCTCGGGGTGCCTGGCGGGCACGCCGGAGAAGAGGAAGTCGGTCATGCTCGCGGCGCTGTTGCCGAAGAGGATCGTGGCGGGCACGGCCTCGGGCGCGTCGGCAGAGGTCTGCGGGGTCTTGGTGCCGGAGCCGATGTGCATGCACACCACGGTGCCGGTCTCCGCGCACGCGGCGAAGAACGGCTCCCAGTAACGGGAGTGCAGGCTGGGAAGGTCCAGGTAGGCCGGAAGCTCGGTGAAGGCCACGGCCCGTACGCCGCGCGCGGCGTTGCGCCGCACTTCGGCGACCGCGAGCTGCACGTCCCACAGCGGAACCAGGCACAACGGCAGCAGGCGGCCGCCGCTCTGGCCGCACCACTCCTCCACCATGAAGTCGTTGTAGGCGCGCACGGACAGCAGGGCGAGTTCCTTGTCCTTGCCCCACAGGAAGATCTGTCCGGCGAACCGGGGGTAGTTCGGAAAGCACAGTTGGGCCTCGACGCCGTTGCTCTCGTTGTCCTCGACCCGCTCCTTGGGCCGGTAGCAGCCGGGGCGCATGTCGTCGTACGTGATGCCCCGCATGGACACCTCGTCGGCGGGGATGCCGGCGGCGGCGATGTAGCGCTTCAGGGAGACCTTGGTGTCCTCGTAGAACCACCAGGCGACGTCGGGGCCCTCCTCGCCCGGGGCCTCGATGTATCCGGACCCGACGAGCTTGACCGTGCCCCCCGGGTGGTGCTCGATCCGCGGGCCGACGTCGCGGTACTTGGCCGGAAGCCGGCTGGACCACACATCGGGCGGCTCGACGACATGCGCGTCGAGGTCCACGATCGGCGGGATCTTGGCGATCAGGTCCGCGGGGACGCCGTCGCCGTAGAGCTCTTCCATGAGGCCTCCGGGTAGAATCGATACTTTATACATCGGCAGTGCGCAAGCTGTTGCCGCGCCGCCTACACTCCGAAGGCGAGGACTTTCGTCTCGAGGTACTCCTCGAAGCCGGCCACGCCCATCTCGCGGCCGAGGCCGGACTGCCGGTATCCGCCGAACGGCATGTCGGGGGCGAAGTACGTGCCGCCGTTGACATTCACCGAGCCCGCCCTGACCCGCCGCGCCACCCTCTCGGCACGGGCCGCGTCACCGCTGGTGACGGCGCCCGCCAGGCCGTAGATGGAATTGTTGGCGATGGCCACGGCCTCCTCCTCGTCCGCGAAGGGGATCATGGCCAGGACGGGCCCGAAGATCTCCTGCTGCGCGATCGCGGAGTCGGGGTGGACGTCGGCGAAGAGCGTGGGTTCGACATACCAGCCCTTGTCCAGGGCCGGCCGCCGCCGGTGACGAGCTTGGCGCCCTCCTCGCCGCCCTTGTCGATGAGCCCGAGGACCCGGCTGCGCTGTAGTTCGCTGATGAGCGGGCCCATCATCGTGCCGGGCGAGGTGGGATCACCGCACTTGACTCCCGAAAGGGCCTGGGAGATGCGGTCGACGGCCTCGTCGTACAGGCCGCGCTGCACGAGCAGGCGGGTCGTGATGGCGCAGCCCTGGCCCGAGTTCCAGATGATGGCGAGGGCGCCGGGAATGATCCCCGCCAGATCGGCGTCGTCGAAGACGATGTTGGCGGATTTGCCGCCGAGTTCGAGGAAGACCTTCTTCACCGTGCCCGCCGCGGCGGCCATCAGACGACGGCCGGTCGCGGTCGAGCCGGTGAAGGAGACCAGGTCCACGCGGGGGTCCTCGGCGAGCCGCTGGGCCACGGAGTTGTCCGAGGTGGGCACCACGTTGAAGACCCCGGCCGGGATGTCGGTCTCCTGCGCCACGATCCGGCCGAGCGCGGTGGCGCTCCACGGGGTGTCGGGCGCGGGCTTGAGGATGACGGTGTTGCCCGCGGCCAGCGCCGGGACGACCTTCGCGAGGTTGATCTGCGTCGGCACGTTCCACGGCGTGATGGCGGCGACCACTCCGACCGCCTCGCGGGCGACGTACCGGTGCGACCGCCCGTACGGGGTGGCCTGCTCGCCGTGGTCGCGTTCCCACTCGTAGCGGCCGGCGAGGTCGATCACCCACGGCATGTTCGCCACGGCGGCGTCCAGGTGCGGCCCCTTCGTCATGGAGACGGGCACGCCGACCTCGGCGACGGTCAGGTCCCGCAACTCCTCGAGGTGCCGGCCGAGCCCTTCGTGCAACTGCCGCAGACAGCGCACCCTCAAGTCCAGGTCGGTCGACCAGCCGGTGTCGTCGAACGCCGAACGGGCCGCGGCGATCGCCGCGTCCATGTCACCGGCCCCCGCGTCCGCGGTCGCCCCCAGGACCTGCTCGGTCGCCGGGTTCACATTCTCGAACGTCCGCCCGTCCGCCGCGTTGACCAACCGGCCCCCGACCAGCATCCGGCTCTCGCTCCACAGTCCGCCCACCTCGACCACTCCGTTCCGGCGCCAGCCTGCTCCATCCGAACACAACTAGGATACTATATACAATTAATCGCGCGATGTTCAATCGCCAAGCTTCCCGGAACAGCCCGGACGGAGGGCCGGTTCGGCCTGTAGAGCAGGCTCAGCGCAGCCGCCAGGGGGTCCGGGCCCCGGAGGCGAACAGGCGCTGGCCCTGTGCCAGCGAATCGGCGTCGGTGCCGAGCTGCACGAGGGTGCGGGCGACGTCGAGGGCCTGGCGGTAGCCGAGTTCCTGTGCGTACCAGACCGCCCGGACGGTGGCCTGGACCGCGCGGTCGGGCTGCGCCGCGATGCCCGCGGCGACCTCGTGCGCTACGGTCGCCAGCTCGGCAGCCGGGACCACGTCCTGCACCAGGCCGATCTCGCAGGCGCGGCGCGCGGACATCCGTTCGCGGTTGCCCATGAGGGACATCCGCATCACCTCGCCCAGCGGCATCCGCTGCAGCATCGCCATCGGCTCGAACACGGCCGCCATGCCATAGCTCGTATGCGGGTCGAAGAACGTCGCGTGCTCGGCGGCGATGATGAACTCGACCTGGCCGAGCAGATAGAACGCACCCCCGCAGGCCATCCCGTTGACCGCGGCGATCACGGGCTTCCACAGGTCGCCGCCCGTCTTCGGGGAGATCCAGTCGCCGGGGTCGTCGAAATGCAGCGGAGTCCCGCCCTTGGTCCCGATGCCCATACCCCCGGCCGCGTCTGAGGACAGGGCCTCGCCCCGGTCGACGCCGGTGCAGAACGCCCGATCTCCGGAGCCGGTCAGCACTATGGCACCGATGTCGTCGTTCTCCCGCAGCGATCGCCAGCAGTGACGCAGTTCGCGCATCATCCGCAGGTCGAACGCGTTGTGCACCTCCGGCCTGTCGAGGGTCACCCAGGCGACGCGGTCACGCTCTTCATAGCGGAGCGTCTCGTATTTCGTGATCTCGTCCGTCACGGTCACGCCTCTCGGGAAGGCCGGCTGCTTCCTCGCATCCGGTGGTGGGTGTCCGACAGCTCAGCCCGCACCCGCGCGGGCTGAGCCGCGGCGGCCGCCACCGTGACGGTGATGGTGCGCCGGTACGTCCGCGGTGTCTCGTGCATCGGCCCTCCTGTCTCGCGCCCTTCCCCGAAGCGTGCTGAAAATGTACATTATATCCAATCTACAATCCTAGTCCCCGGGAGTCCGGTTGGAGATCAAGGGAAACGCCGCCGTCGTGACCGGCGGGGCCGGCGGCCTCGGCGAGGCCGCCGCCCGGCTGCTGCACGCGAACGGGGCCCGGGTGGTCCTGTTCGACCGCGACGAGGAGCGGTGCCAGGCGCTCGCGCGAGCCCTCGGCGACGGCGCCGTGGCGATCTGCGGAGACGCGACCTCGCCGCAGGACACCGCCGCGGCGATCGAGCTCGCGGCCACGCTGGGGCCGCTGCGCGTCCTCGTCGCCTGCGCCGGCGGGTCGGCGCGCAGCACCCGCATCCTGTCCCGGGACGGCACGCCGCACGACCTCGGCCTGTTCGCCGAAGCCCTGAACCTGAACGTCGTGTCCACGTTCAACAGCCTGCGGCTGGCCGCCCAGGCGATGGCGCGTCTCGCGCCCGAGCGGGACGGTGAGCGGGGCGTGGTCGTCATGACCTCGTCGATTGCCGCGTACGAGGGCCAGATCGGCCAGATCGCGTACGGCGCGGCCAAGGCCGCCATCGCGGGGATGACGGTGATCGCCGCCAGGGACCTGGCCGCCACGGGCATCCGCGTCAACACCATTGCCCCCGGCATCATGGACACCAGGGCCTGGGACGCCGCGCCCGCGCGGTTGCGCGAGACGCTGGAGGCGAAGGTGCCGTTCCCCCGCCGCTTCGGCGCCCCGGACGAGTTCGCCGCCACGGTGCGGTACTTGATCGAGACCTGCTACGTCAACGGCCATGTGCTCCGCCTGGACGGGGGCATACGCTTCGACCCCAAGTGACGGACGCCGTGCTATTCGGGGGGAAAGACCGCGTGTCCGTCGCCCGCCGCCCGAAGCGTGATCGCCTCGACCGGGCAGGATTCGGCCGCTTCCAGTACCTCGTCGGACCCGTCGGCCTCGGGCCGCACCGGCTGGGACTGGTTTCCCCCGGCTCTGGTGAAGTGGAAATGATCGGGCGCCGTCGCCACGCACATGCCCGCTCCGATGCACACCCCGCGGTCGACCTCTATCCGCCATCTGTCCGCCACCGCCGAATCCCTCCTGCCGCCGGCGCGCTGCGCGCCGATCCTTATGTATATTATCTATAATATCCATCATTTAGCCTTCGGGTCGAGGAGGCAGCCGTGCTCGATGCCAGAAGCCTGTGGCACCTGGTCGAGGAGCGCGCCGCGGCGACGCCGGACCTGGAGATGCTCGTCGACGACCGCGGTCGCCGGATGACCTTCGGGGCCTACCGGACCGCTGTGCAGCGCGCCGCCGCCGGCCTGGCCGCCCACGGCGTCGCCGCGGGGACCGTCGTCGCCTGGCAACTGCCCACCTGGACCAACTCGGCGGTGCTCATGGGCGCGCTTTCCCGGCTCGGCGGCGTGCAGGTGCCGTTGCAGCCCGCGTTGCGCGACGCCGAGGTCCGCTTCGCGATCCGGCACAGCGGTACCGACGTCCTCATGGTCCCGGGACACTGGCGCGGCTACGACTATCCGGCATCGGCCCGGCGCATCGCGGTCGGCCAAGGAGATCTCCAGGTCCTTGTGGTACGCGGGCGGCTGAACGGTATGGCGCTGCCCGACGCGGATCCCGGCGGGCTGCCGCGTGCGCCGGTCAGCCCCGCCGACCCCCGGCACGCTCCGGTGCGATGGGTCTTCGCCGGGTCGAGGGCCACGGACGCCGCGGTCCTCGACCCGGCCCGCGCCGTCGTACGCCGACAGCGTCTGGCCGTGCGGGACCGGCTGGCGCCGGTCTTCCCGATCGCCGACGTCGGCGGCTGCGTGCTCCTGGCCTCGGCACTGATGAGCGGCTGCACGCTGCTGCTCGCTGAGATGTCGGGCCCGCCGACCTGGCGGTTCCTCGCCCGGGAACGAGTCACCCTGGTGGGACTCACGGACTTCGACGGAAGGGTGACGGTCACCCGGCAGGTCGAGGATCTGATCGCGGACCGGGACATCCGGCGGCTGGCCGCCTGCGGCCGGGTGTCCTGAACCGGCCCTTGGACGGCTCCCGCCTGTGCGGCGGGGCGGGGCGGCGAAGCTCAGAAGACGAGCACCGGCTTGACCGACACGCCGTCCGCGCCGTGGGCCAGGGCTTTGTCGAGGTCGTCGAGCAGATAGGTCTCCACGATGTCCTCCACCGGAAGCAGGCCCTGATCGTGCAGATCGAGCAGCCGGGCGAGCGCGAGGTCCAGATCGGGGACGGTCGCCTGAGTGCGAATGAGCCTCGCCCCGGTCCTGACCGCTCCGGCGCCGCGCGCGTTGTCCTCAAGCTGCGGCTCGCCGTCGCCGAGCAGCGGTGCGGCCAGCCGTCCGTGGGAGCTCAACGAGGACAGGGCCTGCCTGACGACCTCGGCCGATCCGGTGGTGTCGAGGGCATGGGTCACGCCTGCCGGGCAGGCTTGGCGCCACTGCGCGACCACGTCCGCGGCCAGCGGATCCAGCACACAGGTCGCGCCGAGGTCGAGGGCGAGCGCCCGGCGGTGCGGCAGCGGGTCCACCACCAGGATGGTGCCGACGCCGAGGAGTTTCGCGCCCATCACGGCGGCCATGCCCACGGCGTCGGCCCCGAAGACGGCGAACCTGTCATCGCGCCCCGGCCTCAGCGTGTCGAGGACGGCGCCGGCGCCGACCCGCACGCTGTAGCCGAAGGGCGCGAGCGTAGCCGGGGCCATGTCCCTCGCGATGGAGGTGACTGACCGCTCGTGCACCACCAGGGCTGCGGTCGGCCGACGGGCCGTGCCCGCGTCGTCGGCCGCGGCGTGGGAGCCGGGGTTGAGCAGGACCTGGTCGCCCCGGCGGATCCGGGAGACCGAGTCCCCCACGGCCTCCACGACGCCGACCGCCTCTCGTCCGAAGACACAGGGGAGGCTGGGCGCGCCCCAATCGGCCGCGGCACCGAACCCCGTGTGGCAGATGCCCGCGGCGAGCAGGCGGACCAGCACGTCGTGCGGTCCCGGACAGGTGGACGAATCGAGAAAGGAGCGGTCGTTGAGCGTGTGCAGCATGGCTGCCTCGTCTCAGGGCGAGTGGCACCAAAATCGAAAGACGGCACTTGGTACCGGAATCGATACCGCCTGAGCCGTAAAAGTAGAGTGCCGTGCCAGCGGGGTCAAGGGCCTATTTCGCTTGTGTTTCCGCGACCCGGCCCCGAGGACGGGGGCGGCCGGAACGGGTGTCGCCGGGCCTGCGGGAACCGGACCTCAGCTCTCGCCGAGGGCACCGCTGCGGCGCAACTCGGCGATGGCGGTCTCGTCGTAGCCGAGCACCTCCCGCAGTACCTCGTCGCCGTGCTGCCCCAGCGTCGGCGCCTTCGCGGGGCGTGGAAGGTCTTCGCCGAGGAAGTGCAGCGGAGTGGCGAGCATGTCGGCACCCAGTTCCTCCTTGGGCAGCCAGGTGAAGCGGTGCTGGAACTGGGGATCGGCCGGAAGCGTGCGCGGGGTGTTCACGGGCGCCAGCGGGATGTCGGCCTTACCCGCGAGCTCCATCCACCGCCCTGTCGAGCGGGTCAGGAAGATCTGGCGCAGTTCCTCGCGCAACTCGGTGTTGCCGACCGCGTGGTCCGCGTAGACCGAGCCGGGCCAGCGCTCGAACAGGTCCATGCGGTCCACGCCCGTGCAGAAGTTCTTCCAGAGCGCCTGTTCCGACGCCATGAACTGGATGTAGCCGTCCGCGGACCGGTAGATCTGGTAGCGCACGCTCCCGGCCATCCCGCCGGTACCGGGCTCGCGGCGCCGGTATCCGTCGGTCCGGTTCCCCGTGACCTCGGATTCGGGACGTTCGTACGCCCGGTACGTCTCGCTGCGCAGCCAGTCCATCGCGGCGGCGGCGTCGGACTGGGCGATGTCGATCTCGCTGCCGACGCCCGTGCCCCTGGCCCGGATGATCGCCGCGAGGATACCCAGCGCGCCGAACAGGGGCCCGGCGTGAATACCGATCGAGGCGTGGTCCGGCAGGTACGGTTGGCCGTCCTGCGCGGTGGCGGGCTGGACCACACCCGCCCAGGTGTCGTACGCCACGCCGTGGCTCGGCAGGTCGCGATAGGGGCCTGACGCGCCGTAACCGGAGATCGTGCAGAACACGATCCCCGGATTGACCGCCTTGAGCTGCTCATAGCCCACTCCGCGGCGGGCCAGGCCACCCGGGCGCATCGCCTCCACGACGGCGTCGGCGTTGCGGGCGAGCTCCTTGAAGGTCTCTCTCCCCGGGGCCGTGCGCAGGTCCAGGACCAGCGACCTCTTGCCCCGGTTGAGGTGCAGGTGCATCAGCGACGTGCCCTCGACGATAGGCCAGGTCATCTCCCTGACATAGTCGCCGCGCGGCGGCTCCACCTTGATCACCTCGGCGCCGAGGTCGACGAGCGGCCCGGTGATCGCCGCCGGCCCCAGCATGGAGCATTCGATGACGCGCACGCCGGCCAGCGGCGCGGAGGAGGAAGAGGATGCGTTCATGGCGTCGGCCTTTCCGGGACGCGATAAGTCAGAGCAGTTCCAGGACCAGAGCCGAGGCCATGCCGCCGCCCGCGCACATCGAAACGCAGCCGAGGGACTCGCCGCGGCGCCGCAACTCGCCGAGCATCGTCACCACCATGCGGGTGCCGGTGGCCGCGACGGGGTGCCCGAGGCTGCATCCGCTGCCGTTGACGTTCAAGATCTCGTGCCGGATACCGAGACCGCGGGAGACCGCGAGCGGCACCGCGCAGAACGCCTCGTTGATCTCCCACAGCGCGATGTCCCGCACGGTCAGCCCCCCTCGCCCGAGGGCCTTCGGGATCGCGACCGTCGGAGCCATCCCGGTGCGCGCCGGCTCCACGGCGGCCGAGGCCCAGGATCGGACCCGGGCCAGCGCGGTGAGCCCGTGAGCACGCGCGTAGTCGGCGTCGACCACCAGCACGGCGGCCGCCGCGTCGTTCAGGCCGGCCGCGTTGCCGGCGGTCACGGTGGCATCCGCCAACTCCGGGTGAACCGGTTTCAGCGCGGAGAGCCGTTCCAGGGTGACGCCCCGGCGAGGGTGCTCGTCGACCCGGAATTCGGCGGCGCCCGCGCCCTCCGGTGCGATCGGCACCGGGACGATCTCGTCCGCGAAGGCCCCGGAGTCGATGGACGCCACCGCCCGGCCATGGCTGTATACGGCCCATTCGTCCACGTCCCGACGGGTCAGACCGGCCTCGCGGGCGGTGTTCTCGCCCACCGTCACCGCCATGTCGAAGGCCGGGGCGTCCGGGGTCCCCGGATGGCTCGGCGACATCCAGTCCTCGAGCTCGCCGCCCGGCACGCCGCGGCGCCGAGCCGCCGGCATGGTGCTCAGGCTCTCCGTCCCCCCGGCGACCACCACCCGGTCCATCCCCGCGAGGATTCCCGCCGCCGCGATCTGCAGGGCGCTGAGTCCGGCCGCGCAGTGCCGATTGTCCGCAAGGCCGGGGACCCCGGTCAGCCCGAGGGACACCGCGGTGTGACGGGCGATCACACCGCCGCCCTGCAACGACTCGCCGAGCACGAGATCGTCGATGTCCGCCGTCGGGACGCCGCTGCGCGCCAAGACCGCCCCGACGACCACGCGCGCGAGCGCGAAGGCGTCGACCCCGGCCAGCGATCCCTTGTAGGCCCGCCCGATCGGGGTCCTGGCGGCTGAGACGATCACCGCGTCGGCCATGGCTGCCCTCCTGTCCGGTGTGCGCCGCGACCCGGCGCGGCAGGTTGTCCCTGCGATCTCACTTGGAATACTATATACATTTTGAGAGTCAGGATAGCCGTGCCCGCCCGACCGCACTCCAAGGAGCTGACACCCGTGCACCTGCGCGACTCTCCGCCGGACCACGCCTTCCGCACCGCGCTCAGGGGCTGGCTCGCCGACACGCTCCCCTCGCTCCCGCCCGCGCCGGCCCCGGACGACTGGCCCGCCCGGCGCGCCTACGACGCCCGCTGGCAGCGGCTGCTGTTCGAGGCCGGCTACGCGGGCATCCACTGGCCGCGGGAGTTCGGCGGGCGCGGCGCCTCACCCACCGAGCAACTGGTCTTCCTCGAGGAGACCGCCCTGGCCGGGGCCCCCGACACGGACCTCAACTTCGTCGCCCTGCTGCACGCAGGACCCACCCTGATCATGGAGGGGACCCGGGAGCAGCAGCAATTCCACCTGCCCCGCATCCTGCGCGGCGAGTCGGTGTGGTGCCAGGGCTTCTCCGAGCCGGGCGCGGGCAGCGACCTGGCCTCATTGCGTACCCGCGCGGTGCGGGACGGGGACCACTACGTGGTGACCGGCCAGAAGATCTGGACGTCCGGGGCCGAGATCGCCGACTACTGCGAACTGCTGGTGCGGACAGACCCCGACGCGCCCAAGCACCAGGGCATCAGCTGGCTGATCCTGCCGATGGCCACACCCGGCGTCGAGGTGCGCCCACTGCGCACCATGCAGGGCGGCCGCGACTTCGCGGAGCTGTTCCTGGACCGGGTGCGGGTGCGGGTGCCGGCGGCCAACCTCGTCGGCGCGGAGAACGACGGCTGGCGGGTCGCCATGGTCACCTTCGGCTTCGAGCGCGGCACCGCGTTCGTCCGGGAGATGCTGGACGCCAGGCGCCTGGTGGTCGAGGTCGCGCAACTCGTCCGCAGCCGACCGCCCGGTTCCGGTCTCGGGTGGGACGACGCGGGCCTGCGCCGCGAGATCGGCGTGGTCGCGGCGGAGCTGGACGCGCTGTGGGCGCTGACCAAGCGCAACGTCAGCCGCGCGCAGGACGGGCCGGTCCCGGTGGCCGGCGGTTCGGCCTTCAAACTCTTCTACGGCGAGGCCCGGCACCACCTCGGCGACGTCGTCATGCGGGTCCTGGACCGGGCCGCGCTGTCCGCCGGAGACGTGGCCGGACTGCCCAACTCCCGGCTGGTGGACGCGATGACCCACGGATACGCGGTGAACATCGCGGCCGGCACCACGCAGATCCAGCGCAACATCGTTGCCGAGCGGGTCCTCGGCTTGCCCAAGGAACGGTGAGACATGCACTTCGAAATCGACGACGACCAGCGCGATCTGATCGAGGGTGTCCGAGACTTCTGCGACAAGCGGTTCCCGATCCAGGTGGCCCGAGCCTTCGGGGCGACCGGCGGCTTCGACCGGGCCGCCTGGCGCGACCTCGCCGCGCTGGGCGTGCTGGCCATGACCGCCGGGGAGGGGGACGGCGGCCTGGCCATGCCCGTGGCCGACGCCGGGCTGGTGTTCGGCGAGCTGGGCCGAGCCCTCGTCCCGGGACCGCTCATCGCCTGCCACCTCGCCGCCGGTCTGGTGGACGGCGTCGCCGAGGGCACGACCGTGGCCGCGGCGGTCGATCTCACCGGGGCGGCCCGGGGCGGGCCGGGCCCACTGCTCGTCGAGCACCTGCGGGACGCGGACGTCCTGCTCGCGCTGGACACCACCGGCGTACGCGTGCTGCGGACGGCCGAGGTCGATCACGAGGTGCTGCACGACCCCTTCGACCCCACCACACCGGTCTCCCTCGTGCGCGAACTGCCCGACGGCGACCTGGCCGCCGGACCCGAGCAGGCCGCGCGGCTGCTCAGGCTAGGCTCCGTGCTCACCTCGTCCCTGCTGGCCGGGAACGCGGACCGAACCACCCGGCTCGCGGTGGACTACGCCAAGCAGCGCGAGCAGTTCGGACGCCCCGTCGGCTCTTTCCAGGCCGTCAAGCACCTGCTCGCCGACATGTTCGTCCGCGCGGAGGTGTCCCGCGCGGCCGTGGACGCCGCCGCCGTCGCCATCGACGAGGAGGAGCCGGTCGGCGACGACCCGTCCGCGACGGTGAACCGCGCGGCCGCCTCGGCCCGGGTCCTGGCCGGCCGGGCCGCACTGGACAACGCGCGCAGCTGCATCCAGGTCCACGGCGGCATGGGGTTCACCTGGGAGGTCGACGCCCACCTCTACCTCAAGCGCGCGTGGATCCTGTCCACCTCCTTCGGCTCGGTCGACCTCGCCGCCGAAGCCGTCGCCGATCACGTCGCCCTGGAGAGCTGATGACCGCCGTTTCCGAACAGGACGCCGCGCAGCCGGACGCCGACCGCGCGGACATCACCCTCGTGGTGGACGGCGGCGTCGCGTGGATCACGCTCGACCGTCCCGAGGCCGCGAACGCGATGACCCACCGGCAGCGCGAGCAGATCATCGCCTGGCTGGATCTGGCGAACGAGGACCCGGCCGTCCGCTGCGTGGTCATCGGGGCCACCGGGCGCTTCTTCTGCACCGGCGCGGATCTGCGTGCTCAGGAGACTCAGCAGGCGCGGACGGCGCGCTCGGCGCAGTTGCCCGAGAAGATCGTCGGGGATGTCCGGCGCAAGATGCTCAACGGGGCCATCCGTCTGATGAACGCCGTCCTGGACTGCGACCGGCCGGTCATCGCCGCCGTGCAGGGCACCGCCGCCGGGATCGGCGCGCATCTGGCCTTCTGCTGCGATCTGGTGGTCGCCGCCGAGGAGGCGAAGTTCATCGAGGTCTTCGCGCGCCGCGGCCTGGTCGCCGACGGGCTCGGCACCTGGCTGCTCCCCCGGCTGATCGGTCTGCAGCGGGCCAAGGAGCTGATTCTGCTGGCCGAGGACATCCCCGCCGCTCGCGCCAGGGAGATCGGCCTGGTGACGCGGGTCGTACCCGCCGCCGCGCTGCACGACACCGTCGCAGAGCTCGCACAGCGGCTGGCCGACGGACCTACCCGCGCCCACGGCGCGAACAAGTGGCTGCTCAACCGTTCGCTGGATGTGGAACGGCACGTCCTCGCCCAAGAGGAGGCCTGGATCGTCGATGCGCTCTCCTACACCGAGGACAGCGCGGAGGGCGTCAGTTCCTTCGTCGAACGCCGTACCCCGCGCTTCCGCGGAGTCTGACCGGCGTGGGCCGCGCATCCGCGCAGACGCCGCCGACCTGCGGTACAGTTGATACAATACACAATGTGCGGTGCTCGACCATGGGCGGCAGTGCGGCCGAACGAGCGGTATCCGCCACCCCACGGGGTGATCGTCTTTGAGGAGAGCGACCATTCAGGCCAACAGGCGGACCCCCAGTGATCCCGAGACGCCGCCTGCCCGCCTCGGCTCCGGGCAGCCGCGGTTCGAGCGGATCAACAACGGCGACCAGGTCGCGCGGTATATCCGCGAGCTCATCTTCGAGGGCAAGCTCAACCACGGCGACCACGTGCGCCAGGACGAGATCGCGGCCGAACTGGGCGTCAGCAGGATCCCCGTGCGCGAAGCCCTGATCGCCCTGGACCGCGAGGGCTACATCACCCTGGAGACCCACCGCGGCGCCTTCGTCCAGGGCATCGACGAAGACGCCGTCCTGGACCACTACGACCTGATCGGACTGCTCTACGGACTGGTCGCCCGCAGGGTCACCGAGCGCGCCGACGACGCGGGGCTCGACGCCCTGGGCAAGATCCAGCGCGCCGCCTCCGCCGCCAAGAGCGCCGAGGAGTTCTCCGAGTACAACAGCCAGTATCTACGCCAGCTGTTCGCCCTGGCCCGGTCCCCCCGCCTCAAGTCCATGTCACGTCTGATGTCCAACATGGTGCCCGGCGACTTCTTCGAGGCCGTACCATCCGCCTGGCCGCTCCAGAAGCGCGGGCTGAACGCCGTCACCAAGGCGATCCGCGCACGCGACGGCGACGCCGCCGCCGCCAAGTTCAGCGAGATCATGCACGCCCAGGGCCAAGCCGTCGCCACGATCCTGCGCAATCAGCGCGCTGAGACCGCCGCCGAGAGCTGAACGACGAAATCCGGGATCTCGCCGCGGCCCTGCGCGCCGCGGCGAGATCCCGGATTTCGTATGCCCGGCCGAGCCCCCGGCCGCACGCGCCACGATGAAACCCATCCAGGGGTTGCACCGTCGACAAGCGATGCATACTATATACAAAATAGTTTCACCGATGTTTCGGCGTGCACCGTGCCGGGCCCTGTGGAGGACGACGGATGGTCGAATACAGCCCGTACGACTGGGACACCGCGGTCAACCCCTACCCGGTCTACCGCGAGCTGCGCGATCACGCGCCCGTGTACCACAACGAGAAGATCAACTTCTGGACCCTGGCCCGTTACGAGGACGTGGTCGCGGCCCACTCCGACCCCGAGACCTACCGCAGCTCCGGCGGAGTCACCATCGAGGGCGCCGAGGCCGCCACCGGCCTGCTCATCGTCAAGGACCTGCCCGAACACCGGTGGCACCGCAAACTCGTCAACGGCGTGTTCACCCCGCGGCGCATCGCCGAGCTGGAACCGTTCATCCGCGCCCGCGCCGCGCAGCTGCTCGACCGCTTCCGCGACCAGGACGAGTTCGACGTGGTCTCCGAATTCTCCCTCACGCTCCCGCTGGACGTGATCAGCGAACTGCTCGGCATCCCGGCCGAACTGCGGCCCATGGTCCATCACTTGAGCAACGTGATCGCCGCGCGTGAGGACACCGCGGATCCCGCCGCCCGCGTCGCGCGGGGCAAGGCCCACCTGGAGCTGCACGGCCTCTATCTCGAACTCGTGCGCAAGCGGCACGTGCAGCCGCGTGACGACGTGATCTCGCTGCTCCTGGAGTCGGAGGTGGTGGACGGCGAGGACGGCACGGTGCGCCGCCTGCCGGAAGCGGAAGTGGCGACGCGTTTCCTGGAGATGGGTTTCGCCGGTCACGAGACCGTGGCCAAGCTCATCCCCAACGCGCTGGTGGGCCTGTTCTGGTACCCCGACCAGCGGCGCGAGCTGATCGAGGATCCGACGCTGGGCAAGGGCGCCGTCGAGGAGTTCCTGCGCTGGGACCCCCCGTCGCACCTGCAGGGCCGCACCACCTCCCGCGACGTGCAGCTGCACGGGACGACCATCCCCGCCGGGGAGAAGGTCATGCTGCTCACCGCGGCGGCCTCGCACGACGACCGCGTGTACCAGGAGCCTGAGCTGCTGGACATCCACCGCGTCGTGAAGAAGCAGGTCGGCTTCGGATACGGCATCCACGCCTGCCTCGGCGCGGCGATCGCCCGGCTGGAGACCCGGATCGCGATCGAGGAGGTCCTGGCCCGGTTCCCCGACTACGGCATCGACGGAACCCGGGCCGAACGCGTCGTGCAGGCCAATGTGCGGGGCCTGAGCGCCCTTCCGCTGCTCACCGCCCGGCCCTGACCGCCCGTCGCCTCGTCCGCGCAATCCCACCGGCTCAAGGAGGAGCTCACACATGACCGATCCGGACCTCACCGGACGCCGGCTGCTGATCGTCGGCGCGTCCTCGGGGATCGGGCGCGGCGTCGCGCTGGCCGCGGCGGCCGCCGGGGCCGAGATCGTCGTCGTCGGACGCCGGGACCAGCTGCTCAAGAAGGTGCTGGATGAGGCGGGGCGCGGCACCGCGATCTGCGCGGACCTGCGCGATCCCGAGCAGTGCGCGCGCATCGGAGGCGAGGCGGCCGAAGCCCTCGGCGGCGGCGTCGACGCCGTCCTGCACAGCCTCGGGACCTCCCCCCTGCTGCGCATCGCCGAGACGCCGGCGGCCGTGTGGACCGACACCTTCGCGACGAACGTCATCGCGCCCGCGCTGGTCACCGCGTCCGTCCTGCCGTACCTCGCGGCGGACGGCCTGGTGGCCTTCGTCTCCTCCCGGAGCGTCGGGCGGCCCTACCACGGAGTGGGTGCGTACAGCGCCAGCAAGGCCGCCCTCGACCAGACGATCCTGAGCTGGCGGCTGGAGAATCCCGACCGCCGCTTCCTGCGCCTCGAGATCGGCGACACCCTGGGTACCGACTTCGCCCGGAATTTCGATCCGCGGCAGATAGGAGAACTGCTCCCGCTGTGGATCTCGCACGGCATCATGGCCGGACAGCAGATGGACTGCGACGACCTGGGCCTGGTGATCGCCAAGGCGATCGCCGTCTCCCTCGACCATCCGCGGATCTCCCCGCTCGAGCTGGTCCTGCATCCGCCCGGCGGACCCAGGACCTCGGGCTCCGCGGAGGCCGTCAGGCACACACAGCGGGCACAGGCGGCAAGCAGCGACTAGCCGTTCTAATGTATACATTATCTATTATGGGCGGCGGCACTTCGCCCGGGGCACTTGGGAGCGACACGATGCACGCAGACGATCTGATCCTGGTCAGCGTCGACGACCACCTCGTCGAGCCGCCCACCCTGTTCGACGGGCACGTCCCGGAGCGCTACCGCGACCGCGCCCCGCGAGTCGTGCGCAACGCCGCGGGGGCGGACCTGTGGGTGTTCGAAGGGATGGAGATCCCGAACATCGGGCTCAACGCCGTCGTCGGCCGCCCTCCAGAGGAGTACGGCATCGAGCCCACCGCCTTCGAGGAGATGCGCACCGGCTGCTGGAACATCCACGACCGGGTCAAGGACATGAGCGCCAACGGCGTACTCGGCTCGCTGTGCTTCCCGTCCTTCCCCGGGTTCGCCGGCCGGATCTTCGCGGCCTCCAAGGACAAGGGCCTCGCCCTGGCCACCGTCCAGGCCTACAACGACTGGGCCATCGACGAATGGGCCGGAGCCTACCCCGGGCGGTTCATCGCCTGCGCCCTGCCGGTGCTGTGGGACGCCGAGCTGGCCGGTCAGGAGATCCGCCGCGTCGCCGCGAAGGGCGCGAAGACCATCACCTTCACCGAGAACCCCGCGACGCTGGGGTATCCGAGCTTCCACGACGATTCCTGGGATCCGATGTGGAAGGCGCTGTCCGAGACCGGACTCGTGGTGTCCATCCACCTCGGCTCCTCCGGCAAACTGCTGGTCACCGCGCCCGACGCGCCCATCGACGTGATGATCACCCTGCAGCCGATGAACATCTGCCAGGCGGCGGCGGACCTGCTGTGGTCGCGGGTGCCCAAGGAGTTCCCCGACGTGAAGTTCGCCCTCTCGGAGGGCGGCACCGGCTGGATCCCGTACTTCCTCGAGCGCGTGGACCACGTCTACAAGCTCAACCGCGCCTGGACCGGCCAGGACTTCGGCGACCTGCTGCCCAGCGACGTGTTCCGCCGCCAGTTCCTCACCTGCTACATCGAGGACCAGGTCGGGCTGGCCGACCGCGGCCGGATCGGCATCGACAAGATCGCGTGGGAATGCGACTACCCGCACATCGACAGCACCTGGCCGACCGCCCCGGAGACCTTCATGGCGGACGTCCCCGACGGGATGACCGACGCCGAGATCAACAAGATCACCCACGAGAACGCCATGGCCTGGTACTCCTACGACCCCTTCGCGATCCGGCCGAAGGACAGGTCCACGGTGGCCGCCCTGCGCGCGGAGGCCGCCGGCCACGACGTCTTGATCCGCTCCTACGACCGGGGACGGGTCAAGCACGGCTCGGCCTCCCTGGCCGAACTGGCCGCCACGGCCACGGCCTGAGCCCTCTTCCCCGCATTCTGAACGGAGAGTCTGATGGAAGACGTACTCGGCTACGCCGGACGCCACGTCGTGGTGACCGGCGCGGCCTCGGGAGTGGGCGCCGCCACCGCCCGGATCCTGACCGACCTCGGTGCGCGGGTCACCGCCATCGACATCAACCCGACCACCGTCCCGGTCGACCAGGCGCTCCTGGCCGACCTGCGCGACCCCGCCTCGATCGAGGCGGCGGCCGCGTCGATCCAGGACCCGGTCGACGGGTTCTTCGGCTGCGCGGGACTGCCGGGACCGCCGTTCGCCGCGCTCGACGTGATGCTCGTCAACTTCGTCGGCGCCCGGCAGCTTGTCGAGTCGCTGCTGCCCAAGATCCCCACCGGAGGCGCGATCGCCGTCGTGGCCTCCAACGCCGGCATGGGCTGGCAGCGGCAACTGCCACAACTGATGGAACTCGTGGCCGCCGACGGCTTCGACGCCGGACGGCAATGGTGCGAGAAGAACGCCGAGATGCTGGAGAACGACGCCTACGCCTTCTCCAAGAAGACGGCCAACGCCTGGGTCTGCTCCCGCGCCGCCCAGCTCATCACCCAGGGCGTCCGGCTCAACTGCGTCAACCCCGGCCCGATCGCCACCCCGATGATGCCCCACTTCGTCGCTTACGCCGGGCAGAAGGTCCTGGACGCCTTCGTCGGCCCGATAGGACGCCAGTCCACCGCCGAGGAGCAGGCCTGGCCGCTGGTGTTCCTCAACAGCCCGCGGGCCGGCTACGTCAACGGCGAGACCCTCACCACCGACGGCGGATTCTTCGGAGCGGTGCAGACCGGCCAGATCGACATAGCGAAACAGCTCACCGAGGCGAGAGGCCGGTAGCGCCGGATGTCCCAGCAAGACGGCCCGCGCTACGCGGAACGCATGTTCCCCGCCCCGGTGGACCACGGCATCGCCCAGCCCGACCGCGCCGTGTCCACGGTCAGATCGGGCACCGACACCGGCGACGACGGCCACTATCGCAATGAGCTGTGGTACCAGGGCAGCGGCCGGATCGGCGAGAAGGCGGTCGAGTCGATCGTCGTCTACCCGCCGACGAACGCGGTGCGCGGCCAGGGCGACGCGTTCGAGCCGGTGAAGATCGGCGTCCTGATCGACATGGACCTCGGCCAACTGCTGTCCGACGTGCTGGACCCGATCATCCTCGCGGTCGAGGACGCGCTCAACGAGGGCCTCTACGACCGGCCCGTGGAGATCCTGACCGTCGACGCGCGCAGCCTGCCCCGGGAGAACTACCTGAAGGTCCGCCAGGGTTACCGCAAGCTCGTGGACGAGGGCTGCGTCGTCGTCATCGGACCCTTCATCTCCGACAACTCCGTCAACCTGTGCGAGACCGTCAACGCGACCGGGGTCGCCTGCCTGGGCTGGACCGGCACCACCCGCTTCTTCGGCGAGTACTGCTTCACCGTCGGCAACGGCGACATCCCCGCCGAGGGCTCGATCGCCGCCAACTGGTGTTTCCAGCACGGCCACACCAAGGTCGGCTTCTTCTGGGAGCAGGGCTCCTCCGGCGACCTGTACGCCGACTACTTCCGCACCGCCGCCCGCCAGTACGACCTGGAGATCATCAGGGAGATCCGGCTCACGCCGAACCCGCGCGACTTCGAGGGACAGCTGGCCGCAGTACGCGAGCAGGGCGCCGAGGCGCTGGTCTATATGGGCTACGGCTACTCGACCTTCCACTTCGCCGAGGCGTTCAACAAGCTCGACTGGGACCCGCCGCGCATCATGGGCACCGCCTTCATGTTCTACTCCAACTCGAACAAGTGGGCGGAGGGTCTTGAGGGGTGGCACGGCGTCGACCAACTCGGCGAGGACGGCGCCAACCCCAACTACGAGGCGATGCTCAAGCGCTTCGAGGCCCGGTTCGGCCGCGTCTCGCGCAACGTCGTGGTGGCCCTGTCCTACGACACGGCGCGGGCGGCCGTCCTGGGCATCGGCAATGCCCTGATAGCCACTCCGGAGCAGGTCAAGGCCGGGCTGGAGAAGATCAAGTGGATGCCCTGCACCAACGGCGGACCCGGCTGCTACCTCACCTTCTCCGAGTACGACCACCGCGGTTACAAGGGCGACTTCCTCACCATCCGCGAACTGCGCGACGGCGAACTGCGCTTCCACGGCTACCACCGGCCGGTCTGGCCGTCCAACTCCCGTTCGCCCTTGCTGGAGCGGACCGACGGCTGACCGGGTGAACGGGCGGCCCCGCATCCGCCCGCCGGCCTCGCACTCTCGGAGGCCGACGGGCGGATTTCGGTCGGTTCAGCGGCGCTCCACGGTGATGTCGCTGCCCTCCAGGCTCCAGGTCGCGGCGGTGACTCCCTCGTCTCGCAACCGGGTCTTGAGGATCTTGCCGAGGTCGGTCCGCGGCAGGTCGGCGCGGAACTCGATGTAGCTCGGCAGGGCGAAGTAGGGAACGCGCTGCACGCCCCAGCGGAAGAGCTCCTCCTCGGTCAGTGTCGAGCCCTCCCGCAGGACCAGGGTCACCTTGATGTCGTCCTCGCCCAGCGGGCTCGGCACCGCGTGCACGGCCAGGTCCACCACGTCGGCGTGCTTGGCGAAGACCGCCTCGAGCTCCGCGCTCGACACGTTCTCCCCGCGCCGGCGCAGATAGTCGGCCTTCCGGTCGAGGAAGTACAGGTACCCCTCGTCGTCCACCCGGCCGATGTCGCCGGAGTGGAACCAGAGGTTGCGGTACACCTCGACGGTCGCCTCCGGGCGGCCCCAGTAGCCGTCGAAGGCTATGCCGGATCTGCGGGGTCGGGCGACGATCTCCCCCGCCGTCCCGACCGGCAACTCCTGGTCGTGGTCGTCGAAGATCCGCACATCCCAGTACTCGCTGTTGAGCACCCCGGCGGCGCCCGGCCTGTTCGCGGTCCCGGGCGGCAGCAGCGTGAGCATCGCCGCCTCCGTGGTGCCGTAACCGCCGTCGAAGGGGCGGATGCCGAAGCGCTCGGTCCACCGCTCGGACAAAGCCTGCGGCACCGGGGCACCGGAGATGAAGCGCAGCGTGGTGTTGGCGCCGGGTTCGCCTGAACGGGGCATCTCGGGACGGTCGGGGGCGTCGGCGAGCAGCGCGATCATGCTGCCGAGCGAGCTGGCCATGGTGGCGCCGGTGCGGTTGATCTCCGGCCAGAACCTGGACACCGAGAACTTCGGGTAGACCGCCGCGCGGCCGCCGACGAGCAGGGTGCCGACCAGGGCGATGGAGTAGGCGTTGTTGTGGAACAGCGGCAACGGGGTCCAGACCGTGTCCTGCGCGGTGCGCCCCCACTGGTAGGCGATCTGCCTGGCCACCGTGACGCTGTAGTTGTGGCTGAGCATGCAGCCCTTGGACGGCCCGGTGGTGCCCCCGGTGTATATCAGGATATTCAGGTCGGTGGAGCGGATGTCGGGGTCGGAGGCCTTCGGATCGGCCGCGGTCACCTCGGCCCAGGGATGCCAGGCCGCGCGGCGCGAGGCCTGCTCGACCCCGCCGGTGACGATCACGTGCTCCAGCGTCGCGATGTCGTCGGCCACGGCCCGGATCCGGTCCGCGAGGTCCGCGTCCACGATGACGACCTTGGCCCCGCAGTCGGCGAGCTGGTGGTGCAGGTAGTCGCCCTTGTAGGCGACGTTCACCGGCACGGCGACGGCGCCGGCCCGCATGGCTCCGAACAGGGAGACCACGGCCTCCGAGGAGTTGGCGGTCAGCGTCGCCACCCGGTCGCCCTTGACCACGCCGAGGGTCGCGAGCAGGTTCGCCAGGCTGCGCGCCGCCGAGTCCATCTCAGCGGCGGTCCACTTGGCGCCGCCGATGTCGAACAGCTCCCCGTCCGGATCGCTCTCCAGCCGGGCCCGCATGAGCTGCAGGACGGTCCAATCGTCGCGGGTTGTCCAGATCGGGGGCTGCGTCTGATCGGTCATGGTGATGGCCTGTCCTCAATCCTGTCAGCCGGGGTGGGGGTGGTCCGCGCACGTCGGCGCACGCGGCACGTCCGCGTCAACGCGGACTCCAGCAGGCGAGAAGCTCCTCGGTCGTCACCACGCGGGCTACCAGTGAGAGCGAGTGCTCGATGATCAGCTCGGTGTACTCGGGCGGGACACCGGCGACGGCATCGCGTACCAGCACCACCTCGTACCCGAGGTTGACCGCGTCGAAGACGGCGTTGGGGATGGCGACGTTGGCCGAGACCCCGACGACGACCAGGGTGCGGCAGCCGAGGTTGCGCAGCAGTGCGTCGACCTCCGTCCCCGCGATCGGCGAGAGGCCGTGCAGCCGGGTGGTGATGATGTCCTCGTCGGCGGGCGGGACTTCCTCGGCGAGTTCGGTCATCGACGTGCCGGGCAGCTGCCGCGCGGGACTGCGGTTGGCGGCCCGGAAGAGCCTGGCGTTGGTGCTGGAGCCCTTCCCGTCCGGGCGGTGGTGGGCGATCGCGTGCACGACCTGGACGCCGGCCGCCCGCGCGGACCGCACGAGCCGGGCGGTGTTGGCCAGCGCCCCGGTGGCCCTGGCCGCTTCGGCCAGCGCGGGGAAGGCGCTCTCCTTGCCGACGACGCCGCGCTGGATCTCCTGGGTCATCAGCACCGTGACAGGGGGGCGGACGAGTTGCGCGAGGGGGCTTTCTGGCATGGTCCCGCGCCGTCAGGCCGGCAGGAAGCGCAGTCCCGCGCCCTGCGTCTCGAAGACCTCGGCGCCGAGGCGGGCGCCGAGCTGCGCGGCCTCCCAGCGCGCGCCGCCCGAGGCGATGGTCTTGCGTTCGCGCCAGCCCTGCATCCAGATGATCCGGTCCTCGATCGACCTGATGACCTGTCCGGTGACGTGCTGGGCCTCGGCGCTGGCCAGCCAGGCGACCAGCGGCGAACTGTTGGCCGGGTCCATGGGATGCCAGTCGTCCTCGGCGATGTCGTCGGGTTCGATGGCCGCGCCCATCCCGGGCATCGTGGCGGTGATCCGGGTGAGGCCGGAGGGGCCGACCGCGTTGACCGTCACCCCGGAACGGCCCAGCTCAAGGGCGAGGGTCAGGGTGAGGCCGACGATCGCGGCCTTGGCGGTGGCGTAGCCGGTCTGCCCGAAGTTGCCGCCGAGGCCCGCGCCGGAGGTGGTGTTGATGATGCGGCCGGTGCTGCCCGGCTGTTCCTTGGCACGCTGGCGCCAGTAGCGGGCGGCGTGGTGGGAGGGCGACCACGTCCCGGCCACGTGGACGCGCAGCACCGCGTCGAAGTCCTCGCGGGCCAGGTTCCAGATCGCCGCGTCCCGTACGATGCCCGCGTTGTTGACGAGGATGTCGAGCCCGCCGAAGGTCTCGACGGCCCGCCGCACCATCGCCCCGGCCTGCTCGTGGTCCGCCACGTCGCCGTAGTCGGCCACCGCGGTGCCGCCCTGCTTCTCGATCAGCTTGACGGTCGTGTCGGCGGCCTTGTCCGTCCCCTCGCCGCGCACGCTGCCGCCGAGATCGTTGACGACGACGCGGGCGCCGTTCTTGGCCAGCTCCAGCGCGTGCGCCCGGCCGATGCCGTGCCCGGCGCCGGTGACGACGGCCACCTTTCCGTCCAGCAAGCCCATGTCCACTCCGCTCTCTTCGTCATCTCATTTTAGATACTATATACATTCTGCCGGGTGGAGTTCCAGTGCCCGGCGGCAGCGCGGGGCGCGCGGACCTCAGCTTCCGGTGTATTTCGGCGGCCGGTTCTCGGTCCGAGCCGCGCGGAACTCCGCGTAGTCGCGGGACGAGCTGACGAACGTCTGGGCGATCAGCTCCTCGGCCATGGACGACCGGACCTGGGACTCGCCCAGGTGCCGGACCACCCGGCGGGCCATCCGCACCGTCAGGTACGGCGCCGCGGCGATCTTCTCCGCCATCTCCCGGACGGTCTGGTCCAGCTCCTCGCGGGCGACCACCCGGGAGACGACCCCGTGCGCGTACGCCTCGGCGGCGTCCATCGGGCGGCCGGTGAGCACCAGGTCGCTCGCCACTCCGTGCCCGCACATCTGGAACAGCCGCCCGACGCCGCCGGTGTCGGGAATCACTCCGTGCGCGACCTCCGGCAGCATGAAACGGGCGTCCTGCGCGGCGACCCTGATGTCGCACAGCAGCGCGCGCTGGAAGGACGCGCCGATCGACCACCCCTGCGACGCCACGATCACCGGCACCTCCAGGTCCAGGATCTGCTGGATGCCGCGGTGCCCACGGGTCATCAGCTCGTGGTGCGTCAGCTCCACGCCACCGCCGCCGATCGCCGAGACGTCACGGCCCGAGGAGAAGGATTTGCCCTCGGCCCGCCAGATCACCGCGCGAAGGTCCTTGTTCCCGGCGATCTCGCCGAAGACCTCGAACAGCCGAAGATCCATCGCGTCGTCGAACGCGTTGTGCTTGGCCTGGTTGTCATTGGTGATCGTCGCGATCGGCCCGTCGACCTCGTATCTGACCCGCTGGTCCGGGCCGGCCTGTGCGTGCGCCATATCGGCTTGTCCTCCTCAGGGTCTGTCCCGGCTCACCGGGTGCGGGGCAGCCCGAGCAGCCTTTCGGCCACGATCGAGCGCTGGATCTGGCTGGTGCCCCCGGCGATCGAGGCCGCCCGGGAGTAGAGATAGTCGAAAAGCACCTCGCCGCGGTCGCCGAGCAGCGGCGCGGCGCCGTGCACGTCCATCGCCGCTTGGTGCAGCAGCTGCTCTGTCACGGTGGACAGCAGTTTGTCGACCGAGCTCTCCGCGCCTGGCGGCCGGTCGGCCGTCGAGCGCTGCGACAGGCTGCGCAGCACGTGCAACCGCAGCACCTCGGCGTACACGGAGGCGCGGGCCAGCGCGCGCCTGGTGGCCGGCGTCCCGGGCCGATGCGCGGCCGCCTCCTCCAGCTGCCGGATCGTACGCCCGTAGCGGGAGGAGAATCCGATGTCCGCGGGACCCCGCTCGTAGGACACCGTGGTCATGGCGATCTGCCAGCCCTGCCCGGCGGCGCCGACGAGCCGGTCGGCGGGAACGCGCACCTGATCGAAGAAGACCTCGTTGAACTCCTCGTCGCCGTTGATCTGCCGGATGGGGCGCACCGTGACGCCCGGGGCGCGCATGTCCACGATCAGAGCCGAGATCCCGCGATGCCGGTCCGCCGACGGATCGGTGCGGGCGAGCAGCAGACACCGGTCCGCCCAGGCGGCGTCGCTGGTCCACACCTTCTGCCCGGACACCACGTACTCGGCACCGGCCGCGCCGCTCTCCAACTCGGCGCGGGTGGCCAGCGCCGCCAGGTCGGAGCCGGCGCCCGGCTCGCTGAAGCCCTGACACCAGCTCTCCTCGCCGCTGAGCAGTCCCGGCAGGTAACGGCGCCGCTGCTCTTGCGTGCCGTAGTGCATCAGCGCCCGGCCGAGAAAGCCCGCGTGCGGTACCGGCGGCGCGCCGCAGGCGCCCACCTCGTCCGCCAAGATGGCCTCGTAGGCCGGTCCGAGCCCGCGCCCGCCGTACTCCACCGGCCAGGACAACCCCATCCAGCCGCCGTGGAACAGGGACCGGTGCCACGCCGACCAGAACTCGGCCCGCTGCGCGCCGCCGAGCGGGCCGGCCTCGCGCGGCGCGTGCTGCGCCAGCCACTCGCGCAGCATCCTGCGAAAGGCCGCCTCCTGCGCCGTGTCGTCGAAGTTCACGCCGCGGTCCCCTCCTCGCGCTCCGACCCGATCGGCCGACCGGCGGCGATCGCGTCCAGATGGTGCTCCTCGTCGCCCAGCGCACGGCGGTCCAACAGGGCCCGGCGCAGGTAGAGGTGTGCGACGCACTCCCAAGTCATGCCGAGGCCGCCCCAGATCTGCAGGGCCGCCTCGGCGACCGGGCGGGCAAGCTCGGAGCAGTAGGCCTTGGCGACGCGCGCCGCCCGGCGCGCCGCGTCCGGTGCCAGCGCGTCGACCGCCCAGGCCGCGTGCCAGGTGCAGCTCCGGGCCGCTTCCACCAACGCGTGCTGTTGCGCCAGCAACTGCTGGACGGCCTGGAATGAGCCGATCGGACGACCGAACTGCTCCCTGACCTTGGCATGGGCCACGGCGGCGTCCAGCGTCCCGCTCAACGTCCCCACCAGGTCGGCGCAGACCAGCGCCAGAGCCTGTGCCTCCCAGCGCGCCAACTGGTCGGGGGCAGGCGTGCCGAGTAGCTCTCCTGACGGTTCGTCATCCCCCGGTCCACGCGTACTCTCGCCGCGGCCGACGCGGGCCAGCGCACGCGTGGGGTCGATCGCCGCCTCCAGCGCTCGACCGGCGGCGGTCTGCACCACGTCCCCGCCGTCCAGCGCGAGGACCAGGGCGTCCGCGCTCCAGTCCCAGGCGATGCCGCCTGCCGCGAGCCCGAGCAACTCCTCGTCCAAAACCACGCAGCCGGCGCGCTCCCCGGCGGCGAGGACCTTGATCGCGTCCTGCGCGGCCGGGCCGGGTCCGGCCGCGACGGCCAGGGCGGACGCCAGCAGGGTGCCGAGCAACGGCACGGGCACCAACCGGCGGGCCGTCTCCTCGATCACCAGCGCCGCCTCCAACGCGCCCGCACCGCCGCCGCCGAGCTCCTCCGGCACGAGAAGGCCCGGCAGCCCCATCGCGGCCACGGCGCGCCACGCGGCCCGGGGGTCCGGCCCGGCGACGGCTCCCGGGCCCGCCCGGTCGGTGATCAACCCGCCCGTGGTCGCGAACCGCCGAGCGAGCGCCGCGGTAGCGGAGACGAGGAGTCGTTGCTCTTCGGTCAGCGTGACGTCCACGCGGTACGTCCTTCCCGCCCGAGGCGGACCCGCCGCCCTTCGCGTCACTGATTATATACAATATAAACTTGGCTGGATCAAGGCCGACCGCGGCGGATTGACGCCCCGACGCCGCCCACGCTACCGTATTGCATACATTATTCAATCTCTCCGGCACCGGGCGGCTGCCGCCCCGAGGAGTTGGTCGCGCCGTGGGGTCTTCCAGTCCGCCTCCGGGATCCGCCGCGATCGTGGAGTTGTTCAGCGCGATCCTGACGCGGTCGCCGCACGCCGAGGCCGTCGTCGACGGGGAACGCCGGCTGACCTTCGCCGACTGGTGGTCGCAGTCGGCCGCGGCCGCCGGCGGACTGGCGGCCCTCGGCGTCGGCGCTGGGGACGTCGTCTGCCTCATGCTGCCGTCGTCCGCCGACTTCGCGGTGTGCTACCTGGCGGCGATACGGCTCGGCGCGATCGTCACCGCCGTCAACCCGCGGCTCGGCGACGACGAGATCTCGCACATCCTGGGCAAGGCGGAGCCGAGGCTCGTCGTGACCGAGCAGGCCGCGCGGCTGCCGCACGGCCTCGGCGCGGCCGTGCGAACACCGGCCGAGCTCGCCGGCGTGGCCGAACCGGTGGAGGGCTTCGCGGTGACGGCGGCCGACGCGCCCGCCGTGATCGTCTGGACGACCGGCACCACCGGACTGCCGAAGGGCGCCTGGTTCGACCACAGATCACTCCAGACCATGGCCCGCAACATGGGCCCGCTGAGCGCACCGGACGACCGCAAGCTGATGCCCGTCCCCTTCGCCCACGCCGCTTTCATGACCCGCCTCTACGATCAGTTGATGTATCGCGCTGCCCTGATCCTCACCCCCCGCGAGTGGACGGCCGACAGCATGCTCGACCTCCTCGTCCGGGAGCGGGTGACCGTGGGCCAGGGGGTTCCCACCCAGTGGGAGAAGCTGATCACCCTCGACGCTCTCGAAGCGGCCGACCTGTCTCGGCTACGCCTGGTGTCGACCGGGGCGAGCCGGGTGCCGCCGTCCCTCGTGTCGGCCATGCGCGAACGGCTGGGCTGCCCCGTGGTCGTGCGCTACGCCAGCACCGAGCTTCCGCTGGCCTTCGGCACCGGTCTGCACGATCCGGACGAGATCGTGTCCTCGACGGTGGGGCGAGCGCTCGGGGACGTGGAGGCGCAGATCCGAGCGGATGACGGACGGGTGCTGCCCTCGGGCGGCGCGGGCCGGATCTTCCTGCGCTCGCGCGGATCCATGCGCGGCTACTGGAAGGACCCCGCCCGTACCGCGGAGACGCTGGCCCCGGACGGCTGGATCACCACCAGCGACGAGGGATCGCTCGACCGCGCCGGGAACCTGACGATTTTCGGCAGGATGGACGACGCCTACATACGCGGCGGCTACAACGTCCATCCGTCCGAAGTAGAACGCGTATTGCTGACCCATCCACGGATCCAACGCGCGGCGGTGGTCGGCGCGCCCGCTCCGGTGATCGGCGAGCTCGGCGTGGCCTTCGTGGTGGCCGCCGATGCTGACCACGCGCCCGGGACGGAAGAGGTAAGGGCGTGGTGCCGTGATTTCATCGCCGACTACAAGGTGCCCGACCTCGTCGTTCCGGTCGAGGACCTTCCGGTCAACGCGACGTACAAGATCGACCGCGGCGAACTGCGGCGCCTGGCCGCGCTGGCGCTCGCCCGGCAACCGGCCCGATGACGGCCGACACCCGGAAGACACCAAGACATACCTCCGGCGCCCGGCCCCCTACGAGACGAAGTGAGACCCCCATGGGCATTCCCCAGCCACCGCCGCTCGGCGTATCCGCGCTGCGCCCGGGCGCCTTCGAGGGCACCGGCGTCGTCGTCACCGGCGGGGGCACCGGCCTCGGCCGGGCGATCTCGGTGGAGTTCGCCCGGCTGGGCGCCGACGTGGCGATCCTGTCCCGCAAGCAGGAGCATCTGGAGGCCGGTCTCGCGGCGCTGAAGGAGTTTCCCGGTATCGGATTCGCCGGCTCCTGCGACATCCGCGACCCCGAGCAGATCAGCGCGGCCCTCGACGCCGTCGAGGCCGCGTTCGGCCGCCGGCCGCGGGTGCTGGTCAACAACGCGGCGGCCAACTTCCCCGCCCCGGCCGAGGATCTGAGCCCCAACGCCTGGCGCACGGTCGTCGACATCACGCTCAACGGGACGTTCTTCTGCGCCCGCGAATTCGCCCGCCGCCACCTGGCCGCAGGCACGCCCGCCACCGTCATCAACGTCGGCGCCTCCTACGCCTGGACCGGCGGGCCCGGATTCGCCCACTCCGCGGCCGCCAAGGCCGGCGTCAAGAACCTCACCGAGTCGCTGGCGGTGGAGTGGGGCCCGTACGGCATCACGGTCAACGGGCTGGTACCCGGCATGTTCCCGCACCAGGACATGACCGCCGACATCCAGCAGAACCTGTCCAGGGCGCACGACAAGGACAACCGGCAGCCCGTCGGCCGGGTGGGGCAACCGCACGAGCTCGGCTGGGCCGCCACCTACCTCGCCTCCCCCTACGCGGGCTTCATCAACGGCCACACCCTGGTCGTCGACGGGGCCAACTGGCAGCGCAGGACACTGACGAACGAACCCGTCGTGCCGGTCCGCGAGCAGATGGGGCGCGGTCCCTTCACCGTGAACCCGCCGGCGCCGCGCCCGTCCTCGTGACAGGGCGGCCCTCGCGGATCGCCGCCGCCGTTCGCAGAAAGGACACCCGGCCATGGCCGCGCTGCCGCTCCAGACCGAATCCAACCGCTTCTTCTGGACCGCCGGCGCCGACGGCGTATTACGCCTGACCCAGTGCGCCGCGTGCCGTTCACTGCTGCACCCGCCCACCCCGGTCTGCGGATACTGCCGCCACCGGGAAGTCACGGTCACCGAGGTCGAGCCCACCGGCGTGGTCGTGGGGTTCACGGTCAACCACCAGCAGTGGCAGCCGGACCTGCCGGTTCCCTACGTCATCGCCTCGGTCGCGCTGGACGCCGATCCCCGGATCCGGCTCACCACCAATATCGTCGGAGCGGAACCCGACGAGGTCCGGATCGGGATGCGGGTCAGCGCCCGTTTCGAGCAGCGTGAGGACGTGTGGCTGATCCTGTTCGCCCCGACCGGCGAGCCCGACGTCGAGGTGACCGAAACCGAGGCCACCCGTCCGCGCGAGGCCCGCCTCGGCATCCGCCCGATGGTGGGCCGGGACCGTTACGAGGAGAAAGCCGTCCTGTCCGGAATAGGTATGACACCGCCCGGCCGCCGCCTCATGGTAGACCCTTTATCAATGACCGTACAGGCGTGTCTGGATGCCGTCGAAGACGCGGGTCTCACCCTCGACGACATCGACGGGCTCTCCACTTACCCCGGCCCCTCCCCGGTGGGCGGCTTCTCCGAGGGCGGTGTCAGCGCCCTGGCCGACGCGCTGCGTCTGCGGCCCACCTGGTTCAACGGCGGCGACGAACTGCCCGGCCCCGGCGGCTCACTCGTGCAGGCGATGCTCGCCGTGGCCGCGGGGCTGTGCCGCCATGTGCTGTGCTTCCGCACGGTATGGCAGTCCACTTACACCGAACTGGTCCGCACCGGGCGCCTCCAGGGCCCGGACCTGCGGGTCGGTCCTCCAATGGACCTGACCTTCCCCTACGGCGCGATGTCGGCGGCGAACATCCTCGCCGTCAACGCCTCGCACTACTTCCGGCGCTACGGCGCGACCAGGGAGACGCTCGGCTGGATCGCGCTGACCGCGCGGGCGGGCGCCCGACTCAACCCGGACGCGCTCTACCGCGCACCGATGACGATGGACGACTATCTCTCCGCGCGACCGGTCTCCACTCCGTTCGGGCTGCTCGACTGCGACGTGCCCTGCGACGCCGCCGTCGCGGTCGTCGTCTCCGCCGCCGACACGGCCGCGGATCTGCGACGCCCGCCGGTCCGGGTGGAGGCCGTGGGCACCCAGATCACCGAGCGCCTCAGCTGGGACCAGAGCACCCTGACGCACGAGCCCCAAGTGCTCGGACCCGCCGCCCACCTGTGGACCCGCACCTCGCTGCGCCCCGCCGACGTCGATGTCGCGCTGCTCTACGACGGCTTCACCTTCAATGCCCTGTCCTGGCTCGAGGCCCTGGGGTTCTGCGGGATCGGCGAGGCGAAGGACTTCCTCGACGGCGGACACCAGATAGCCCTCGGCGGCGAACTGCCGCTCAACCCGCACGGCGGCCAGCTCTCCCACGGCCGCACCCACGGCTTCGGCTTCCTGCACGAGGCGGTGACCCAGCTGCGGGGCGACGCGGGAGACCGCCAGGTCGCCGACGCCCAGGTAGCGGTGGTGTCCTCGGGCGGCCTGACCCCGTCCAGCTGCATGCTGCTCACCGCGGGAGGCTGACCGGCGGTCAGCCCGGTTCCGTGCCGACGATCGACACGAAGCTCACCATCTCCCCCGGGTAGCCGCCGAGGTTGTGGATCAGTGCCAACGAACGCGAGCCGTAGGTGGAGATCCGACGCTCGGCCGGCGCCTGCCCCCGCAACTGCAACCAGGCCTCGAACATCATCCGCAGCCCGGACGCGCCGACCGGATGGCCGAAGGACTTGAGCCCGCCGTCGGGGTTGACCGGCAACGCGCCGTCCAGGTCGTACTCCCCCGCCAGCACTCCGTGCCACGCCTTGCCGCGGTCGGCGAGACCCAGATCCTCCATCAGCACCAGCTCGGTGGGGGTGAAGCAGTCGTGCACCTCGGCCATGGCCAGCTCATCGCGCGGCGAGGCGACGCCGGCCTGGGCGTAGGCGTCGGCCGCCGAGGCCACCACCTCCGGGAAGGTGGTGTAGTCGTACTCCGGATCGGTGAGCCCTGTTCCGTCGCCGGCCACGAACGACAGTGCCTTGATGAACAACGGCTGGTCGGTGTACTCGTACGCGTCAGCCGCCCGCACCACGATCGCCGCGGCCGATCCGTCGGCGACACCGGCGCAGTCGAACACCGACAGGTCGCCGGCCACCGGGGGCATGGCGGACAGCTTCTCGACCGAGATCTCCTTGCGGAACTGGGCCCGGGGGTTGCGGGCGCCGTTGGCGTGGTTCTTGGACGCGATGCGCGAGAGCACGGTCCGCAGCTCCTCCCGGCGCACGCCGTACTTGGCCGCGTACGCGGGACCGACCATGGAGAACATCGCCGCCGCGGTGACGGTCCGCTGGGTGCCGTCGCCCGGAACGGGGAAGGCGTTCAAACCCTGATACCCGGCGTCCTTCACCTTCTCCACGCCCACCGCCATGGCGATGTCGTACGCGCCGCTGGCCACGGCGTACGCGGCCTGCCGGAGCGCCTCCGAGCCGGTGGCGCAGTAGTTCTCCACCCGGGTGACCGGCTTTCCCCGCAGCCGCAACGGCTTGGACAGGGTCAGCCCGCTCATCCCGGACTGCGCGGTCCCCAGCCAGTAGGCGTCGACCTGCTCCTTGGCGATGCCCGCCGACGCGAACGCCTCCGAGGTCGCGTCGAGCAGCAGCTCGTCGACTCCCTTGTCCCAGTGTTCGGCGAACCGGGTGCAGCCCATCCCGACGACGGCCACCTGGTCCTTGATTCCATGCGATCCCATGTCAGCTCTCCTCGCCGCCGCGGACCGGCCGGGCCTTCCAGAAGTAGTTGTGGATACCGTCGGCGGTGAACAACCGGCGGAAGGTCATCTCGACCCGGTCGCCGACGGCCACCTCGTCGGCGTCGACATCGGTGAGCTCGACCGGCAGCCGTCCGCCGCCGTCGAAGTCGACCACCGCGAAGACCACCGGCGGGCTCGGCGAGTAAGCCATCCGGTCGACGGTGAAGGTGACGACCGTGCCGATCGCATCGGCCATCGGATGCCGCGCGTCCTGCAGCAGGGACGGTGGCAGTTGCACATCCCCGTCGGCGCCGACGGAACCGACGAAGCCGAACTTCCACTCGGCGTTGCGGTTGGCCGCCGACGAGGAGGTCCGGCCGGGTTCCGGGCGACGCGGCGGTTCGACCGGCAGCAGCCCGCGCCAGGCGAGGTATCGGCCGTACGACACGGCCGCCCCCGCCGCGGCCTGCGCGGCCACCGGAAAGGCGGGACGGTACGAGGCGAGCGCGTCGGTGGCCCGCAGGACCACCACGTCGGCACCGTCGGACAGCGAGACGAGTACGACGCTCGCTCCGGGCTCGACCGTCTCGAGCGCGGCGGCCAGCAGCATCGCGGGCTGCGCGGCGCCGGTGTTGCCCACGGTCCCCTCCAGCCGGTCGGCCACCTGCGCGGGCGCGACCCCGGAGTGAGCCGCGACCGCTCTGGCCGCCCGGCCGTTGAGCCCGGCGACGATGAGCCGGTCCACGCCGCCCGGCTCGAGACCGGCCTCGTCCAGCGCGAGCTTGAGGGCCTCGGTGCCAAGGGTCGTGTACCGGGTCTCTCCGAACCGCTCCTCCCACAACCGGGCGGCGGGCGCGCCCGGGGTGCGCCAGCGGTCGACGAACTCCTCGGTGAGCGAGGTCCAGCCCAGCACCTCGGCGAGCACGGGACCGTCGTCGCCCGAACCGACCAGCAGCGCCGCCGCGCCGTCGCCGCCGGCCGCCTCGTCCGGGCCGCCGGGCAGCCCTGTGCGCAGGTCGCCCGCGACGACGAGGCACGCGCCGTCGCCCGCCAGGCCCGCGCGCAACGCGCCCAAGGCGCCGCGCACCGAGCCGATCGCGTCGTACGCGGCGACATTCCGGTCCAACCGGAGCGCCGCGTGCACGGCGGTGGCGTTGGTCCGGTCGAGATACGCCGGCTCCGTGGTGGAGAACCACAGGGAGCTTATATCCATGGGTGTTGCCCGCAGCGCCGAGCGCGCGGCGGCCACGCCCATGGTCGTGCTGTCCTCGTCGTAGCAGGCCACGGTCCGACGCCCGCGGCCTCCGCCGCTTCCGGCCACCGGCGCGATCGCGGCCAGATCCAGCCTCCGGTAAGGCAGGTGGACACCCCAACCCAGGATTCCTCGTCCTCGCATAGGGCCATGCTAACCGAATATTGGATAAAGGATACAATCTTCGGTTAGACTTTCGCGGCATGGGAGACGGCATGGGACCAGACGACAACGGGAGCGCCGAAGCGGCCGCAGGCAGGCCGCTGGAGGGGGTCCGCATCCTGGCGCTGGAGCAGATGCAGGCGCTCCCCTTCGCGACCCAGCTGCTCGGACGGCTCGGCGCCGACGTGGTGAAGGTGGAACCGCCGGGCGGGGATTCGGCCCGCGCCTCGCTGCCCGCGATGAGCGATCCCCGAGGACGCCCGGTCGGCGCCACGTATCTGCGCAACAACCTCGGCAAGCGCAGCCTCTGCCTCGACCTCAGAGATCCGCGCGGGCGGGAGCTGCTGCTGCGGCTCGCGCCCCGCTTCGACGTGATCGCCGAGAACTCGAAGGCGGGCTCGATGGCCCGGCTCGGCCTCGGGTACGAGGACATCGCCGCGGTGCACCCGGCGGGGATCTACGTCTCGGTGTCCGGTTTCGGCAACACCGCGCCGACCCCGTACCAGGGCTGGCCCGCGTACGCCCCGATCGTCGAGGCCATGTCCGGCATCTACGAGATGAAGCGGGTGGGCGACAGCCCGCCGGTCGTCGCCCCCGTGGGAGCGCTCGGCGACATCGGCGCGGCCCTGTTCGCGACCATCGGCATCCTCGCCGCACTGAGGCATCGGGAGACGACCGGCCGGGGGCAGTACGTCGACATCGCGATGCTCGACACCCTGATCGCGATGACCGACATCGTCACCAACTTCTGGTCCATGGGACTGCGCGGCGGCAACCTGGGGCCGCTGATCCTGCACGGCTTCCGCGCCAAGGACGGCTGGTTCGTGCTCCAGGTGGCCAGGGACAACCACTTCGCCGCCCTGGTCCGGCTGATCGGCCGTCCGGAGTTCGCGCGGGACGAGCGGTTCGCCACGCGGCAGGGCTGGGTGGACCATCTGGAAGAGACGCTGCGTCCCGCGATCGAGTCCTGGGCGGCGGACAAGGGCAAGATCGAGGTCTGCCACGCCATGGCCGCGGCCGGCGTCGCCGCCGGACCATGCCTGGACGCCGAGGACATCGTCACCGACGAGCACGTCGCGGCCCGCCGGATGCTGGTCGAACTGCCCCGCACGGACGGGGTGGCGCAGCCGGTGCTGGTCCCCGGCAATCCGGTGAAACTCAGTGCGGTCGCCGAGAGCCCGGACACCCGGGTGCCCTGGCTCGGCGAGCACACCGACGAGCTCCTGCAAGGCGAACTGGGCCTGACCACCGACGATATCAGGACACTGCGAGCTGAGGGCGTACTCGGTTGAGCGGCACAGATACGCCGTTGGTCGAGGTCACCATGGACGAGGGCGTGGCATCCGTCCGGCTGGCCGATCCGAGGCATCGCAACGCGCTGTCGAAACAGCTGAGCGACGACCTGGCCGCGGCCGTCGACGAGGCCCTGGCCCGCGGTGCGCGGGCGATCGTGCTGACCGCCGCGCCCCCCGTCTTCTGCGCCGGGGGCTCCCTGGAGGGTCTGCTCGACCGGCGCACGCCGCTGTCCGAGATGTACGCGGGGATGATGCGGCTGGCCGACGCGCCGGTGCCCACCATCGCCGCGGTGGGCGGCCCGGCGATCGGCGCCGGGGTGAATCTGCCGCTGGCCTGCGACATCGTCATAGCCTCGACCAGCGCCCTGTTCGACCCCCGCTTCCTCGACGTCGGGATCCATCCGGGCGGCGGACACCTGTGGCGGCTACGGGAACGGGTCGGCGCTCAGGGCGCGGCCGCGATGGTGCTCTGCGGCGAGACCCTGACCGGCGCGCAGGCCGCCGACCGCGGGCTGGCCTGGTACTGCGTAGAAGATGCGGACCTGGAACCGACCGCACGACGCATGGCCCGCCGTGCGGCGGACCGGTCGGCGCCGCTTGTGCGGCGCACCAAGGAATCGCTGCGCCGCAGCGGTGCGCTGTCCGATCCCGCGCAGGCACACGAGCTCGAGCTGCGGGCACAGCAGTGGTCCGTCAAACAGCCGGAGTTCACCGCGACGGTACAACGGATCCAGCACGAGGTCGCGCAACGCGCCGCGGCCCGGCGGGAGTCGTCCACTGATTTACCTAAAACAGATTCTTGATGTCCTTTTCCTTTCGAGCAGAGGGTTCCCCATGCGCATCCTCAACGGACCCGCCGAACTGCGCGCCGCCGTCGGCGAGCATCTCGGCTACAGCGACTACCGGATCGTGACACAGCAGGAGATCGACACCTTCGCCGCGCTCACCGGCGACGACCAGTGGATCCACGTCGACGTCGCCCGCGCCGCGGACGGGCCGTTCGGCGGCACCATCGCCCACGGGTTGCTCACCCTGTCCCTGGGCTCGCGGCTGGCCGCCTCGATCTTCCGGATCGAGGGCATGAAGATGGGCGTCAACTACGGCTACGACAAGATCCGCTTCCCGGCACCGGTACGGGTGGACTCCAAGATCCGGGTCGGCGCCACGCTCCAGGACGTCGAGGACGTGAAGGGCGGTGTCCAGGTCCGGCTGCTCTTCGTCTGGGAGGTCGAGGGCGGCGCCAAACCCGCCTGCGCGGCCGAGAATCTTGTGCGCTACAGCGCCTGAGGGCGTACGCCGAACCGCGACACGACAGCCGAGGACCCGACCGGAGGATCAACGAGCCCCTATGCGTGAAGCCGTCATCTGCGAACCGGTGAGAACAGCTGTGGGCCGCTACGGCGGGGTGCTGCGGGACGTGCCCGCGCAGGAGCTCGCCGCCGCGGTGCTGCGCGGTCTCGTCGCACGCACCGGCCTGGCTTCCGAGGACATCGACGACGTCATCCTCGGCAACTGCTATCCGAACTCCGATGCGCCCGCGATCGGACGGGTGGCGGCCCTCGACGCGGGATTGGACGTCTCGGTCACCGGGATGCAGTTGGACCGCCGGTGCGGCTCCGGACTGCAAGCCGTGCTGAATGCCGCGATGCAGGTTCAGACCGGGGTGAGCGACCTGATCATCGCGGGCGGTGCGGAGAGCATGAGCTCGGCCGCGTTCTACTCGACGAGCATGCGATGGGGCGTCAAAGCGGCGGGAGTGACGCTGCACGACTCGCTCGCCCGCGGCCGGGTGACCGCCGGCGGACGCCTGCACCCCGTGCCGGGCGGAATGCTGGAGACCGCCGAGAACCTACGCAGGCAGTACGGCATTGCCCGAAGTGAGCAGGACGAGTTGTCGGTGCGTTCCCACCACCGGGCCGTCGCCGCCCAGCGTTCCGGGGCCTTCGCCGAGGAGATCGTCCCGGTGGAGGTACGCACCCGCAAAGGCACGGTACTGATCGAATCCGACGAGCATCCGCGGCCGGACACCTCGATCGAGGCACTGAGCGCGCTGGCCGCCGTGCTCGGCAAGAGCGACCCGGAGGCGACGGTCACCGCCGGCAACTCCAGCGGCCAGAACGACGGCGCAGCCCTCTGCGTCGTCACCCACCCCGGCAACGCCGAGCGCCTGGGCCTGCGTCCGCTGGCCAGGCTGGTGTCGTGGGCGGTCGCGGGAGTACCGCCGCGCACCATGGGCATCGGCCCGGTCCCCGCCACCGCGAAGGCGCTGGAGCGGGCGGGGCTGAAGCTGAGCGACATCGACCTGATCGAGCTCAACGAGGCCTTCGCCGCGCAGGTGCTCGCGTGCACCCGCGAGTGGAGCTTCGGCGAGGCGGACTGGGAACGCACCAACGTCAACGGCTCCGGCATCTCCCTCGGCCACCCGGTCGGCGCCACCGGCTGCCGCATCCTCACCACGCTCCTGCGCGAACTGGACCGCCGCGGCGGCAGGTACGGCCTTGAGACGATGTGCATCGGCGGCGGCCAGGGCCTGACCGCCGTCTTCGAGCGGATCACGCCGTGAACCTGTGGTCGTTGGTCGAGCAACGAGCCGCGCGCACGCCCGGCGGCGAGATGCTCGTGGACGAACACGACCGGCGCATGACCTTCCGCGAGTTCCGCGACTACGCCGAGCAGGCCGCGGCCGGACTCGCCGACCGCGGAATCGTCGAGGGCACCCCGGTCACCTGGCAGCTGCCGACCACCATCGAGGCGTTGGTCATCACCGCCGCACTGGCCCGCCTCGGCACGGTGCAGAACCCTGTCATGCCGGTCTACGGCGCCGGGGACCTGCGTTTCGTCCTGCGGCAGACCGGCGCGCAGCTGCTCGTGGTCGCACCCGCCTGGAACAAGCGCGACCTGCTGACGCCCGCACGCGAGATCGCCGCCGACACGCCCGGACTCGACCTGCTCGTCGTGGACGGCGAACTGCCGCGGGCCCGGACGGTTCCCGCGCGGCCCGACCCGTCAGCCGATCCCGTGCGCTGGATCTTCTACACCTCCGGCACGACGGCCGCCCCCAAGGGCGCCCGGCACACCGACGCCTCGATCCTCGCCTCCTCCCGAGGCATCGGCGGACGGCTGGGCTGCACGCCCGCCGACCGGGTCAGCCTGGTCTTCCCCGTCGCGCACATCGGCGGCTGCGGCACCTGGCTGGGGGCCTGTCTGATGTACGGCTGCACCCTGATTCTCGACGCCGTGTTCGATCCCGAGCGCAGCGCGCGGCTGCTGCGTCGCGAGCGGGTCACGGTGGCGGGCTCGGGCACCGTGTTCACCCAGGCCTATCTCTCGCTCCAGCGCCGTTGTCCGCACGAGCGGCTCTTCCCCGAGGTCCGCGCGCTGACCAGCGGCGGCGCGCCCAAACCCGCTGCTCTGCACGCCGAGGTCAAGCGCGAGCTCGGCGGGGCGGGAGTGATATCGGGTTACGGGATGACCGAGGCTCCGATACTCGCCATGGCCGCGCCGGACGATCCCGACGAGGCCCTGGCCACCGCCGAAGGCCGGGCTTGCGAAGACGTAGACCTGCGCGTGGTCGACGCCGACGGGAACACGCTCGGCCCCGGCAAGGAGGGCGAACTGCGGGCGAAGGGCCCGCAGGTCATGCGCGGATACGTCGACGCGACCCTCGACGCGGACGCCTTCGACGCCGAGGGCTACCTGCGCACCGGGGATCTGGGCAGGCTCGACGAGCACGGCAACGTCACGATCACCGGGCGGCTCAAGGACGTCATCATCCGCAAGGGCGAGAATATCAGTGCCCGGATGATCGAAGAGGAGCTGCTGCGGCATCCCGCGGTGGCCGACGTCGCCGTGATCGGCCTGCCGCATCCGGACCTGGGTGAGCTGGCCTGCGCGGTGGTCGTGCCGCGCCAGGGCCGTCCCGAGCTGACGCTGTCCCGGCTCACGGACTTCCTGCGGGACGGCGGCGTGCCCCGGCGGCAGTGGCCCGAGCGCTTGGAACTGCTCGGCGCCCTGCCCCGCAACCCCACCGGCAAGCTGCTCAAGACCGAACTGCGCCGACGCTTCGGCGGGGACTGATCCCGGGCGCACCGCGACTTCTGGTCAACCGACGGTGATCTCACGGCGGGCCAGCAGCCAGCCCTGCGGAGTACGGCGGAACGTATCGAGGTAGTGGCCCATGACGCGCAGCGCCGGGGCAGTGGCTGTGTCCGTGTAGAACTGCCAGATCGACTGCGCCACCGCCGAGTCCCCGTCGACCGACACCGCGACGGTTCCGATCACATGGCGGCTGCGGCTGCCCGGTCCCGTGGACCCTCGGGCCCGGCGAGCCGCGCCGGCCGCCTGGATCTCGGCCCGGCCGCACTTCGCCGGCTCGCCCGGCATCTCCCATCGGGCGTCCTCGGCGAACCGGGCGCCGTATTCGTCGAGTCCCCCCGTGTCGGACAGGTGCGCGATCCGGGCGAGCGCGTTGCGGATCTCCAACTCGTCGCAGAGCCGTCGGACGGCCGCCGCCTGCGCGGCATCGGTCATGGGACACATCCTTCGAGCGGAGGCGGTCGGCGATTGCCCGCGAGCGACACATCGACGCACAGGCATCCATTAGATAAAGTATCCAATATCATATCGCCGGTCGGCAAGGTCACCGGCACCCCCTGTTCATCACGAACCGCCGTCTGAGTGCTGGCGAACCTGGCGCCAGCGCTTGACGATCTTGGAGTAGTCATCGGGTCGGGCGATTTGGGTGATGCCGATCTGGTACGCGAACGGGTCGCCCATTTCGGGGTATGACATGGTGCCGGTTTCCTGGAGCTCACGTAGGCAGGCGAGGTAGGTCTCGAGCACTGCGGAGGTGCTGAACCCCGCCCACAGGTTGAGTTTGAGCTTGGTGTTCCTGACGGCATCGAGCGGGTAGTTGAGCCCGATCAGCGGCAGAGTGACCTCGTTCGCGATCTGGTCGATCTGCTCCGGGGTCATGCTGGTGACGAAGATCGCGTCCGCGCCTGCTTGTTCGAATGCGACGACCCGTGAGATGGCTTCGTCGACGGGCAGCTTGTACAGGAGTGCGTCCGTGCGAGCGATGATGAGGAAGTCCGGGTCTTCTTTCGCCTCTACGGCCGCTGAGATCCTTGCATTCATCTCATCCACGGGTTGCAGGCGATCTGCCGGATCCGGGGAGAGGTAGATCGGGTGTCCTGCGTGTTTGGGGTTGTAGGTGTCCTCGATGTGGATGCCGGCGATTCCGCGGTGTTCGAACTCGCGGACCGTTCGGTAGACGTTGAGCGATGTTTCTCCCCCTTGGTCGGCGTCGCAGATGACGGGAATCGACACTGCGGCGGCGATGCGGGCGGAGATCTCGATCATCTCGGTCGTGGTGATGAGTCCCCAGTCGATGATCCCCAGGTTCATGGCGCCCATCATGTGACCGCCGGTGTACAGCGCTTCGAAGCCGGCCCCCTGTGCGATCCCCGCCGTCATGGCGTTGAATGCGTCGGGCACCTGGTGCACGCCGGGCTTGTCCAACAGCTGCCGCAGAAGCCGCGCCTTCGTGGGTGTCGCGGCCCCGCCGGCCGTCATGCGTTCGCGCCGATCATGGCGGCTTGCTCGTGAGTGCCGAGCCATCCCGGCTGGCGGCGCAGCGCTTCGCGGTCGACCCGCTGACCCCGGATGTAGACGTCGGAAATCCGCCGGGTGTTCGCGATGTTCTCGAGCGGATTCGCGTCGAGCACCAAGAAGTCCGCGCTCTTGCCGGCCGCGACGACTCCGAGGTCGGCCTGGAGGAAGTCGGCGCCGTTGCGGGTGGCGACGAGAATCGCCTCGGCAGGGCTGAAGCCCATGGCGACGAGATTCTCGAGCTCGAGGTGTGCGCTCACACCGTGGAATGGGAGGCCGCCGCCGTGGTCGCTTCCCAGGCCGATGCGGACGCCCGCGTCGCGCAGGCTTGCCCAGTTGCGCTTGGACGCCTGCCATATCTTGCGATCGAACCCGAGGGACGCGTAGTTTCGCGGGGCGGCGGCTGTCGCCGCGCGCGCCTGCTCCGGGGCGGTATCAGCACCGGTCAGGACGAAGCTCAGCCATTTGCCGTCCTCGAGAGCGGTCGCGAATCGGTCACGCACGCGAGCGGGGTACATCTCGGTGAAGAGCGGCTCGCTCAGAATACGGTCGCGGTGTCCGCTCCGTCCGAGCCACACCATCGTCGACATCACGAAGAAGTTCGGGCGTGCGGCGAGGAGGCCGAGGAGTTCGTCGTCCATGTCGCCCTTGATCCACAGGGAGCCGGCATGGGCGTAGCCGTCGAGCCCGGCCCGAATGATGTCTTTCACGTCGACCGGCGGGCCCGCGATGGGCGGGATTTGCGCATCGTCGACGTAGGTGAGCATGCCGTGCTGATGGGCTTCGTCGATGAGCGCCCGGTAGGTTTCCGGTGCCATGCCGGGTGCGCCCATACGCGAACCCGCCCAGAACTTCGCAACCGTGATGCCGTGGTCTGCGAGCTTCTTGACCGCGTCCCGGGCCTCGGCCGGGTTTCCCGCGTGGTGCAGACCCTCCGCCATCGGACCGAACGGTCCGCCGCCGGGCGGCACGATTCCGTGTCCGGCCGATCGCAGCAGCGGCCTGCCCGGAGCCTGCTGCTCGGCGAGTACCTCGTAGATGGTCTCGCCGACGGTGGTGACGCCGAGGTCCAGTACGGCGGACACTCCGGCGTATGCGAAGCGGTCCAGTTGGATCTGAATGTTCTCGCGAGAGTAGTTCTGCGGCCCATGGGTGAGCCCGTCCCACCACCCGAGGTGCGTATGAACGTCGATGAGATTCGGCATGACCGTCTTACCGGTGAGATCGACGCGCTGCGCACCCGGCGGAGTCTCGATATCGCCGGCGCGACCGACGATCCCGAACTTGTCGCCGTCGAGGATGAACGCCGAGTTCTCGATGGGCGCGAAATTGTCTCCTACGATGAGGCGAGCGCCTTCGAATATCTGCATGCTGAACGACCTTCCAACCTGAAGCGCCGTTATGGCGCTCACCTAGTGGACGCGACCTGCTGCGGTTCCGATGGATGAACGGGTGACCGCTCACACAGAGCTGCCGGGCGGCCAGGGACAACCGGCCTTCTCGACCGTGAGGTCTAGGCAACCTGCCGCTCGGTGACTTCACGGGCGGCCTTGGCGTTCTCTTGGTAGACGAAGTCATTCGTGTCATGCGTCTGCACGATGCACGAGGCGGGGTAGACCACGGGAGCATCGAGCTGCGTGATCTTGGTATCGCCCATGACGACATATCGATTGAGGATCCGCCAATCCCCGTCGATCGCGCGGAAGTCGTCGACGTATCGCACGGTGGCTTCCATGCGCACGCCGTGCGGGCTGGTCGCCATCGGCGATGTGGCGGGGTGCAGGAAGTCGCCGATGACGTAGCTCTCCACGACGGCGCGGTCCGCCGAGTGGAAGGTGATGGTCACGTAGCCCACGAAGTGCGAGGAGAAGATCACGTCACTGTGGCGTTCCTTCAGGTATTCGATGAATCCCTCGACCGGGCCGACGTATCCCCCGTGCTGTTCAAAGCCGCCGGGGTGGTAGGCGGATTCGACCGCGGCCCAGTCGCCGCGGTCGACACCGCGGCCGTGCCGCTTGAGTGCGTCTTCGATGCGGGTGCGAGCCTCGAGCTCCTCGAGAAACGTGGGAAAGACGTACGTCATCTGTGCCTCCGCGTGTGCCGGGAGCGGCTACCGTCATTGGTCAGGCCACAGTAAGGCGCTCGCCTTAAATAAGTCAAGCGCCTCACTTCGCGCTCCGGTAGCATGGCCCCGAGGCGAGGCGAGGCGAGGACGATGTCTACGGCGCGAGCGACTCCGGCAGGACCGGCGGAAACGTCCTTCCGCACGCCTGCCCGCCGACCGAGCCAGGACCGGTCGTCCGTTGCGCAGGCCAGCTTGATGGATGCGGCCGAACAGCTCTATGCCGAATACGGATTCGCCCAGGTGTCGTTCTCACGCATCACGGCGGCGGCGAAGCAAAAAAACAAATCAGCCCTTCAATATCATTTCGCCGGGCGTGACGACCTGATCCTTGCGATCCTGCACCGCCATCTTGACGCCGTCGAGGAGCGCCGCTTGGCGATGGTCGAAGCTCTCGGACGTTCCGGTTCGATCTCCATGGACGACATCATGGCGTGTTTCATCGTCCCGACCGTCGAACACCACATCGAGTTGGGCACCCCGAGCTGGATCGCACGCTTCCAGGCGCAGGCGATTGTCGACCCCGCACTCAGGGATCTCACGATCCGTACGATCCTGCGCATGCCCTCGACAGTCAAACTGCGTGAACTCGGCTGCGTCCACTGGCCGAATCGCAGCCGCGAACTTCTCGATGTCCGCGACCAGATGATCCGCCATCTGACCGTTCATACCTTCGCCGAACTCGAGCGGGACCTCGCCCAAGCCCACGTCGATCAGGCCGGCACCGAAACGGCGTGGAGAACCACCGGCGGCCAACTTCTTCGAGCGATCTCGGGCCTCAACAGAGCCCTTCTCGACGACGCGGTCACCACCGGATCTGCGACTCCTGATTCGACTGCGACACGACGGCTGAGCTCATAGACACGAAGCGCCTCGGAACCGTCCCCTCAAAAAGGATCTAGAGCGGCCCGTCGCCCAGGCGGGACCCGGCCATGGCACCGGTTGCGACCTTGTTCGCACCGCCTCCATTATATATATTATACAATAGTCCTCGGCGGGACACGGCGTCACGGCGGGACGTACCACAGCACTGACTCACATCACGGAGGCATGGATGGACGACTCCGATGTCAAGGACGTCATCGAGACCGCGCGGCGGCTCGTCCGCGAGCGCGTGGTGCCGTTCGAGCAGCAGATCGACGACACCGACGAGGTGCCCCGGGAGCTGATCGAGGCGGCCGCCGCCATGGGGCTCTACGGATTCGCGATCCCCGAGGAGTACGGCGGCCTGGGCATGTCTATGGCGCAGGAGGCCCTGCTGGTGATGGAGCTGGGCTACACCACACCCGCCTTCCGCTCCCGTTTCGGCACCAACAACGGGATCGCCGGCCACGTGCTGCTGGAAGGCGGCACCGCGGAGCAGCGTAAGGAACTCCTGCCCCGGCTCGCCAGCGGCGAGTTGACGGCGTCGTTCGCGCTCACCGAGGCGGAGGCCGGTTCGGATCCGTCGGGCCTGCGCACATCGGCCCGGCGGGTCCCGGGCGGCTACGTGCTGAGCGGCAGCAAGCGCTACATCACCAACGCCCCCGTCGCCGACCTGTTCATGGTCTTCGCCCGACACGGCGAACAGGACAAGGCGTCCCGGGACATCTCGGTGTTCCTGGTCCCCAAGGGGACCCGCGGCCTGACGGTCGGCCCCAGGGACCGGAAGATGGGGCAGCACGGAGCGTGGACCGCCGAGGTTCTGCTCGACGACGTGCACGTGCCCGACGACGCGATGGTCGGCGGCGAGGACGGGCACGGCAACGGCTACCTCACCGCGATGCGCTGCCTGGCGCACGGCAGGCTGCACATCGCGGCGGTCTGCACGGGTATGGCGCAGCGACTGCTGGAGGAGACCGTCAGCTACGCCCTGGAGCGAACTCAGTCGGGCCATCCCATTGCGGAGTTCCAGCTCATCCAGGGCCTGATCGCCGACTCGCAGACCGACGTGTATGCGAGCCGGTCGATCGTGCTCGCGGCATCGGAGGTATTCGACTCCGGGACCGACACCCGGCTGGGTCCGTCCTGTGCGAAGTACTTCGCCAGCGAGGCCGTGGGCCGCGTCGCCGACCGCGCCGTCCAGGTCTTCGGCGGTGCCGGATACATGCACGGCGTGGTCGTCGAGCGGCTCTACCGCGACGCCCGGCTGTTCCGCATCTACGAAGGCACCAGCCAGGTCCAGCAGGTCATGATCGCCAAGCAGGCTCTGCTGCGGACGTCCTGGACCTGAGCGCCCCGGCCCGCGCGGTCGGCGGGTCGCGGACACGAGACGCGCCACCCGGTTCCCGCTGTGCGGACGGGTTCCGGGTGGCGTTTATCAGCCGTCTTATTCGCTCTTACTCGCCCTCGAACCGCGGCTCGCGCTTGTCGACGAACGCCTTCATGCCCTCGCGCAGATCCGCGGTGCCGAACATCAGCTGGTAGCCCTGCCGCTCCAACCGGAGCCCCGCCTCCAGCGGCGCGTCCAGGCCGTGCCGGATGACGCTCTTGATCTGCCGGGCCGCCAACGGCGCCTTCGCGGCGACGAGCTCGGCCAACTCCAGGGCCCGGGGCAGCGCGTCACCGTCCACGACCTCGGCCACCAGGCCCATCCGCAGCGCCTGTTCGGCGTTGATGAAGCTGCCGGTCAGCAGCATGTACGAGGCGTTGAGCCGGCCCACGACGCGGGGCAGCCGCTGGGAGCCGCCCGCGCCGGGGATCAGGCCGAGGTTGATCTCCGGCTGACCGAACCTGGCGCGGTCGGAGGCAATGATGAAGTCGCACTGCAGCGCGAACTCGCAGCCGCCGCCCAGCGCCCAGCCGTTCACCGCCGCGATCACCGGCTTGGGGAAGTCCGCGATGGCAGTGGTGGTGTACGCCTTGATCGCGCCGACCACATCGCGGTCGGCCTGCTCCTGGATGTCGGCGCCGGCGGCGAAGACCTTCTCACTGCCGGTGAGCACCACCGCCCGCACCGCGTCGTCGGCCGCGAGCGCGGTGAATATCTCGTCCAGCAACATACGCACCTCGCCGTTCAGGGCGTTGCGTACCTCCGGCCGGTTGAAGCGCACGACCGCCACGTGGGGGCCGCGCGACTCCAGGAGTACTACTGCCATCGGGGAGCCTCATCTCTGATCGGCGAATCGGGTTCCTGCATCAGCCGCTTGAGCACTTTCCTTGGAGTGGACATCGCTGTCAGCTCAGGCCGGCTCGAAGGCGGGGTACTCGATGTCCTCGGACAACCGCTCCCAGCAGACCTTGACGGGCATCCCGATCCGGACCGACCCCGGGTCGGTGTTCAGCAGGTTCGCCAGCATCCGCACGCCTTCGTCGAGCTCGACCAGGGCGACGAGGTACGGCACCCGGCTCTCGTGGCCGGGCCAGGCGCGGTTGGCGACGGTCCAGCTGTAGACTCTGCCCCGGCCGCTCGCCTCCCGCCACTCCAGGTTCCGCCGCCCGGTGGCGAGGCTGACCGAGCGCGGGAACCACTGGGGGCGGCCGGTGTCGGTGCAGTACTGGATCAGCAGCCGATGATCCTTGGCGGCCTCCCAGAACGGGGAGGTCCTGGTGTAGCGGTCGGGGGGCGGTAGCGGTCGCGGAATCGGGGGTCGCTCGCTCATGGCTGCTCCAGGATCAGAACGTTGGAAACGCCCCAGTTGCGGCCGTACGGGATCATGCCGATCCCGGTGACCAGGGCGTTGACGGGGTTGTCGACTTGGCGTTCACCGGCTTCGCCGAACATCTGCCGGACCGCCTCGATCGCGTTCACCCCGCCGCCGGCCAGGCCCGGCTGCCCGGCGGAGATCTGGCCGCCGGAGGTGTTGAGCGGCAGGCTCCCCCGGTAGGACAGGTCGGTGTCCAGGATGAACTTAGAGCCGCCGCCGCGTTCGCAGAACCCCAGGTGCTCCAGGGTCAGCAGGATCGCGATGAGGAAGTCGTCGTAGGGGTGGATCATCCGGATGTCGGCGGGGGTGAGCCCGGCCCTCGCGAAGGCGCGCGGGCCGGCGAGGGTGAATCCGGACTCGGTGATGTCCGGCAACTGCTCGGCGCCGTTGAAGTTGGTGACCTCCCCGTAGCCGATGGGGTGCACCATCTTCTCCAGACCCAGCTCACGCGCCTTGTCGGTGGAGGTGACGAGCAGTGCGTTGGCACCGTCGCAGACCATGACGGAGTCGAGCATCCGCAGCGGCTCTGACACGTACGGCGAATCAAGGTACTGCTGCACGGTCAGCGGCTTGTTCAGCTTCCGGCAGGCGTTCGGGTTGAGCAGGGCGTGCGCGCGCTGAGTGACGGCGAGCTTGGCCAGGGCCTCGTCCTGGAGTTCGTACTGGTGCTGGTAGCGGCGGGTGAGCAGGCCGAACACGCCGACCGGCCCGTTGAGGCCGACGGGGTACTGGAACTCGAAGCGCTGGCCGCCCTGTTCGGTGGGCGGCCAGGAGGACTGGGCGTCGGCGGACAGCACGAGCACCGTCTCGCACAGTCCGTCCCGGATCGCCGAGGCGGCCCGCGCCACTCCCCCGACGGTCGAGGCCCCGCCGAGGCCGTTGAGCTGCGTCCACGCGGGGGAAAGGCCCAGATGCTCGCAGAGGTAGATCGCCCAGAACGGGTTCGAGGTCTCGCTCATCGTCTCGGCGAAGCAGACCCCGTCGATGGCCGGCTTCCCGATCCCGGTCCGCTCCAGGATCTGTTCAAGGGCCTCGGCCGCGAGGTCGTACGAGGAGCGCCCGGAACCGAGCTCGATCGGGGTCTCCGCATAGCCCACGATGGCTATGTCCTTGTGTGCCGGCACTGAATCAGCCCGCCTCTCGAACGTAGAATGAGAATATACAAAATCAAGTATGCAATCAATGATGCCGTAGTGGCGGCTCCGAGCCCGCCCGCGGGATCGGCGGCCGCGGCGGCCGATGCGTCAGGGGTCTGTGCCGGGGTCGCATCGTGCCGCGGCGGCCAGGCCGGCCAGGAAGATCGAGAGTTCTCTGCGGTCGACGGCGGCGGGGCGGGCAGGCGGCGTATGCCACGACACGGCGTCGGTGATCTGGCGGCTCAACGCCATGCCGCGGATGGCGTTGAAGACGGCGTGCATCGTGGCCTGGTCGGCACCCGGCCCCAACGCGTCGTGCAGCAGCCGGCGCAGGTCGTCGCCCGCGACATCAGACTGCTGGCTGAGGGCGGCGGCGACCTCGGCGGAGGTGTCCGGGTCGTGGGCGAGGTTGAGGATGATCTGCAGGCGCGCGAGGTAGTTCGGATGGCCGTAGCCTGCGGCGAGGATGCCGTAGAGCGATCGGAGCCGCTCGTCGACGGTCCTGCCGGTGATACGCGCCCGGCGCACTGTCGTGGTGAAGCGCTGGTTCAACTCTTCGAGGACCGCGATCAGCAGCGCCTCACGCGAGCCGAAGTGGTATTGGATCGAGCCCCAGCTGACGTTCGCACGGCGGGCGATCGCGTTGGAGCTCGCCCGATAGAAGCCCGCCTCGAGAATCGTCGCGATGGCCGCGTCCATGATCTGGGCCCGGCCCGGCGGATCCGCGCCGTTCGCCGGCCGGCCGCGCCGGGAGCGCCCGGGTGTTCCTCCCGGCGCGGTGGTGAGTTCGGTGGCGTCCACTTGTCGTCTCTCTTCTTCCGTCGCGTCCGCGTCCGCACTACCGCGCCGCCGGCGGTACCGATCGAGCCCAGGCCAACAGGCGGTCCCAGAGCTGCCGGCGGTTGCCCGCCTGGTTGTGGCAGTGGCCGGAGCCGGCCAGGACGGTCAGGGTGATATCAGGGCACGACCGGTACCGCCGGACGCAGTCGTGCGGGTCGGTGCACAGGTCGTACTCCCCGAACCCCAGGAAGACCGGCACCGTGAGCGCCGCCGTCTCGGGGTCGGCGAACGAGGGGAGTATGGCTGCCAGCGCGCACGCCGGGAGCACGTTCGTCGTCTGCCGGCGGTACGCGGCCCGCACCGCCGCGGGGACGTCGTCCGCGTGGAAGCGCAGGGCACGGCCGGAGCCGCGGGCCGCCGCGGCCGACGGGGCGCCGAACTGCGCTCGGGCCAGTTCGGTCAGCGTGGCGCGCACCGCGCCGGGATCGGCGGTGGCCCAGGCCGGATCGCGCAGATACTCGGGCAATCCCGCGCCCGCCGCCCCGAGGTTTACCACGGCGTCGTACGTTCCGTGGCAGGCCTGCTGGAGCACTGTCAGCAGGCCGCCCATGGAATGACCGAGCCCGATCGGAACGAGCGGGCCGATCGGCGCGAGTTGCGGAGCGAGGCTGCCGATTCGAAGCCGGCCCAGCAGTTCCGTGATCGCGGCGTGGTCGGCCGCGGCGATGATCTCCGGTGTCAGCAGGAACTCGTCGCCGGTACGACTGCTGGCACCGGTTCCCAGATGGTCGACGGTGAGCACGGTACAACCGGCGTCGGCAAGATGGGCAGCCATGCTATAGGAAGAGTCGTCCCCGTCGACCGCGAGGTCGAAGTAGCCGGTGGTGCACTGCCCTCCGGGCAGGCAGCACCAGACGAACGGCTCCACCGGAGCCATGGGGGCGATCAGACTGCCTCGCACGACGTGGCGTCCCGGCAGGGGCACGGCGGCGGAGACGTCGACCTCGACGGCGTGCCTCAGTCGACCCACAGGTCCTCGAAGACGACCTTGGAGGCGAACAGCGCCTCGATCCGGGAATCGTCGAAGCCGTACTCCCGCAGGATGTCCCGGGTGTGCTGCCCGATGATCGGGGGCGGGCCCTGGACTATGCCGGGCGTCGCCGAGAAGTCGATGGTGGTTCCGAACTGCTCGAAGCGGCCGAGGACAGGGTGCTGATGCTCGGTGATCAGACCCAGGTCGCGCATCACCGGATCGGCGAACACCTCCCGCCCGAACGACCCGTTGGCGATCTCGCAGGGCACCCCGGCCCCGTCCAACAGCCGGAACGACTCCTCGGCGGTCCGGGTCTTGAGCGCCTCCTCGAGCAGGGCGGCGAGTTCCGCGTCGTGCGCCCGACGCCGCTCCGCGTCGCCGAAGCGGCCGTCCGCGGCGAGGGCGAACTCCGGAAGGGCTTTGTCGAGGGCCTGCCATTCGGGTTCGTCGGTCACGGCGACGCAGAGCCAGCCGTCGGCCGTCTCGTACAGGCGGTAAAGGGCGCCGAGCCCCAACTGGAGCCGGTCGAGGTGCGGCCGGGGCAGCGGCGTCCCGTCCGCGATCACCGACGCGGCCGACGACGACAGCAGGGTCGCGTTGAGGATCGAGGTGTCGACGCTCTGGCCCAGGCCCGTCCGGGCGCGGTGGTAGAGAGCCTGGATGACGCCGATGGCGGATAGGAAGCCGTTGCCGGTGTCGCCCATCGACGTGGGACTCCAGAAGGGCCGTCCGCCGTCGTAGCCGCCGCCGTCCTCCCAGGTGACCCCGCCCAGCGAGGCGCCGGTCTGGTCGTTGCCCGGCGTGTCGGACCGGGGACCCTGGTCGAAGCCCCGGGTGTGGCAGTAGATCATCGTCGGGTTCAGCGGCCGCAGGGAGGCCTCGTCGCAGCCGAGGCGCTTGAGCGCATCACGACGCATGTTGGAGTGCACCACGTCGGCCCCGGCCACCAACCGGTGGAGCACCGCGAGGCCCTCGGGTTGCTTGAGGTCGATGCAGATGCTGCGCTTGCCCCGGTTGCAGGCGTAGGCGATGTGAGTGCAGTGCCACCAGGGATCGCGGGTGGCGTTGACCTTGATCACGTTGGCGCCGAGATCGGAAAGGACCTGGGTGCCGAAGGGGCCTGCCACGGCGAAGCCGAGGTCCAGGACCGTCACCCCGTCGAGGGGAGGGCGCCCTGTCCCAACCGGTGCGGCGGGCACGACCGCGGGCTCGGCCGGATGGGCGGCCAGTTCAGCGCGTGCCTCGTCGTTGTGCTGGCCGACGCGGGGAACCGGGCCTTGCACGGCGCCCGGCGTGGCGCTCAGCCCGTAGAGGACGCCCATCTGACGCAGTCGGCCGTGGTCGGGATGCTCGATGTCGACGACCACGCCCTCGGCCAGCAGCGCGGGGTCGGCGAGCGCCTCCTCCGGGGTGCGTACGTGCTGCAGTGGAACCCCTGCCTGCGCGGCCACCCGGACCCAGTCGTCGCTGGGGAACCTGGCGACGGCCTCTTTCATGGCCGGCCAATAGTGGGCCAGCACCACGATGTTCTCGCGGTCGGGCGGGATACGGGCCGCGTCCTCACGGGCGCTGGCGACGTCGCTGCGCACCTCGAGCGTCTCGCCGTCCGCGCTGGAGAGCACGAACCGGGGGTTGGGCACCCAGGTCTCGATCCACCGACCGTCCGAGCACCGGAAGAACCCCTTGCTCGCCCGCTCGTCGTAGATCCACGTGCGGTAGCCGGTCGCGTCGGAGTTCTCGGACTTCTGCCACTTGCCGGCAGTCAGGGTCAGCGCCGCCTGGAGCAGGGAGGTCCGCACGTGCTGGCCGCGCCCGTCCCGTTCGCGGGCGAGCAGCGCCGCGTTGATCCCGGTGGTGGCCAGGTAGGCGGCGCACAAGCTCGGCCAGGGAGTGTGCGTGAAGATCGGCCCAGGACGCGGCGGGCCGGGCGGCATGCCGTCGGGGACGGGCAGGTCCTCGAGGAACGGCTCGTCGCCGTTGATGTAGCCGATCGGGCCGCCGAGGTGGCCGCGCTGCTCGCTCAGCAGGCCGAGGCGGGCGGCGACGAGGGCGTCGTAGGCTGGGCGGTCGCGGTGCGCCGGGTGGGAGCCGTAACCGGTGATCGAACAGTGGATCAAGCCCGGATTCAGGCCGAGGAGGGTCGCCGCGTCGGCGCCGAGACGCTCGGCCGAGCCGGGGGCGAAACTCTCCAGCACCACGTCGGCCGACCGGACCATCGTGTGGAACGCCGCCCGGTCGGCGGCCTTGGCCAGATCCAACTCGACGCTGCGCCGGCCGCGCAGCCAGGCGTTCGAGCCCGGCAGCGCCCGGAATCGGTCGCCGCCCGGCGGCTCGATCTTGGTCACGGCCGCTCCGTGGTCCGACAGCAGCATGCCGGTGATAGGCCCGGCTATGCCTTGGCTCAGGTCGAGGACGCGGATGCCGTCGAGCACACTGGTCATCGGGATCTCCTTTCGCGTCGGCCGGACGACGACTCAGGGCCGGCGCAGTATCGTCGCGGTCCGGCTCGCCGCCACGAGCGCGAACCGTGGATCGTCGAGTTGGTTGGAGGCCTCACCGCGCAGCTGGCGGACGGCTTCGAGGGTGAGGTTCATGCCGTGGATGTAGCCCTCGCCGATGAGCCCGCCGTTGGTGTTGCACGGCAAAGCGCCCTTGGGGCCGAGACCGCCCTCGGCGACGAAGTCCTTGGCCTCGCCGAACCCGCAGAAGCCGAACGCCTCCAACTGCATGAGCAGGATCGGCGAGAAGGCGTCGTACACCATGGCCACGTCGATGTCGGCCCGGCTGACACCCGAGCCGTCGAACAGCCGCCGGGCCAGGGCCGCCGAGCCGTCCATGACCGAAAGGTCGGGACGGTAGTGGTCGCTGGCGACCTCCTGCCCGGCGAGGGCGGCGCCCGCGGCCGCCTCGATCACGACCGGTGCCCGCGAGTCGCCGGCCCGATCGGCGGCAGTGATCACGAGCGCGACCGCTCCGTCGGTCTCCTGGCAGCAGTCGAACAACCGGATGCTCGGCTCGGCGATCCACCGGGATGCCTGGTGGTCCTCGAGGGTGATGGGCCGGCCGTAGAAGTGGGCGTTGGGGTTGGTGGCGGCATAGGCCCTCAGCTGCACGACCGCCCGCCCGAAGTCCTCGTTCGTGACCCCGAAGGTGTGCATGTAGCGAGTGGCGTTGAGCGACATCCACGAGGCCGGAGTGAACACCCCGTACGGGAAGCACCACTGCATCGCCGTCGTACCGGAATGCCCCGAGGTCGGCTGTAGACCTCCGGCGGCTCGGCCGAAGCGATTGCCGGAACGGGCCCGCAGCGCACGGTAGGCGACCACCATATCGGCCGCGCCGGATGCCACTGCGGCGGCCGCGTGCAGCACCATGCCCTGAGATCCGCCGCCACCGTAGGGTACGCGGCTCGACCAACCGATCTCCGGAATACCGAGCGCCCGCACCAGTTCCGTCTCCTCGACGGGATCGGTGGTGAAGCTCACGAGGCCGTCCACGTCGCCGGTGCCGAGGCCGGCGTCGGCCAGCGCCGCCAGGATCGCCTCGCCGGCCAGCCGGGTCTCGCTGCGCCCCGCGTCCTTGGAGAACTCCGTCTGGCCGACGCCGACGATGGCGCTCGCCCCCTGCAGTCGTCCGGTCATCGCTCCGCCTCGTGCGCCTCGTGCGGCTCGAACACCGGGACCGCCATATCGTCGGCCGTCGGCGCGAACACCGCGCGCACGGTCATCCCGATCCGCACGTCCGCAGGTTCGACGCCGACCAGGTTGGACACCACACGGACGCCTTCGTCGAGATCCACGAGCACGGCCACCAACGGATACGTGAACTGGGGGCTGCGAGGGTGATGCAGCACGGCGTAGCTGTACACCGTCCCCGTCCCCGCCAGTTCGACGGACTCGTGCTCAAGGCCGTGGCAGTCGGGGCACACCGGACGGGGCGGATGGTTCAGCCGCCCGCAACCCCGGCACCGCTGCGCCACGAGCCGCCCCCGTGCCGCGGCGTCCCAGAAGGACCGGTTGTCCTCGGTCAGGATCGGTGCGGGCCGGGCCACGGGCACCCTCTCGGCAGACTGGATCTTGTATGCAGAATGTATTTTGTATATTGCATCAACTGCATCGTAGTTGCTATGTTCGAGGAGTCAAGACTGCGAAGATCGACGACGATCGAGTGAGGTTCTGGTGACCGGAATGAAGCAGCGACTGATCTCAGCGGACTCGCACGTGCTGATACGCCCCGACGACGTCCGGGCACGGCTGCCCCAGCGGCTGATCCCCGCCTACAACGAGGCGCTCGCCACCCAGGCCGCGGCGAACAAGGAGCTGCGCGGCGGGCAGGTGTTCACCATGGACGCGTTCGACCCCGAGGGCTCGCGCAGCGCCGGATACCACGACGCGACGGCCCGGCTGCGCGATATGGACCGCGACGGGGTCGAGACCGAGGTGCTGTACTCGGAGCTCAGCGCGTTCCGGCACTTCCACCTCGTGGGCGACGAGTGGCGCGTCGTGGCCCGGGCGTTCAACGACCACCTCGCCGACTTCGCCGCCGTCTCCCCGAAGCGGCTGGTCGTCTCGTATCAGCTGCCGATCATCGATATCGATCACGCCGTCAGCGAGGTGCAGCGCCTGGCCGCCCTCGGAGCGCGCTCCGTCCAACTGCCCAACTACCCGGCCGAACTGGGTTTCGCCGACTACCACGACGAACGGTACGAGCCGCTCTGGTCGGCGCTGGAGGAGACGAGCGTCTCCATCAGCCAGCACCTGGGCCCCAAGGACTCGCTCTACGACGTCTTCAAGCGCGACCCGCTGCCGCAGAAGGCGATCTTCACGTCGCTGCCCTCCATGGCGCTCGCCGAGAACCTGGCCTGGTGGGTCCTGACCGGCATCCTCGAGAAGCACCCCCGCCTGCAGATCGTCCTCGTCGAGCCGGGGCTCGCGTGGGTGCCGTACTACCTCGACATGCTCGACCGCCGGGTGGGCGTCTACGACTTCCCCGCCATCACCGAGAAGCCGAGCTTCTACTTCCACCGGAACATGTACCTGACGTTCATGGACGACCCCCGCGGCGTCTCCATGCGAGACGAGCTGGGCGTGCGCAACATCATGTGGTCGACCGACTTCCCGCACCCGGCCACGACGTGGCCGAACTCGCAGTCCTACATCGAGCGCAACTTCGCCGGCGTTCCGGCGGACGAGACCGAGCTGATGGTGTGCGGCAACGCAGCCCGCGTATACGGCCTCTAGATCGGCGTCTCGGCGCGGTGCGACCCGATGCACACGTAAAGGAGTTGACATATGCAGACCCCGACCCGGCTCGTCACCGGCGGCAGGTTCCGCAGCCAGGCGTGCGGCACGGAAGTGATCGTCGTCCGGCCCGGGAAGCGCCCCGTCTTCCTGACCTGCGGCGGCCATCCCGTGGTGGACATCAAAATGCCCGCCCCCGATTCCCTCCAGCCCGACGCCGCGTTCCTGGACGGCACCCAGCTCGGCAAGCGCTACACCCATCCCGAGGACGACGGCCTCGAGATCCTGGTCACCCGGGCCGGCGCGGGCACACTCTGCGACGACACGACACCGCTGATCGTCAAGGCGGCCAAGCCGCTGCCCGCGAGCGACTGACTGACTGAGGGGACGCTACGCGGCACCCGTATGGAGGGTTTCGCAGCGCAATGTCACACCAGCGACGCGCCACGCTCACGCCGATAGGCGCGCATCTTGCGTGAGCGCGCCCATGGCCTGGTCGAGGAGGTCCGGCAGGGCGATGGTGCCATCAGTATCGGTCCATGTCGCGACGGCGGCGTTCAGGCAGCCCAGCGCGGCGGCGACCAGTGCGCGGGGCCGCGGGTCACGTGTGGCGTCGCCGACATTCAATCGGCGGGCGATCTCAGGTACCAGCAGCGCGTGCCAGGTCAGCTGCTTGCCCAGCTGGCGGATCTTGAGCGACGGCGTGCTGTCGAGCATCCGCGCCATGCGCAACTGCTCCTCGGGCGATGCGGCGGTCTCCTCGGTCAGCAGATCGAAGGCTCGGCGCAGGGCCTGCCACGCGGACTCCGACTCCGGTCGCGCGCACAACGCCTCGAGAACCTGGTGCCCGAGCTCCTCGACGTGGCCGAGGACCACGTCCTCTTTGGTGGCGAAGTGGCGGAAGAAGCTGGTGCGCGACATTCCCGTCGCCGCGACGATCTGGTCGATGGTGGTCTTGTCGAACCCCTGCTTCAGAAACAACTGCATCGCGACGTGGCCGACCTCGACGCGCATTGCGCGAGCCCTCCGATCCCGCAGCGAGGGCGGCGCGGCGGCACCCGACTCGACCGGTCGTGACGTTGTAACCACACCGCCATGTTATACGGACCTACGCGTGGCATTCAGCTCCACTTGTGGCATTAGCTTCGATGCGGAAAAGGACCGCCGAAGCGCCGTGTGTCGGCGGTGGCCAAACCCGGTGCTGCCGACACTCCCGTCACTCCAGCCACATCATCCAAGAGACAAACGCTCTTACGGAGGTGTGTGAGTGAACAGCATGGGAAGCGTCTACCAGCGCTGCGGGTGCCGGGACGTAACCAGGGGAGCGCAACTCGAGGCAGGGTGTCCGCGCCTCGGAAGCTGTCAAGGCAAGTGGAACAAGTAGTTGCTAGTGGCTCTGTGCGAGCGGGGCGGGTTCGTTGATCCAGGCCTGGGTGGGAATCTCGGGCGGGCCAGGCGCACGATCAGGGCGACGAGCTCCTCGGGAATCGGCGGGCGGCCCGGGGGGGTGCGCCCAATGACGTGCGACCAGCCGTCGATGCCATGCGAGCAGCGTGGCGGGACGCACCAGCCTGTGCCGACGTACCTCGCTCATGAGCAGGTGGTAGCCCGAAGCTTGGGACAGGTGAACGTTGCGGGGCCCGTCAGGTACCCGCGTGCCCTAATGTGGCCAGGTCGGCCTCGTCGCGTTCGCGCTCCTCGCGTTCGCGCGCGAAGAGCGCGTCCTGTTTCGTCAGCACGAGCGTGTACGGGCGCCCCTGGCGCCGGGTGACGTGGTTGACGGGCAGTTCCGCCGAGTCGATGCGGCCGTGGATGTGCGAACGCGACGCGGTGACGATCGGCCACTCGAGCACGCGCCGCTCCCGGTCTGCGAGAAACGCGTCGAGCCGCGCGCACAGCTCGCAGCCGCAGTCGGCCGGCGCCGGGATCGACCAGTCGTCGGGGGCGCGGCGGGGCCGGGCCAATCGCGCTCGCAGTCGTCGCGCCGTCTCCGCGGCGACGATGTCGCTTCCCGGACCACCGCCGCGGGCGGCAGTACGCAGCCATACGGTGAGCGCGTCGTCGAGTTTCGGCAAGGTGCGGGCGATCTCCTCGCGTGTCGAGCCGGCGTCGCAGGCCTCGATCGCGGCGAGGAGCTGGGAGAGCCGCGGGGCAAGACTTTCGAGCGTCTGCGTCTGATACCGGGTCGGCCACGGCCGGGAGTGGACCCGGGCCGCAGCAAGCAGTGCCTGCCACGCCTGCTCCATGAGCATTGCGGCGGCGGCGCGCGCCCCCGGCCCCGCCGCGTGCAGGATCGCGCAGAGCTCGGGCAGCTGCCCGTACCACGCGCCGTCGTCGGTACGGTAGAACGAATCCTTGCGGCGCTCGCCCCAGACGCCGATGATCTTCCCGGCCCAGGCGGCGCGGTACTTGTCGGCGAGCGCGGCGAACTGCTCTGCGGTCTCGGCCCGCAGCTGCGATGTGTGGACCTGATTGAGCAGCAGCGTCGCGCTCGCGGGATCGTCGACGGCGAGCGCGGCTGTGAGCGCGGCGCGCAGCTCCTCCGGGCTCGACACGGTCCAGGGCTCGAGTTCACGTACCCGGGTCCTCGCCCCGTCGGCATCCCCCTGCGCGGCCTGCTCGGTGATCCGTTCGAGCGCCCACCGCGTTGAGGCCTCAGTGCGGATCGCGAACTCACGCTCCACCGGGAAGACCACGAGCGCGACGCGCCGGTACCACCGGTCGAGAGTGTTGCCCCAGTTGCCCATGTAGCCCTCGTAGCTCTGCTCGTAGGGCTCATGCATGGCGTGGTCCGGGGCTTTGCAGACTTCGATGTCGCTGACATTCAGCTCGATGTCCTCCGCAACGCCGCTCTCCCCGTCGATCCAGTGCACGAGGCGGGTCTCCCCGTCGATCAAATCGTTCAGCTCGTACGGACCGTCGTCCGAGTTCCCCTCGTCATCGTCCTCGAATTCGTCGTGCCAGGAGCGGTGGCGGTACTCGCGTTCGGGGTAGGCGTCCCAGGTCTCGTGCACCTCGGTCAAGGCGAGCATGGTGCGGCAGCCCGCGCGCTGTGCGGCGTCGCCCAGCAGGCCCGCGACCACCGCGTCCTCGCCCTTGAGCCGATCCCAGTCAAGGCCGCGCTCGGTGTACTCGTGCGCCAGGAAGTACACGAGCCGGTCGGGCGCCGCAGTCTCACGCGAATAAGAGCGGTGCGGCACCGACGTGGCGAAGTGCTCGCGCAGATGCCGCTCGATCTCGTCGATGGCGGGCTGCGAGCCCGTCGCACGCGGCCGCGTGCCGCCCTCCAGCACGAGATTGAAGGTCAGGCAGATACGCGTGCCGGTATGCACCTGCTTTACCTCGTGGTGAGTGTCGGCGTAGAAGGCCGCGAACACGAGCTTCCGCTCGTCCCCGCGCACCTCCACCTTCTCCTTGCCCGAGCCGATGAGGAGCTCGCCGCCGGTGTGCCGGTGCGGTAGCACTACCACGAGGGTCGCGACCATGCCGTCGTGCTTCTCTGAGTCCTGATGCGGGAGGAAGAACTGGCCGCGCTCATAGACGAGCATCGAGTGCAGCTCCGGACGCAGAGCGCAGGTCGGCGGCAGACTCAGGTCGTCGCGGATCGAAGCGAGTACGGCCTCGAACTCCCCGCCCCAACTCACACGCACGGTCTCACGCGGCACCTCCCAGGTGTCGCGCACAGAAGCGTCGGTGAGAGTCTCGGTTCCCCTGCCGTACTTGGCCGGCGCCGCGAGCTCACGCAGCTTCTTCGCCTTCGCCGACGTGATGGGCAGCGCGATATCGCCGAGACCGGCCACGCCAAGGTCGAGCATGCCGGGTTCGGCAGATGCCGTCGCGGCGCAGGCGGTCTTGCCGAACTGCCGGTCGAGGACGGCAGCGAGGCGTTCGCGCGGGGTGAGCGTCATAGCCGAACAGCCTACCGACTCGCCCACCACGCGTTGTGCCGCGATGCCCGGGTTCGGAAGTCGCTGGTCCGGGCCCGAGACGTCATGCCTGCCATGCGCGAAGGAGGTCTTCTGGTCCCCAGTGCGCAGCCAGCGGAAGGTCGTCGGTGACGCCGCAGCGCGATACGGCGACCAGCGGAGTCGTCTCGTCGACGCCCGGGACGACGAGCATGTGTCGCACCAGGGCGTCGTATTCGCGGCGGCCGAAGGGCTGGGTTTCGAGCCATTTGATCGAGCCGAGGAAGTGGACCCGTTTGGCCACAGGTTCGCGGTCCGCGCCGACCAGATCGATCTCGGGATTGTTCTGCCGGTTCCACCAGCCGCCGACCGCTTCGGTATCCGGCCAGCGGTCGTTCGGCAGCAGCCGGAGCAGGGACTCTCGGATGACCGGCTCGACGGCGCGCCCGCGCCAACTCGGCCAGGAGCGTTCGATGCGCTCAAACAGGATGTCGCCTCTGCCGCGTTCGACGAGCGGGATGCCGCGCTGGAGGAAGGCGAGCCAGAAGCGCAGGTACGGGTCGGCGATGCGGTAGCGCTTGTTCTTGGAGTCCGCTTTGGTCGACAGCGGGCTGTCGGTGGCGATGACGCGCTTGTCCAGCAGTGTGCTCAGGATCGGCGAGAGGGTTCCGGAGGCAAGCGGGCTCGCTCCGCCCGCCTCAGTGGCGATCATGGTGAAGGTCCGCTCCCCGCTGCCGACGGCTTCCAGGACGGCACGGGAGTGGGAAGCCTCGGGGAACTCGCCCAGCAGGGAGAGCTCTCCGGCCATGAGCAGCGGGGAGAGCGGGTCGGCCAGTTCCCGGCGCAGATAGCCGGCCAAGTCCATCCCAGGCCGCCACGCTTGAACGACCTCGGGGAAACCTCCGGTGACCAGCAGCGCGTCGATCGCGGCGGCGGCGTCCAGGCCGGTCATCGCCTGCACGTCCGCGAGATGAAGCGGGTTGACCGTCATCCTCGCCGCGCGCCCGAAGAACGGGCGGCCGTAGGATTGCAGCGCCTCCATCACGGACAGATCGCTGCCGACCAGAATGAGGAGCACCGGCTTGGTGCTCAAATGCCGGTCCCAGACGGTCTGGAGCGCTCCTTCGAATTCGCGGTCCTGCTCGGCCAGCCAAGGGATCTCGTCGAGGACGGCGATGCTGGGCATGTCGTCGGGTACCGCCAGGGCCAGTGCCCGCAGGGCCTGGTTCCAGTCCCCGGCCTGCAGCCCGGCCACGACTTCCGCTCCGGGCAGGCCGGATGCGGCGAGCGCCGCCGTGAAGTCAGCCCGCTCTGCGACGGGGTTGCGACCCCGGCTAGCCTGGAAAACCATGTACGGCAACTGCGCACGGTCGCAGAACTCCTGGACCAGGCGGGACTTGCCCACTCGCCGCCGACCGGTCACGATCACCGCGCGGCCACGGGTCGCCCCCGCGCCGCCCTCAATATCGTCGATCACCCTGCCCAGCACGTCGAGATCTGCCGTCCGACCCTTGAACTCCACCAGTACGGCCCCTTACGCAGATTCAATCTAACGTAGATCAGATCTTACATCATTCCCCGAAGCGGGGCGATCCGACCGGCCGGGCGAGCTTCCTCAGCGCCCGGATCGACGGGCTGCCCCGGGTGACGGGCACGGTTGACCTTGGTCGCGTTCTCCGATGGAGTCCGCACGGTTTTTCACATCCATTTGGCCTATGCTGCCATTGACATGCGTTCTTGCCAGGCATTTCGAACTGAGGTCGGGATCTGGTAGTTGAGCGCGGAGTGCAGGCGGCGCTGGTTGTAGTGCGTGATCCAGGTCTCGATGTCGCGGCGCGCGGATGCCCGGTCGGGCCAGGAGTCAGCGCCGATCTCGGCCTTGATCGTGGCGAAGAACGACTCGGCCGCGGCGCCGTCAAGGCACGATCCGGTGCGACTGGTGCTCTGACGGATCTCCAGGCGCCGTAGAGCATTCCGATGCGCCGTCGAGTGGTACTGCGATCCGCGATCGGTGTGCATAATCGCGTTGCCGGCGACCAGGCCGGTCCGATGCGCTGCGGTAATCGCCTCGACGACGAGGCCGGCGCGTATGTGCGGCGCGATGGCGTGTCCGATCAGTTCTTTGCTGCCCAGGTCCAGGACGGCGGCGATTATGTGGAATCTGTGAGCTGGGCTTTCGTGTCGGGGCCGTGCCGCACTTCGATGATCGGGAGCTGGTATTGCTGCTGGATTTGGCGTGGGGTGGGGCCTGCCGGGGTGGGGGTGTCGGTCAGGCGGTCGATGAGCCGGTCGAGGGCGGCTTGGCCGTCCTCGACGGCGGCTTGCTCGTCTTCGGTCAGGGGGATGGCGGTGAGCATGCGCTGGAGGTTGTCTTTGGCTTCGAGGATCTGGGCCTTGGTGGAGTTCTTCGGGGTGTAGAAGTCGCATTTCGCGCAGGCCATGCGGTGCGGGCATTGTTCGAAGAAGTCGTAGGCACACCAGCCGTGGCCCAGGTCGTAGTGCTGCCAGGGGGTGCCGTCCGCGGCGGTGACGGCGTCGCGGTCGATGAGTACTTCGATGCTGCGTACGTTGCGGGCGAAGTATCCGGCCTCGGTGTAGGCCCTGGTCAGCGTGTTCGGGGTGATCTTCGCGTAGTGCTGGGTGGTGACGGGGCTGCGGTGCCCGAGCCAGGCTTGCAGCTCGAACAGCGTCATCGGCTCCTTGGCGTTGTAGAGCTGGGTGGCGATCGTCGAGCGTGCCCGGTGGCTGGTGATCCTTCCGCGGACGTCGCTGGTGGGCACCGCAGCCTTGGCGCACAGCATCGGGATCAGGGCCCGGTTGAGGTAGTCGCGGGCGACGGGGTGTGCTCGGATGCTGAAGAGCATCTCGACGTGCTCGTTGGTTTTGGGGTCGAGGCGTTCGGGCTGGTCGGGTCGTTGGGCCTGCCATGCCTCGATGGCCTGGCCGAGGATCGGGTCGACGGGTTTCGTGAACGCGGTGTTGGTCTTGTTGACCGGCACGTCCAGCAGGCATACGGCCTGTTCGGCGGGATTCTCGGCTTGATCGTTGGTGATCGGGTTGCCTTGGTGCTGCCAGCGGATGCAGCCGAGGCGCAACCGAATGATCTCGTCACTGCGCAGGCCGGCGAACAGCCAGGTCAGCGCGAGGGCGCGGAGTATCGGCAGGGGGTAGTAGCCGCCGTGGTCGGGCAGGTCTTCGGCGGTGAGGTTCAGCCCGGCCCACAGCAGTTTCGCCCACACGTCCTCGGCGATGACGCGTGGGTCGGTGCCGATGAGCGCGCTGATGCTGCGAGGCAGGGCCAAGGCGCGGCTCGGGTCGAAGCGGCGCGGGACCCATTCCCATTCCTGCAGGTCGTGGAAGAAGATTCGCAGGCATGTCAGCAGGTGGGCCTTGGTGCGCGGGGCGATGGGTCGGCCGAACCGGGCGTTGAGGTGGTCGGTGCGCGCAACGAAGTCGCCGATGTTCATGCGGTCCACCGCCGCGATCCAGGCGGCGCACAGGGAGCGGGTCCAGTCGGCGGGCTCGAGGGCCTCGGGGTGCTGCTCGGCCAGCCAGCGTCCGACCTTGGCGAGGTTGGTGCGAACGACCGCGCGGGCGTGCGGGGTCAAGGTCGAGGTCTGATGCCAGCGTTCGATGTAACCGGCCCACGGCTCGGGGACTAAGGGCAGGCCGGGGGCGTTGTTGCGGCCCTCGCGTACGGGCGGTCGGCAGTAGCCGAGGTCCGCGCAGATACGCTGGAGCGAGTAGAGCGCCGAGTGGTTGCGGTCCTCGCTTAGGGCCGGGTGCTGCCCGAGCCGAGTGAACGCCGCGTCGTCGAGGTCGCGAAGCAGGGGGCTGCGGTTGGCCAGCAGGATCGCGGCCATCGCGCCGGGTGGCTGATGGCGGTATCCCCACCCGGCGGCGACCTCGCCGGCCTGGGAGATGGCGGCATCGACGGCGCTCGGTCCGAAGATCAGTTGGGCGAGGTAGAGCCTGTTGAATGCGCCGACGTGCTGGAATTCGGCAAAGTCGCCGAGCTGGTAGGCCAGGGCGATCAGGAAGGCGCGTACCCCGGCTTCGGCGGGCCGTGCCTGTGCGGTGTTGAAGGCAGCGCGGTCCGGGCCGATCAGCCTCGCCCAGTCCCAGGGGCTCCAGCCCCACCAGGCGCACCCTCGCGCGCCGCAGTTGCCGAGCACGATCGCGCCGGCGTGGCGGGCGAAGCGGCGAAACTTCGGGTGATCCTCGTGCTGTAGTGCGCCGATCGCCTGGTCAACCGGGTCGCGCAGCCGCTCGAGCGCGTTCCAGCAGGTGGCGGTGCGCCGTGGCGGGCCGGTGCCGGTGGACCGGTTGCGCTGCAGTTCACGGGGATCGAGAGCGGCGAGGGCGGCCGCCTCCGCGGCCGTGAGCGCGCCGCGCCGGTCGAACCCGGACACATCGAACCAGCGGCTGGGCCGGGCCAGGCCCAGGGGCCCGGATTCGTCGGCCACCAGCTTCAGCGCGGCGCTCACGGCGTGCTCTCGGCCAGCGCGGACACGCGCAGCGCGTGGACTTCGGCCATCGCCGAGCTCAGGCGCTCGGACAGGTCGCGCCCGGACAGATGGATGTAATGCATGGTCGTCTCGGTGCTGCGATGCCCGGCGAACGTGGCGATCGCGTGGATCTCCCAGCCTGCCCGGGCCAGATCGGTCAGGCACAGATGCCGGGTGGTGTGGGTGGAAAAGCGCGGCACCTCGGCGGCCAGCGCCAGCCGACGCACCACCTTCGACCAGGTCCACAGGGTCAACGGGTCGGCCTTGTTGCGTCGGGACTCCGAGAGGAACAGCGGACCGCGCTCCCGGCTGATCGTCGCGCGGTGCCGCAGATACTCGCTCAGCAGTTGCCCGGTGGCCGCCGAGTACGGCACCGCGCGCTCGCGCCGGTTCTTCGTGGTCTCCGCACGCACCCTCAGCATCCGGTGCGCCGGGTCGAGATCGTCGGTGCGCAGCGCGCACAACTCCTCACGGCGCAGCGCGGCGTCGTAGGCCAACGCGAGCATCAGCCTATTGCGAGGAGGTTCATTCCGTACCACCTGCAGGAACCGCAGCCAATCGGACTCGGCCGGGATCCACGGCAGCTTCTCCTGGCGCGGCACCAGGCCTCTCGCAGAGCCCTGGCCACCCCGGCCGGCGGTGTATCGGCCGCGCCCGACCGGGTTGGACTCGCGCACCCCCTCCTCGACCAGGAAGTCGTAGAACAGTCGCACCGGCACCAGCCGCTGCTGCAGCGTCGCATTCGACAGGCCCGCGCCCGAATCCATGCTGACCACGTTCACCCCGCCCCGATGCGGCCTCGTCATCAGCTCCCGAACATAGGAGGCGACTTCACCGCGCTTGACTGCCAGCGGGTCCAGCCGCGCACGCTCGCAGAACCCGAGGAACTCCTCCAACCCACGCCCATACGCGGCGATCGTGTGCGGCGACCTGCCCAGGTCCGACCAGATCCGCAACCACTCGGCCGCAGGCTCGCACCGGCACAACGCGCCCCAACGAGAAAACTGCTCCATCACATAAGCACACAACGACGCCGACGACGCCACGGTGACGGCCTACGGCAGCAACCACTCCGAAGCGTGATTCCACGTAACTTATAAGTACACGAAACCGGACTCGCCGACCGGCACGTACGTGATATCCCCACACCACTTCTCGTCCGGGCGCTCGGCGGTGAAGTCCCGTCCGACCAGGTCCGGGATCCCCGAGGCGCCCGGGTCGGGCACGGTGGTGACCACCCGCCGGCGCCGGTGGCGGCCCTCAATACGTGCCTCGCGCATCACCCGCTCGACCCTCTTGCGGTTGACCGGCCCCAGGCCCGCGGCTTCGCGCCGGGCCGTGATCTCGGCATCGATCCGGCGCACCCCGTAGGTGCCGCGCGAGGCGGCGTGCGCCTCCCGGATCTCCTCGGCCAGCGCCGCGTCCTCGGCCGCACGGGCAGCGCGCCGCACAGCGGCATCGGCCCACCGGGTGTACCCGGAGCGGTGCACGCCCAGCACCCGACACAGCCGCTTGACCTTGTACGCCTTCGCGTGTTCGGAGATGA
>Ga0185299_10000889_pt1 | contig 69220 bp, 56 predicted proteins | sample PaiPotPPA55metaG_FD_128002 | JGI IMG/M metagenome (GOLD analysis project Ga0185299, IMG submission 128002) | Iron sulfur acid spring bacterial and archeal communities from Banff, Canada, to study Microbial Dark Matter (Phase II) - Paint Pots PPA... ... | reverse complement strand
AAGCCCTCGGGCTGCCGAAAGCGTGCAACGAGCCGGGGCCCGTCAACGTAGCTCGATTCGCGCGAACCGGCGTATGTGGAAACGATTCCATGCGGGGTGATCTTTCGAACGCAATGGTTGAAGGTGTCTGCGACGTACACGTTGCCGCTGCCATCGACGGCAACTCCCGTCGGATGGTTGAAGCGCGCCTGCGCAGCCGGACCGTCGGCATAGCCGCCTTCGACGGAAAGGCCATGGGCCGCAGTTGCAGCCGTGCCGGCGATCGTTCGAACGACGCCGCCGGCTGAGAGCTCGCGGATCCGTTGCGCCCCCGCGTCGGAGATGAAAGCGTTGTTGTTTCGATCGATCGCAATTCCGGCGGGCATCATGAACGACGCGAGCGGAGCGCTGCCGTCCTCGCTGCCCCACGCGCCGCTGCCCGCAATCGTGCTCACTTGCGCCGCCTGGGCGCTCTGGGCTACGAGCAACACGAGCCCGACCGCGAGCAGTGGCGCGCGCAGGCGTGCGAACAGCGCGCGGTTATTGCGCCGCATGCAGGCCGGCTTGCAGCTTGTCGGAGACTTCGATGCTGATACCGGGCGGGAACTGCCCCCGTTGCGCGCGCGTGCGCCAATCGTGCTCGAAATGAACGTTCGGCGAACCCTCAAGCGTCAGCACGTCTGCGACGCCTTCGAAGGATTTGGTCTGATATCTCGGATTGGTCGCCCCGGTGCGGGCGTATACGACCATCACGGAAAGATGGCGCTCGCTCTTGGCAAACCCCTGGGACGCGCGCACGAAGATCTCCAAGGCTCCAACTTTTAGCGCGCGCAGCGCGGCGTTGAAGGCGACGTCGCGAGCGATGAAGCCGGCGATTTGCGGCGTCGCGTCCCACACGATAACCGGACCCGCTTGGTTACGCGTCACGATTTCGCGCGGCATCGAATCCGCGCAGATCAGCGTCGGGGCGACGATCAGACCGAGGGTCGCCGCGACAATCAGCCGCGCTGGACGCAGCGGGCTAGAAAAACGAGCGATAAACGATGAGCGCATCATGAGTGGACGGCGCCGCGATCAAAGGCATTCCAACGATGAAGCTGGCGTCGGTCAGCACAATCGATACGACATCCAGAAAGGCGGTTCCGTGTTTGAAGTACGGCACCCGGACCACGATCAGTTGGCGCCAGACGTAATAGACCGCCAGCGTGAGACCGTTCCACAGTCCCCACACCGCGTAATGCCAGCCGGCGCCGTGCCAGAGGCCGATGATCACCATGACGAGGAACACCATCCCAACCGCGACGAGGCGAGTGCGCACGGAGCGCCCGGTTTGGCCGCCGCGCAGCAGATGACCGATCGGAACGAACACGTAATCCCGCACCCACGAGGTCAGCGACATGTGCCATCGGTGCCAGAACTCGACGATATTCGACGCCCAAAAAGGGCGCGCGAAATTCTCCGGAACGCCGACGCCGAAGAGCATCGCAAAACCGATCGCGATATCCGTATAGCCTGAAAAGTCGTAGTAGATCAGGGCTGCGCCCGCGAGCATCGCGATGCCGTTCGCCAGCACCGTATAGCTCGGGTCGGGGGCGAAGATCGGCTGGACAAAAAGATGCACGGAGTCGGCGACGACGAGTTTCTTGAACAGGCCGACGAAGATGCGATAGATCGCAGCTTGCGCTTGCGCGCCTGTGGCCAGCTGAAGCGATCCCAATTGGGGGGAAAAAAGGCGGTAGCGCTTGATCGGTCCGGCAACCATCGTCGGAAAGAATAGCGCGAACGCGGCGAAGTCGCGTAAGCGGAAGCGCCGGATCCGCCCGCGGCGCACTTCGATCACGAAGTGCACGAACTCGAAAGTAAAAAAAGAAATCGCCAGCGGAATCGCCACCGTTCCCCAATTGTGCCCGACGTGAGTTGGGGCCACGACCGAGAGCGACGCGAAAATCCAACGCGAATATTTGAAGTAGATCAGCACGCCGAGAATCACGCTGATCGCGGCCGCCGCCAGGATTGCCCGCCTGCGCTGCGAGGATTCGGCCAGGATCAGCCGAGCCGCAGCGTACGTCGCTAGCGCCAGTAAAAGAATCAAAATCAAATATTTTGGACCGGCGCTCGCGTAGAAAGCGACGCCGAAAAAGATCAGCGTGTACGCGCGGTAGCGCGGCGGAACGATCGCAAAGATCAGCAGCGCGAGCAGCGCAAAAAGCGCGAACACCCAGCTGTTAAAGAGCATCTAAAACTGCGGACCGTAAAAGAAACGATACGACTCTGCGGAGCCGAAGACGACAATCGCGACGATCAATGCAAACAGCGCGACACCCAGCCAGATTTCGCTGCGCACCAGAGGGGGTGGCGTCCAGGTCTTGCGCTCGCCGAGCGAGAGGATCGTTTGGCGCAGGCGGCTGCCGCTATGCTGGTTCGTCGTCAACGGTCTTGCCATGGGGCCAGCGTTTTGAGCTTTTGCGCGATGGCGTCCCCTATGATGCGTCGACCGTACTGTGTAAAGTGGTAGTCGCCCGCTCCGAAGATCGGATGCGGCGAGAGCGAGCGGTCCTGCGCGCTGATCAGCGGCGTCAAATCGAGCAGCGGGACCCCGGCTTTGGTGACCGCCGCGTTGAGCGCCGTGCTGAACTGCGAGCGTCCCGACATTTCGGCCGCCAGGTCTTCGTTCGCTTTGGGCTCGTAGGTCATCACAAGCCACTCGGATTCGCTCGGCGACACCTCGAAGGGCGTCGGGTGCGTGACGACGAGAAACGGGATGTGCTTCTGGCTCAGGCGGCGATGGATTGCCCGCAGCGAATCGCTCAGCTGGTTTTGCCAAAGCGCCGGATCGGGACGAAACGGCGTGACGCCCGCAAACGAGATCGCGATCGTGCCCCAGTTCAGATCTAAGATGACCATTTGATAAAGTCCGCTCTGGGCGGCGCTTTCGAGGAACTTGCCGACCTGCCCGATCGAAACCTTGACGATCGGAATCACGCGCGGCGCACTCTGTTTGGCGTTTTGCCAGAAGGGGTCGGAAGCCAGATCCGATTGCATGATGCCTTGGATCGAATCACTCCACTGCGTATCGTACCAAATGTAGGAGTTGCCGACGAACGCGATATGGTAGTCGGCAGCGCGCGGGTGCGATTCGATGCCGGGATAAGCCAGACCGAGCCAAGCCCAAGGATCGAGACGATCGAACGGCGAGAGCCGCCGGATGCGGCGATTGCCGCTGTCGGCGACGATCAGCGCGCCGTCATGCGCTGGCGTGATGCCCAGCGGCGCGAAAAATTTTGCGTCTTGCGCCGCGCCGTCGCGATATCCGCCGGTGTTGCCCGAAGCATCTTCCGACGGCACTCCTGCTAAGATCCTTACCTCGCCGGAAACGACTTCTAACAAACGTACGGTATTCGTGCGCGCGTCGGTAAAGGCAACCGTGTTTTCATCGAGCGCCGTCAAGTAGGCCGGATCTCCGAGTGGGCGGTCGGCGCTCGTGTATAGCGACTGCATGCCGAAACCCGAACGCGCGTGCGCCGAAACGAAGCGCCGGTCGTCCTTGGGATTCGTAAAGCCCCCTTGCCTGGCCACGATCCCAAATCGATCGCCGACAAAGATCGTCACGCCCAATGGACCCTCGCTGACGGCCACGCCGTACGGATCGACGCCAAGGTGCGGAATCGTCGTCACCTCGCCGGCTCGATCGATCTTGCGAATGCCCGAATAATCGGCAACGTACAGGTTGTCCTCACCATCGACTGCGATCTGCGTTGGGCGCACGAAGCGCGCCACCGACTGCGAACCATCGACGTGCGCGGCCTTCTGCGGCGACCCGGCGTACATCGTGACGGTGCCGTCCGGCAACACTTTGCGAATACAATGGTTCAGCGAATCGGCGACATACAACGCTCCATCGCGCCGGATCGCGATCCCCTGCGGATCGTTGAAACGCGCTTGCGCGCCCCGGCCGTCGCGGTAGGCGCCGGGGACCCACCAACCGCTTGGGTCTGCGCTGCCGCCGCCGGCGATCGTGCGGATGACGCCGTCGGAATCGACGCGACGGATGCGTTGCGCCGCGGCGTCAACGACGTAGAGCGTGCCGTGGGCGTCGAAAGCTATGCCCGCCGGCATCAGGAACGACCCACTTGCGCCGTCATTGAATTCGGGCGCGCCCGAACCGCTGAGCGTGCTTACCGTGACCGACTCGGGCAATGCGGCCGCGACCGGCTGCGCGCGCAAAGGCAAAAGCGCGCTCAAAAGTGCCGCGCACAAAAAGCATCCTCGTAAGGCTCGGCCCGCCATGATCTCAGTATTTAGGAAGATCGTGCGCGAACTCCACCTTGATGCCCGGCGGAACGAGGCCCCGCCGGGCCGCATCTTGCCAGTGCTTTGAGAAGCGCATGCTTCGATGCAGATTTCCCTCGACGGTCAAGATCGTTTGGACTCCTTCAAACGTCTTGGTCTGGTAGTGTACCTCAGGCGCGCCGGTTCGTACGAATGAAACGATGACCTTCAAGTGGTGCTGCGTTGAAGCCAGCGCGGGCGCGTTGTTCAAGAACAGGTTCACGGCATCAGCCTTCAGGGTTTCAAGCGCCTGGTGGACGGGGGTGCCGCGCTCGGCGAATGCCGCAACGTACGGCGTGGCATCCCACAGCAGCACGGCCCCGGAGCTATCCTGCGTCAGAATCGTGCGCGGCGTCGGCGCCGGCTGCGCCACTGCTTCGGGCGGCATCAGCATCGTACAGCAAAGGGTCAGCCAAAAGACTGCGCTCACGAAGCGATCGTGCGCCTTCCTCGCCGATGAGGATTCATGAAATGGCCGGCATCGAGTCGCCTTTTCTTTGTCGGCGACCGCCGGGCTTGCAAGCTTTGCAGGTACGCTTGCCTGCCACGATCGCGCGCGGGAGACTCGGGAGGAACCCGCCAGGTGCCGTGCAAGGGAGGAGAACCCGAGGGGATACCCAATGCCCTCGTACTTCACTCTTCCATATGGAGAAGTTAATGCGTTCAATTCTCTCGCGCTTTACGCTGTACAGCGTCGCGGCGTTGGCCCTTTCGGGGCTGATCGCCGGCTGCAGCGGAGGCACTTCCAGCTCGTTGCCGGGCGGCACGAGTGCGAACAATGCTACGGGTGGTAGCCTGTCCGCACAGATGATGCTCGCCAAGCTTCAAGAGCAGATCAAAACCCACAATTTCCCGAAGGTTAACGTGGGAGCTATTAAAGTTCACCACATGACGATGGCTGAAGTCACCGTAGCGGCGAAGGCTCTGGGCGTCGTACGTGGTGGTCAGGCACGCGTTCATCAGGGATCGAACTCGGTCGACATTATAGGCGGATTCGGCTTTAGCACGACGACCAGCCCGCCAGGGCCTTACTCGGGCATCTTCGGCCAGTTGGCCGCCTACTGCGTGGGACCACCGGCTCAACTCGGCTGCTCTGCCACCGTAGGCCCGCCGTTCTTCAGCGAACAGCTCCCGCCGGGCCCGCCGCCGGCCGCGTATTCGACCTCATCCGACGTTGAGGAAGCCCTCGTGGCTCCCGGTGGCGGATGTTACATCCCAATCATCGAGTACCAGACCGTCGAGACCTACACGGGCGGAGTCTTCGAGCAGTTTCCGACCAACTGGTTCGATTTCCTGAACCTGTGCTCGTTCACCGGGAACGCGTTCCCGCTGGATCAGGGGTTCTTCAGCTCGAACTATATCAACGCATCGCCGGGAGCGGGTGAACCGCCAACCTTGAACGTCGAGTCGTTCAACGGCGGCGGCCCTGACCAAACGATTACCCCGTGGAGCTTGGGCATCTTCAATACCATAACGCACGCGTTTGACGACTTCACGGTCTTCGACTCAGGCTCGCCGTTCGGGTTCCAAACGAACTTCCTGGGAGGCGGATTCGCAGGCTACCTCGAGCGTTCACTTGCGATCGGTCCGTGCCAAGCACTGCCGAATGCTACGGGCGGACTTGGCATCCAGAACGTCCAGATCTACGACTCGAGCGCTGGAATCTTCCGACCGCTCGCTCCGACGATGCCGGGTGGCACGTTCGCCGGGTTCAACCAACCGGTTACAACATCGCAAACGTGCTTCCACAACGACGGAACGCATATTGGTCAGCAGTATCAAATCAACGGTGCCGGCTCGCAACCGTTCTTCACGGGTGGCGGCGGCCAGATGTTGATTACGTCCTTCCCGAGCCCGTAACTTCAAGCAGAACCAACCTCGAGCGATCAGCGAATCGCAAAGAGCCCGCCGGTTTCGGCGGGCTCTCTTCTTTTATTCTCGGGCAGCGCGACGTTCGGCGATTACCTCATGATCGAGGCTTTAAGAGCGGGGCTCAAGGCATCCGCAAGCCGGCGATTCCCTACGACGTTGGGATGAGCGTTGTCGAGAAAGTTCGCGCTTTTCAAGAGTCGATCCATGTTGATCACGCTGAAGCCGTAGCTCCTTCCCAAGGTTTGGAGGCGATGCAGGTTGGCGTCGTACGCTGGAGAGGCAATGTACTGTGCGACCAACGCATGGTTGACCGGCGGCAAGAACGCAACCACCGGAATTCGGCGCGCCGCCAACATCGAAAGCGAGTGCGTCGAGTACGCAAAGGCAATGTTCTGAGGGCTCAGCGGCGTCAGGTCGTACAAACCGAAGTACTTCGGCCGTCCGTCCGGGCTTCGATCGTTTCGCAGGCGACGGTTCCAACGGTTCCACAGCGCGGTGGCCAGATCAGCGTCGCCGAATAGAAACTGATGAATGTCCACGCGGTACCCGTAGAGCTGCCAATGGTCTTGCATGAACGCGTCCAGCTTCTGTTCCAACGTCGGGTGCGCGACATCGTCCGAAAGCTCGATTTTATCGGAATCGAACGGTTCGAGAAGTCCGGGCGCCTTGCGCTCCAGCGCGCGGCCGAGCTCCTGGTAACTCTTCGCGAACGGATTGTACGCCAGGGTATTCAGATCGAGCAAAACCACTCGCGGGCGAACGCCTCGAGCGAAGAGGTATCTGAGGAGAAAATCAACGTCTGCGGGCCCTTCGGCTTCATAGGCGTAATTTGCGAAGGGCACGCCGGGAAAACGAGCGCGCAGCCGCCCCACGACGCCGTCTTTCGGAGCGACGCCGAAACCCCACAGAACGGAGTCCCCCAGCACGACGACCGGCCGGTTAGGGCCGGTGAATTGTGCGGTGTAGCGGTCGAGGTACAGCGAAGAAAAATGTTCCGGCAGCCGTGCAGGCGTGGGCCGATACAGCGCGCACAGCGCATCGGCTGCCGCTAGGAGCGCGAGCGCAATTAGGACGCCGAACCAGGCGCGCGGCCGAGCGGGCTGACGGGCTGTTGCGGCTCTCAAACGCTAGCCGCGCCTAGGGCAAAATCGAAATCGGCACGGCAGCGTGCGTGCGCTTGCCATCGGCCGTTTGTGCCTCAAAGTCAAAGCTGTAGTCTCGGCCCTTCATGTAGGGAGGCAATGTCGGAAGGGCTCCCACCAATTCGAAGCGACCCGGTTGCGTCGCCGGAATTCCATAGGTCTGCCCCTCGACGTGCGCGTAAACCGCGGCGACGTTGGCCGACGTGAGAACGCGCACGGCCAGCGGACCGGGCGCACTCAACTGCTGCCCGTTGAGATCGACTTCGTAGATCTGGGGCATGCTCGGATCAACGGTTGGCGGCGGCGACGGTTTGGTGACGTAACTGTACTGGGGCGCCGACGTCGGCGAAAGAGTCGGCGCTGGCGAAGCTACCGGGCTGACGGCTTGGCCGGGACGAGTGGTGAACGCGATCGCTGCGCCGCAAAAAATCACAAAAAAAAGACGCGCCTTCATCTATCTCGGCACTTCGTCGAGCTGGGTGCTGTTCCTGGCGCGCACTTGATGAAGGGCGGCTACCTCTGCCGCTCCCACAGCCATAACGATCCACCACCATCCGCCGACTTTCGGAAAAAAGACCAGTAGGTCGACGGCTTGATGCAGCGCCAGGCCGACGCTGGCGGCGAGCGCGCCGACAATGAAAGGCGACGCGCGGCGCAATGGGACGAACGTTGCGATCGATTGCCACACCAGAAAAATCGTCGCCGCAATACCGAAGATGCCTTGCTCGGCCATGTTTTGCAAATACAAACTGTTCGCATGCGTGCGGATCAGGGGCAGGCCGATCGAACCGATCTCGAGCTCGAAGTTGCCGGCCCCGATGCCGAAGACGGGATGCGAACGCCATAGTCCGATCGCGGCGTGCCACAGTTGGCTGCGCGTTCCGACGCCGCCGGGATTTGCCGCCTCACGTGCCCACAGCCAAAAAACTGCGGGCGAATGGATGGCGATGCCCCAGCCGCCGACGACCGCAAAGCCGGCGCCCAGCCCAATCACAAACGCAGCCAGCGCGGTTTTGAATTCTCGGCGCGGCGCCGCAGCGAACACGATGGCGACCGCCACGATCGTCGCGAGAATCCCCGCGCGCGAAAACGTGAGGACGAGCGCAGCACTCGCCGCCGCGAGGGCGATCGTCGTCAGCCGATCGCGTCGCTGCATCGCGAGCGCGGCCAGCAGAGGCACGGCGATGCCGAGATAGCCGGCGAGTTGATTGGGGCCTTCGAGCGGACCCGCGATGCGGGGAAGCGTGTGGCCGTCGATCGGCAGCCGCGAAGGAGCGCCGTGCCATTCTTGGAACAAGGCGAGAACGGTTACGACCAGGACCGTTGCCGGTATTGCAATCCTCAGCGATGCCGGATCCGGATCGAGGCGATACGCTGCGTACACGACGACAAAAAGCAGCAGGTACTCGCACGCTTTCAATGTTTCGCGGACAGCCGGCTCAATGTATCGCGCGTGATCGATCGAGAGCGCGGTCGTTAAGAGCAGGATTGCGGCCGCGGCTAATAACCGCAGGAATGGAGTGCTTCGGAAAATCGGCCAGGAGATTCCCCGCCACAGCAGACCACTCAGTGTGCCCACGAGCGCAACTTTGGAGAGCGTGAGCGTCGTTTCACCGATGTCCAAGTACAAGGCGAAAGGGGCCAGTGCAACGAGCAATGCGACGGCATACCGGGGCGCGCGGATTGTCACTGCAATCGAAACGACAAAGCACAGCGCGTAAAGGAGCGTTACGGCCATCTGTACGCTGTGCTGCACGAGGAACCTTTCGACGTGAACGTGACAAAACCGCCCCTATTACGACCCGGTAGGAAGACGCGTTTGCGCCTTGCTCCGTTCGATCCGTTGCGAAAGCTGGTGCGCAGCGAGTTCGTTCGCCACGGCCTGCTGGTCTTTGGAGCCAGTCAGGTCGTCAACGTCTTCGCATATATCTTTCACTTGGCGATGTTGCGTAAGCTCGGCGTCGTGCAGTACGGAGCACTCTCCTCGCTCTTTGCTGGACTAACCGTGGCGTCGGTCCCCTCGACGATCTTGACGATGATCGTCGTAAAATTTTCGGCGGAATTCAAAGCGGTCGGAGACCTTCCCAAGGTACGCCGGCTCCACGAACGGATGCTCGTGGGAACGGGGCTGTGCGCCCTGGGCGTTTTTTTGGCGGGCTGGCTCGCTCGCAACGAAATCGCGGGATACCTTCGCATTCGCGAGAGTGCGCCCGTCGTTGCCACGGTTGCGGTGCTGTGCGTCTACGTGATGCTCCCCAGTTCGCGGGCGGTCTTGCAGGGGATCGAGGATTTCAAGCGCTTTGCGATTTCGACGGCGATCGAAGGCGCGGGAAAGGCGGTTTTTGGGATAGCGCTCGTGTTGGCCGGTTTTCAATTGACCGGCGCGATCACGGGCTTCGCGGTGGCAAGCTTCCTTTCGTTATCCTACGCCGCAGCCGCCGTGCGCCGCCACCTGAGGTTCCTGCCGCCGGTTCCGCTTTCGCTCGATGTTCGGCGCATCGTGCTGACGACCGGCGGCGTGACGGCCGGTATTCTGGGCTTGACGGTGCTCAGTCAACTCGACATCCTGCTCGTCAAGCATTTGTTTTCGCAGCGCGATGCCGGCATCTACGGCGCCACGTCAGTCGTCGCACGCATGCTCTTCTTTCTCGTGGCATTCATTCCGCAGGTAATGTTGCCAAAAGCGATTGGGCGGGCGATCAGCGGGCGCTCGCCTCGCCGTCTGCTGGCCTATGCCGCGGGCCTCACGCTGGCGCTTTCGACGGCCGGACTAGCATTTTTTCTGTTCTTCTCCGGAGCTTTAGTTGCCAGAATGGCAAGCCCGGATTTTCAGGACGCCGCGCGTTATGTGTTTCGCTATGGAATAGCGATGACGATCTTAGCCGCATTTACGCTTGTCGCAACATACAAGATGGGATTGCACCGCTTTGATTTTGTTCCGCCGCTCGTCGTGGGAACGGTAGCGGAAATCGTAGCGATCAGCCTCTTCCACACCAGCTTGATGCAAGTGATCACGATCATCACGATCGGCCACGGCGCGGTGTTGCTAGCCAGCCTCTACCGCATCGGCAAGCCGGTGCGCGTTCTCGCCTCGCAAGAAGCGCCGCTCTTCGCGCCAAAGCTCTAGCCGCGAAGAGCGTGGGATGGCGCCGCGGCAAGCCGGCGCCGTGCGAATGCGCGCGGGTTCCACAGGGCTACAAGCCAAGGCGTCACCACGATGAACAGCGTGACGGCGACATTGCGCTCCCAATACGCTGCCGAGCTCATGTCGGGCAAGTAGCGCGCAAAGATCGTGAAACCGGCCGCCAGGATCGCCCATGAAACGCCTTGCTCCAAAGCCAGAAAGGCTACCGGCAAAATCCAGAAGGCGTACCAAGGATACGGGTTCGGAATCAGGAGCCACAAAGCCAGCGCCAGGAATGCGGCGCCTCGCACGTCGCCGGCAAAAGCGAGCCGCGCGCCGCGGTACGCGAGAAGTCCCGCGCACACGAGCGCAACGCTGAGAGCCAGAGCAACCGCCTCAACCTGGCGCCCGGAGGCGGCCGCAGCCGCCTGCATGACGAGATATTGTAAGGAATACTGCGGCGCGTAGTGACCGTGGCGCAAGAGCGCCGTGGCCGCCGTCGCTCCGAACGGTTTGTAAAGAATCGCCACGCACAGCGCTCCGCCTGCGATGCCCAAGATCGTTCGAACGAATCGGCTTCGGTCGGGCCACGCAAATACCGCCAGGGCGACCGCGGCCGCGACGCCCGACGCTTTGATCAGCGAGGTTGCCATCAGCACGAAGGCTCCGGCGAGGTGCCCAAAGCGTTTGACGACCAGCAAACCGAAGAGCACGCCGGCCAAAAGGAGCGTGTCGTTATGACCTTCGGCGGCGCACCAAATCGCCACCGGGTTGAGCAGCAGGCCGCTGATGGCTAGCCGGCGCCGGCGTGCATCATCGAAGAGCGCGGCCAAGAGCGGCGCGCAAGCGAGTAATGCGAGCGCACAGATCGCTCGCATCGCAAAGAGCACGGCGGTGGCGCCGAAGGGCGCGAAGAGGCCCACGACGATCTTCGCAATCCAAATGAAGGCCGGCCCATAGACGCACACCGGTAAGGGGTTGCTCCACTGCCAGATCGCAGCGCCCAGCAACGGGTCCCCGAACGCAATGCGTGCGTGAGCGTAGGGGTCGATCCCGTGCCCAGCGAGCCAGCCGTAGGCGGCATACGCATAGACGTCGCTCGAGAAAATCATCGGGAAGGACAGGGCCGCCGCCAGCGCGGCCACGCACGCCAAAACGGTCGCCGTGGTGTTCGCGCGTACCGGTTCTTGCGTGGCGGCTAAGCGGGCCAGCCAGCGCAAATAGACGACGCCGGCCACGATGATCCCCGCGAATGCGCAACACCACACCAACAGGCCGAAATCATGCCACCCCGTGACGACTGGAAGGGGCTGCTCCAGAGCGCTGTGTATGCTTTGCGGGGCCCGCCGCAAGAGAAGCCGTAAAACCAGGCTCGTCAGAAAAAACGCGAGTGGAATCGGGGCGATGCGTTTAAACGCGTTAAGCGCGGCCATTCTCACTCCGCTTGCGAACCTCCGCAAACGCTGCCGTCGATGCGTCCTCGACATTATCGATTACATAGAGCGGCCGCTGCTTGGTTTGATCGTAAATCCGCCCGACATACTCGCCCAAAATTCCGATCGTGATCAATTGGACGCCGCCTAAGAACAAGATCGCAACCATCGTGGAAGTGTACCCGGGAGTGTTTTGATGCGCGAACTTGAGCGCCAGGATCACGATCGCGTAGACGAACGCGAAGCAGCTGACGAAGAAGCCGAAGTACGTTGCAAATCTCAGCGGTATTTCTGAAAACGAGGTGATGCCGTCGAGGGCGAAGCGCAGCATCTTCGAGAGCGAATATTTGGACTCTCCGGAACGACGAGGGTCACGATCGTAGGGGACCCCGATCTGGTTGAATCCGGCCCAACTCGCCAGGCCGCGCAGGAAGCGGTGGCGCTCGCGGGACTCTCTTAAGACATCGGCGACGCGGCGGCTCATCAGGCGAAAGTCACCGGTGTCGAGTGGAATCGTGATGCTGGTCAGGCGCTGGACAAGGCGGTAGAACCAGCGCGCGGTAGCGACTTTGAACGAGCTCTCACCTTTGCGAGAGCGGCGCACGGCGTAGACGACGTCGTATCCTTGCTGCCAGCGGTCCAGAAACGCATCGATCAACTCGGGCGGATCTTGCAAGTCGCTGTCCATCAGGATCACGGCGTCGCCGCGCGCGACGTCGATGCCGGCGGTTGCCGCGAGTTGATGGCCGAAGTTTCGAGAGAGGTTGACGACGCGCAGCGCGGGATAGCGCCCAATCAAATCTCGTGCAACAGCCAGCGTCGCATCGGTACTGCCGTCGTTGACGATGATGATTTCGTAGGGCAGCGCACCAGCGCGGGTCGAGAGGATCCGGTCCACCCGCTGCACGACCTCGCGAATGTTGCCTTCCTCGTTAAAAGCAGGGCACACGACGGAGATCGTGGGCGCGCGCGTCACGGCCGTTAGCGGCTAGTGCGGCGGCGTAGGCTGCGGACGGTGCGGGTTCTGCGGCAGGTTTCCGAATGGGCTGGGATTGTAGGGCGTTGGGATCGCTAGCGGGTTTCCCACCTGGCCGCCGATCGATTCGTCGCCCCAGTGGTAGACGACGTCGTCTTTGTCCTTGACGTCCAAATTCAGTATTTCCAGGCGGCGCGCTTCCCCTTCCAAGCCATTTTGGGCGCGTTCGGCAGTCGCTTGCGAACCGCGCGTGTAGCGATAGTAGAGGATCGTGCCCGAACTCAGTTTGCGCACCACGCGATAATGCAGTGCATCGACGCGGTCCATCCGGATCGCTTGCGGATTCCAGCCGCTCAGGTCGGTCGACATGTATACGCTGTCGGTAAACGGCGTGTTCGGCGGAACCTGCACCGTGAAGGTCACGAGCACCGGTTTTCCGTTCAGGGGTTCACGCGAAAGTGGGCTCGTAGGGCTGGACCTGGTGCTTAGCTGCGTGGTAGCCCCGAGGTCGGGGTTCGGCTGCACCGGTGAAGAGGCGACGGCGAAGTTTTTCAGAGCGCTCAGATCGCCCTGCACCGGAAGCGGCGTACGAGAAAGCTCGAGCTTCCTGATATGCCCGTTCGACGAATCGAACGTTGCTCGAGCGTACAGCCGGGGATGAACCTTATCGGTCGTCGGCAACTTCGTGTGATAATCCAAAATTGGGGCGTCGCGGTCGATGCGAAAGCCGTCCCCGGTCGTGAAGAAGACAAAGCCCTGCTGCGCGTCCAGGATTTGGCCGGTGGCGACGATTGTGGCCGCCGATGCTGCGGAGCGCTGGGCATTAACGCCGCTGGCGAGCGACACGATAAAGGCGATGCCCACAACGATCGCTAGCCGGCGGCCGTACCGCGATCTAGCCAGCATCATGGAAGCAGCTGAATTGTAAACTGCGGACTCCACTTTTGATTTGCGAAATTGAAGTAATAAGCGCGCGAGAGATCGAGCATCGTGTGAGGAGCCAGCCGTATGCGCAGGTCGGCGGACAAGTCGTAGGGCGGCTGTCCATAGTAGAACGGAATCGAGGCTGGGAAGTCGGTGTGCTTTTGCACGAAAACCGCTAGTGCAAAGTCAGGATTGGGCATGAAAGCGCCGCCTGCGGTAAGCGTCCGGTACGTCGCGAGGCCCCGGAAGGCGGCGAAGCCGGGATACGACACGCCATTTACGACCGGCACGTACGTAGGATAGGCTAAGAGTTGGTTCGCGCCATACATGTCGGAGACGTTGCGGATGTTGTACACAACGTAGGTCGCCAGCCGGCTTCCATAGGTCTTGCTCGCGCTCATCGTCGTATTCGTCGTGTCGACGTAGTGCGGGGGCCCCCAGACACGCTGCTTGTCGAATATCGCGTTGAAAAACAGGTCGTGCCCCAGCCTGAACGAGGGCGTATAAAGGGTGAGGCCGACGAGGTTTTGCCAGAGGTTCTGGCCTACGCCGTACGGCTGGCCCGAAGGGTTGCAATAGCCAGGGTTGTTGGGCTCCGTGGAGCACCCGCCGTTGATCGAGGGCGTTGCGTAGCCCTGGATGCCGTAAATGTCGTGCACGTAGATCCCGCCGTAGCGCAGCCGCTCGTATAAGGGCAGGTGGCCAATGCGCTGATCAAAGGTCGTCACCGTGAGCTGCAAATTGACCGGGTGCGCGGCATTGAACGTGTGCGAAGGATCCTGGAAATACAGCAGCGGCGGTTCGTCAAGCAGGCTCTGGTTGTAAAAATTTGCGCTGAGCTGGACATACGACTGCCGAAGGGCCTGCGTCAAGGTCACGTTCGTATACTGCGACGATTCGACCGGCATGCTCAAGCCGGACTGGAAGGTGTGCAGCTGGGTAAACGTTTGGACCTGCGTCTTCGGCCCAAAACGATCCGAGGTCATGAGGTTCCAGAACTTGGAGGGCCGCGTGGCCGGATTCACGGAGAAAACGGCATAGGCCTTATCGCTCGCGAGGTGCTGCTCGAATGAAAAATAGCTTTTGTTGTACGGGTCGTACCGGAAGTGGGCGGCGCTAATCGCATGCTCGCTGCCGGCGAACGGATAGCTGGCATCGAAGTTGGCGCCGGTCAACGAGTTCTGCGCAAGATTGGGATTGCTGGAAAAGTTGAGCACGTAAACGGGAGACGGCACGTAAGCCAAACCGGTGTCCACGCTGGCGGGCCGAAACGTCACGTAATTGTCCGGGCTGATGATGGCAGATTGGGCATGGATATACGGGCGAGCTCCGCCGAGGTCGGGGAAAAAGAACGCATCGCCGGGCATCTCGCGCCCTTTCTGAGGATGCGCGAAGTCGTCGTCGAGATACGTCCAGCGATCGGGGCTGTCGGTTACCGGTACGAAATAGATGCGCCGAAAACTCAGAAAATCCGACACCGCCGCGCCATGGAGCGTTTGCGACCCATTGGTGACGCTCACGTTCCCGGCAACCAAGAATCGGTGCAGCCGGATGTCCATCGAGAAGGTTTCACCCCGGATGCGCACGCCGTTGGCCAGGTCCACTTGGACGTTCCCGTCCGCTTCTACGAGGAAACGATCGTAATAGAACTCGACCTGATCGGCATTCAGTCGCACGACGTCTTGAGCCCAGGCTTGGCCGGCGGTCCCGACCAACGCCCCCACCAGAGCGATCGCATACGCGATGCAAAGGGCGAATCGGGCGCCGGGCTTGCGTTCGAGGCTCACTACGGTTTTAGACCCCTTTGTCATGGACGTATCGCCTCTTTGCCGGATGCCGCAAAATCCATTTTAGTCGCCGCAGGCACGCTCAATTGGCGGACCGAAACGGGCCGCCAACTATAAGATGCCTCGCCACGTCACGATAGTCCTGGATTCCGGGGGCGTGGGAGCGCTTGCGGACGCCGCGGCCTTCGCCGACAGCCCGGGCGCAAACACGATCGCCAACGCGGCGTCGGCGATCGGCGGCCTACGGATGCCGAATTTTGAACAGCTCGGTCTTGGAGGGATTGCTCGCATTGCCGGCGTCCAACCGGTCGCTTCCACGTGCGCGGCGTTCGGGCGTGTGGCGCCCAAATCGGCGGGCAAGGACACGATCACGGGCCACTGGGAAATGGTCGGCATCCTGACGGCCGTCCCGTTTCCGACCTACCTGCACGGCTTTCCGCCCGAAGTGGTCGCGATGTTCGCGCAGATCACGGGGCGCGAGCCACTGGGAAATGAGCCGGCCTCAGGCACCGAGATCATCGCGCGGCTTGGCCCGGAACACCAGCGCACGGGCAGGCCGATTCTGTACACCTCTGCCGATTCGGTGTTTCAGGTCGCCGCGCACGAGCAAACCGTATCGCCGGCGACCTTATATGGTTGGTGCGAGGCAGCGCGCGAGCGGCTCGTCCCGCCAAATAACGTGAACCGAGTGATCGCGCGGCCGTTCACCGGCGCGCCCGGCGCGTACGTGCGAACCGCAAACCGGCGCGATTACGCGCTCGCGCCGCCGCCCAACCTGCTGGATCGCTTGGCTGCCCGCGACGTGCCGGTCCACGCGGTCGGGAAAATTTCGGACATCTACGCGGGACGCGGCGTCGCAACGTCGGTGCGGGTTGCCGACGATGAGGAAGCGCTCGATCGTACGCTCGAATTGATGGATCGCGCCCAGCACGGGCTGATCTTCACGAACCTCAACGATTTCGACAGCAAGTACGGCCATCGCCGCGATGCGCGCGGCTACGCGCGAGCGCTCGAGCGCCTGGACCGGCGTGTAAGCGAGCTGCTCGAGCGCCTGCGTCCGGGTGACCGGCTCGTCTTTACCGCCGATCACGGGTGCGACCCGACGGCTCCCGGAAGCGACCACACGCGGGAATATGTGCCTTTCATCGAAGTGGGCAAGACTAACCGGACCGGGCCCTTAGGCACGCTGCTGGGACTGGATGTTGTCGGCGCGTCCATTGAAGATGTGACATTGAGATGGAATTAACGAAAACACTCGAGAGAAGTCCAGGGATTGCCGGTCGGCCGCCGGTGGCCAGTGCGGCCCGACCGGTACCGCAGTCGTATCGCTTGATCAAGCGGCTCACGGATATCGCCTTGGCCCTTTCTTTGCTTGTGCTTTGCGCGCCGATCGTCGCCCTCGCCGCTCTCGCGATCGTGTTGATTTCGCCGGGTTCGCCTTTCTTTGTGCAAGAGCGCGTCGGCCGCAACGGCCGGGCCTTTCGACTTTGCAAACTGCGCACGATGGTGTCGGGCGCCCATCTCATGCACGAAGATTTGCAGCATCTCAACGAAGTTGACGGTCCGGTGTTCAAGATCCGCAAAGATCCGCGGCTGCACGCCTTGGGCGCTTTCTTGAGAAAGAGCAGCATCGACGAGCTGCCGAACTTTTGGAACGTGCTGTTGGCTGACATGTCGATCGTCGGCCCGCGTCCGCCTTTAACGTCCGAGGTCGAGCACTATAGCGCTTACGCCAAGCGGCGCTTGACCGTAAAACCCGGTATCACATGTTTGTGGCAGATCTCGGGGCGCTCCAACCTCTCGTTCGACGAGTGGATGAAGCTCGACAATGAATACATCGACACGTGGACGCCCCTGGGCGATCTGAAGATCATCCTGCAAACGATCCCGGCCGTCTTGCGCAGGGAGGGCGCGCATTAAGGGTCATCTCCACGCCGTCGCGGCAGCGCCGGCCGAACGCCCTAACCTCGCAGGCTCAACGATGTTCGTTATCGCGGCAACGCTTGGCTCGGCGCTGCTGGGGTTTGCGCGCGAAGTCGTCAACGCGCGCTATTTCGGTACGAGCTGGGAGATGGACACCTTCCTGGCGGCGGCGACGATTCCGACGATTCTCTTCGGCGTCTTCAACGGCGCGCTTATCAGTGCGCTCGTCCCGACGTTCAGCTATTACTTGGCCCACGATCAAGAAGATGAAGCGTGGCGACTTGCCAACACGATTCTCAACGGCCTCTTGATCGTCCTCACGGCGTGCGCCATTCTCGGTTACGTCTTTGCGCCGGTATTCGTCCCGATCGTCGCGCACGGTTTTCCGAAGCCGCAAATGGGCGTCGCGATCCACATGGCGCGCTGGCTGATGCCCAGCATCGTGGCGGTCAGCCTGGCCGGCGTCGTAAGCGCGATGCTCAACGCGTACCATCGCTTTCGCGCCGCCTCGCTGGTCGGCATCGCGATCAACGTCGTGACGATCGGCACGGTCATCTTGATGTACCACAAGTACGGCATCTTTGCGCTCGTCATGGGAACGACGCTTGGACTGACTGCGCAGCTGCTGGTGCAATTACCCTCGCTGATGTCGATCGGCAAGTACCGCTTGATGCTGGACCTGCGCCACCCCGGACTGCGGCGGGTGTGGATGTTCTTAGGGCCGATCATCGTCGGATCGGCCGCTGGCCAAGCGGCGCTCTTTTTCGATCGCTATTTTGCCTCGACGCTGACGCCGGGCTACATCGCGGGCATGAACTACGCCTCAAAGCTCGTAAATTTTCCGCAGCAAGTCTTTGCCGCAGCGATCGCCACGGTGATCTTTCCCCTCCTCGCGAGCAGCTTCGCGCAGGCGAACCGCGCTGGAATCCGCCGCGACCTAACGATCGGATTGCGCATGGTCAATCTGATTACGATCCCGTCGATGTTCGTGCTGATCATGTTGGCGCACCCGATCGTTCAGACGCTCTTCGAGCGCGGAACATTTCAAGCCAGCGCCACCCAACTTACTGCGGGCTTGCTGCCCTTTGGGGCCATGGGTCTCGTTGCGCTCGCCGCCAACATTATCTTGACGCGGAGCTGTTTTGCCTGCGGCCAGATCGGTTGGACGGTGGCGATTTCGATCTTCACTGTCCTGATCAACGTGATTCTCTCGCTCGTCTGGCTGCCCACGCTGGGCGCGATCGGGCTGCTGCTTGCAAACTCGATCAGCCAATCGATTCAGGCGATCATGCTGCTCGTGCTCGTCTGGTGGCTGGTTCGCGGCATCGAATGGCGGCCGCTGTTGCTTTCAGCCGGCAAAGTGCTGCTGTGCTCGGCCGTGATGGTGGCCACGCTGCATTGGATCGACGCGTTGGGCGTTGTCACGACGACGACGGTGGCTCGCTTGTGGTTTCTCTTTGGCGAGCTTTCGATCGCCGCCGCCGTCTTTGTCGCAGCGGCGCGGATTCTCAACGTCCAAGAGCTGTCGCTCGCTTTTCGGCTGATCGTGCAGAAGTTTGTGCGAGCGCTTCCGAGCCCGCCGGAGAACCGCGAAGCTCCGATTGCTTAGCTGCCGCTCCCCGGCAAGCGGCAGCCGGTTTTAAGGTAGGATAAGGCACCATCCGGCTCAAAGGGAGCCTTGATTCGAGCTTTGATGCTCGGCGTGTCCGTTAGCGTTGGTGAGCCCGAAAATCAAAAAAGCGCCGGCCGGAGCGTCACCTGCATCACCACACAAACCATAAGGCGGTGTTAGCGTTGTTCACGGGAAGGCTCTCGGTTGTGATGCCGGCCTATAACGAATCGGCTTCGATCGGGACTAATATTGCCGAAACCGTCAAGACGTTGTCCGGCTTTGGGTACGACTACGAGATCATCGTCGTCGATGACGGCAGCGTCGACGATACCCATTCTTGCGCCGCCGAAACGGCGCTCCGCTACGGCCCAACCGTGCGGGTCGTTCGGTACGACGAAAATCGCGGTAAAGGTGGCGCCCTGATTTGCGGTACGACGTACGCCACCGGGGAGTACATCGTTTTTCTTGACGCCGATATGGAGCTTCACCCCGAGCAGCTGCCGTTCTTACTGGAAGTCCTGGCCGCACGAGGGGCCGACGTCGTCGTCGGATCTAAACGGCATCCGCTTTCGAACGTGCAGTACCCCACGATCAGGCGATTGTACAGCTGCGTGTATTCCGCGCTCGTGTGGCTGCTCTTCGGCCTGCCGTTGCGCGACACTCAAACCGGCTTAAAAGTCTTCCGCCGGCAGGTCTTGCAGGACGTGTTTCCACGGGTGCTCGTCAAGAGATTTGCATTCGACATTGAGGTCCTTGCCAACGCCCACCGGCTCGGATACAGGATCGTGGATTCGCCGGTCACCTTGCGATTTACGCGCCGCTACGGCCGCATCACGCTCAACGATATTTGGACGATCCTGATCGACACCTTGGCGATCTTTTATCGCTTGCGAGTGCGCCGTTATTACGATCGCGTTCCGTCCTGCTCGCTCGTGGCGTTGCGGCACCAGCTCCACTCCCGCGAGCTCCTGCCCGAACTGAAAGCTCCTCCTGAACACAAACAAGCGGCTGCTGTTCCTTAACTGGCGCGACCCGTGGCACCCGCAAGCAGGCGGTGCAGAACTCCTAAGCTTACGAATCTGTGAACGTCTTGCGCAACGCGGTTGGTCGGTCGAGTGGTTCACCGCCGGGTATGGCGGCGCGCCGGAGACGGAGACGCGCGACGGGATTCACTATGTTCGAGCCGGTTCGCAACTGACGGTTCACTGGCGCGCCTTCACGCGGTATCGGCGAAACCACCAGTTTGATTGCGTCGTCGAAGAGATCAACACGGTCCCGTTTTTTACGCCCTGGTACGTCCGCGCGCCCAGCGCGGCTTTTTTTTGTCAGCTTGCCCGCGAGGTCTGGTACTACGAAGCCCCGCCGGTCTTGAGCTCGGTCGGTTACCTCGCCGAGCCGGCCTATCTTCAGGCGTATCGGCACATGCCTGTGGTGACGATCTCGCCATCGTCCGCCACGAGCCTGCGCGAGATCGGCTTGCGCGGTCCGTGTTATGTGATTCCGATGGCGGTTGATGAGGCAGCGCTCGAAAGCGTCTCCGCCAATCCTCGGCCGCACGATGTCGTTGTGATCGCGCGGCTTACGCCATCCAAGCGAATCGAACATTGCATCCGCGCGGCGCAGCTGCTCGTGCGCCGGGGTTGGGCCGGTAAGCTCCACATCCTGGGCGACGGCAAAGCGCAGTACGTCAAATCGCTTCGCACGCTCGGCCGGCGACTTCTCGGAGAGCAGGTATTCTTTCACGGCAAGGTCAGCGACGAGCGGCGCCGGGCCTTGCTGACGCAGGTGTCGTTGCTGTGGGCGACATCGGCCCGCGAAGGCTGGGGCTTGGTCGTCACGGAGGCCGCGCGCCGCGGGACACCCGCCGTCGTCTACGACGTTCCCGGCCTGAGAGATGCCGTCCGCGACGGCATAACCGGTTTCGTCGTTCCGCCCACGCCACAAGACTTGGCGGAGGCGACGCTGGAAATCTTCACCGGCCGCTACCGCCAACTGGCGGCCAACGCACTCACCAGCTCAAGAGAGTATTCGTGGGATCGTACGACGGACGCGTTTGAAGCGGCGTTGCGGCAGACGATCGATCAGTGGAAGCTCAGGAACTAAGCCGTGGCCGTGCTCCCGCCGCTGAAGAAGGCGTTCGCGAAAATGTTTGCGCAAGCGATCAGCGCGAACGAGACGGCGATCGTCGAGTTGGCGTCGGCAGCGGTCCGCAACGGCGAGCGTCCGCTGATTTGCGATTTGGGATGTGGCGACGGCTCGCTCACCGCGCGCATCGCTCGCACCGTCGGCGCACGACGCGTTGTGGTAGTCGAGACGCACGAGCCTAACGTACGGAGCGCGCAGGCCAAAGGATTCGTCGTGGAGCAGGCCGATCTCAATGGGACGCTGCGCTTACCGTCCGATCAGTTCGACATCGTCATTTCAAATCAGGTAATCGAGCACTTGTACCAAACGGACGTCTTCCTTGCAGAACTCTTTCGGATCACAAAACCCGGCGGCGTTGCGATCGTCTCGACCGAGAATGCGGCTAGCTGGCACAACATCGCCTCGCTCCTCTTTGGTTGGCAGCCCTTCTCGCTAACGAACATCACGTCCAAGGAGGGCGGCGTCGGCAATCCGTTGGCATTCTACGCCGGTCAGGAAGGCGCGGTCTTCGCGATGCAACACCACCGCATCATCTCGTTGCGGGCGCTCGTAGAACTCTTGCAGCTGCACGGGTTCATCAACATTGCGACGCGCGCGGCCGGATACTATCCGCTGCCAGCGCGAATCGGCAATCTCGATAAGCGGCACGCTCATTTCATCACGGCAGCGGCAGAAAAGCCTACCTGACCGAAGCATCAAGGTGCAACGCTTAAGAGCGGTTGCGGATTGATTTTCTACAGGTTCTACGGTGAAAATGGGGAAGCTAGCGAAGCGCTTTATCAAAGCCGTCGTTTTTACTAGGAATTTTAAAGCCGATCCATGATTGAGTCTACCCTGGACGTAGCAATTACGGCCGCCCCGCCACGCGCGCGGGAGCGCGTTCGCGCGCTCGACCGGTATGCCGTGCCGCTGCTTTGCGCCTTGCTGGCTCTGGTTGCGATCCAGGTGACGATTGCAAACCTCCCTGCCAACAAGATCTTCGCCGGTCACGACGCGGGCTTTTACACTCTGTATCCGCAGGAGCTGATGCGCACGTCAGCCGGGGCGTGGGAGGTCAAGCATGATTTTGGCTTCCCAAACTTCCTCTCGCTGATCACCTTGCCGTACGCGCTGGCGGTTAGGGCGGTCAACGCTTTGCATTTGAGTGGCGCGATGGTCGGGCGAGTCTTTTATTGCTCGCAGTTGCTGTTCTTGGAATTCGGCAGCTTTTGGCTCGCGTGGCTGATCCTAGAACGCGCGTTTGGCGAAGCCTCGCGTGCGTTGCGAGCCGTCGGCGCGTTTGCAGCCGCATTTCTCGCGACGTTCAATATCTTCACGGCTGTCCTGATGCTCTACCCACCGAGCAATTTTCAGGGCGGGACTGTCTTGTGGCCGGCGATCGTCGCGCTTGAGCTTTTCTTTCTGTGGCATCGCCCGCGGCTCTCGATCGCGCTCCTGTTCGGCATTGCGCTGGCGCTGGCAACCCTGAGCAACCCTGCGCACACGATGCTCGGCTTCGCCCTGGTCATCGCCATATATATAGCGAACTCTTTGGTAACTCGCAGATGGCATGGCAGGCTGCTCCTGAGCACGGCGGCCGTCACGCTGTTTTGTACGGCGTATGTTTGGCTCCCGGCGCTCTCGACGATGTTTCTGTATAAAGGCAACGTCGTCGTCCCCGAGGGAGCCGATCCGCTCTCGCTGCTGCGATCGCAGCAGTTGATTGCGCAGCGCTCGAGCATCGCCGCCTTGTTGCGCTTCGATGGCCTTCTGTGGTGGCCGCGCACGCGCAATGCCGCGCTGTACGCTTCTTTCCCGATGATCGTCGCCACGCTTATTCCGCCGCTGGTAGCGATGTTCGGGCTGCTTTCGAAAAAAGCGCTCTCTCGGGCGGCTTGGATTTTGTTGCTGGTTGGGCTGGGACTAGCCAAGGGCGTGCATCCGCCGTTTTCGCTCAGCATGTATTGGCTCATGACCCACGTGCCGATGTTCGCGGCCTTCCGGGCGACATACGACAAATTCATCATCTACATCGTGATCGCGCTGCCGGTCGCATTCGCGATCGGGATCGTTTTCTTGTGGGGACGAGCGTTGCGCGGCCGCATTGCCGCAGGAGTCGCGCTGGCTGCGGTCGTCTTTAGCGCCTGGCCTTTTGTGGCCGGGCGAATTGCCGAGCCGTATTTTCTCACGACCGTTCCAAAAGACTACGTTGCCGTGGATCAGATCATGGGTGGCGATCCCCAGACGCGCGTGCTTTCCCTGCCCGGCGCGCCGGGGGAAATCAACGTTACGAATTGGTTCAAAGGAGGAAACTTCGAAAACTTCCTCTACCGCGCTCGCGTCGTCAACGGTGCGATCTTTAAGGTGCGCAGCATCTCGGCCGCAACGTTTTACGATGATGCAAGGCTGCGGGAGGCGCGCGAACTGCCCGAATTGATGGGGCTCTTGGGCATCTATGGAATCAATTACGTCGTACTGCACAAAGACTATCTGACGAGTTACCGGATGGCGTGGGATTACGAACGCTATAAAGTGCTTGGCCCGTTGCTAGCGCAAGCGTCGCAACGCTTCCTCGACCGCGACTCACGTTTGCAGAAGGTCTACGATGGCAGCAACCTGATCTTGTATCGCGTTCGGGCGGCCGCGACGCTGAGCCATGCGTACGGCTCCTATTACGTCGGTTTAGAAACCGGCTACGAAAACAACCTGCTCGCAGCGGCCAACTCCGGCATCACGGACGCGGTTGGGCATCCGATCTTGCTCTTTACGGGAAATCAGCGGCCGAGTCCAACCCCCCGTGATGCGTACGACGCGAGCCGCCTGATGCTGCGCTCCGCGTATATCGTTCGGGCGCCGCTGGTGGACGAAATGCCGGCGCTCTATCGCGAGCAGTTTCGGCTCCCCGCGCGTGAGGTCGAGTCGGTATCCGCGCATTTTGCGGACACGACGAAGCCGACCTACTATCTCTTCATGCAGCCTCATGGAGACTGGCTGTCGCTGCCGGTGTTACCCAAAGAAAACATCGTCGGATCCTTTATCTCCGGCGCGCCCGAACGCGCGACGCCGCGCGTCGTGGTCGAATCCTCGAGTGTCCCTAAAGAAGTGGTGGCCGATTTCTTCGGCGCGGACGGCCAAGCGGCGTGGCCGGTGAGCTCGTTTGCCGACGAGCCGACGCCCGACGATGATCTCACCGATGGGACGCCGGTTCATGACTCACGGAATGTGATCGCCCGCGACGTGCCGGTCTCGACGGTCGTCAGTCCCACCTCGATCGCATATCAATTCCGGCTTGCAAGCGACGCCGGTACGGACGAGTACATCGTCGCATCGCGCAGCGCGCCGAGCATTTCGCTGCTTGGCGATCCAACCGTGAACGTCGATTACGATCTGCCCGCCGACACGCTCGTGGCCGCTTGGCTGCGCTTTGACCTGCGGGGACCGGGCGGCCGGCGCATCTTCCTTGACAAGGAACTCGATTTCGGCGGGCGGCTGGTCGGATACGATCTTCGGGACGAGTTGCAAGCCGCGCTCGATCGGCGTTTCGATGAGCTGCTGCAGCTTCACCAAACCGACCCGACGTGGGTCGCGGCCCAAAAGTTCTTCAATCCCGAGCAGGCCGACAACTATCGGCTGACCGGCATTCGATTGATCGTGGGCAAACGTCCCGGATCGGATTTGTCCGCGATGCCGAAGACCGTCAGTTTTACAGCGCGAGCCCTGCGTGTTGCCGTTGGCACGTCAGTTCCGCCGACCTATCCTTATCGGGGCTTCTATAGCACGTTCGTGGGCGCGAAGAGCAAGGCGACGATCGCGAATTTTGAAAGCGTTTATACGACGATCCAGAACGGCGCGCTGCTTGCAAACGTCTCGGTGAAGAACGGCCGCCTACCGACGGATCAGACGCTGGCGCAGCACGTCGTGACGTTCAAGCTCAAAGACGGCTCAACGACGATCGCAAATGTCCTGCGCGAGACTCCCGATGCGTACATCATTTCCGATGCGCTGCAACGGCGCAAACTCTACAAGAACCTCGTCGATTCGATCGTCTCGATCGCCGCCGGGGGCACCGGCATCTACGCGCTGACGATGCGCGTGCCGCCGATCGACTTAAACAAGTACCCGGAAATGCACGTGCGCTACTTGCAAGGCAACCCCGATGAGCAAGTGGACCTGCGCGTTGGCCTGCAAAGTAAAGACGGCTTCACGGAGGTCGAGCCGGGCATCGGCGCTCCGAGCGATCAGCCGGCTGGAATCCCCGCCGACTTGGCCCATCCGGCGAGCCCCGTCGGGTTGGATACTCTGCTCGCGCTGGACAACCGCATGCTGACGCCGGCGACGGACCTCGGCTGGCGCGAGGCGGTCTTCGACATGCGCGAAGTTCAGTCGTACCGCGCGCGCTCGCTGCGCGTAGTGCCAAAATACGTGCGGCTGACTTTTCGGGTGTCGCCTCCGGCGGGCGGCGATGAGACGCCGACTTCGTTTTCCTTTGGTTTCGGCGATGTCGCGTTCATGGGACAGAGCTCGCTGCCGGGGCTCGGAGAAGTTGCTGCAGCGCTCAAAATGGACGGACGTCCATTACGCCTGGTCGCGCGGCGAGACGTTGCGGGCGCTCCCGATCTGGTTTCCCTAGAATACGCACCCGTTCGTCTCTTAAGCGGGCCGCACCGCATCCTCAGCTCGTTCGCCCAACCGTGGAGCGTGCGCAGCATTGCACTGATTCCCACCCTGGCTCAGCGTGTGCCGCCGCATCCGGCCGTCAGCATCACGCATATCGACGATGAGCTCTACGCGGTGCACGTCGATGGCGGCCAACGTCCCGTCTGGCTGGCTTTCACCGAAACCTACCACCAGGGATGGCGCTTGATATCGGCCGAGCCGCCGCGCAACCGGATCGCGTGGATCCTCTCTCTGCGTTGGCTCGGAAAGGAAATCGGAAGCCATATCGTGGGAAATGCGTACAACAACACGTGGTATCTCGCTCCTGCGGCGGGCCACGATTTTGTAATCGATTTCGCACCTCAAGATTTTGCGGTGCTCGGCATGGGCACAGCGTTGCTCGCCTTGCTCCTCGCTCTGACGGCGGTTGTAGCCTTATGGCGTCGCTGAGGGACTGGCTCGCCCGCCGGCGCCGCGCGTTGCGATTGCGCCGGCCGTCCCGCGCGTTCTGGTTCGGATTCTTTGCGTTGCTTGCGGTGGCAGGCTTTCTCGTCCAACCGTCGGCGGGGAGTGCGGGCCTCGCCGACACGGTGACCACTTTTTTCCTAGCAGCCGCAGCGGTGCTTGCGATCGCGATGTGGCACGAGCGGGCGGAGCGGGCGTTGTGGTGCGCGCTTGTCCTCTTCATCGCCGGCGTTTTGATTCGCGTGCCGCCGTTCGGTGTCGCGGAGGCTGCGTCGGATGGGCTGATCGTGTTAGCGGTAATGCTCGTGGTCGTGTATCTGTGCGCGCCGGCGGTCGCGCGAATCCCCAACGAGTTGCGCGGCATCCCCGATCGAGCGCGGCAACTGTTCAACGCCGGGAAGCGCTTGGGAGAGCAGCCCTCGCATCCAATTCCGCGCGCCGCGATCATCCTGGCGCTGGCGGTCTCGCTTTTCTTCGCGTTCCAGCGGCCAGGCGCGCAGTCGTGGTCGCTGGTCGGCTCCCCCCGCGGCAATGTGGTGTGGAACGCGCACGTGATCGGATCCAACCTTACGGTGCAGGGGCGCGCGCTGCTCGACCCGTCGATCGCATCGGTAAATGGGGCTGCCACGCGCGTTGCGATCGTGGACGTTCCCATCCTCGATGCGTTGAAGTTTGCGCATTCGGGTGAGCTCAGCGGCCCAACGATCGTGAACCTCGCTGCGCTCCTCGGACTGTGGGGGCTGCTCCTTGGCGGAATGTTCTTCGTCGGAAACTTTTGTGAGAGTCGCTATGCTGCCGCGGGCGCGATGCTCGTTTTCTTCGCGCTTCCTTTGAGTTTCGGCATTCGCTTCGACGCGCCGTTTGATCTGTTGGTCCCGGTTGTTTTTTGCGCCTATATGCTGTCCGCTCAGCGGCCCGCGATCGTGCTGGCTGCGTTTGCTCTGGGCGCGGGCCTCACGAACACCGCGTCCGGTTACGAGCTCGCCGTGCTGCTGATCGCTCTTAGGCTGTCGGGGTACGCGCGCAGCGGGTTCACCTGGGTATTGGCCGCTCTCGGCGCGCTAGGCAGCGCAATTTTTGCGCTCGCCACCGGAGCGCTGGCGCCGAACGTGTCGCTCGCGCAGGCCTGGTGGTCTACCGACCAACTACCCCGAATTTTCCGGACCGAAGGATTTGAAGTTTCGGTCGGCTGGACGATCATCGCTTTGGTCCTGGTCGTTTTTGGAATCAAGCGGATGGTTGAGGAACGCGCATATCGCCCGTTACAATTCGCGGCCACGCTGGCGGGATTGGGGCTCCTCTTTGCGATCCCAACGCATCTCGGCGGCGTGCCGATCATTTCGCTTGCCAGGATACTGCAAATATTGCCGCTGGGCTGGCCGTCGGCACGCATGCTGGAACTGGCGATTTTTGCTTTGACGATCCCGATCGCTTTCAGTTTAAAGGTTGCGCTCGATTTCGTCAGCACGCGCGTGCCGATGCTGGTTCGCGTTGTTCCCTGGGTCGCGCTGGGCTGGCTGTGCTTCGTCCTCTATCCGAAACCGGTGCCGATCGCGATACCCAATCAGGCGCGCGGGACGACCGTCGTCGAATTTCCGATCGCCGAGGCCGGCTCGGTTGCGGGAATTGCGTACGCCGATGACCTCTTGGTTCGGGGGCAAAGAATTGTACAGCCGATCGTGTTCGTAGAAAGCGGCCCGCTGTCGGTCAGCGATGAACCCGGCGTCGGCCGCACGCAAGAGCGGCTGCGCCGCAATGGCGTGAGTTTCGTCGTCATGCGCGGCGACCTGTACGAAACCCCGAGCCTGCGCACGGTCGAGCCGCAAGTTTACGACGCGAAGGCCTTCACCGAGCCGCATCTTCAGAGAAACGCCGACTACCAGCTGGCCGAATTCGCGGGCGCCATCGACGTTTACCGGCTGAATCCTCGCTAGTGCTGCGCGTCGGGTTGGTCGGCTACGGCTACTGGGGCCCGAACTATGCGCGCCTCTTGCGCGAAACCGAGCGTGCATGCTTAACCTGGTGCTGCGATCTGTCCGCCGACGCGCTCTCGGCGGCCAAAGAAGGCGATCCCGCGCTCAAGACGACTCAACGTCTTGACGAGCTGCTCGCGGCTGCCGACTGCGATGCCGTGATCGTCGTCGTGCCGACCGTCCGCCACTACGATGTTGCAAGCCGCGTGATCGCAAGCGGAAAGCACCTGCTGGTAGAAAAGCCTTTGGCGGCCACGAGCGAGCAAGCGCGCGCGCTCGTCGCCTTCCCCAAATCAGCCGGCGTCGTGCGCATGGTCGGCCACGTGTACCTCTACAATCCGGCGGTCCGCCACATGCGCGAAGCGATCGTGCGTGAAGAGGTCGGGTCGCTGCGTTACCTGTCGGCATCGCGCATCGGCTTCAGTCCGAAACGCGACGACGTCGATGCGCTTTGGGACTTATCGCCACACGATATCTCGATGATCTTGCACCTCGTTGGAGAGATGCCGCTGTGCGTCTCCGCTTTTTCGCACGCCTACCTGCGCGCCGGGCGTGCTGACGTCGTTCTGAGCACGATGCAGTTCAGCGACGGGACGGTTGCCGATATGCAAGCCAGTTGGGACACGCCTTTTAAGCAGCGCCGTCTAACCGTTGTCGGCGCAAAGCAGACGCTGGTCTTCGATGATGTCGCTCAAGAAAAGCTACGAATCTACGATGGCGCCAAGGCGGGTCACGATGGCCGGACCGTGCCGCTCCCACCTGCCGAACCGCTCAAGCAACAACTGGAACATTTCCTGGACTGCATCGAGCGGCGGGTTGAGCCGGCGACGACCTTTGAGGACGGCCTCGACGTCGTGCGGGTGCTCGGAGCGCTCTCCCTCTCGGCCCAGAGGCGAGCCACGGTCGCGCTAGCGTAGTGGCGTTTCCGGCCCGCAAGTACGAATTGACGCACGTCACGTGCGATTACTGCAATTCCGACGAGCATGAGGTCGTCTTGCGCAAACGCGGCGCGCAGTTCACCGACGAGTTCTCGATCGTGCGCTGCCGCCGGTGCGGTTTCGTTTTCGTAAACCCGCGCCTGTCGGATCAAGACATCGCGGCGTTGTACGACGACGAATACTACGCCGGGCGCGGCTTTGACCGCACGATCGCGTATGACGGCGCCGACAAGGATCCCGATAAGCGCCGGGACATCGTAGCGATGCTGACGGAAGCCGCCGGGCCGCTCGATGGCCGGCGCTCGCTGGACGTTGGGTGTGGAAACGGCTTGCTCGTTTCGGAGTTGCGAAGAAGCGGCGCGCAGGCGTACGGGCTAGACAGTTCGGCCTCTGCGATCGCGCTTTGCCGAAAGCGAGGGGTGCCGGTCTTCCCGTACGAGCTGAGCGACCCGCGTTTGGATGCGGAGCGGTTCGACATCATCACCGCGATCGAGGTCATCGAACATGTTACCAGTCCGACGCGCTTTCTGGACCGTTTACGGGGGTTGCTGGCCCCCGGTGGAGTGCTCTTCATCGGCACCGGCAGTTGGGAGCTCGTTCGGCGGCAACCGGGAACGCCTTACCTGATGCCCGAGGGTCACATCTGTTATTTCACGCCGCGGACACTCGCGAAATTCTTTTCAAAGGCCGGCTTCGCGGTGGATTGGCGAACGCTCAACCGGACCTGGATCGGCTGGCGCCTGATGCCCGGGGCCGCGGGCTCACGGTTGCGTCAAACCACCGTCCGTTTGACGGCGGCTGCGACGCACGCGCTGATGCCGTCCGTGGGACCCTTTCCGCTGGCGCGGCTACCGCGCGGGCCCTCGCACTAGCGCGGCCACCATGCCGCACGCGCCCGCGCCATACTTGAGCAACTGCAAACCGCAAAAAGCCAGGCCGAGCCCCGGATGCCGCACGAAGCTCCGCCAATTTCGAAAGAAGGCGGCCCGCACCGGGTTGACCTGCGCGATGCCGCGCGCTCCGTTTTTGGCCAAGAAGCGGCTGAACGTCGTTCCGTAGTAGTACGATTTCGTGACGAAGTCGACCAGCGACGTCGGCTCGCCAAGGTGTACTTCGACCGGCTCGATGACCGCGAGGCGAAATCCGCGTGCCAGCATGCGGTTGTGGATGTCATAGTCTTCGCCCGCGACCAGCTGCTCGTCAAACCCTCCGACGGCTTCAAAAGCGCGTCGAGTAAAGAACCGCGCGCCGACGATCAGCGGGTCGTGTTTGTACATCAAACGCTCAAATCGCCGCACGCGTCCAATGAAGCTGATGTCCGCGGATGATTCGTTCGGAACGCAAACCGCGTCGGCTCCGGCTTCACACGCCGCCACGGCGGTCGAAACGACGGTCGGATCGACGATGAAGTCGGCGTCCACTCGATAGAGGTAGGCGCCTCGCGCGCGCCGCGCTCCCTCGTTGAGCTGCGCGCAGCGTTCGGGGCCGTACTCGAGCACCCGGTCCGCGAGCGTGGCGGCAAGCGCCGGTGTTCCATCGGTCGAGCCGTTGTCGATGACCAGGATCTCGAGCTCGCGATACGTTTGCGCGCGCAAGGTCGCAACGCACGCCGCTAGATGCGTCGCACTGTTGCGAGTTGGGATCAAGACGCTCACCAGGGACGACGAAGCGGGCATCGGCTCTTCAGGCGTGCGTGTGCAGCCTGTAGGATGGCTTCTTGACGGAAATGACCGCGTGCAGGGCCTCAAGCACGTGTTCGACCCTTAGGTCTTGACGCAGGCAGCGCACGTCGATGTGGCGCTTGCATGTAAATTTCTTGTCGCCGAATTGGAAACACGGCGGGCAAGCGGATGGGCGCACGACGTGCACGTCTTGGCCCCAAGGGCTGCACAACTGGGGATCGGTCAAACCAAAGAGCGCGAGCACCGGCACGCGCATTGCTGCGGCGAGGTGGGCGATCCCATTGTCCCCCGCGACGACGGCGCTCAGGCCTGAGATATTCCGGGCCACATCCTCGAGGGGTCCTTCGATCAATGGGGCGCGCGCGTCGACGGCATCGCGCACCGCGACCGTTTCATCCCGTTCGTTCGGCCCGCAAATGAACGCCAGCAGGTGTCCTTCGGCTCGAAGGAGGTGGCCGAGCTCGATGTATCGCTCGGCGGGCCACCGCTTAAGTTCGTTCCCCTTGTACTTCATCGAGCCGATGTGCAGGCCGATCCGCTGATTACGAACGCGGTCGAACCAAGCGGGCGGAGCCGCGTATGGTCCGGCTCGCAGCGACCCCAGACCGACCTCGCGCAGGAGCGCCATATTGTTCACGACGTTGTGCGTAGAGTCTATCTTGACGCGCCGATGTTCCAAAAATCCCAAGGATCGTTGGCCGGGGTAGGCATGCGCGATCCGTTTGCGAGCCCCGATCAGCGCTGAGAGCAAATGGTATTCGGCGCGACCGGCGGGATAGGCCAAGAACGAGATGTCGAAGCGCTGCCGCCGCAGGCGCCAGAGCGGGCGCGCCGAGCCCAAGCCTCCGAGTTCCCAATAGGGTACGTAGTGGGCGGCGTCAACTTCCGTGAGTCCCGCGAGGAGCTCGAAGCAATTGCGTTGCGTCGCGACCGCGTGAATTCGCCACTCGGGGCGGGCTTGCCGCAGTGCCCGAATTGCCGGCGTGGCCATCAAGGTATCGCCCAGTCCCTGAAGACAAAGCCACGCAACGTTCATCGCCCTGGTTTCCGCCATCATTGGCTCGCCGAAAAAGTTGCGCGGGCGAGCGCGCGAGGCCGTTCGCAGCCCGCTGTTTGGGCGATGACATCCAGCAGCTGCAGCGCATTGGCGAACCCAAATCGCCGTTGCGCGAAGGCCCGAACCTCGGGCCGCAGTTCGAGTAATTCCGCCCTGCGCTCGACGCTTTCCCGGATGGCCTGCCGGATGCCCTCGCGGGTCGGCGGATACAATCGGGCGTATCGCGGCGCGCCGATCATGGCTGGATCAATTTTCTCACCCGGATAGAGCGTGTTCATCGTTTCGTCGGACGTGACAACCGGTAGGCCGGAGGACATCGCCTCCATGATGACCAGCCCCGGATAGTCGACGTCCACGCTGCCCCAAAACTGGACGTCGCACGCGTTGTGCAGCTCGACCAAATCATCCCGAGTGCGAGTTCCGAGCAGTCGAATCGCCGGGTTGGCGGCGGCGATCCGCCGCAACTCGGGTTCGAGTACACCTTCGCCCGCAAATAGGAACACCATTCCAGGCGTACGCAAACCGTGCAGGGCATCGATAAGACGGTCAACGTGCTTGGTCGGACAGAACCTTCCGCCGAAGAAAAACGCCGTCGCGTCCGCCGGCACGTTCCACTTGGCTCTTTTAGCCGGACGATCCGGCAGCGGCCGAAATACTTCCTGATCGACCCAATTCGAAATCGCAAAGCAGCGAGAAGCCGGCATGCCGATCGCGGTTGCGTCGGTGCCGAGCATCTTGCAGTTGCCTATCAGCGCGTCGGCGCGACGGTAGAATGCGGCGGCCAGCGCGCGCACCGCGGGCGCCGCGCTGCGAAAGTGATACGTATATTGAAAGTGCATGATCAGGGGCAGTCCGGCGAGCGTCTTGAGCGCAATGCCCGCCAGACCCGCAATCGGACCGCCGATCGCATAGACCGCATCGTACTGATGCGAACGCGTAAGCCGCAGAGCAGTTCGGAGCATCGCCCATGCCATTGCGAACAACAAGACTGCATTCGCGAGCGGATTGCGGCCTTCGCGAAAAGTCCACAAGAGATCGTGCAGCCGGCTCGCCTTGAAGTAATGCATGCGAACCTTGGCTGTATCGGCGAGGTTGCGCGCAGGCGGCTCGAGCGCGACGATGTCGAGCTGCAGGTTTTGCATGCGATCCGCCAGATCGATGAACGCGTGCGCAAACGTGTCGGTACCACCGCCCTTATCGACGGGAACGACCGCTTGCGTCAACATCTGGCGCGTCAATACGAGAAGGCGCACCTTACCTTTCTTGGTGCTTCTCCGCGGCTTTGCCTCTATATGATGCGGTCGCGCGCGGACGGCGGTTGCTTTTGTAAAGGGCTTGGGCAGCACCCCAGGAAACGCTCCCGGCTGAACATGCCAAACGTTTTTAAAATCGTTCTCGCTTCCTTTGTGTTCCTAGCAACGGGCGGCGTGCTTGCTGCCGATACGATGCCGCAGGGGAGCGTGGTTGTCACCAAGGCTCGCGGCGATGCGCTGGCGATCTGGGACGCGACGCCGGTATTGGCCGGACTCGTGAGCCGCAAGGCTTCGCGCGGCGAGGTCATGCGGGAACTGGAATCGGGCGCGGCGACGATCGTCGTCAGCAAACTTCCGGCGTATAAGAAAACTGCGCGTACGCTAACGCTCTTGGTCCTTTACGCGAAGACGGGCGCGATCAGTCCCACGTACAATGTCGCGACGTTCGAAGGCGTCGAACGCTTGCTGACGCTCAAGGCATCAACGCAGGTCCATTTTGCGAGCGATCCCGCGGCGGAGTTTCGGTCGGGAAAAACGCCTTCAGGTTTGGAGTTGCACGTCGTTGGGGATCTGCCGCCCGAGATCCAGTAACCGCGACCCCTAAGGGGCCGCCGGCAAAGAGCGGCGCTGCCACGGATGAAGCTGCTCCAACGCGTCCGCTGCGCCTTTGGCTACGATCGCGCGGCCGTGTACCGTAAAATGCGGATCCTCGGTCATGAACAGCGGCGGATGGTTGGCCGCGGCCTCGGCGGCTACGAATGCGGGCCAAAGATTAGTGACTCGTGCGCCTGACGCGTTGAGTGCCGCCGTGAGCAACTCGCCGACGCGGAAATCCGGTTCCATCGATTTGCGAACAAGCGCGAGCCAGGCGCCCTCGGTGGGGGAAAGCTGATACGGCATCGGATGGGTTACGATGATCAGCGGAATTCCGCTGCCTTTGAGCTCAAGGTCGATTCGGCGTACTTGCTCCGTGAGCTTGCCCGACCATTCACTCGCTCGACCCGCGAGTTCGTCTTCAGGAATATCGAAGCTCTGCGAGAGCGTCACGGTGTTGATGTCGAAAACGACGGCATCGTAGAAGCGTCCGGTGCCGTTGACCGTTTGCAGATATTGTTCCGCAGCGTTGAGCAACGAGCCGGCCGCAATCGGCGAGACCGCCGGCTTCAATTTCATCGCACGCAGCGAGGTTGGAGCGCGGCTCGTTTCCAGTTGCCTCTCCATCATCGCCTCGATCGAGTCGTCCCACTCGGCGTTCTGCCAGATGAAAGAGTTGCCCAGAAACCCAATCTTATACCGATCTGGTTTCGTGTTGAGCGCTGGAAGAAGCGCCAAGGATGCGACCACGATCGGTCGCCGCGCGATCGGCGCGAGGCGCCGGATCCGGCGGCTGCCGCTGTCGGCGACCACGATGCCGCCGCCATTATCGATGGCGATGCCCGTCGGATCGTCGAAATAAGACGCGCCGCTCGGGCCGTCAGTGAACGCTCCGGTGTCGCCGGAGGCGTCGTTTAGGGACTGTCCACCGATGATCCGCGGTTCCGTTAATTCGGTTTGCAAGAATCTGACCGTATTCGTACGCGGGTCGGTGTACACCGCGGTTTGCGGGTCGAGGACCGCAACGCCGAAGGTGTCGCCGAGCGTGCGATATCCCTGCAAGAACCGCTGCCCGGCTGCGCGAGGTTGTTCGGACGAAGGGAAGACTACCACATCACCTGTAGGCGGCTTGACCCCAAGGCCCGTAATCCCCGCGACATAGATCACCGGCCCTGGAGCGGTGGCTGCAACCGCCACCCCCAAGGGCGTCGTGCCGACCGCGATCGTCGTGACCGTCCCGTCGCGCGAAATCTTTCGCAAGCCGGTTTGCGGATCGGCAACGTAGAGGTTGCCGTCGCGATCGAATGCGAGGCCGAGCGGTTCCATGAAGCTCGACTTGGCTAAAGGCCCACCGGCCCTTCCGCTTCGCGCCGGGGATCCGGCGAAGGTCGTGACGCGTCCTTGGGAATCAAGGCGGCGAATGCAGTGGTTGTCGGAGTCGGCGACATAGATCGTGCCGTCGCGATCGACCGCGACTCCGGTCGGCCGGTTGAAGCGTGCGTTCGCTCCGGTGGCGTCGCGGTACCCACCGGGAACCCACAAGCCGCGCAGATCGAGCGCGCCGCCGCCGGCAAGGGTCGTCACGCGGCCGTTGCGATGGAGGACGCGGATGCGTTGCGCAGCTGCATCTGCGATAATGAGGTCGCCTTTGCGGTCGTACGCGATGCCCATCGGCAGCAAGAACGTCGCGGCGCGTGCGGGGCCGTCTGCAAAGCCTGCGGCACCCGAACCCGCGAGCGTACTCACAACGATCGGCGGAAGCGTTTGCGCCGCTCCGGAATTTTCGAAAACAGCCAGCGCCGCGAGTATCGATATAGCGGCGAGCGAGCGTCTCATCGTCTCGATCGCCAGGGCTGCGAGGCGAGAAGCGCTCGGGCAATTTGCGCGCCGGCTACCTCGCGACCGTGAAGCGAAAAATGCGGATCTTCGGACCCAAAGAGCGCGCGATGCGCGGGCGAACGTAAATCGGCTTCAAACGCCGGCCATAAATCGATCAGCGGCACGCCCGACTTTCTGACCGCAGCTTTGAGCAGAGACCCAAACGGCAAATCGAGCGGCGCGGGTGCAGCGGTCAGCGTGAACCATGCGTTCTCGCCAAGCGTCAGCTGGTTTGAGAGCGGCTCGATGACGACGGCCACCGGCACGCCCGCAGCCGCGGCATCCTCCTTGAATACGCGCAACTTTTCGGTCAATCGGGGTTGCCACACCGAAGCGCTCTTTGAAAGTTGTGTAAGGTTCAATCCGAACGCTCCCGCAATATCGATTGCGTTGATGTTGAGCAGAACGGCGTTGAAGAGCCCCGTGTGCATCATCGTTTTCAGATATTGGTCGGTCGCATCGAGCTTGCCGGTTCCCCAAACCGGCACAACGCGCAAGCGCATCGTCTTGGCCGGAAAGCGGGAGCTCCGCATAACCGAACGCTCGATGCGGCCTTCGATCGACGAGTCCCAATCGGTGTTGAACCACACGAACGAGTTCCCGGCCAGGGCGACCGTGTAGTCTTGCGGGCCGGAGTCGTGCACACCAAGCGGATTGATCGCTGGAAGCACCGGCCCTCGGCGATCGGGCGGACTCAAGGTCCGGATGCGACGGTTTCCCGCGTCTGCCACGATGATAGCACCATCTGGGCGCACAACGATTCCCATCGGTGCATCGAACCGTGCAGCGCCGCCGATTCCATCCGCATACCCGCCCGTGTCGGCCGAGGCGTCCTCGTTCGGTGGGCCACCGAGGATGCGTTCCAAGCCGTATCGGATGTCGAGCGAGCGCACCGTGTTGCTGCGCACATCGGTGTAGATGACCGTATGATCGTCCAGAGCCGTCACCCAAAAGGGATGGCCGAGAGGGCGGCCGCCTTGGGTGAAGCGGTCGCCTTCCCGGTGCGCTTCCACGGTAGAAAAGCGCTCCAGTTTGCCGTCGGGCGTTCGCACGATCAGCCCCTCGAAACCGGCAACGAAAATCGTCGGACCGGCCGGCCCATCGTACACCGCGACGTCCGTGGGTTGGTTGCCGACCTGAATGTAGCTCACGTTTCCGGCAGGATCGATCTTGCGTAACTGCGTCATCGGATCCGCGACGTAGAGGTTTCCGCTGCGATCGAATGCCAGCCCCGTCGGCCGCTGGAACTGCGCAACCGAGCGCGGGCCGTCGAGACTACCCGGCGCGCTTGGCGAGCCCGCGAACGTCGAGACCTCGCCATCGGGACGCATGCGCCGGATGCAATGGTTAAAGCTGTCGGCGATAAAGACATCGCCGCTAGGCGCAATCGCAATGCCGGCCGGACGATTGAAACGCGCTTGGGAAGCGGGGCCGTCGGCATAGCCGCCCGCCACCCAGAGTCCGCCGTCAACCGGCGTTCCGCCACCCGCAATCGTGCGTACGTTGCCCGCTCTGTCGATCAGGCGGATGCGTTGCGCGGCGCCGTCCGCAACGTAAAGGTTGCCCGCCTGATCGTACGCCATTCCGATCGGCATCATGAAAGTTGCGTTAGCGGCCGCGCCGTCTTGGTACCCGAGGGCTCCCGAACCCGCAACCGTTCGCACCGTTTCGGATTGAGCGTCGGCGGCGCAAACGCCGAATGTAAGCGCCAACGACACCCACGTCGTATAAAGAACGATACGCGCCGCGGTGCTTGCGCTCACCGCAGGGTGCCTTACGGCGTTAGCCGCCACGATACAGGCCGCCGTTGACGTTGACCGTCTGGCCGGTGATGTAGGTCCCCTCCGTTACGAGGTAGCGCACACAACTTGCGACCTCGGCCGGCTCACCGACCCGCTGCATCGGAATGCCGGCCACGATTTGGGCTTGCACCTCCGGCGGTATCGCATCCCACATCGCCGTGCCGATGTAACCGGGGCAAATTGCGTTGACGGTGATGCCGTACCGCGCGACCTCTAGGGCGAGCGCCTTTGTAAATGCGACGAGCCCGCCTTTTGCCGCCGCGTAGTTCGTTTGACCGAAAGCTCCGATCTGCCCGACGATCGACGCGATGTTCACGACTCGCCCGTAACCGCGCGTCGCCATGCCCTCGACCGCCAGGCGCGTGCAATACATCGCGCCGTTCAAGTTCGTCTGCAAAACGTCACGCCATTGCTCGTCGGACATCTTTCGAAACGAGCGATCCCGTGCGATACCCGCATTGTTGACGAGAACATCGATCTGCCGGCCGTCTGCAGCAAGCGCTCCGAAAAGACCTTCGGCGCTGCTCTGCTGCGAAACATCGCACTGTTGTGCGTGGCCGCTGCCACCCGCGGCTCGCAATTCTTCGACCACCGCCAGCGCTTGCGCCTCGCTCGTGCGGTAGTTTACGACGACATACGCACCGCACGCAGAGAGTTCTCGAGCAATCGCGGCGCCGATGCCTCGGGATGCGCCGGTGATCAAGGCGGTCTTGCCGGAGAGCACGGGCGCTTGAGCTTGCGATGCGGCCATCATGCGGCGATGCGAAAGTAATCGATGGTTAGGCGCAGGCCCTCGTCAAGTGAAACGATCGGCTCCCAATCCAGCAGCGAGCGCGCCTTCGAAATATCCGGGCAGCGCCGAGTCGGGTCATCAACCGGCATCGGCTCGTTGATCGTGCGCAGTGGCACGCCTACGGCGCGGCTGACCGCTTTCGCAAAATCCGCAATCGTCCGTTCGTCGGGGTTGCCCAAGTTGATGACCTCGCCACGCGATTGCTCAGAGGCGGCCGCAGCGATGATGCCCGTCACCAAATCGCTGACGTAACAGAACGAGCGCGTTTGCGAGCCATCCCCGTAGAGCGTGAGAGGCTCGCCCGCGAGCGCCTGCGCGATGAAGTTCGGAACGACGCGACCGTCGTTTGGGCGCATCCGCGGTCCGTAGGTATTGAATATGCGGACGATGCGTGCATCGAGACGATGCTTGCGATGGTACGCGATCGTGAGCGCTTCACCGAAGCGCTTGGCTTCATCGTAACAAGAGCGCGGCCCGACCGGGTTGACGTTGCCCCAATACGTTTCGCGTTGCGGGTGCTGCAGCGGGTCACCGTACGTCTCGGATGTAGAAGTAAAAAGGAAACGCGCTCCTACGGCGGCGGCCATTTCGAGGCACGCGCGCGTTCCAGCGCTGTTTACCGACAGTGTTTCGAGCGGTAGCTGCGCGTAATCGACCGGGCTGGCAGGCGATGCGCAATGCAGGATCAGCTCCGGCAGGCCGAAGCGCGCGGCCGCGGCGTCCAGGTGCGCAACGTTCAAAGTGCGAGCGTCTTGGTTAACAAGGATAAAACTCGGATTGGCGCAGGCCCGTTCGAGGTTGGCTCGGCTTCCCGTGAGGAAGTTGTCGACGCCGATCACTCGCTCGCCCCGCTCCAAGTAGCGATCGACGAGATGCGAACCGATGAACCCCGCCGCGCCGGTGACCAGGACGGTCATGAAGCCGATTCTACGGTCGCGATCGAGGGCGCTTGCTCGTCTGCGGCGGCCGAAGCGCGGCCGATCCCGACGATCGCAAGGCCGGCGCCCGCCGCCTCTTGCAGATCGTAGATGTTCCTGAAATCGAAGATGACGGCGCCTTTCATCCGTTTCTTCAGCCGGCTCAGGTCGAGTTGCTTATATTCGTTCCAATCGGTCGCCACCACGATCGCTTCCGCGCCCTCTGCGGCCTCATACGGATCGTGCACGTAGTGCAACGATGCACCAAGCTCCTCGGCGGCGTTCTCGAGCGCGATCGGATCGTGCGCGCGTAGGATGGCGCCGGCTTCTGCGAGGAGGCGAGCCAAGCGCAGGGCCGGCGATTCGCGTATGTCGTCGGTGTTCGGCTTGAACGCTAGACCGAGGAACCCGATCTTGCGGCCGGCGAGCTGGTGCGCGAAATGGCTCGAGATTTTTTCAAAGGCGTGGCGCAACTGAAAAGCGTTCGTTTGCAGTACAGCCGCCAGTAGATGTGCAGTGACCCCGCGCCCGTCGGCGATCCGCTGTAAAGCCATAACGTCTTTGGGGAAGCAGGACCCGCCGAATCCCAGACCCGGTTGAAGGAAGGCCGTCCCGATGCGGTGATCGGAGCCGGCTCCTTTTACGACCTCGCGGACGTCGGCGCCGACGCGTTCGCAGATCCTGGCGATCTCGTTGATAAAAGAAATCTTCGTCGCCAAAAAAGCGTTGGCCGTATACTTGATCATCTCCGCGGTGCGCACGTCGGTCAGGATGATCGGTACGTTCAGCGGCGCGTAAAGGTGGCGCATCGTCTCGGCGGCGATGGCACTTGAAACGCCCAGGACCACGCGATCGGGGTTCATGAAGTCCGAGATTGCGGAGCCCTCGCGAACGAACTCGGGGTTCGATACGACTTCGATGTTGTGGTCGGCCGTTCGATATTCGTTTATGAGGGCGGCGACCAAATCGCCGGTTTCCACCGGAACAGTTGACTTGTTCACGATGATCTTGGGTCCGTTGAGCGCTCGCGCAATCGCTATCGCGGCATCCCGAACGTAGCGAAGCTCGGCCGCGCCGTCGTCGCCCATCGGTGTTCCAACGGCAATGATGAGGATGTCGGACTCCTCGACGGCTTGCCGGGCCTGCTCAGTGAATGTAAGCCGGCCGGCCTGAGCGTTGCGCGCGACCATTTCCGCCAATCCCGGCTCAAAAAACGGCAGCCGATTGTTACGGAGCATCTCGATCTTCTTGCGATCGACGTCGTAGCAGATCACGCGATTGCCGAGTTCGGCAAAGCACGTGCCGGTTACCAGGCCAACATAGCCCGCGCCGAACAGCGCTACCCTATACATGTCGCCTTCTCCGGGTCAAAGCGGTAGAAAAGAATCATCACAGAGAACTAAGGAAGTCTTACGAAAGCCAATTACTACTGTGCCGGCGGAGCGCTCCTCCTATTGTGCGAGGTTTCTCTCTATAAGAAGGGCCGGCGTACCCGTAGGACCTCAAAACCACGAAGGGCGTTGGATGGCAGAAGAACGGGCAAGCCGCAACACGATCCACCAGAGCGCGTACATAGCGCCAAGTGTCGTCTTGGGCGAAGGAAATTACATCGGACCCTTTACGAGCATTGAGGGCGGAGTACGAATTGGCGACGGAAACTGGATTGGTCCGAACGTCACGATCGGAACGCCGGCGCAGTACACAACGTCAAAATTCGAGCTCAATGGGTCGGGTAAAACCGGCATTCGGATCGGCAGCCGTTGCGTGATTCGAGAGTATTGCACGGTGCACCAACCCTCGAAGTTCGAAACGATCGTAGAAGACGATTGCTACTTGATGGCGTACTGCCACGTTTCGCACGATACGGTGCTGCGGCGGGGCGTGGCGATGGCGAACAACACGCAGATCGGCGGCTTCACCGAGATTCAGGAGTTCGCGACGATCGGGCTCTCAACGGTCATCCATCAGTACAGTACGGTCGGCGCATACGCGATGGTCGGCATGGCCACGGTCGTTACAAAGGACGTTCCGCCGTTCATCAAAGTTATCGGCAATCCACTCCATTTTCTCGGAGTCAATGAGATCGGTTTGCGGCGCGCGGGATTTTCGGTCGAGTCGATCGCCCAGGTCGCTCAGGCGTACGCTCAGGGCAAACTACCGCTCGAGGTTGCAAGCGCGCGCGAATATGTCGAGCGTTTTGAGCGGAGACGAACGGATGGCGAACGGGGTCTGCTGATGCCGGATAACCGCTGACGCTGGGCGCCGCGCTTCGACCTTGGCAGCTCGTCCGCCGCAACCCATTCTTTTGGGCGACCTTGGGCGCGGCGGTACTGCTCGCCCCGTTCTTCTCACATAACGGCATTCCGGCGTACATTCATGACTGGTCGTGGCCGCCCGACGGCGCGGGCTTGCGCGCGGCAACGATCCGGGGTCTCGCCGCCTGGGTGCCCGAAGGCCTCGGCGCTCCGAACGCGTTTCCAAGCATTCTCCCGCAGTTTTACGCCGAGTGGCTGCTGTCGTGGTTCGTGCCCTCAAAGATCCTTTTGGATCTGCTTTTGCTTGCGACGTTCGCGCTCGGAATATGGGGGGGAAGCTTCGCCGCTCGTAGCCTTTTTAGCGTGTCTTTGAAGTGGGCCCTCGCGTGCGGGTTCTTTTATATGGCCGGGCCGATCGTGCTGGTAAAATTCGTGGCCGGTCATACTTCCTATCTTGAAGGGTACGCGAGCCTGCCGTTCTTCGTTGGACTAGCGCTCCTGCCGCGCATCGACAACCGGCGGCTGTGGCTGGCTCTTACCGCGCTGGCACTGGCCTTTTCGACCGTCCAACTGCAGCTCTTTGGATTAGAGCTGGTGATCCTGGTCGCGGCCGTGATCTTTGGAAAACGGACGCTCAAAGATGGGCTTACGCTCGCGTGCATTGCCCTGCCGCTGCTGATCCCGCCGCTGCTTGGGCCGCTTATTCTTTCGCAAGCCGCTCACGGTTCGATGTCGATGCAGCGTGCCGTGCTCTCGTGGCAGATGGAACAAAGCGTTCCACCGCTCGAGGCGCTCGAGGGCCGCGGGTACTTCGCGCGTTACTACGAGCTCCTGACGCCGCTGTGGCTCCAGCACGTGCTGCTCCTCTTTCCGTTGGGCATGCTTTTTGCTTTGAGCCAAATGAAGCGCGAGCTTCGGATGGCGGCGTTGCTCGCCGCGCTGGCGGTCGTTGCGTGGCTGGCGGTGACCGGACTGCGGGGTCCGCTGCACGACTTTTGGAGCCTGCTGTTCACGCATGTGGCGGCATCGTCGTTGTACCGTGAACTGTATGACGTGATGGCGCTTTATTGGCTCGTTTGCGTGTTGCTCGCGACGCGTTTTATGGCGTCGCGCCCGATCGCCGGCGCAATCTTCGCCCTTTTCGGATTATGGGCGCTGCTGCCGGGTTGGTACAATGTTTCCACGCTCTTCGGCTGGGCGCCATCCGCCTCGCTGATCGCGCGCTTGGACGGAATTGCGCAAGATCTCCCTGACCGGCGTCTCCTCTGGTGGCCGGCGCAGCAACCGATCGGGCCGTCAAACCGTCGGGTCGGAGGCGCCGATCCGCTGGCGTACACGCCGCTGGCGGGCGAACAGCCGATCTTCGAATATCAACCCTTTGGCCTTTTTGCGGCCGCGGTAACGCGAGCCCAAGAAGGCGATTGGAACGGCGCGCGTCCGCTCTTGAGCCAACTTGGAATCGGCGCCGTCGTCGAACGCAGCGACCTCGTTTCATTTGTGTCAGGCAGGCCGCAGGCGGCAAGCCGGGTGGCGGCAGATGCCGGGTTCAAGCTTGTCGGGCGGGTCGGCGACTTTCGGTTGTTGCGTATCGTACAAAGCGAACCGCTGCTTTCGCTGCAGGATCAAACCGCGTTCACCCAATTGCCGCAGCCTTTCGAGCACTCCGTGGTGAGCGATCGCCCGGGCCGTGGCCGCATGGTCGCGGCCTATCCTTATTATTGGATGACGCCCGTCATCGGACTCTGCGGTTCGTCCAGCGTGCTCGGGTACCGCGACGATTTTCTGGGCGCCGGCAAGCGCTGGTATTTCATCGCTCAATTCTCGTCAAAGCAGGCATGCAATTGGATTGCGCCCCACACGTTAGCTCGGCTGCCGCGTGCGGCTCTGCTGGTCGCCGGGGGGTGGTCCGATCAACGGCCTCCTGCGCCCATGCGTGTTTCTGAAGACATGCCCGCGAGCCGCGTGAGGGTCGACCGCGCGTGGAGCGATGAATGGCGCGGCAGCTTTGAGGCGTCACGCCCCGGCTTGCTGGTCTTTAGGAACGATTTCGATCCGCGATGGTCGCTTTCGATCGATGGGCGAGCCGCCGCCGCGCGGTTGGTGGACGGCTTTGCCAACGGTTGGGTGGTGCCAAGCGGTCTCCATTCCTTCGCGCTCGAGTTTTCGCCCGCGCGCTATCTTCGGCCGATTCTTCTTGCGAGTTCTTTGTGGTTGCTGATCTTGGTCGTTTATTCTTTAGGTTCGCTCGCAGGCGTGAAGACTTTCCAAAGGTACGGAGGCTTCGCAACGAGCGCCGGCTCCACAAAGAACGATGCGTCGTAGAGCTGGGGTTCGACGGTTCGCCAGCGCGGCTCTGCATAAAAGTCGGGACGCACGACGACGAGCTGCACCCCGGCGCGCTGCATGATCTTTAGCGTCTCGTTCTGCGAGGGCGAACTCTGCACGCTCAAGGCGGACGGGAGATCGAGGAACACCAGGGGCTGCAGTACGCGCGCCTTGGCCGCCAGCAACTCTTGGGCGTAAATGACGCCGGCGCGAGACCCCGCCTCGGCAATCGGAAACTCGACGATCGCGGTGTTCGGTGCAACGATTGGAAGCGCGCTCCCGGGTGATTGCGGAAAACTCAACCCGAAGACGATCGCGGCACCGATCCAAGCGACGGCGGGGTTCAAGCTTGGCCGTCGCCCCGCAAACCGTTCGAAGATCAGCGAGGCTGCAAACGCGACCGGAATCGTTAACGCGAAGGCAGCGAGCTCAAGCAGCCGCGCGGTCGGCCAGCCCTGAGGCGCGATGATCCACAGGAGATCGGCCGGGCTCAAGATCGGGATGCCTCCCAAATGGGTCGGCACCGCCAAAATGGCGGCGCCCAGGGCCAGCGTAACAGTGGTCCAGAGCAACGGCACGACGCGGCGCCGCGTCATGGCGTAGATGCCCGCTGCGGCCAGGATGGCGAACGCGAGTATGACGACGACCCAAATTCGGAGATCTTCCGCCCACACGATGCGCTGCAGCTCGGCCGCGTACCACCATGCTTCGCGCAATGACGCTGCGGGAGCCATCCAGCGCAGGATCGATGATGCGACGAGGCTGCCGGCGACGCCCAGCGCGACCGCCCATCCGTAGCGTCCTTTTGGAACGACCTTGAACGCGCCCAAAACGAAGAGCAGCACGGCGTATTCGTAGCCACTGGCCGTATTGCAGAAGCCGCACAAGAAGGCTGCGCTCAGGTACAGGCGTGGTGCGGCACGGCTGGACATCAGCGCGAGGACTGCCAGCAGCGCAATGCTCAGATCGAGCGGCGCCGCAAAGCGTATCGGTAAGCCAACAGGAAGCAGCAAGAACAGGATCGTCGCCGCCAAACTGGCCGCGCGGCCAAACGACAGCCGCTCTAAGAACAGCACGGAGGACAACAGAAAAAGCCCAATGCCGAAGAGCACGACCACGTTGCTGAAGAACGGCGGCCAAGCGCGCGGGAACAGCATCTTCAAGGCCGAGAGCGCCAGCGAATCGGGAATGTTTACCTGGGCTCCTGATCCTGCGCCGAGCCGTATAGACGCATCTTGAAGGTGCAGCGAGCTGCGCAAAAGGTCGGAGCCAAGGACGTGCGCGTTCCACTGCAGCGAAGCCGATTCGGCGCCGACGAAGCGCTGTGGCGGGAGGAACAAGAGCGCGAGGATGCCGACTGCCGCCACCAAGAATGGGAGCCACCCATCGAGCGGCGTCTTGGCTGCGTTTGCTGTGCGCAGGTTCGGGCGATCTTCATTGCCGGCGGGCGCGCCGCTCGCCGGACGGGCGAAGACCTCGACGGTCTCGCCAGCCACCTGTCGAGAACGGATCGCCAATCTTACCAGGGGTGGTCCGATCAGATACGCCGCGATCACCGTCATCGATAAAGCGATCAACGAATCCGCCGCTACCTGCACGGCGGGTGAAACAATGGCGCGCAGGGCGATGCCTACTCCAACGCAGATCAGAGCCGATGTTAAGAGCCGGGCTCGGTTGCCCCGAAAAACGCGGACGCCAATCAGCGCGATCGCGAGCAGCAGTGTCGATTGCACCAGGCCGACGGTCAGATTTTGCGTGCTCGCCAGCACGGCTAATGCGAAGAGCACGGCAACGCCGGCGATGCCGGCGCCTAGCCGCAAAAATTTCAACGTCGCCACCAGTAAGCCGAAAAACCGAGGGCTACGAGCGTTGCAACCAAAGCGAGCACTTTACCCGCAACCGCGAAATCTTGAGGCGCGAAGTCAATGACGTAGTCTGCGGGAGCCGAGCCACCGACGAACCACGTGTTGTTGTAGGCGTTTCCCATCACGTGATCGCCTGCAGGTTTGCTGAGCCAGCGCAAAGAGGCCGCCCACTGGAGCCGGTTGCGCGGCGCGGCGGCTTGGATCAGTCGCCACCCGGAATGGTACGTCTCGGCGAAAGAGAGCCACATCGGCTGCCGGCGGTCGACGTGGACGGCAAAGAGCTCGTCGTCGATGTGGCGGATCGTTACGGAAGGCGAGACAGCGGCGCGCAGGTCGCGCGGCCCGATCGTGACGCTGCGGACCGACCACGCGCGCCCGACTCGGGTCATGATCCGGTGGTTCCCCGCGTGCAGATTCAAAGTCGGGAACCGCAGTGCGAGTTCATCTTTTGCGCCGCCGACCGGCGTGCTGCCCACGACGGGCTGCGGTTTGCCGTCGATCTCCAGAAGCGTGCCCGCGGGTGGCGTGAGTGCATCCGTTTGGCCCGAGAACATCAGATCGCCGAAGCCGAACACGAGGCTGCGGGGAATGCCGGCCGGAGTATCGGGCGGTGGGGGAATGACCCTGAACTCCAGTTTGAGGTAGTCCAAATGCGGGCGCAGGGTTCCCGCCCGGTACGCCGCGATCCGCGATAGATCGCATACAAGTTCCCGCCAACCTTCGTCAAGCGGTCGAGAAACGGCCGCATTGTCGAGGGCAAGCGGGTGATCCGGGCTCGGGAAGTTCGATTTTGAAATCCAAGCCTCGGGCGGAGGCGCGTCGGTCGGAGTATTCGCCGCAAGGTCCAAACCCGCTACGACCTCGCGCACGGCCGTACCCGATTGGAATCCGAGTTTGAGGACGAGTTCTTCATTCGAAGAGGGCTGCCAATAACGCAAGTGCAGCCAGCGGTATTGCACGATGTTTATCGGCGGCAGGCGCACGACGAACGACGCACTCGCATTGGCTTGGCCGGACGTCGTCGCGTTGAAAAGTCGCGCTCCATCCTTAACAGCGCTTGAGATCTCGGGTACACCCTGCAGTTGCGGATGCATGGGCAAGGCGGAAAAGTTCAGGCGGTAACCTTCTTTAAGGTAGGTGGGCGGGCTAGGACCACCGAGGACGAGCTGCAGCCCGCGAAAGCGGAACGATACTTCATCGGGAGTTTGCGAGAAGTCGGTAAATGGCAATTTCCCCATGATCAGACGCAAGCCGCTCAGCACAAAGCCGTCGGCTTGCTCGGGATTGAAGAGCGGCTGTCTTGCAACCCATTGCGGGTCGGTCCGGTGCAGGGCCACGAGCTTGCTGAACCGCCTGTCTAGGCCCATCTGGAGGTTGTCGCGCACGTCGAAGCCCTCCAAATGTCCCGAGCCGTCGAGATACTTATCAAGAAAGATCCGATGGCCGTGGTTATCCCGGAGATCAAACCTGAGCCAGGCCGCTTGGTTCTTTGGATCGGAGAATTGGTAGTCGAAGGTCACCCTCGGGTCGCTCAAGAGCGACAGCGGGCGAATTGCGCGGCTGGCGACGACGAGCTCTTCCTGCTCGCCGCCGCGTTGCAGCTTGACCTGGTACGTACCGGAGGTTCGATCGACGGCTATCGAAGCCGGCGCGCGCACGGAAGGTACGCCGGCCGCCGCTGGATCCAGCGGCGGCGGAGTGGCCCCGGCGACCGGCGCCTCCGTTGGATCGACCAAATCGGCATCGCTGATGATGTCGTCAACGACCGGTTCCGCGGCGAAAGCCGACAGCGGCCACGGCGCGTTGCCTTCCAGCCCGACGACGTCATGATACGCCAGTCTTGCAACGTGGTTGGCGCTGATCACCATTCCAACCGAGGAAACCTGCGCTCTGTTCAGCGAGAAGAGCCCGGCGAGGTTCTCTTGTCGCACAATGGAGCCTTTCAACCAATCACCGTGCGGTTGAACGAAAATATAGTAGGTTGGTTTTGCGAGTTGCGAATAGCGCTGAGCAAGCGTTTGCGCGTCGTAGGCGCCCAGCGATACCTGTTCTCGATACAACGCCGGCGTCTGCGGTATAAGCGGGGACACAATCAAGAAGCGCGTGCGCTGCGCGAGCCGGTCGAGAGCATCGTACGAGCGCGCACCGGCCGGCCGGACCTGGTTTCCGACAAACAGTATCTCGGGATGGCTGCCCGAGTCCATCAGCCCGGCATCGACGACCCCGTAGAGCGTATTTTCGTAACCGAGATTCATGGCTGCATCGTAGGTAGCGTATGCATGCGGCAAGGTGGCGCGATCTCGCGCGCGATAGAGGACCAAGGAAGATCCCTCGTAGATTTTCTGCAAGCGGTTGTCGGCGTCGAGGTAGCGCTCCGATGCTTGAGCCAGCAGCGGACCCAGTACTTGGTAGCGTTCAAAGTCGAACGCCATCCGGTAGCTCGTCAAATAGTCTTTGTGAAGCAGTACGTATTGAATATCGTACACACCCAGCAGCCCCATCAGGTCCGGTAACTCCTGCGCCTGCAGCAGGTCGAAATCGTCGTAGAGCGGCGCGGCTGAAATGCTGCGGTGCTTGAAGATCGCGCCGTTGACCGCGTGCGCGCGGTAGAGCAAGTTTTCGAAGTTTCCGCCCTTGAACCAATTGGTGACGTTGATCTCAAAGGGCGCTCCGGGCAGAGAAAGCACCCGAGTCTGTGGATCGGCCCCCATGAGCCGGTCGACCGTGCGGTAGTCCGGCGGGATCGTCGTTAAGAAATATGGTTCAACGATCCGGCCTGCCAGAAACGGCCAACTGCTAACAAAGATCAACACGAGCGCGCCGATTCCGACGGCCACGAGCCGGCGCTGCCGCAAGATGATCACGAGCCCGATCGCTGTTAAGGCGGGAAGCGCGAGCATGATGTAAAGGACGAATTTGTCGTAGGCCTGGCGGAATGCGGCAAAGACCGGCACGTGCGTCATCAGCCAGAGCAGGTTGAGTTGAAATGGCGGGTGAGCGTTCTTCGCGAGCTCAATGCCGACCAGTAAGAGCACCCAGATCGCGCGGGCGATCCAGCGTTTCGAAAAGAGCGCCACGACCGCGACTGCGGCCGGAGCGTAGGTGGCCAGCAGCATCAGCGGAGAGTCGTAGAGGGCGGCATTGCGCGTTTTTGGCCACCACAGCAGCCCGTCGAAGCGCAGCAGCGCCGCGATCGTCGTGCGCAGTTTGATCAGGTCTTCAGAACCGCTCAGCGCCGCCGCGTTTGCCCCTTCAGGCGCCGATACGTTCCCGTGGTAGAGGAAGAGCGAAGCGAACGCCGGCAACCAAAAAAAGACGCTGGTAAAAAATGTCACGCTGCAGACGGTTGCCGCCAAGCGCCATTTCCAGGCCCCGGTGGCAAGCGAATTTGCAACGTAAATAGCCACGACGAGCGCGAAGCCGAGAATCGTGTGCGCCGGATTGCCGGGCATCGCTAACGTCAGCAGAATGCCAAAGAGGATCGCGACCGAGAGCGTCGGGCGTTTCCACAAGAGGTATAGCTCGAAGGCAATGACGACCGGCCAAATGAAAACGCCGGCCTGAAAATTGCTGGGTGGATACATGAGCAGGATCGCCGTAAAGATATTGAAGGTGCCAACGAAGGCCGCCGCCAGCGACGCGACGGCACGAAGCAACGACGAGGCCTCTGCGTAGAATCTCTCGAGGATCAGCCAGGCGATCCAAAATGTGCCGAATTCGCACAAGAGGATCTGGAGCTCGAAAAAGATTCTGCCGACGACCGCTCCGGATGGGTGGAACGCATGGATCGCCAGGTCCAACAATGCGTATGGGAGGGTTACCAGCGCCTGGAAATTCGGAAAACCCAGCGCCGTCTTCACTTCCCACGTGCCGGCCGAAGTCCGAATCAGCTGATCGGGAAAAAGGGTGTAAAATCCGCTGTCGTGACCGGCGAAGAACTTGTTGTTTGGAAGGTTCGCAAACGTTACCTGAGTTGCGACCAACAGCATCAGGAACGCAAAGAGTGGTACAGGGTAACGTTCTAGGGCGTCGCGCCAGTTAGGCTTCGACACCGATTTCTTCCAAATGTCTTTTCAAGACGTCGGTCACGCGATCCATCTGCGCAGCCGTGATTTCCGCAAACATCGGAAGCGACACGATTCTTTGCGCGGCACGCTCCGTGTTTGCGAACGTTCCAGGCGGCAGGTTCAGATCGCTGTACGCGGGCTGAAGATGGATCGGCACGGGGTAATGGATGCCAACTTGAATGTGCTGCTCGTTGCAGCGGCGGATCAAGGAGTCGCGGTCCGGAATTTCAATCACGTAGAGGTGGTAGACATGGCCTTCGTCGGCGTGTCGTATCGGAGGGGTTATTCCAACCTCTGCCAGGCGGTCGTCGTAGTAGCGCGCGGCAGAAAGCCGCTGCTGGTTCCAGCCTTCAAGGTAGCGCAATTTGACGCGCAGCACCGCGGCCTGGATCGTATCCAGGCGGCAATTGTCGCCTTTGGTGAGATGTTCGTACTTTCGCTTCTGACCAAAATCGCGGTAAAGGCGTAGGCGTTCGGCGACTTCGGGATCGTTCGTGATGACGCCGCCGGCGTCGCCATAGGCGCCGAGATTCTTTCCCGGATAAAAACTGAAGCATCCAACGTCGCCGATCGAGCCAACGCGGCGATTTGCGATTTTCGCCCCGTGCGCTTGGCTCGCATCTTCAACGAGCTTGATTCCGTGCCGTTTTGCGATCTCCGCAATCGCGTCGATGTCCGCAGCCTGCCCGTACAAGTGGACCGCCATGATCGCTTTGGTTTTCTTCGTGAGCGCGCCTTGGATTTTAGCGGTGTCGATCAGATAGTCATCGCCGACGTCGACGAAGGTGGGCGTGGCGCCAACCTGCGATACGGCCAGCGCGCAAGCGATGTACGTGTTAGCCGGCATCAGCACTTCATCGCCCGGTCCAACGCCGAGCGCGAGCAGCGCCATCTTGAGCGCGGCTGTTCCGGATTCGACTCCAACGCAATAGCGTGCGCCGCAAAAACGCGCGAACTCGTCTTCAAATGCGGCAACGTCCGGTCCCATGATAAAGGCCGCGGATTCCAGGACGCGCGCGATCGCCGCTTGGATTTCGACCGCATGCTGTTGATATTGAATACGCAAATCAACGAAAGGAAGCAATTCCGGCATGAAGACCTTCTCAATAATGATCGTTACGGGGGCAAAGTCGGCGAATTTCTGCTTCATGGTTCGCCAACCTCCATCCCGCGTCGCGGCGCGGTATCATCGTTGGAGTGCAATGCGGGCCGTGCACAGAGGTCTAGCGCGTCTCGGTCGAGTATGCCTTTGGGCGTTGCGAATCCGACTTTCTGACGGGTAGGCTTGGCTTTACTTGGCCGGCTTTTGTTTACGGGAGCCGTCCAATCTCGCGAGGACTTGAACACGCAGATGTTACACCGAAGAAGTTTTCCGGCGATCGGCGTCGCGCTCGTCGCACTTTCCGGTTGTTCGGGGCAGGGCTTTGGAACGCGAAACATCGGCATCCCGTTCTCGCAGGCGGCCCTGCCGCGGCCGCCGGCGCTGACCGCTGCGTTCATTGCCGGCTTGCCGCGCGCTCGCCTTGCGCCAATGCCGGCGGGCCTGGTCATCCCCGCGCCCGCCGTGTTCACGGATCCGGCCGCGCTGCACCGCGGATCGACGGTTGGCAATAATGATAACGAGGTTGTCGGAACGGTGATCAACGCCGGTGGACCATACACCGGAATCTACGCGCAACAGACTGCTTATCTTCCGGCCAACGTCCCGCTAGGATATCCAAACGGTGCGACGGGCTTGCAGCAGGTTCTCGCGCCCGTCGCGTTTCCTTCAAACGGTTCGTGCTTGGCCTCGGGGACGGTCGCCGTGAACAAAGGAAGCGGCGTAGCGACGTATTTCACGGTCTTCGACGTATGTGGGGGCGGCTTTAAACGCCAGATCGTCGCGGTTCCGATCGACGCGAACTTCATGACGAAGTACGTCACGAACACTCCGGCAACTCAAAACCTGCCCGTTTATACGACCGTTGTCGGCACATCCGACGCAGTACCAACGAAGAACTCGACCTGGACGGTCATGATTTACAACAACGCATCTTTAACGTGGGAGACCGTCGCTCAGGAGAAGGGTCTCAACCGCACGACGTACGGCCTCAGCTCCTACATATCGTATTACCAGCCCGGCGCGTGTCCGAGCGGTTTGCCGACGCTATCCGCAAACCAAGTTCAGCTTTACAACGCCAACACCGCCGCTTACGAGTTCGTGATCCCGAAAATGGCGAGCACGACGACGAGCATTCTCAACCGGGCGTCTTCCGCGCAGTGCTTTCACCCCGACTCCTCGGGGCCGGCGACCTCAACTCTTAATGTCGTGACGGCCAACTACTTTTGGACGATCACTTCGGGGCCGCCGAGCGTCGGGTACCAGTACGACGACTGGATTGAGTATGCCCACGACAACCTGCACACGGGTTTTCAACCCCAGCCGACCGGCATATCGAACACCACGGCGCAAAACCTTGCCTTGCGCTGGAAGGTCGCCGTGCCCAACGGGATGCCGATCTACGCGAGCCCCGTCGTTTATAACGGCAACGTCGTCGTCGTGACCGACCCGCCGCATGCGGTCGTGTACGACCTCTCCGCGGTTGACGGACATGTCTTGTGGTCATATCAGGTTCAAGGCGAAGTACGAGGAACACCCACGATCGATCCGACAACCCAATTGGTCTTTGTCGGCGATCGCTTGCTCGTCAATGGCGGCCCGGCGCCCTCCAACCTCTACGCGCTGCACCTGGCGAACGGAGCAATTGCGTGGACAACCCAGGTAAACGGCAACACGCATGCGGGGCCGGTCGTGTCCGGCGGCGTCGTCTACCAGGGAACGAGCGGCGGTGATTCGCCGACCTGTCTTAACGGCGGGGTCACGGCCCTCGACGAGATGACCGGCGCGACGAAGTGGACGTGGTACGTGAATTCACAAGTGAATCCGCTTGGGGGTGGCTCGGCGTGGGGTGCGATCGCCTTCGATGGGGCTCACTTGATCTTTGGCACCGGCAACACGTGCGGTACGACCAAATATACGACCGCCAATGGCGCCGTCGCGCTCGACATCAACGGCAACGCCCTGTGGAGCTTCGTCGCCGAGCAGAACTCGTATTGGGATTACGACACTGGAAGTTCGGTGATGATCTCGCATGGAAATGCATCGTTCAAGAACAAGACGGGCTTGCTCTATACGGTGGACGCAAGCAGCGGCGCGCTCAAACAGCAAACGATGGTCGATCCGAACTTTGGCTACGGCGAGTTTCCCTCTCCTTCGACCGATGGCTCGACGACCGTCATCAGCTGGGGTCTAAACCCCAATGGAAAGAGCGGGCCTCGTAAGCCGCGCTCGGCCACCGAAGCGCAGGCGATCGAAGCTCAAGAACACGAGGACCTCGAACGGATTGAAAGACACACGCGCCGCCATCCGTTCGATGCTCTAAACGGCTACCACTCGTCGCTGGTGGGCATCAATAGCAGTGGGACGGTGATCTGGACCCACACGATGAACGCGATGTTGGATGGCTATGCGGCCATCGTGAACGGCGTCGTTTTCGCCGACAACGACGATGCCCTGACGGCTTTCGATATGCGCAACGGCAATCAGCTGTGGACGTACGCGTTTCCGTCGCTGCCGGCCGCTTCTCCGGCGGTTGTCCCGAGCGGCGTGTACGCGACCGACGGCAGCGGAACAGTGTACGCCTTCGCGCTCCCGCATTCGTAAGAGGACTTCGTACCGATGAGTCCGATCGGTGTCAGATGCCAAGTCGCTCGCGCGCTAGTGAACGTTGCGCGCGTTGAGGATGCGCGCCAGCCCTAACTACAAATGGTACGTCCTGGGTGCAGTGATGCTCGGCACCGTGATGGGGCCGTTCGATGCCAGCGTGGCGAACGTTGCGCTGACGACGATCGGACGCGCGTTTGGTACGCCCGTCGACAACGTCGAGTGGGTGCTCCTCGCGTATCTGCTCGCGACGGCCTCGAGCGTCGTGCTGTTCGGCCGCTTCGGAGACATGATCGGTCAGAAGCGGGTCTATCTGGGCGCCTTCCTGCTCTTCGGGAGCAGCTCGATCGCGTGCGCGCTTGCGCCCAATCTTTGGGCGCTGATCGCCGCCCGTACAGCGCAGGGTTTGGGTGCGGCGATGCTGATGGCGTGCACGTTGGCGATCATCACGGACGCGTTTCCGAGTACGCAGCGCGGGCGCGCAATCGGCTTAAACGGCGCGGCGGTTGCGGTCGGCTTGACCGCGGGGCCGGTCGTCGGCGGTCTTATCGTTACCTACGCCGATTGGCGCTGGATCTTCCTGATCAACGTGCCGATTTCGATTGCCGCGCTGCTCGTGGCTGCCGCGGTGCTCAAGCCTGAGGCAGGCCATCCGGCCAAGTTCGATTTGTGGGGCGCCGCACTGGCGAGCAGCGCGCTTTTTGCATTCTCCCTTGCACTGTCGCGCGCTCACGTCTGGGGATGGGGAGCACCGATGACGCTCGGGCTGATCGCCTATTCTGCGGCGGCGCTGGTGGCGTTTGTAAAAGCAGAAAGGCTCGCCCGCGCACCGATCGTCGACCTGTCGCTTTTCAGCAATCGCACGTTTGCGTTCTCGGTTTTGGCTGCGACGTTGTACTTTTGCGCGGTGTTTTGCGTCATCTTCACGGTTCCGCTCGCTGCGCAGCTCGTCTTAGGGCGCAGCGGCTTGCAGGCGGGTTTGCTCTTGCTGCCGATCTCCGCGCTCAACGTCGTGCTCGCTCCAGCAGCGGGCGCACTTTCCGATCGCATGCCGGCGCGCTACATCTCGACCGTGGGCGCATCGCTCGTCGCGCTCGGATCGCTGTTGGTCGTGCTCTTGCCGGCCACGCCGGCGCCCTGGATGATCGCGGCCTGCCTGGTCGTGGCCGGATGCGGAACTGCGGCTTTCAGCCAGCCGAACAACAGCGCGATCATGGGCGCCGCGCCGCACGAGCGGCGCGGCGTGGCGGCCGGCATTGTCGCAACCGCGCGCACGACCGGCCAGCTGCTCGGGGTTGCCCTCGCAGGCGCGATCTATTTTTTTGTTGCCGGCCACAGCCCCCCGCAGAGCTTTCTTGCAGCCAAAGCCGTGTTCGCGATGGTCGCTGCGCTCATGACGCTCGTCGCCATCGTTTCGTTCAAGCGTGAGTGATGCTGCCGGCGGGTGAGGCCGGGTACTGTTGGCCCAGTTCCGTGCGCCAGCCATCGAAGCCCACTTCGCAACCGGCCGCGGTAACTGCGGCGTAAGCGGCGGAGCGCTGATCCAGAATTGGATTGGTGTTGTTGACGTGCACGAAGACGCGGCGATTCGTTAAGGCGCTAATTCGAGCCAGGGTTCCGTCCGGACCGCCGATTGGAACGTGTCCCAGTCCGCGCGCAGTTTTTGACATCACTTGGGTTGCCGTCAATTCGTCGTCATCGAAAAAACTGCCGTCGAGCAGCGCGAGATCGGCTTGCGCGAGTACCGATAAGAACCGCTCGTTCAGCGCGGCGAAGACCGGCGCGACAAGGACTTTGGCGCCGCTCCCGCGCTCGGTGAAGAGGTAGGCGACAACCGCTCCCGTTTCGCGTCGGCGTCCCGCGTACCCGGGCAGCAGTCCGGGCACGCCGATCGCACGAACTTCCATCAAGTCGGCAGTCGCGGCGCCAATCGCGGCGGCGAAGTCGCCGCCATCCGGCGTGGCTTCGATCCAGGTGTGCGGCGAGCGGGCAAAACGCTCGCAGGCTCGTTCGCCAGCCAGCAAACTCTTCACGATCGAAGTTGAAACAACGACCAGTGGATCGGGTTCCTGGCGCAGCTCGGCCAAGCCGGCGGTGTGGTCCACATTCGCGTCGGTCAGGAAGATCGCGCAAAACGGCGTAGCGCGTCGCGCTGCGGGCCACAGCTCCGGAGTCGCCGCCAGCTGCCTGGGGAGATCGCAAGCGATGTTGATGAGGACCCACGTTCGTCCATCGGGCGACAGGGCGATCGATGACTGCGTGCGCATCGGTGTCTCGCCGCGGCGAGCGCGCATGCAGTTCTCGCACGCGCAATTCCACTGCGGGACTCCGCCTCCGGCGGCTGATCCCAGAATCCGGACGATCAAGCGTTCGTGAGGGTCATGCGGCGCGGCACGAACTCGCTCGGCTGAGCCTTCTCCAAAGCGGCGACGACCACATGATGGTCGGGACTCTTCGAGCACGCCGGGTCCGTGCGGCTTGCATCGCCCAGGAGCAAGAACGCCTGACAACGGCAGCCGCCAAAGTCGATTTCGCGGCGCTCGCAGGAGCGGCACGGCTCGGGCATCCACGCCGTTCCGCGGTAGGCCGTGAAGGCTTGCGAGAATCGCCAAATGTCGCTCAACGACCGCTCGCGTACGTTTTCAAAGTGTAAAGACGTAATCGCCGCGGCGGCGGGGCACGGCAGCACCGTTCCGTTCGGCGCAACCGTCAGGAACTTATTTCCCCACCCGTGCATGCACGGTTTCGGGAGATCGGCGAAGTAGTCGGGCAAGACGTAGGTGATCTCCATCCGTCCGGCCAGCCGCTCGCGCGCCTGCCGGACGACCGACTCGCCGCGCCGTACCTGCTCGCGGGTCGGCATCAGCCAGGCTCGATTTTCCAGCGCCCAGCCGTAGAACTGCACGTTGGCGAGCTCGAGGCGGCGCACGCCCACACGTTCGGCGAAGCCGATCACATCGGCGATCAAATCGTGGTTCGCCCGGTGCAGGACGCAGTTCAGCGTGAGCGCGACTTCGCGTGAGAGCACGCGCTCGATCGCGCCGAGCTTTTTTTCATGCACTGCCGCGCCGGCGATGTGGTCGGCCAACGCCGCTTGTGGAGCTTGGATGCTGATCTGGATATGATCCAGGCCCGCGTCGGTGAATGCGTCCAGCAGCGGATCATCGAGAAACGTCCCCTGCGTGATCAGGTTCGTGTACATGCCGCGCTGCGAGGCGGTCTTGACGATGCCAAGCGCCTCCTGCGTGCGCAACGTCGGCTCGCCGCCGGAGAGGTGAACTTGCAGCACGCCCAGCTCGCTGGCTTGCGCAATGACCCTCCGCCACGTCGGCCCATCCAATTCGTCACCGTAAGTGGCCAGCTTGAGCGGATTGTAGCAATAGGGGCATTGGAGGTTGCAGCGGTAGGTTAGTTCGCACAACAGCGAAAGCGGGCGCGGCTCGTTCACGATTGCAAGAAACCGCGTTGACGAAGTCCGTCGCAAATCCCGGTCACGTCGTCGGCAATTTCGCCCGGGGGCGCGTCGTACAGATCGCTCAGAGCCTTCGCGATGTCGTTCACGGTACGCTCGCCGTTGACGAGCTCCAGAATCGCGCGCGCCGTCGGACTCAATTCGACGACGCCTTCGGGAACCAAAAGGAAGGCTGCATCCTCACCCTCGCAGCGCAGGCGGACGCCCTGCGCGAATTGCACTGCGGCGTTCACCTAAAGACTCCAGACTGCAGCGCAGTTGCGTCGAGCAGCGACCAAAGCACATCGCACTTAAATTCGAGGGCCTTTACGCAGGCATCTTGCAGCTCGTCTGTCCGTGCGTGTTCGAGGACCCACGCCAGCGCGTTACCGGAATCCCGCGCAGCCACGGCGATGCGCTCATCAAAGTACTGTAGGCCGCCGCGATCGATCCACGGATAGTTTGCCAGGATCGCGGCGACTCGCCGCTCCATAACGGGCGGCCCAAAGAGCTCGGTCAGCGACGAGGCCACGGCTTCCAGCCATGACCGATCTCTGACGAACCCGACGTATGCATCGACGGCAAACCTTGCGCCGGCGCAAACGAGTCGCTCGCTGCGCACGTCGTCCGGGTCCAGCCCCACGGCTTGGGCGAGTGAAAGCCACTTTTGCGTGCCGCCGATTCGTTCGCTCGTTCCGTCGTGATCGACGATCCGCTGCAGCCAGACTCGGCGATACTCGGCGGTCGGCAATTTGGCGACGATGAACGCATCTTTGATGGGAATCTTCTTTTGATAGTAATACCGATTAGCGACCCAGGCGCGAATCGCTTCAACGCCAAGCGAGCCGTCGATCAAACGCTGATGAAAGGGATGCTTGTCGTGATATCGCGCTTCGCCGACCGCGCGAAGCCGGTCGGCGAAGGAAGGCAATCTACAGGTAGGCCGTTACTTCGGCCCCCAGACGAACGATCGTATATTCCGGTTTGCGCCAGTGCTTTTTTTGCATCGAAACTCTTCCCCTGACTCTCGTACGCGTTTTGCGAAGCAGGCACCATTCCGCGCCCGGCGCCCGCCCCCTCCCCCGCGAAGCCGTCCGATCACAGGAGCCGCGTGCGCTGCCAAAAACTCACGTTTGTGGGCTGCGGGAGAAGGGGGCTTTTGAAATACGCCGCGATAGCGCTCGGCGCGTTCGGCATGAACGCCGTGCTGAGCGCGCAAACGCTCGGTGCATCTCTGCCGGCGCAGACCTGGGCCGAATATCAATTCGCGAGCGACCACAACGCGGTCTTCGATTCGCCGCAGTGGGATGTCGGCTGGCGCGCGGACGTCGGCGACAAGATCAACGGCGCCCTGTCGATCGTCGGAACGACGCTGTACGTCGAAAGCTTCGATCGAAAGCTCTATGCGTTGGACGCGCTGACGGGCAAGACGCTCTGGCTCGCGAGCTTGCCGAACATCGCCATGAACGCGCCGCTGGTGATCAACGGCCTAGTGATTGCGGGAACGGGATCAAATGCCGTACTCCCCACTACGCCTCCGCTGTTCGCCCAACCGCAAGGCGACTACGTCGCAGCTTTCGATGCTGCAAGCGGTGCGCCGCGCTGGACCTTTCGCACGGTCGGCGAGGACATGCCCACCGGAGTGCTCGTGAACGGCCATACGCCCGAATTGATTTTTAGCAACGGGGATGGGCACGTCTATGCGCTCAACGCGATTGACGGTACGCTGATCTGGAAGCAGAAAATCCTCGGCGTCGCGACGATGAGCTCGCTCGCCGCGGCCGCCAATCTCGTCTTCGGCGTTTCAACCTACCATATGCTCGGCGTCTGGTACCGGCCGCAGTACTCATGGAGTTGGGCGCTGCGGCCGCAGAGTGGGCAGTTCGTGTGGACGGCGCCCTTTGGCGATTCGGATTGTTCCCCAACTTTTGGCGCCGGCGCGCTCTTCGTGGAGTCCAATTTTCCGGTAGACGCATCTGGTCGCAAGGGGGAATACAGTGAGGTCTACAGCCTCGAAGCAAAAAGCGGCGCGTTACGCTGGAGATATCGCAGCGGGGTCGGCTCTATTTCGCTGAGCGGCTCCAACGAACAATCGATCGCCGGGCTCTTTGCGAACGGGCGGCTGTATCAGTCGCTGCCGTTTACCCGCGAACTTGCGGCCTTCGATGCCCGCGATGGCCGAGTCGTATGGAAAATCGCCACGCAAGATCCAGTAAAGATGAGCGCGGTGCTCAAGGACGGTTGGCTCTATTTCGGCGATACAGCGGGCTATTTTTATGTCGTGCGCGCGGCCGACGGAATGATTCGGGCTCGCATCAAGTTTCCCGACACCTTTACCCCCTCGCCGCCGGTGATCGTGGGCAACACGCTGTTCGTGACCAACGGGCGAACGGTCCGTGCGATTCCCATCGCCGAGCTGCAGCGCGGCTCGGCGCCCTAAAAAGACCCGGCGGCGCGTCCCTGAGCAAGGATCGTGCGGCTGGGATCAAAATGCGGCCGCGGTCTTTGTAGAACGAAGCTTGACACGGCGTACGCTTCAGAGAGGGTGAGCGAACCGGGCCGTGAGGCCGGCATGTTCCTTAAGACGAACGGAACCATGGCGCGGAGGTGGCTCATACCGGCCCCGTCATTGAACGCGTAGCGGCCCCAAAGTGGCGGAGCAGCGGCGGTGCCGGCGCCGGCGGCGCCGTGGCAGGCAGCGCACGTTGTAGCATAAATTGTCGCGCCATCCGCTTTGGGGACGCCGAGGCGGAGTGGCGGCTTGCTCGGGGCCGGGAATGGCGCAACTTGCCGGTCGCGCGAAAGCTCCGTGATGTAGGCGACCATCGCAATCATTTCACGGCTGGAATACGCGGGCGGCGTACCATTTTCGCTGCGCAGAAAGCACTCCGCGATCCGATCTTGGAGCGCGATATAGCGATGCGAGCGCTCGTTCCACTGGGGAAAACGAGCCGCGACTCCGACCAAGGACAGGGGATCCGCTGTTGTTCCTGCCGCGATGTGGCACGAGGAGCAGTTCACTCGCGCACCAACATTGCGCGGCATCAACCGTGCGGTATGATCGATCAATGCGCGGCCATATGCAAGAAAACGCGCCTGAGAAGAGGCCCTGTCGCTCGGAAAGCGGGCGGTTTGCGTTGCCGTATGGGTCAATGCGTTTCGGGAGCCGCAACCGCCGGCGCAGACGAGCGCCGCAAACGTGATCATCGCTAGTCGGGGCGGCATGTGGGCGCCCATTCTCTGGGGTGAGGCTCTTCGCCTCGGCGCAAGCCGGCGCGCCCAGATGCTTCGCCAAAGCGACGGCGAAATCGCGCCGCCATGAAACGCGCAATTTTCTTGACGACGTCGCTGGGAGCCGCCGCGCTGCCGGGCAACCTCGCGAGCGCCGCACCGCAGAGCGGGCATGTGCCCGGTGGATTGCATTTTGTTGAACGGTCCGGCGATTTCGATCAACGTGCATTCAATGCTCGTCTGGGCAGGCCGGCGACGATGCGCCAGCTTTGGGAAAACGTGGCGCTGCGGCCGGCTGTGTTCAACAACATCAAGAATTCTCTGAACGGCTTAGAGTTTGGGTTCGGTTATGCCGCTGGGGCAATCGCAATCGCGATCGCAAATCACGGCCCCTCGATCGCTTACGCGTACCGCGACGAGATCTGGAACAAATACCGGATTGGCGAGTTCTTGGATGTTCGAGATAAGAGTGGGGCGCGCATTTCCACCAACGTCTTCTATCCGCGCAAGAACGACTCCAACGGGTCGCGCGACCCGGACGACGAGCGCGGCGTCTATCAAGACGTAGGCATCGCCGCCTTGCAGTCGCGCGGGGTCATTTTATTGGCGTGCCATACCGCCGTTGAAGAACAAGCGCGCGCCCTCGTCGCTGCCGGCTATGCCCCCGCCGGCCTCACCGTGCGTGATGTCGCGGCGGATATTCTGCAGCACCTGGTTGCGGGGACGCTGGTCGTGCCTTCGATGGTCGCGACGATGGCGGTCCTGCAGCACCGTTTCGGATACACCTATGCCACGGTCCAGTCGTGAGGTTCGCGGCGCGCTAAGACTTTGAGTCGAACGTCTTGACGTTGCGCAGCCCGGCGTCTTTGAACGCCGCTTCGACCCCAGCCGCCTCGGAAGGCTGCGCTTTGTAGGTGACGACGGTTCGGCCCGCCTCGATCGCTTCGTTGTAGTTTTCGATCTGATCTTGAGGAATCGGCCACTCCCCTAGGTGGTCGATGATGTGCGGCTGCGCGAAGAAACCGACGTACCGCGTGTCCGCGCTGATGCCAGGAACGTTGACCCCGCCGGCGTCGGTCATGATCGCCGTGTCACCGCGAATCACGTCGTGCGAGACGTCGGAGGTTTGGGCGTAGTCGCCGGCGTGAATGAAATTGATGATCGATTCTTCATGCGCTTGCGTTGGGCTATCTTTCGTGATGACCGCCATCTTGTTGCAATCGACCTGCGGGCGATCGCAGAGCGCATCTTCGATCTTCTTGGGCTCCGATTCCGGCGAGATGCCGGTCACCAATTGCTCATCAGCCACGAATATTGTCCTCCCAACCTTTATCCTGAGCCTGTCGAAGGGCGCGGTAATAGAGACCTCACGGCGTGCGCGAGACGTTCGATGCCGTGCCGGATATCATCTTTTCCAGCGTTCGAAAAATTCAAGCGCATACCGTTACGGACGTCGCGGTGAGGATAGAAGCTGACCCCCGGAACGAACATCACCTTCTCGCGCGCGGCCACTTTTAAGAGCTCGTCCGTGTCGAATCCGTCCGCGTCGACGGTGGCCCACAAGAACATGCCGCCTTGGGGCCGGTTGAACCGCACGCCGGAGGGCATGTACTCCCGCAGGCAGTCGTGCATGTGGGTTCGCCGTTCCCCGTAGACGCGCCTGACCGTCGCGATGTGATCCTCGAGGGCCGCCCCACTCGTGACGAACGCGGCGAACACGTATTGGGCAAAGGTTCCGGTATGCAGATCAACGGCTTGCTTCGAAAGCACGAGCCGCTCCATCACGTCTTGGTCGCGCATCACAAGCCAGGCAACGCGCATGCCCGGCGCGACGATCTTCGAGCCGGTCCCGCTATAGATGATCGGTGTTTGCGAACGGTAGGCGATCAGCGAGGGGGCGGGCCGACCTTCGAACTGCAACTCACCGTAAGGGTCGTCTTCCACGAGCGGTATGCCGTAATGTTCGCAGATACGAACGATCGGCTCTCGCCGCTGCGCGGCTAGCGTGCGGCCGGTCGGGTTTTGGAAGTTTGGAACCAAATAGACGAACTTCGGCGGAGCGTCCGCGTGAGCCAGAGCGCGCTCTAGCGACTCGGGGATCATGCCGTCTTCGTCCGTGTCCACGGTCAGATAGCGCGCTTGATACGAGTCGAAGGCTTGAATCGCGCCCAAGTACGACGGATTTTCGAGGACGACGTGATCGCCGGGGTCGATGAAGATCTTGCCGATCAGATCCAGTCCTTGCTGAGATCCATTCGTAATGAGGGCTTCCTCGGGCTCGATGTCGATCCCAAAGCGTTTGGAGACCCGTTGGGACACCCAGTCGCGCATTTCGGGAATGCCTTCCGTCACGCTGTACTGCAGCGCAGCGGGCCCGACACCCGCCATGACTTCCCGCGCGAGCTCGCCGATTTCTTTGACCGGAAAGAGTTCCGGTGCAGGCAACCCGCCGCCGAACGAAATGACATCCGGCTGCTGGGTGACTTTTAACATCTCACGGATCGTCGATGCGTGCAGCCGAGAAGTGCGCATCGCGAAGCGGGCGGTGCGCGGGATCGTCGCCATGCGGCGGTACTTAGGCGGGGTTCATCGGGGGTCCGCTTATCTGAGCCCGGGGGGGACCGAGGCCGCCGCTCTCGCGGACAAACGCCAGGATGCCGGCGCCGAGGCCAACGAGCACGACGAGCATCGTGATGAACCAGCCGACGCCCGGCACGACTTGCGCCACACTGATCACGATCATGCCCAGCACGAGCGCCGCCAGCGGCGACGGCGTGCTTTGCGGGCGCAGGAGTTCGAAGAGCCGGCGCCCCACGAGGATGCCGAGTGCGGCTTGACCGATGAAGACGCCCGCGAAGATCGCCGCGATTTCGAGCGGAATCAGCGGGATGCCGATGATGCTGACCAAGAGCAGAACACCGACCGGGATCACCGCCAAGAGTGCGATCGTGCCGACGCCGGCCGAAAGACCGGGATGCTGCTCCAAACGATCGAGCGCGACGCGCACGCGTACCGGAAAGATCAAAAACACGAGCAGAATGATCAGTCCGTAGGCCAGGCGCTCGAGCATTCGATAGTTCTGCGCCATGATCGACGATGCGCCGCCCGCGGCGGCCCACGGCGCGAGCGCGCCAAGATACGGTCCGCCGAATTCGTGGTACTCGCCGGTGACCGTCGAGCCGGGCAGCATCTCGATGTGCCCACCATAATCGTTGACGTCGCCGTTGACCGTACCTTCGATGATTGCATCGCCGCCGACAACCGTGAGATCTCCGTCAATGACCTGGTCGTTAGCGACGGTAACGTTCTCGCCCCAATAAGTGCCGCCGTGATCGATCGAAACGGTCCGCGCCGTCGCCGGCGCGAGCGCAACGGCAAAGCAGGCGATAAAGAACGAGAGTCCGACCACTGCGTAGCGTTTCATTAAATTCAAACCTTTCGGGCCGATGCCAATTCAAGGGCCAAGCGCGGCCGCACGAACGTGTAGAACGCAAAGAGCGCCGCGCCGGCAGCGAGGTCGAGCAAGAGGGCGAGGACGACCACAGCGGCAACCGTCGGAGTCGTGTTGCCGAAAGCGTGCTGGGCAGCTTCCGCTAAGGCACGAAAACCATCGGACGCGTGGGCGAGGGCTCCAACGGCAAGAGCGACCGCGCCGCCCATGCCGATGCCGGTGAGCTTCAACCACCCAGCGATGATCAGCCATCCGACCGCGATATAGCCGCCCAGGAGCAGCCAGATGTTCGTACGATGGGCGTAGGGCACCGGCATCGTCCGTATCTCGGCCATCACCGCGTAAGTGAAATTTGCCGCCGGCTCCGCAGGGGAGGCGGTTGTCAGGAGGGCGTCGACCACGCGCGCTTCCTCGAGCACCTTTTGACACTCGCGGCACGTTCGAAGATGGCGCACGACGTGGTGCCGGGCGCGCGCAGACAAGGCACGTTCGAGATGCGCGCCGAGCAGCGGCCTACAAGACGAGCAGCGCATGGCGCCTACCTTCTTTGCGCGCCGCAGTGGCCGCCTCACGCGATTCGCGTTCGCGCAGTTTTTCCGCCAGTGCGATCTTGCCGCGGTGGATCAGCGTCTTGACGTTGCCAAGGGAGAGCCCCATCGTGCTGGCGATCGTTTGATACTCCAGGTTGTTGTAGTACCGCAGCGTTAACACCGCGCGGGTACGCTCCGGAAGTTCGGCCATCGCGGCGCGCAGCTCGCGCTCCGCTTCGGACCGCAGTACACCGGCGGCGGGGTCGCTCTCGCGGGAGAGGTCGGGCAAGGTGTCGTCGAGGGTTCGGTCCTCGGGAAGTTCTTGCGTTGGGGGACGCCGCTGCGCGCGGGCCAGGTGCGTGCGTAAGACGTTGCGGGCGATGTGGTACAGCCAGGTCGAAAACTTGCCGAGCGACGGATTAAACGTGCCCAAGTGTGCGTACGCTCGCAAAAAGGTTTCTTGAGCGAGATCGGCGCTTTCGGCCGAGCCCCGCACGGCGGCGCTGATAAAACTCGTAATCCCACGTTTGTATCGATCGACAAGTACGGAGAACAGCTCGCGTTCGCCGCTGCGGACGAGCCGCACCAGAGCCTCGTCGCTCTGTTCTCCGATCCCCATCCTCCCAGCATTCTATCTTTTCGAGCGTTGCTACCGCATCCGGACCGGAAAGTTGCAGCGCGCGAGTAAATAGGGCGGTATGGCTACCGAGCTCGCGCAACGGTTTGCGCGCATCCTGATCGTCGGCGCGAGCGGGCAGCTCGGCACCGACCTCATGGATGCGTTTGAAGACGTGCAGCCGATCGGCTTGGGGCATGCCGAGATTGCGATTGAGAATCCGCAGTCGGTTGCGGCCGCCCTCGACCGGTATCGGCCGGCGTTGGTCTTGAACACCGCCGCCTTTCACAACGTGCAAATCTGCGAGCAGCAGCCCCGTGCGGCGCTGCTGGTCAACGCGCTCGGTGTCGGCGCCTTAGCGCGGGCCAGCGCGCAACGAGCGTGTGCGGTCGCTACCTTTAGCACGGACTACGTTTTCGACGGCCAAAAAGGCGCGCCGTATACCGAAGACGATGAACCGCGCCCGATCAACGCCTATGGTCTTTCAAAGTTGGCCGGTGAGCTGCTCGTGCAAGCCGCCACGCCGCGCCATTTCATTTTCCGCACGAGCGGCCTTTTCGGGCGCATCGGAAGTACGTCCAAAGGCTATACGTTCGTGGATCGCGTCTTGCGCTCGGCGGCGGCTGGTGAACCGATTTCGGTCGTGAACGACATGACGTTTTCGCCATCGTACACGCGCGACGTCGCCAGCGCCGTTCGCCAGATCGTCGAGCGCGCCGACTTTGGGCTGTATCACGTGACGAACAGCGGGTCGTGCACGTGGTACGACTTCGCGCGGGAGGCGTTGGCGCAAGCCGGCTTAGACGCGCCGGTGACGGCGATCTCAACGGCACAGTGGGCCGCCCTCGTGCGGCGGCCGCCGAATTCTGCGTTAACGAACGAGCGCATGCGCCGCGCCGGCTTGCCCGAGCTCCCCGATTGGCGCTCGGCGGTTGCGCGCTACGTGCGCGAACGCCCATCAGGAGTTTGGACGGCCCGCCCGTAACTCTGGGCGTTCTATGAAGCTGCGCATCGAAGAGCAGGCGGTCGAGCGCTGTCGCGAGTTGGCGCATCGCATTGCAACGCCGGTCAGCGATTTCATCGCGGGACATTCGACCGTTTCGGTCGAGCGGTCGGTTTTGCGGCTCTTCGGCGTCGATGGGGTCGGCGCGGATGACGCGCCCTTGGTCAATCTGGTCGTGGATGCGCTAGGGCCGCAGCGAGCCGGTGGTATAGCGACTCTTTTTTGCGCTGCGCTAGCCGAAACCGGCCTGGAACCGCAAGCGCTGGCGGAAGAGGTTGCTGCGGGACGGCTGGCGTTCGGGGCGTTCCAAAACGTTCCATCCGAGGTGGCTCGTGCGATTGCTCGCAGCCACGCGCACCGCGCGCTGACAAAGATCTCGCAGGTGCGTGCGGGTCGCGCGCAAAGGCTGGCGCGGCTTCCGCAAAAACCACCGCCGCTGCTCTATGTCATCGTGGCCAGCGGCAACATCTATGAGGACCGCACGGCGGCGGTCGCGGCCGCTGAGGCGGGCGCGCAGATCGTGGCGGTCATTCGCTCGACCGGGCAATCGCTGCTCGACTTCGTTCCGTATGGCGCGACGACCGAAGGTTTCGGCGGCACGTATGCGACGCAAGAGAATTTTCGCGTGATGCGGGAAGCGCTTGACGAAATCTCCGAGCGCTTGGGGCGATACGTGATGCTGACGAACTACGCCAGCGGCTTGTGCATGCCGGAGATCGCCGTTATGGCGGCGTTCGAACGGCTCGACATGCTGCTCAACGATTCGATGTACGGCATCCTCTTTCGGGACATCAATCCCAAGCGCACGTTCGTCGATCAGCATTTCAGCCGCATGCTCAACGCCTACGCGGGCATTGTGATCAACACGGGCGAGGACAACTACCTTACGACCGCGGATGCCGTCGAACAAGCGCCGGCCGTGCTCGCGTCCCAATTCATCAATGAAGAATTCGCGCATCGCGCCGGACTGGCGGACGAACAGATTGGTCTTGGCGATGCCTACGAAATCGATCCCGATCTCGAAGACGGATTTTTATACCAGCTCGCGCAGGCGCAGCTCGCGCGTCAAATCTTCCCGCGTGCGCCGCTGAAATACATGCCGCCGACCAAACACATGACCGGCGACATTTTTAAGGGGCATCTGATCGATGCGCTCTTCAACTTGACCTCGGTGATGACGCACCAAGGGATCCATCTGTGCGGCATGTTGACCGAGGCGATCCACACGCCGTTCCTGGGCGACCGCGCGCTGTCGCTCGAGAACGCGCGGTACATCATGGGTACGGCGCGGCATTTGGGCGACGATCTCGAGTGCAAGCCCGGCGGCATCATCGAAACGCGCGCCGGGGCCGTGCTGGCGAGCGCGCAGAGCTTACTCGGGCGGGTCGCGGATCGCGGGCTTTTGACCGCGATCGAAGACGGCGTCTTTGCGGACATCTCGCGGCCACCCGATGGGGGTCGCGGCTTCGAGGGAGTCTTCGCGCGGGCTGCCGATTATTGGAACCCCTTTGAGGACCTACTCGTGCCCCAGGCCGTGGCGCCGTGAGCAAGTTCGTCAAGCCGTATGGCGACACGCTCGACGACGGCGCGATGCAGCTCTCGTTCACGCTGCCCGTTCCTTGGAGCGAGGCGGCCGACGAGGCTGCCCGTCGGCTCGTCACCAAAATGGGGTTCTCCGATGTCGCGGTCGCGGAAGGCCGTCCGGTCGCCAAAGACTTCTCGTTCTTCGTCGTGTACGCTCGCACGCCGCAGGCGGTCGATTTTTCAATCGTGCCGGCGGCCGCGGCAAAGACGCATGCGCTGTCGATGGACGAGATCGACGAAATGATTGCACTCAAGCTGGGGCGCAAGGTGCGCGTCGCCGGGGCTTGCATCGGCACGGACGCGCATACGGTCGGCATCGATGCGATCCTCAACATGAAGGGCTACAAAGGCGACTACGGTCTGGAGCGCTACCGCCAGTTCAGCACTTACAACTTAGGAAGTCAGGTCTCGGTCGAGGAGCTGGTGCGATTCGCCAAAGAGAAGAAGATCGATGCGATCTTGGTTTCGCAGGTCGTGACGCAGAAGGGGAGCGACGTTGCCAACTTCACGGCACTGGTCGAACTGCTCGAAGCCGAAGGGATGCGCGACGATCTCTTGCTCTTGTGTGGCGGCCCGCGGGTGACGAACCTGCTCGCGACCGAGCTCGGGTACGACGCGGGGTTCGGCCGCGGCACGCTTCCCAGCGAAGTGGCGGGGTTCATCGCGAGCCGGCTCGGGCAGCGAGCTTCTTCCTTATAAGAGGCGATCTGCCGATCGCCAGGGGATCGCCTTCCGGCGGCACTAAAGTATTGCCCTCGTGAAAACAGCGCTGATCACCGGAATCACCGGCCAGGACGGTTCGTATTTGGCCGAACTCCTGCTCTCCAAGGAGTACCGCGTTGTCGGCATGACGCGCCGGTCTAGTACCGACGTGCACGAGCGCATCGAGCACCTCAGCGAATCGATTGAAATCGTTTCGGGCGATCTGCTCGATCAGAGCTCTCTGATGAAGATCGTCACCCAGGTTCAACCCGACGAAGTCTACAATCTGGCCGCCCAATCATTCGTGCCGACATCGTGGTCGCAGCCCGTCCTCACCGGACAGTTCACTGCGATCGGCGTGACGCGCGTGCTGGAAGCCGTGCGCAGCGTCAATCCGAAGATTCGCTTCTATCAGGCCTCCAGCTCCGAGATGTTCGGAAAGGTGCACGAAGTTCCGCAGAACGAACGTACGCCGTTCTATCCGCGCAGCCCGTACGGTGTCGCTAAAGTGTACGGCCATTGGATCACGATCAATTACCGCGAATCATTCGACATGTATGCAGTCAGCGGAATACTTTTCAATCATGAAAGCCCACGCCGGGGCAAGGAATTCGTGACGCGCAAGATCGCCGACGGCGTTGCGCGCATCAAACTCGGCATCGCTAAAGAATTGCACTTGGGAAATCTCGACGCGCAGCGTGACTGGGGATTTGCCGGTGACTTTGTGCGAGCCATGTGGCTGATGCTGCAGCCGACCGAGCCGGAAGATTTCGTCATTGCAACCGGCCGGACGCACGCCGTGCGTGACTTCGCGCGAATTGCATTTGAAAGCGTGGGCTTGCGCTACGAAGACTATGTCGTCGTTGATCCCCGCTTCATTCGCCCGGCTGAAGTTGACATGCTCAGAGGCGACGCGTCAAAGGCGCGCGACAAGCTTGGGTGGGCGCCGGAGGTATCGTTCGAGGAGCTCGTCGAGATGATGGTCAAGGCCGATCTCGAGCGTTTGAGCCGCTTCGTCCGCGTCTGACATGCGCGCGCTCGTCACCGGCGCCGATGGTTTCGTCGGGAAGCATTTGAGCCGCTATCTGCGCGACCAGGGAAGCGACGTGAGCCGGGCGGGTCGCGGTCCCGAAGAGCTTGACATCGATATCGTCTTAGAACTCAACGATTCACGCAGCGTTGAGGCGGCGCTCGCGCAGGCTCG
>Ga0185299_10000888_pt1 | contig 69335 bp, 65 predicted proteins | sample PaiPotPPA55metaG_FD_128002 | JGI IMG/M metagenome (GOLD analysis project Ga0185299, IMG submission 128002) | Iron sulfur acid spring bacterial and archeal communities from Banff, Canada, to study Microbial Dark Matter (Phase II) - Paint Pots PPA... ... | reverse complement strand
GAGCTCGAGCCAGTAGTGCTGGCGCTCGGGCGCTGGGGCAGCCGCGCGCCTTTTCCACCGGACGCTGCACAGCTCGGGGTCGACGCATTCGTGCTGGCGCTCAAGACTCTGTTCGACCCGTCTGCGGCCGGCGCGTTGAAGGCGAGCTATGAGCTGCGGATTGGGGAGGACCACTTTCACGCGCGCATAAACAGAAGCCGGCTGGAGATCACCAGGACCACGGCCGAGCACCCAGACGCAGTGATCGACTCGGACACCGCCAGCCTGTCAGCGGTGCTGTGGCATGGGCGCCGGCTCGGCGAAGCCCGGCGCTCAGGCGACGTCAAGATCGCAGGCAGCATGCCCGCAGTCGAGCGCTTCCTCTCACTCTTTCCACCGCCCACGCCGGCCCGCGGCCCTCACTGAGCGGTCTGGAAGTGGGGCCCGGCGCGGCCGAGCCCCACATGTTGGCCGGTTAGGGCTGGGCCGCCAACCCGTTCACGAAGACGTCGGCGTGAGGTGAACCGAACCCGGTCGTCAGGTCATAGCCGGCGAGCGCAAAGTACGGCGCTGCCGGGTCTGTCCACTGGTTGTTGTCGAGGGTGATCGCGCTGGAACCGGTGCCAAAGGTCTGAGGGACGATGTCGCGGAAGTAGCTGGTGCCGCTTCCATTGAAGCTCGAGTCGGGCTTTGAGGCGTCGTGGTTCCCGAGCACGTACACGTGCGGGCCCAGATTGCCCAAGGGACCTTTTCCGAGCTGGGCGCGCCGTGTCTCGGCGAGCGCGACGACGCCGGCCATCTGCGGGCTTGAAGCGCTCGTGCCGCCGAAAATGTGCCAGCCTGCCCGCTGCGCGGTCGGGTACGAGGTGATGTAGACGAGGACGCCGCCGTTGACCGCGGCGCTCCACGAAAGGTCGGGAATCGAGCGCATCCCACCGTTGATGCCGGACTGTCCGGATTGGTAAGCCGGCGCGGTGAAGAAGCTGCTGACGCCGCCGCCGGTGACGCAGTTGCCGCCGCCGAAGAGCGCGCACTCATTCCAGAGCGCCTCGGTGTTTCCACCGTTGATAAATGCCTGCGGATTGGTGCTGGTCGGTGACAGCGTCCAGCCGTACATCAACTGGGTGCCACCGACCGCTGTGACCTCCGGGCTGATCGCCGGGAACCCGACGACCGTGGTCGAGTAGATGCCGCTCAGCTTGTGAGTCTTGTCGTTGCCGCCGTTGCCCTGGTCGCCCGAGGAAGCAAGGAAGGTGTCGCCCTTCGCCTCGCCGTTCTTATACGTCTGCCCGAATGCGGTCATCTGGTTCAGGGCCGCGCCGCCGAAGGTGTTCTCGGCGAGACCGAAGCTCTGCGAAAAGATCGTCCCGGCCGGGAAACGGTCGATCGCCATCTGCATGGCCTTGAACATGTTGGGCAGGCCTGGCACGCCTAGCGTTTCGGCGGGCGGGGTCGCGAGCAGAACGATGTGAGCCAGCGGCGCGATGGCGTAGGCCCACTCGATGTCGAGGGTGGCCTCACCGGACCAGCCGGCCGCGGAGCACGGCCCCGAGAGACCCCTGTCCTTGTTGCAAACGTAGTTGGTCGTGGGGTTTCCCAACGGAAACCACTGTTCGAAACTCGCCGGCGGTAGGTTGGGATAGAACGTGTCGTGGAAGAAGCTGATGTCGTTCGCAGCAGTCGGGCTTCCATAGGAGTCGACCAACACGATGGTCTGGCCCTGCCCGAGGTTGCCGGCGGCATGCAGCTTGTCGACACCGTACGCGGCGGCGATGTCAGCTGGCGAGTAGCAGTGGAAGAAACCCGACGTGTGCACGGGCGCCGGGCTCGTGCAGGCCGGAGTGGCGGTGGCGACCACCGGGCTGTCCGGTGCGTCGATCGCCATCGGAACGAATGCGTATGAAGCCGCACCTGTAGCTCCTCCACCCATCGAAACGAGCAGCACCGCGACCGACGCGACACCGCGCGCGACCATCCGAAGTCGTCGAAACATGCCTTACCTCCTCAGCCTTGAAACAACCAACACCCTGAACGGAATTGTCCGAACGGCAGGCGCGCGTGTCAAATTCACACTTACGAATTCCGGTCGGTAACGGCGTTTGTGGATGACGTCCGCAAGCTGGCCATGACCCTGAGGCCAAGCGTCGCACGCCCGCGGTAGGGCCTAGTTGACGCCCTGTGGCGTGCCGCGGCGCTTGTGCAGACGAACCACCGTTCCGTCGCGCAGCGACCGGATCTGAACCAGGTCGCAGAGCTGATTCGCGAGCCACAGGCCTCGCGGCGCCGCCACGCTCTTCCCCGGGCGTTCGCGATCGACGAGGGCCCTGTCGAAGTGGCCATGGTCGCCGATCTCGCAAATCACCGCGGAGGGCTCTAGCCAGATTGTCAAAATTCCGCGGCCACCGCCGTGGTGGATGCTGTTGGTCGCGATCTCGTTGACCGCAATCGCGAGCTCGGCGGCGCGCATAGCTCCGAGCCCGACGGCCTCGGCCTGATTCGCTACGAGGTTTCGAACCGCCGCAAGATCGGGCGCGCCGAATCGGATCCTGGCCAGCGCGGTCCCGCGCTCCGGCAACGGGACGTCGAAGGGAGCGCCCGAAGCATCCAGCCCGCGAAACAGATCGCTGCTCTGGGCCTGGCTGCCGTCAGTCACGAATTCGTGGCTACGGCGGGCTTCGTCGATGACGGCGGCGTCGAGCGTCTCCGTGTCGTAGGGACACAGCAACGACCACGGCCTGCCGCGTCCGAACGCCACGTTGAGGAGCGATTCGTGACGCTGGCATTCGATGAGCTCGTCGGGCGTGCGCTCTTTCCAGATTGGTTCACCGATTCCGCGCAGACGGGTTGCGCCCTGGTGGTGGTTCACGAAGTCCTGCCAGGCCGGAATGATGCGAGCTGGGTTCGCGCCGACTCCGGCCATGTCCGCGAAGAGGACCGCGCCGGCGTCGTGACCGAGCGCGGCCCGCAGCATGCCGATCTTTGCCGCTGACTCGACGACGAGCACAGGCTCGCCGGCTCTGACCCCGCCGCGAATGAAGGGCACAGTGCCGCCGAGGAACTGGTCCTCGTTTGCATAGAACAGAGCTTCGTGGCGGAATTGGTCCGCGTGGTGAATGTCGGTCGTGCTCATGACACCACCACCAGGTGCGGCAGGTTCGCCCAGCCAGTGGCGATCAGCACCTCCTGCAGCAGGTTGGGCAGCCCGTGGAGCAGGAGCCGGCCCTGCTCCCGCGACTCGGCCACTTCGATGAGGGATCTGATGCCGCTCACGTCGCAGAAGCTCAGCCCGCTCATGTCGAGATGGATGTCGTCCGTGCCGGCCAAGCCATTGCTCAAGAAGTCCGCCACGGCGCGGGCGTTCGAGGAGTCGATCTCGCCGGCGAAGCAGAGCCCAGCCGGCTCGTGTGTGCGCGTGACCACCAGGTGACTATCGGCGTACACCTTTCCCTCCCTTGAATCCGCCTGCTGCGGGCCGTTCCCGGAGCTGGTTTCCAAAGTCTGCTCTGGGCGCGGCCGGCTGTCACCGTACAAATGAGGGAGGCCGAATCGAGCTCGCTAGGACAGCGATGCCTCGATTACGTCGGCGGCTCGGAGGTCGCCCGGCTGGGCGCGCTCACGAAGCCGGCCGGCCACGCGGCGTTTGGTCCCCGCGGTGCCAGCCGGTCCGGTCTTGAACTTGATGTGGGTACGAAGCACGCGTAGTTGCATGGTGGCGAGGCGGCGAAGGCGCGCGCCGTAGAAGCCGCCCATCTTGACGGGCTCGTAAGAGGCGCCCGGCTCGTACGCGGCCAACAGCCTGCTGAGCGCGCCGGCAACGTCGTCCGGATCGGTCGACAATCGCTCGACGTCGCACTCGAACGCGACGGCTCGGAAATGCAGCGTGGCGCGGCCTGCGTCCTGTTCATCGACCCAGTCGTGGGGCGACCACGCAAGAAAGTCCGAGACGAAAAAGGTGACTCGAGGATTGGCGCGCACAGCATCGAAGGTGGGGTCCTCCTGGACGCAGTGCAGCTCGATGAGATCGCCGGTTTTGACGAACGGCAGGATGCTGACCTGCGGGTAGCCTTCGGCGGTGGAGGCGATCAGCGTGCCATTGCGCATCTCGGCGACGAACCGTTCGGCGGCTTGTATGTCTGGTGGATAGTTCGAGCTCGCAAACATGGTCTCAAGTCTGGCACCGGCCGCTCTCGAGGCAGCCGATCGCTTTGCGATCGACCACCCTGAGGCGTTTGCGTTCGTTGAGCCGTTATGGGTGCGCTGTGACCTTCGTGTCGTGATGGATGACCTCGCCGTCGTGCCACTCCGGGTCAGCGGCAAGAAGCTCCCTCATCTGGTGAAAGCGCCTGGTCTGTTCAGACGAATCCGCGAACTTCTTGTATGCGCTCTTGCTCTCGAAGATGGTGGTGACGAAATGAACGTTGGGGTCGGCATCCGACTTGAACACGTAGGTCGCTACGTGGCCTTCTCGGTGCTCGTCCGAACCGTCCATCGCCTGCATGAGTTTCTCTTCGGCGTTCGGCTTGAGCTTCATCTTGGCAATGGTTCCGTACAAGGCAACCTCCTCGCCCATAGGGCGACCCACCCGGGGGATAGGTGTCCGTTGACACAGCGGAGCGGCTGATGGCCGCCAGTGCCTCGACTGTACGCGGGCCAAGGCACCAGTGCCCACGTGCTTCCATGTCCGGGAGGAAGACGAAAGGCCCCCGAGGGTGACGTCTAGAACTTCACCCCTTACGAACGGCCAGGGGCCCTCGCGACCTTGATTGTATGACCGGCTCTTTGGGCTTGCACTTTCGGCGAAAGAGCTGTTGCCTGGCTACCTTTCGGTCCGCCGGGTTCAGTGCAGCTTCTGTTCCAGGGCTCGGTTGGCCTCGGCGAGCTCGACGTAGAGACGGCGAGTGCGCAGCAGGTTGCGGACGCGAAGGACGACCTCCTGGCGGTCGAGGGGCTTGGTAAGAAAGTCATCAGCGCCCAGCAGCAGGGCGCTGTTCCGTGCAGTCCTGCCCGTATCGCCGGTGAGCACGATGACCGGCAGAAAGCCGAGGCTCTCGCGGGCGCTGCGAAGGTTCCTCAGAACCTCGAGACCGTCCGGCGCGGGCATGTGGAGGTCCAGCAGCACAATGTCGGGCTCGAACTCGGAGAAGACCCGCTCGACCTGCGTCGAATCGGTCACGCTTTTGATCGAGCTGGCTTCTTCGGCGAGGAACGCCTCGAGCATGTCGACGTTGTCTACTGAATCGTCGACGATCAAGATCCGATGCCGGATGATCGATCCCCCGCTGCCGCTCATGTGAGCACCAGGATTTCGGCGTGGAGCGCCAATTCCACCTTCGCCAGAAGAACGGGCTCGGTGAACGGCTTCTCGAGCAGTATCACGCCCTCCTCGAGAATCCCACCGTCACCCAACATGGGTTGAGCGTAGCCGGACATGAACAGGACCCGTATCTCAGGGCGCAAGGCGGCGACTTGCTTTGCGAGGTCGGGGCCCTGGATGTGCGGCATCACAACGTCCGTCAACAGCAGGTCGATCTTGCCTTCGTTGTGCTTGACCACTTCGAGGGCGGCCAGGCCGTTGGGCGCGGTGATGACCCGGTAGCCGTTCCTGGTCAGGATCAGCTCTGTGATCTCACGAAGGTCCTCGGCATCCTCGACCACCAGGATGGTCGCTGTTGCCTGCTGACGCGGCGGGTAAACCTCAGCCGTCGGCGCCCTGGGTAATTCGTCTGAAGCTGGGAGGAGAACGTGGACGCGGGTTCCCACGCCAACCTCGGAGTAGATCGAGACGTCACCACCGGCCTGGTTGACGATCCCGTATACGGTCGCCAGTCCGAGTCCGGTGCCGTGGCCCTTCGGCTTGGTCGTGAAAAACGGCTCGAACGCCCGCAGCAGCGTCGCGGAATCCATGCCCGTTCCGGTATCTGTGACGCGGATCCTCACGAAGCGCCCCGGCTTCAGGCCCGGCCTGCCCGCGGCATAGACACTGTCTACCTCGACGTTTTCGCAATCGATGGTGAGCTTGCCGCCTTTTAGCATCGCGTCTCGAGCGTTCACGGCCAGGTTCGTCAGGACCTGTTCCAACTGGCCGGGATCCATCAGCGCCGGCCAGATGTCCTTGCCCGGCGAGGTGACGAATTCGATGTGCTCTCCAAGTGTGCGACTCACAAGAGGTTCGAGCTCGGCCACTACCGAGTTCACGTCGATCGCTTGCGGCCTGACCACCTCGCGGCGGGCGAAGGCGAGCAGCTGATGAGTCAGGCGAGACGCGCTCTCGCCGGCATGCACCACGCGGTCGATGTCCTTGATCGCAAGCACCAAGGCCTGGTCGGGCGACCCGTTCCCGGAAGCCTGAACCTTCTCCTTTGCGAAGAGCGCGAAGTTGACGATCACTCCGAGCAGGTTGTTGAAGTCGTGGGCGACTCCTCCCGCCAGCTGGCCAAGGCTCTCGAGGCGCTGCGACTGGTTCAGCTGGCGCTCGAGCTTCTCGCGCTGGGTCACATCCTCGACCATCGAGACCCTGGCAGGGCGGCCTCCATACAGAACGTCATAGGTGGTGACGAGCACTCGTATCAGAGTGCCGTCTTTCTTGCGAACAGCTATCGGGCCGAACCTGACGTTGCTCGTTCGGCCACTGGCGGCAGCCACTTGCGCTTCATCTTCGGCGTCCCTCGGTGCATAGAGGTCGGCGACAGAGAGGTCGGTCAGCTCCTGTCGCGAATAGCCAAAAGCGGCTGCCGCGGCGGCGTTGGCCTCGAGAAACCTGTGCGTGATCGGGTCGAAGAACAGTGTCGGCAAAGGACTGCCTTCGAACAACCGCATATAGTTTTGTTGCGCGCTCTCGCGTTCCGCCCATTCGTGCTTGAGCGACGTGATCAGAGCGTTGATGTCCTCGCCCAGATCTGCGACCTCCGACGGTCCCCCGGTCGGAACTGGCTGCGGAGATTCCAACCCTCGTGAAGACCGCACCGACTTTCTCAGCAGCTCAATGGGGCGCACGATTCTGCGGAAGACGATCATCAGGCCCACCAGCACGACGATCAGGCCGGCGGCGACGATCTCGAACTGCTGATTTTGAAGCCGTGCCGCATCGGCGAGGGCGCTCGCCTTGTCAGCCCCGACGTACACCTTCCATCCCGCGACGGTAACCGCCGCCTGTCCGTACCAGCGTGGCTCGCCGGTCACGTCGGTCTGGTTAGCGATTCCGCGGGCTTGCGCGAATGAGGTTGCATCAAGGCTAGCGCCCGTCCACCTGCCAGAATCGGCAGAGCGCGCGACGATCGCTAAGCCGTCGCGGCTCGTGACCAGGAATTCGAGCTCGTGAACCGCACTGCCATATTCAGACGCAAGCTTGGGCCCGAGCGGCTTCAGGTCGAGGAACCAGGCCAGGAATCCTTGTCCGGGAATCGGATAGGCGTACACCGCAACCTGGTTTCCGTTCGCCGCATCAACGAGCGGCGCGATGACGACCGGCACGGAGGAGTTGAGCCAGGTGGCGCCGGCATAGGTAGTCGCATGAGCCTGCTTGAGAGACGAGCACACGACCGATCCGTCCAGCCGGACGATGTCAATGTGGCCGGTGTCGAAAGCGGCGATCGGCGCGTAGCTCAGATTGCACGCGGCAGGACTGGTGAAGACCTGGCCGATGCTGGGGCTGCTAGCGGTCGGCGCCGAGACGGCGGTGAACGTGTCAAAGGCCAGCGCAATTTGCTTGGCTGCCCTGTTCGCGGCGAAGTTGGCGTCAGCCACGGCTGCCTGCCGGGCGTCGGCCTCCGACTGCACGTGCACGAAGGCGCCCGCAGCCAGCGCAACTAGAAGCACGAGCACCGCAACCGCCGCGAAGTCAGCTTGGAGCGGCCAGCTTCGCTTCGCAGACGGCGAATTTCCCTGAGCCCCCACGTTCTAGGTTTAGAGCCCGCGATCGCGGAAGTCGCCATGCCGGGGTATGGGGTGTCCCACCCTGCAAACAGAGGGCGGATGAGTTGGTGGAGCCGAGGGGATTCGAACCCCTGACCTTCTGACTGCCAGTCAGACGCGCTCCCAACTGCGCCACGGCCCCACGGAACGCTCCAGTCGAGCGTTGATGATACCCCCGCCTTCCACCCTCCTCTAGGATCTGCTCTTGCTGTTGCAAACACGTGACATTTCTCGCAGCGAGTTGAAGGGTGGCGGCTACCTTGCTTCACCGGACCGAGCGGGTCCACATCCCGGCGTGGTCGTCATCCACGAGGCGTATGGCCTCAACGACAACATCAAGGACATCACACGCCGGTTCGCTATGGCCGGGTACGTAGCGCTAGCGGTGGATCTCTTCGGCGACCGCAACCGTGCGGTTTGCATGGCGCGCTACATGGGCGGGATGCTTCTCGGATCGGTGAACCGTCATGGGATCGATGACCTCAAGTCCGCCCTCACCTACCTCGCCAAGGATCGCTCCGCGGACGCCAAGCGCCTCGGAGCGATCGGGTTCTGCATGGGTGGCGGATTCGCTATCGCGTGGGCGTGCACCGACTCGCGCCTCAAGGCCATCGCACCTTTCTACGCCTCCAATCCGCACCCGTTGGACCTAGCCAGCCGCCGGCTGTGTCCGGTGATCGGCTCGTATCCCGAGAAAGACTTCACCGCCAACGCCGGTCGCGCACTCGACCGGGCTCTTGAGCAAAATCACATCACGCACGACATCAAGATCTACCCCAATACACGCCATTCGTTTTTCAACGATCAGGGCAGGAGCTATGACAAGGCAGCCGCCGCCGACTCATGGAGTCGCATCATGAAGTTCTTCGGCGAGCAGATCGGGCCGGTGTAACGCTTAGGCGGACCGCCTCGGGCGCCACTGGCTGTTGGTGCGGCCGCGGCTCCGGTTGAATCGCGGAGCAGGAGTCGCGGTGCCCGACCTCATCGGCCGGCCTTCGCGGTAAATCCAGCTACCCTCGTCGAGCAGCTGCTTGGTGTCGATCTCGCGAATGTCAGGCGCCCCCTGACGGCTCAACTTCACCCACGCCGGCTCGTCCTCGGGCGTGACGAACGTTAAGGCGCGGCCCAGCTCGCCCATGCGCGCGGTGCGACCCACGCGGTGCGTAAGCCATTGCGCCGAATCCGGAAGCTCGAAGTTCACGACCAACCCGACGTTCACCACGTCGATCCCTCGCGCCGCCACGTTCGTCGCCACCAGGATCTGGCTGCGACCTTCGCGGAACGAGTTCATGGCCCGATCGCGAGTCAATTGCGACAGATCCCCCTGAAGCTCGACCGAATTGTGGCCCATCTGTCGAAGGCTGTGGTTCAGCTTCTTCACACCATGCTTGGTGCGGCCGAAGATGATCGCGCTTCCCTTGTGCCGTCGCAGCAACCGGCTCAACGTCTGCAGCTTGTTCTCGCGATCGACGCGAAGCAACCCATGCTCCAGACGGTCTGCGTGGTCCGATTCGAGGCGGACCTGAACGGCTTCGTGGGTATGTTTGGCGACCATCGTCGTTACCCAACTCGGCATCGTCGCCGAGGCCAGCACGGTCTGGGGCTCGTATGTGAGTCCAAGGATCTTTTCGACCGACGGTGCAAAGCCAGCGTCGAGCATCTCGTCCGCCTCATCGAGCACGAGGTACTCGATGCGCGACAGCGATAGCTTCCCCTGGCCTAGCAGGTCGATGATCCGTCCCGGTGTACCGACAACCACATCGACACCGTGCTTCAGCGCGAGCCGCTGTGTCGCGTAACCGACACCGCCGTATAACACGGTGGTGCGAAGCTCGGGAGCGAGGGTGCGCAGCACCTTCTCGACCTGCAGCGCGAGCTCGCGCGTGGGAGTGACGATCAGCGCACGGGGGCCGGCCCCGCCGCGCGGCAGTTTTTCAACTAGCGGAATGAGGTAGGCGAGCGTCTTGCCCGACCCGGTCTGCGCCTCCATGACCACGTCCCGACCGGCGAGCAAGGCCGGAATGGCCTCCGCCTGGACCTGCACAGGTTCAGAAATACCCTGCTTGGACAGGGCGGCGAGCATGCGGGGACTCACGCCCGCTTCTGCGAAAGAGCCGAAAGTGCGCGGGCTTACGCCCGCTTCTGCGATTACTGGCAACGTATTCTCCTGATCCCTCTCTGGGTTCGTATTTGAATCGCGACGATCAGGACACCGTTACCGTGACGGCGAGAGAGGACCCGAGCGGAGCGGGCCGGCGTAGCCGGCCGAGGGGACCAGTCTACGAGGTCGGCAGCCCCAGTGTCTTTCGCTCACGATGATTGAGATCAAATAAACGTCCTGGTGACCGGCGGAAGGGGTCCTAGGACGGAGCGTCGTAACCAGGCTCCGAAGCCACGGACAGCGCGCCCGCATCCTCACCCGCAATCCCACTACCAAGGGGCACCTCGACGCGGTCGAGGGGCTGGAAGCCGTCTCGAGGCCACCGCTGGTCGCTGCTGTCCCTTTTAGGTGGTAGTTCCAGCCGGTTGAATCGAGTCAGGTGGCAGCTCGCCTCGTCGAGGTGGTCGTCGAGAAACCCGCCCCCGGGCTACCCCATTTCGGGGGCTCCGAGGCCGGAGAGTTCAAGGGCATCGCCTAGTCGTGGCTAAAAGCGCGCAAGCTCACCAAACGAATGGTCCCGCTCGCCCTCCCGTTCAAATTCAGCCGCCAGTTCGCCTCCGGATGCCTGCTGGCCCCCGATCGCCAGAATCGCAAAATGACGTCGGGGCAGCACCTGGACGAGAAGTACCCCACATGACCCGCCTCGTCGATCACTACGGCAGAACAGGCGCCGCCGCCATAACCAGCGTGATCTGGGCCCTCCCAATGGCAGCCTGGGCAGGGTCCTCTGATCTCTCGCCGATTGACCAAACCGCATATCCCAAGATGGCACTGGCGATTGGTCTCGTGATGCTGGTGATCTGGTTTGCTCTGCTTGCGTGGATCGCGAGGACCCCCGTTGCCCTCCGCCAGCGGCGTCTCGACCTGACCCAGATGTCTCAAGCGGAAAAACGGTGGACGCTCGGACTCATCGCTTTCGGCGCCGGCCTCATCGCCTGGCTCAATGCGGCGGCAACGGTCGACTGGGCTCCTCTCGGGCCGGCGCTCGCCTCGGGCAAGCCAGGACCGATCCTCTTCGCCTCAGCCCTGGCGATCTTCCTCGCCGCCATGCTGGCCGGGATCGCCGTCAGCTGGCGCAAGTCCCGGCAGGCATTTATGAAGAGGACGAGTGCCAGCACGCACCCGGTCTAGGCGCTCCTCACCGAGGGCCCTCCCTCCTCCACCAGGCCGTCCCTCCCCCGCCGGCCAACCTGATCCAGCCTATCGCGCGTGTCAACCCTGCCTGTTAAGGGCCGGCCGATGGACCCCGCGTGCCGCCCTGATGGCAGTTCTGGACCCCTCGACCCAGCGGCCCGCGTCACCTCCCTCCCAACCCCTCGCAATCTTTCAGGAATAGTTGCTTGCGCAAGCAAGTAGGAGTGGATAGGAAAATTCTCTTGGGAGGACCAGATGGTCAAGTACGAAATCGATCAGGCACACACGCGCCTAGGGTTCACGGCCAAGCACCTGGCAGTGACGACGGTGCACGGACAGTTCAACAAGTTCGAGGGCGGGTTTGAGAGCCCGGATGAGGACTACACCCAGGCTCGGGGCGAAATGAAGGTCGAGGTGAACAGCCTCGAGTCGCAAAGCGCTCAGCGCGACGGTCACCTGCGGAGCGCGGACTTCTTCGACGTGGAGAAGTACCCCTACATGACCTACAAGATCACCAGCATCGAGCCCGTCGACGAGGAGAACTTCCGCGTCAACGGCGACCTAACGGTGAAGGACGTCACGAAGCCGCTGACACTCGAAGCAACCATCGAGGGCCGGCTCCCGGACCCGTTCGGTGGCAAGGAGCGCGTCGGCATCAGCGCCCGCGGCCAGCTCAACCGCAAGGACTGGGGCCTCAACTTCGACGGACTCGCCGGCACCGTGCCGTTTGCGAGCAACACCATCAAGCTCGAAATCGACGCCGAGATCGTAGTCAAGGTCGGAGAGCTGGCACAGGCTCACTAACTACAGTGGAGAGGGGGACTGAAATAGTCCCCCTCGTCCTTCTATGTGCGTGGATCAATGAATAGGATTACCCCCGTGGCAAAGCTCAGCGGCCCCAAGGCGATCCAGCTGTGGAAAGGGATCTCTCGCGCCCACACCTCGATGACGATCGCGATCGAGAAAGAAATGCTGCCCAAGGCGGGCATGAACCTCGGCTGGTACGAGGTTCTCGCCCACCTGCGCGAGGCACCCAACGCGATGCTCCGTTTCCAGGACCTCGCGCGGATCGAGGGCATCACTGACAGCGGCGCCTCGCGCCGCCTTAACCAGATGATCAAGGCAGGCCTCATCGACCGCCACTCCTGCCCGACAGATCGCCGGGGTGTTTACGCCCACCTCACGGAAAAGGGCAAGACCGCCTATGAGAAGGCCCACGCGATCTTCCTCCGCAGCCTCGACCGCAACCTGGGCGCACTCCTCGAGCCCGGCGAAGCAGAGGCTGTCAGCGCAGCCCTCGCGCGCCTGACAGCCCAAAACTAGCCGGCTTCGGCCCTTCGCGCCAGGTTCGCCAACAGAGTCCCGAACTCCTTCGAAACCTGCGGGCCCATCATGCCCTGCACCACCGGCCCCAATGGCCCTTTCACCTCGACCATCTGGCTGATACGAGTCTTGCCCGAGCTCGACGGCTCAACCCGACAGTTGAATCGAAACCGGGTCAGCGGCACCACGGTCGTATCCAGCGCGAAGAACCGCCCCGGCTGAACCTCCGCCAGCGTCATCTTGTGATGCTGCCCGGCCTTGGTGTTCATGATTCCCTCGCTGCCTTGAACGAAACCGCCCGTCCAATCCATGGTAGCCACGTTCGGATTCCAGTCGCCCCAGGTGGACATATCCGACCAGATCTTCCAGACCTGCTCCGGCGAAGCCGTGGTTTCCACCGACGTTCCGTACTCAGCCATGCATCCACCCCAATTTCAAATCGAATCTACCCAACAGGACGACATTTATAGTCCCGATGTGACCTTGCCCGCACGTCCACTCGGGTATGGGATCGACTTTGGCACCAGTAATAGTGCTGTGTCCATCGCTTACCCCGATCGAGTTGAGGTCGTGCCCTTAGGCGCATCCGGCGCGGCGATGACCCTCCCCTCGTTGGTCTACCTCCATCGCGCCGGTCGCCGCTCCGCGGGCGACGAGGCCGTCAAGACCTTCCTCAAGTCCGGCCATGAAAAGACCGATTGCTGGAAATGCCCGCTCGCGCCCTACGGGTGGGACACCGACTGCCGCCAGTACCGCAAAGGCGGCGGCTGCAGCGATGCGCGACTTTTATCCGGTGTCAAGCACGAGCTCGCAAAGCTGGGTTTCGTGGGCACAAACAGCTGGGCCACCGATTTCAGCGTCGGCGCCCTCGTCAGCGTCGTGATGAAGCGCTTGAAAGGAGAGGCCGACGCGAGGGCAAACGAGACCGTCACGTCAGTCGTGCTCGGCCACCCCGTGGTCTTCGCCGGCGCCGATCCCGTTGATCGCGAGGCCTCAGACAGAGAAGCTTTTCGAAGACTCGAGGAGGCTGCGCGAACCGCTGGCTTCGAACAAATCGCGTTCCTTCCCGAACCGGCAGCCGCGGTGATCGGCGAAACCACCCACCACGACGTCGAGATCGCCGTGGACTTTGGCGGCGGCACGTTCGACGTCGCCGTGATGGACTCGCGCGATGGCGAACCCAGAATCACCGGCATCGCAGGAGTCGCGGTCGGCGGCGAGTTCCTCGATGGAGTCCTCTACGAGACCAGCGTCGGTCCCGCGCTCGGACTCGACGCGCTGCCCAGCTGGCTTTTCAACGAGCTCCGCACGTCCAGCTCCGTGCGCTTGCTGATGGCCGACCCGGGCATCCCCTCCATCCTCGCCCGAATCGGCGGCACGCAAGCCGATCTCGTCCACGCCCTTCTTTACGACGGCCATGCCTATGACTTCTATAAGGCGATCGAACTGGCCAAAATCGCCCTGTCGAGCGGAGAGACGACCGAGCTGCGGTTCCCTCCCCTTGGCCTAGCCGTGACCGTGCGCCGCTCCGCTTTCGAAGCGATGATAAGGCCCGAGCTCGACCTGGTTCGTGAGGCAATCGACCGCGCCCTGGCAGCAGCCAAGCTCACATCAAGGGAAGTTGGCCGCGTGCTGCTGACCGGCGGTTCCGCCTATATCCCGGCTTTCCGAGCTGACCTCGCAGCGACATTCGGCGCCGAACGCCTGGAACAACGAGACGCCTTCACTGCCGTGGTCCACGGCCTGGGAGTACGCGCTCAGCAACTGTGGGCCTGAGCGGAAGGTCTTAACAAGCAGGGTTGACACGCGCGATACGCTGGGATCAGGTTGGCCGGCGGGGGAGGGACGGCCTGGTGGAGGAGGGAGGGCCCTCGGCGAGGTCTGCCTGCTCTGAAATCCGATCTCCTCGTGCGAAGAAGAGCCGACTACCAATCGCTACCCCTCCGCCGGCTTGAGACTCCCCACCACCACCACCGGCGGCGCCTTCTCCTTCGACCAATTGAGCCCCACGATCACGCCCATCAGAAGCACCGTTCCCACGATCTGCAGCCCATACAGCGGCTGGTTGAATCCCCACGGTGGAGGCGCCGACGCGATCAGCGTGGCCGCCACCGGGTAAGCCATCTCAGCAATCGTGGCGAGCGAGGCCGGCGTCTTGGACAAGGCCCGGTAGTACAGAAGCAGCGCCAGCAATCCAGGCACGATGGCTATCGCCAGCAGGTTCGGCACGAAATCGCTCACACGATAGTGACCAAAGCCCCCCAATCCGTCCTGCGCCAGCACCACCACAACGAGCACCGGGAACGCCAGCGTGAACCGCAGCGCGGTCATGCTCCAGAAGGAGATCGAGCCCAGCGCAAAGCGACCAAGCACGGTCCCAGAACCCCACAGAGCCGCCGCCCCCAACGCCAGCAAACCCACCTCGAGCCGGCCGTTCCGCAGCGCCGAAACCGGCGACAGCGGATCGGAAGCGAACAGCACCATGTACACCGCCGCGAGAGCCACTAAAGCCAAAGGCCAGAACCACGGCCGCCGCCTCTCCCCGAGCACGATCCACGCCAGCACGATCGCGATCAGCGGCTGCGTCTGCTGCAGCACGAAAGTCTCAGCGAACAGCTGGTGCTGTGCGGCGATGGAGAACGAAGCGGTGAACAGGATGGTCGCCAGCGCCTGAGCTCCCGCCGCGATGATCAACACCGCCAGCCATCCCCGCGCGCCCAAAAAAGCCAACTCCCCACGGTTCCGGTAAAGCACCGGCAGTAGGAACAGCATCACCAGCCCGTCCTCGGCGACCACGATCTCGGGCGAGCTCAGGTGCTGCACCAGCTGGTTGCGGAAATATGCGTCCGACGCCCACATCGTGGCTGCGACCGCGATCAAAATCACGGAGAATCGATCGACCCCCAGCCGACTGGGGGCGGCGCTCGCCGGAGAGTTCGGGCTCTTCACACTTGACATCGAATCACTTTCAACCCCACACGACCCCAATAGCTTCCCTATGCGAGCACTTCGTCTTCGGCGACCATCGTTACCAAAGCCACCTCAGGGTGCGAAACCACATAGATCTCCTCGGGCCGCTCATGGCCCTCCAGGCGGCGCTTGCCGATGCTGACGAGCCGCACGTCGTCGCGCAGAATGTCCGCCACGATCGAGTACGTGCTCTCCGAAACGAGCACCTGGTTGCCCACCGCGCGGCGCCGCAGCTTCGCGCACCGATTGACCGCCGGCGATCGATAGTCGCGATCCTGCGCATCCGCCTCGCCAGTCAACACCGCCATCCTCACGCTGATCCGGATCGAGTCTCCCCACGGTTCCGCGAGCACAGCCCGTTGCGCATCGAGCGCGGCGACCACCGCATCCGTCGCGCGCAGGAAGACCGCGAAAAAGCTGTCGCCCTCACCTCGCTCCTTCAGCACGATCCCGCCATTCGATTCGATCGCGGCAGTCAGCAGCTGGTCGTGCCGGCGCATCACCGAGTACATCTGCGCGCGTCCCTGGATCCACAGCGCGGTCGACTCCACCACATCGGTCATCAAGAACGTGACGATCCCGTCAGGCAGAGTGCTCGCCGTCTCCACGCCGATCGGGGTCGGAGGGCGGGAGCCCCGCACGGCGTCCGAGTCGGACCGCGCCCCAATCCGCGCCGCCACCACCACGTATTCGTCGATCGTGTTCGCGCGCCGGAAGAAGTGCACGTTGTAGGACGGCTGCACGCTCCAGATGGCAAAGTCGGACCCAAACTCTCCTTCGCGGCACACCTCCGGGGAGGCAGAAAGCAACCGGCCCAGTTTCACGACTGACAGCTCCTCGAGCGTCAGCTCCCGCGCAACCTCCTCGCTCGTGAGCCGGCGGTTCTCCTGGTCCGCCGTCACCGCCATGCGCACCGCCTGGACAAAATTCTCGAGATCGCCCTGGGTGTCGCGACAGCGATGCAACTGCTCCACCGAAAGCGCCACCAAAGCTCCGGCGTCCGCTGACCCGTTGTGTCCGTTGCTCTCGGGCACCGGCCCGAACATCGCCACGACGCGCTCAAAACTGTCCTCGACGGCAAGCTCACGCGTAACCCTCTGGTAGACGTCTCCGACCAGAGGCCATGTGCCGGCGGCCACGAAGTGCTCAGCCACAGCCTGCTCAAAGAGCCACGAGGATCCGCCCAACACCAGGTCGAGATTCAGCGCCACCTGCAAGAAGTCCACGGTCGTGCGGTACAGCTGCTGCACGAAGCTCAAGGCCCCCGTGCCAACGACCTTGATCTCGCGGTCCAGGCCCAAAGACGGGTTGTGCTTCGCGGTTCCATCCGCATAGCTGAACGCCTCGACGACCACCAGGTCGCCGTGGTTGCGGAGCTTGATGCGGGTTTGCGAAACGCGCGGTCCCGGACCCGTGACGTTGGCGCTGTCGGCCACGTGGACGTGTCCACCCGCGCCCCACGCTTTCTGGATAGGGGTGCGCAGGTCGGAGACCAGCGAGTAACAGCGCTGGATGAACGCCAATGCCTCTTTTCCCGAGGCCGTGTCGTACCGATCCTCGCGCACCGCGCGCAGGTCTTCCTCCCAGGCTGCGGTGATCGCTCCCCTCAAACCGACGATGCCTGGCTGCACCGGCAATATTTCCTTCCGGCCCGGTCGAAATTCCTCCCCGTCCCCAGGTCCGGCTGCAAAGAGTAGTCCCCCAGAGTGCCGCGGGAACCACCTTGACGGTCGCGTAGCTCAAACTTTCCGCAGTGACGTCCGACCCCGCGATCGGAGCCCCCGTCAGGAAGCAAACGTCTGTGCGGCGACCTCGAGTAGCCGATGGTCCCGGATCGGCCGGTCGCCGCCCGGTCAGAAGCGCGATCAACGTGGTCGCCGCGCTCATCGTCAGCGCAGCCGTGCTCTACGCCGCCTTCGCCGGCGCCGGGCCGCTTCCCGCTCTCGGTCCCGCCTTCAACCCCGTGACCGGCGCCTGGACGATGGCCGCCGACGCTTCGATCACAAGCCAGACGCTGCACCTCGCCGGTCTCGAGAAGCCGGTCAACGTGACGCTCGAGGCCGACGGCACCACGCACATCGTCGCGCAGACCGACCACGACCTGTTCCTGGCCACGGGCTACATGCACGCCCGGTTCCGCCTCTTCCAGATGGACCTCCTGCGCCGCCAGGGCGAGGGCCGCCTGTCGGAGGTCGTCGGCAAGGCGGCGCTCGACAGCGACCGCTTCGAGCTACAGCTCGGACTGATCCGCACCGCGCAAGAGGAATGGGCCGCGGCCTCCAGCCGGTCTCGCAACGCCGGCGTCGCATATGCGCAAGGCGTCAACGACCGGATCAGCGAGGCCGAAAGCAACCATCAGCTCCCGGCCATGTTCGCGCTGCTGGGCTATCAACCCAAACCGTGGACGCCCGTCGACTCGCTGCTCGTCAAGGGCGACATGACCCAGACCCTCAACTTCACGGACACGCCGCTCGTGATGGCCCTCATCCAGAAATCGCTGGGAGCAGATCTCACGTCGCAGTGGTTCACGACGATTCCGCCAAACCCCCAGTCGCCGTACGACCCGGGCCCTTATCCGCAACCGGCCGCGCCGGCCCCGATCGCGACCGCATCGCAGGTCACCGACGCAGAGGCCGTCGCCGCAGCCGACGCGTACCAGCGCTTGGCCTCCCTACCGGCCGGCCTGGTCGCGACCGGTGGCGACAGCAACAACTGGGCGGTTGCCGGATCGCGCAGCGCGAGCGGCGGAGCGCTCATGGCCGGCGATCCTCACCTCCATCTCACTCTCCCCGCCATCTGGTACCAGCTCACCATGGACTCGCCGGGCTACCACGTGAGCGGAGTCAGCATCCCGGGCACGCCCGTGGTTCTGATCGGCCACAACCAGCACATCTCGTGGAGCCTGACCGACGCTCAGAACCAGCAGACGTTCTTCTACCTCGAGCACGAGGACTCGGCTCACCCGGGCCAGTACTTGTGGAAGGGCGCCTGGAAGAAATACACGGCCGTGAGCTACGACATCCCGGTGCTCGGCGGGGCCACCGATCACCTCACCGTGAAGCTGAGCGTGCACGGACCTGTCATCACGGAACGCGGGCAGACCACGTCGGTGTGGTGGGCGGGCAACGTCCCGTCGCAGGACCTCGACGTGCTCCTGGGCATCGACCAGGCGAGCAACTACCAGCAGTTCCGCGACGCCCTGCGTGGCTGGTACTCGCCGACGCACAACTTCGTGTACGCCGACGACAAGGGGAACATCGGCCTGATCTCGGCGGGCTACTACCCGCAGGTCGGCGCGGGCCAACCGTGGCTGCCGATGCCGGGGACTGGCGAGGACGACGTCACGGGCACGATTCCGTACGACTACATCCCGCAGGCGTACAACCCACCCGACGGAATCATCTGGTCCGCCAACCAGCGCCAGGTGACCGCGAACTACCCCTATTACATCGGGACCACTTCGAACTTCTTCGACCCCGGCTACCGCGCCAACGAGATCCATCGCGTCTTGAGCCAGACCGGAAAGCTCAGCGCGGCCGGCATGATGGCGCTGCAGACCGACACCCGCGACTACCTCGCGGCCGAGATCGTGCCGGTCCTGGTCAGCGCACTCTCTGGCGCGCAGTTGAGCGCGAGCGAGCAAAAGGCGCGCGACCTGCTCTCGACCTGGGACGACAGGATGGAGATCGACTCTCCTGCGGCCACGATCTGGTGGAACTTCTGGCAGTCGTACCTGTCCACGACCTTCGATCCGTTCTGGAAATCACGCGACGTCAAGGTCGCACGGTCTGAGGTCAGCGACGCCCTCGGCCAGGATCTCGAAGCGTGGACCCTGGGCGACCAGTTCAACCAGGCGTTCAGCCTCAGCGGAAACAACGCCATCAACACGATGCGGATGGCATTCCACACCGCCACCAGCACGTTGAGCAAACAGCTTGGCTCTGACCCGCCCACGTGGACGTGGGGCAGGGTCCACCAGCGCGTGATCCAGAACCTCGCCCAGGTCACGGGCCTCGACTACGGCCCGCGGCCCGACCGCGGCGACGCCAACACCCCGCTCGCCGCGCCCGATTTCCCGTCCAGCCACGGACCGAGCTGGCGGATGGTGGTCGATTGGGGCGCGGGTACGTTCCAGGCCATCTACCCCGGGGGTCAGAGCGAGAACCCGGCCTCGGCCTGGTACCAGGACCGCGTCGACGCCTGGTTCAACGGCAAGTACGCCCCGATGCTGACGGCCGATACCGCCGCGAAGGCGGACGGTGCAAAGACATGGAGCCTGCAACCGTGAAGGTGCTGGCGGCCGTGATCCTTGCTTCCATCGTCTCAATCGCGGCGGTACTGGTCGGAGCGTGGTGGGCGCCCTTCGTCGCAGGTCTCGCGATCGGTTTCGTCCAGCCGAAAGCTCGCTTCGCCGTGCCGGCTGGAGCCATCGTCGGCCTTCTCGCGTGGGCGCTGCCCCTCGTCGCCCTGCAGATCCAGTACGGTGCGGGCTCCGCCGCCGGCAGCCTGGCCGCGATCATGGGCTTCGGCCACCAGGGCGCGATCCCGATCATCCTGACCCTGGTGGTCGGCCTGCTCCTAGGCCTGACCGGAGCGTGGCTGGGCTCGGCCCTAAGCTTCCCCCTCTCCCGCGTTAGCGGGAGAGGGTCGGGGTGAGGGCCGAGAAAGAAGAATCTGGTCGTAAAGTGCCGCGGTCTCATCTGACGGCGTGACACCGAGGTCCTGCTTCAACAGCCGCCCGAACTCCAGATACACGCGAACGGCCTCCGCCCGGTCACCCTTCCGATCCAGCATCCGCATGAGCCTGCGATACGACGATTCGCGGTAAGGCTCCAGCCGCACCACCTCGCGCGCATGTTTCAGAGCCAGCTCCACCTCCTGGTTCGCCGCGAGCGCTTCGACCCGGCACTCCAGCGCCCGCACCAGGTTGGACACGAGAACGGCCCGCCGCCCCTCCACCCACTCCCCGTCCTGCCCGGTGAGAAACGGACGCCGCAGCACCGTGACCGCGATGAGGGACGGCCCGTAGGCCGCGAACGGGTCGCCCGCCGCCAGCGCGCCTTCCGCGGCATCGACAGCGGCAAGCGCCGCCTCGACGTCCACCCAGACGTTGCCCGGCGGCGTGAACTGGTAGCACCCGAATGCGTTGCCGATGACCCGCGAACGGGGCAGGCCCACGCCGGCCAGGCGTGCGCGCAGGCGGCTGACGATCGCACTGAGCGCGAGCGCCCAGGAAGAAGGAAGCGAGTCCGGCCACAAAGCCTCGGCAAGCTCACCCTGGGTCACGGCGCGCTCGCGCTCGGTGACGAGGTAAGCGAGAACGAAACGGCCCTGAGGCCCGCCCAACTGCGACTCGCGCACCAACCGCTCGCCGTTTTCGACCAGCACCGTCCCGGCCAGGTAGACCCTCAGCATCGAACGGAGATAATCCCCAGTGAGATGGGCGATTGGAACGTCTTCTTCGCCACGAGCGCAGGGAGCGCCGCGACGCTGGTCGGCTTGCTGTTCGTCGCGACCCAGCTGCATCTCGGCGTGTTTGCCGATCCGAAGAACCGGTGGGCGGCCTTGGCGCAGAGCACGCTGACCATTCTCTCCGTCAACTTCGCTCTGTCGCTCTTCTTTCTCATGCCAATACTCGGTCCGCAGATTCGCGGCGAGGTCGTCGTGCTGGCTGTCGTCGTTGCTGTATGGCGCGGCATCAGGATCTGGTGGCCCGTGGTCAGGATCACGGAATCCGGTCGGCGCCACAGGCTCGCGCAGAGCTTCTGGTTGGTGCTCTTGCCGGACATCGTCTACGTCTACCTGCTCACGGGTGGGATTGGCCTACTGCGTGGCGACAGCACCGCAGTGCTGAACGTGGGCGGTGCTCTTTTGAGCCTTTTCCTGGTGTGCCTGCGCAACGCCTGGCGGCTGGTCGTCAATGTTGAGCAGGAGAGCAGTTGAATTGGTTCCAAAGATTCCCCAAACCACCCCGGTCAAGATGGCATCGCCAGGCCGGGCAAGACAAGGAGAGACATGAAGAAGCGAGTCGAATGTGAATGTGGCTGGAAGCTCGAGACCGATGACGAGGAGAAGCTCGTGAAGGGCGTGCAGGAGCACGCCAGCGAGGTTCACCACATGCAGGGCGTCACCCGAGAGCAAGTGCTGGCCCAGGCCAAACCCGTCTAAGCCGCCGCCCTCGGGCGGCGATGCAAACAAAGGAGTCGAACGTGAAGTACCTCTACCTTCTCTATGCCGACGAATCGAAGATGCCCGCCCCGGGCAGCGCGCAGTTCGATGCGCAGAACGATGCCTTCAACAATTACTTTGCCGAGCTCGACGGCAAGGGAATGTTCAAGGCGGGCGACCCGGTGCAACCGTCGAAGACCTCGAAGACCGTCCGGGTCCGCAACGGCCACACGGAGGCTGCCTCTGGACCGTTCGTCCACGGCGGCGACCAGCTGGTCGGCTTCTACGTGATCGAAGCCAAAGACCTGGACGAGGCAGTCGCCTACGCGGCGAAATGCCCAGTCGCGCAAGTCGGAGCAATGGAAGTCCGCCCCATAGTGCAGATGTAGTTTCCCCTCTCCCCGCAGGGGAGAGGGTCGGGGAGAGGGACGCGAAAGCACGTGTCCCCCCTCCCCTGCGCCAGCGGGGGAGGGTCGCGGAGAGGGACGCGAAAGCACGCGTCCCCCTCCCCCGCGCCAGCGGGGGAGGGTCGGGGAGAGGGCCTACCGCAGAAGTACGCCGACATTGACGCAAACCCGACCAAGTGATAGGTTCGCCCCAACTTCTGTAACAAACGTTTCGGGGACGGCGCGAGCCGAGGGAGGGGTACCACTTGGAGGACCATGCGCACAGTGCCGACGTTCGAGACCTCGCGAGGTTCGGCTACCAGCAGGAGCTGAGGCGGGTGCTGGGGGTCTACTCCAGCTTCGCGGTCGCCTTCTCCTACATCTCGCCTTCGACCGGAATCTTCACCCTGTTCATCCTCGGCATCAGCCTGGCCGGCCCAGCCTTCTTCTGGAGCTGGCCCATCGTCGTCATCGGACAGCTGATCATCGGCCTCAACTTCGCCGAGGTCAGCTCGCATTTCCCGGTCGCGGGGTCGGTCTACCAGTGGACCAAGTACCTCTCCAACCGGACCTATGCGTGGTTCACCGGCTGGATCTATCTCTTCGCAGGCGTCCTGACCGTGGCCGCGGTCGTGGCCACCGTTCCGCTGGTCCTGATTCCGCTGATCAACAACGTCTTTGGCACGAGTATCGGCACCGATCTCGACACCGAGCGGAACGTCGCCGCCCTGGTGCTGTTGAGCACGACCCTGCTGAGCATCTTCGGCGTGAGGATCGTCGCCTTCGTCAACAACACCGGAGTCGTATTCGAGATCCTCGGCATGGTGGTGTTCGCGCTCATCCTCGTGATCTTCTACCACCATCAATCCCTCTCGACGTTCACGGACTTCAGCTATCTCGGCTCCGGCTTCCAAAACCAGGCGGGTGTCTTCCTGGCCGCCATGTTCATGTCTCTGTTCGTGATCTATGGATTCGACACCGCGAGCACTCTTGCCGAGGAAACCAAGAACCCACGGAAGTCCGCTCCGCAAGCCGTGCTCGCCGCCATCATCGGTGCGGCCATCATCGGCGCGATCTTCCTCATCGCCGTGATCATCGCGATCCCCGGAGACTTGACCAAGTTCATCGCTGACATCAACGCCGGCAAGGATCCGTTCCCGCTGATCACGATCATCACCTCGAACTTCCCGGGGTGGGCCGCCAACCTCTACCTGTTCGTCGTGTTCGCCGCCATCTATGTCTGCTGCCTCGCCATCCAGACGGCGACCATCCGCCTCGCGTTCGGCATGGGCCGCGACGGCAAGCTCCCCCTTGCCAAGTACTACAACAACGTCAACACATCCCTGCACACGCCGATTGGCACGTGCATCGTCGTCGGCGTGCTGGCCGGACTACCCCTGGTCTACTACGCCGGCGCGGGCACCATCGCCATCGGCGCGACGGGGATGATCTATCTGTCGTACATCCTCGGCAACCTGGCCATCCTCATCGCGCGACTCAACGGTTGGCCCAAGGAATCGGCTCCGTTCAAGCTGGGCCAGTGGGGCACGATCATCAACATCCTCGGGCTGATCTGGGGTGTCGCCATGGAGATCAACTTCCTGTGGCCGCGCAATGCCGCGGTCGGGGGCCAGAACCCGCCCATGAGCGCCCTCCCGAACGTCACAATCGGCGGTTTTGTCGGCGGCATCCCCGTCTACGAGTTCACGCTTGGAGTCATCCTCCTGGTGGGCGTCATCTACTACGTGATCGCCCAGCGCAACGCACCGGAGACACCAGCAATCCAGGCAGCGCAGTCCACCCCCGCTTAGTAAGCGGCATCCCCTCCCCCGCGCAAGCGGGGGAGGGTTAGGGTGGGGGCGGTGGCAGAACGATGAAACCCGCAGCGCGCGCAGTCGTGATCGGCGGCGGAATCGGCGGCGCCGCCATCCTCTACTGGCTCACCCGCCTAGGCTGGACCGACACGGTCCTGGTCGAGCGCTCGCGAGTCACCAGCGGCTCGACCTTCCACTCCGCGGGACTGGTCGGCCAGCTGCGCGGCTCGCTCAGCCTGACCCAGATGATGATGAACTCGGTCGAGCTCTATCGCGCCCTCGGCAAAGAGGTCGGGCTCGAGACGGGTTGGCATGAGGTCGGCTCGCTGCGACTCGCCTCGAGCCAGGAACGCATGGAGGAGCTGTCGCGCCAGGCCGGTTGGGCGAAGACCTTCGGCCTTCCACTGGAGCTGGTCTCGGCGCAGGAAGCGCAGCGCATGTTCCCGCCCATGTCGACCGACGGCGTCCTCGGCGCGGCCTTTCTGCCCACCGACGGCTACATCGACCCCAGCCAGCTGACATTTGCCCTCGTCGAAGGCGCGCGCCGCCGCGGTGCCGAGATCTGCGAGGACACGCGCGTGACCGGCATCGAGGTCACCAATGGTCGAGTGCGGAAAGTCATCACCGACAAGGGCGACATCGAGACCGATCTCGTCGTCAACGCGGGCGGCATGTTCGCCCCCGAAATCGGCCGCCTCGCGGGCGTCAACGTCCCGCTCATCCCGATGGCCCACGAGTACCTGATCACCAAGCCGTCAGGCCTCCCGCTCGACATGCCGACCATGCGAGACCCGTCGCTGCTCGTGTACTACCGGCCGGAGTCAGGCGGTCTGATCATGGGCGGCTACGAGCGCGACCCGGCGCCGTGGAGCCTGGACGGCGTCCCGCCCGATTTCAACGGCAAGCTCCTCGACCCCGACTGGGATCGCTTCGAGCCGCTGATGACCAACGCGATCGTGCGTACCCCATCCATACGGGATGCGCAGGTGGTGCGTCTCGTCAACGGACCGGAGGCGTTCACGCCCGACAACGAGTTCATCCTCGGTCCCTCTGAGGTCCGCGGCTTCTGGGTCGCGGCCGGTTTCTGCGCCCACGGCCTGGCGGGCGCTGGCGGCATGGGCCGTCTCGTAGCGGAGTGGATCGTCGACGGCCGGCCCGGGCTCGACGCATGGGAGATGGACTCGCGGCGTTTCGGCCGCCACTACATCAGCCGCGAGTACACCCTCGCCCGCACCGTTGAGGTCTATTCGACCTACTACGACGTCAAGTACCCCGGCCATGAGCGCAAGGCCGGCCGCCCTCTGCGCCTCTCCCCCGCTTATTCGCGCCTCGCCGAGCTCGGTGCGGCATTCGGTGAAAAGTCCGGCTGGGAGCGCGCCAACTGGTTCGAGCCGAACGGCTCACGCGGCGACGAGTCGCTGCGGCCGCGCGGCTGGGCGGGTCGCCTGTGGTCTCCGGCGATCGGCGCCGAGCACGTCGCATGCCGCGAATCGGCCGCCATCTTCGATTTCACGTCGTTCGCGAAGATCGAGATCCGCGGTCGCGGCGCGGCCGCGTTCCTGGAAAGCCTCACCGACAATCGCGTAGCGCGCGCGGTCGGAGCGCTCACCTACACGCAGATGCTCAACGAGGGCGGCGGCATCGAGTGCGACTTCACTGTGACGCGCCTTGCCGAGGACCGCTTTCGCGTCATCACCGGCACGGCGTTCGGCCAGCACGACCTGTTCTGGATCAGGGACCACGCGCCTGACGATGGTTCGGTGTTCATCGAGGACGTCACGTCGGCATATGCCTGCATCGGCCTGTGGGGCCCGGCCGCGCGCGACATCCTCCAGCCGCTGACGACCACAAACCTCAGCCACGAAGCCTTCCCGTTCATGACCTCGCGGCAGCTGGCGGTGGGCTCGGTGCCGTGCCTCGCGCTCCGCGTCACATACGTCGGCGAGCTGGGCTGGGAGCTCTATTGCCCTGCCGAGTTCGGCCTGCGCCTGTGGGACACCATCTGGGAGTCCGGCCACACCAAAGGCCTCGCCGCCGGAGGCTACAAGGCCGTCGACTCGCTGCGGCTCGAAAAGGGATACCGCGTATGGGGCAGCGACATCAGCCCGGAATCAGACCCGTACCAGAGCGGCCTGGGCGCGTTCGTCAAGCTCGACAAAGGCGATTTCCTCGGACGCCAGGCTCTTTTGAAAAAACGAGAGACGCCAGCGAACACGAAGCTCGCCTGTCTTGTGCTGAACGACCAACGGGCGGTCGCCCTGGGCTCAGAACCAGTACGCGTCGCGGGCGAAGTGGTAGGGCGAGTCACGAGTGGCGGTTACGGATACACCGTTGAAAAATCGATCGCATACGGATACGTGCCGTTGACCGCCGAGGTAGGAACACCAGTCGAGGTGGAAATCTTCGGAACCTGGGTCCGCGGCGAAATCGAAAGAGAGCCGCTATACGACCCGAAGGGCACCAAAATCCGGGCATGAGCCCCCCTCTCCCCTTCAGGGGAGATGGGCGAGAGAGCTATACGACCCGAAGGGCACCAAAATCCGGGCATGAGTCCCCCTCTCCCCTTCAGGGGAGAGGGAGCGAGAGAGCTATACGACCCCGAAGGGCACCAAAATCCGGGCGTGAGTCCCCTCTCCCCTTCAGGGGGAGAGGGTCGGGGAGAGGGGCGAGAGAGAATATTTTCTAAGACCTGTTAACGGCGTTCGCTTCAATCCCGAGGCCCCAGACGATGACGTGGTTCGATCCTCCGAATCAGTCTTCTCATTCCAACCGCCGAAAGACCGATCGCCGCTCGCCTGCGCTCTGCGTGCCCCGTATATCCTTAAGGTGCACGAATCGGACGCGGCCCACGGGCCAGTGCCAACAGCGGTGCCCTCCCCCACCTCGGGCCGCCGGAGTGCTTCGACTGGCAGATCCGCCCCTGTAGCAACGTAGCGAATCCTGCCGATGCCCTGCCGTTCCTCTGTAACGCCCTCAGTGGCCGGTGCCGGGTGCGGCGAAGCCAGCTTTGCGAAACTAGAGAACGTGGATGTTGAGGAGCCCAGGACTCAAGAGTCCGGGTGCAAATTCAGTAAGCCACAACTCGACTGTGAGGTCGGATCTGCCCTCCTCCTTGGTCCAAAGAGGGGCCGCGACGTGAACCTTTCCTGGCTCACTTGTAACCGGAGTGACGGTAACTTGCGGCCACCAAGCCTGGGGATCTGGTGCGATTAGGGTCCTACCGTATTCCGAAATCGCTTCATCTATCTCGGCCGCAGACATCCGAAAACTCTGTGTGATGCGTTCGACTGCTTCGTAATCGCCTCTAACTAAGAGGTCGACGATGACCCGAACCGAGACCTCGACGCTGGTCATGCCCTCATCGTGCCTCAACGTGCACTCCTAAAGACGTCTGACGTTGCCGACGGCAACGGCTTGAGGCAGTGGAAGATTCGTGCCCGACCAATCCGTCATGCAGCTGGCCCTCAATGGTCACTTTGAAGCCCAACCTCCTCCAGGCGCGCATTGGATCGGCGAAAACGAGCCAAAACGAGTTCAAAACCGGCATTCGGTTCCCCGTGGAACGCCTTTTGCCAAATCACGGCGGCCTGCCCCGTATTTCCTTAACGTGTACAGACCAGAACGACGACCGGGGCTAGGTCGCCGGGCGAACGAGGCCGCTTCAAGCGCCCGTCCAGACGTGATAGGCCCAAGTTACCTAGCGGCGCCGGCGCCGTTGGGTAACCATGGAGCGAGTGCGGCCCGTGCTCACGCGGAAGCGGATCGTCTGGCTCACTGTCGTCGTCGCCATATTCCTCCTGATGGCGGAAGCCTTCGTGAGGCCGCCCGTCCACGAGGTGAACACGCCTGGGGACATACCTGTGAATGCGACGTTGGTGGTCTCGAGCCCGCCGGCGTACAACTATCCTTTGCTTCTGCCGACGCAGTCTCTAGAGACAATTCGATGCCAACTTTGGCGCTCGCGCGTTCGACCAGTGACGACAACAGCAACTTGTCCGGACAACGCAGCTCTGGCCAGCATGTTTTTTCCCAGCCTGACCCAGAGCCCTAAAACTCTTTACTTTCCATGGCCACGCTGCCCAGGGACGTGGGCCGGCTGGGAAGGATTCAACTTGGAATATCGATCAAGCAGCCGGATGCTTGTCCTGCACTGCTACCTCGCCGAACCATGGATTTGGAGGCAGCAGGGGATGAGCGACGCCATTGCAGAGCAACCGGCGGCAATTCTCGTGATCCCAACCGAGTCTTTTTTGATTGGCACCGTCAATCTCGTCGAGGACGACCGGATCGAGCACCTGGTCGGCGACTGGAGCACGGAGTACCCGCTGACGACGGCCACAATCTCCTAACGCAAGTGACGCAAGTGCTTCATTGGGTAACGTGCAAAGGAGTCATCTGGCTGAGCATCACAGCAGTCGGTGTTTCCTGCTGGTTGATGGGTTCGGCGCGCAGCCCGCGCACCTCAACTCACCGTGCCCGGCGGACCTCTCGGGCACCAGCCGGAACTCTGAAGGGCTGCCGGTGCGGTGCACGCTGGATGCCCCGTATTTCCTTAAGGTGTACGGACGCTGGCCTCATCCCCAAGCGTTTTCGGATCCGTCCGGGTAGGCCCCGGCACCAACCGATCCCGACCTTTCCCGACCTTGCTGCTATATGAGCGCCGCGTGCGACTCGCCCGGCCTACTCACCGTCCGGACCGAACGATCAAAGCGATCAGCAAACCCACGAACACCAGCACGGTGACACCGAATGTGATCAGGCGCGTCCGCCACGGGTGTGCAAGCACACTGTTGCCAGCCTGGGTCGCCCGGGCGACAGAACCGGGAAAGCGACGGTTGAGATCAGCCGGCGCGTAAGTGTCTTGCCAGGATCCCAGCAACCGGACCCCAGCCTTTCGGCTCAGCTCCTCAAGTCCCTCTGCCGGAATCAGGTCCGCAGACGAGGGTCGAAGGATGGCCCGGTCCGAGCTGTCGATGAACAGAAGTAATCCATAGGGGCGACCACTTGCTGGCGTCACTGTGCACAGCTGGAGATGATCGACCTGGGATGCATCTACTCCAGTCCGGCCGCCCAGTGCGCCGATCACGCCAACCCGGCCGTCCGCCAGGAACAGGCCTGCGTTTGCAGACCGGAGCCGGGCGTAAGCCAGCATTACCAGGACGAGCGCCGCCATGCCGGCCGCAAACACCGCTAGGTCGCCTGTCCCGCGAGCGCCGATCAGCAGCCGGGCGGCGACAGCCAGCACCAAGACCCCGGCGACGATGGGAATCGCGCGATCAAGTCGCGCCGGTGACCCAAGAAGGCGGTCCTGGCCCTGGAAGTGCAAGACGAGATCATCTGGCACCTCGAGAACGTCAGCCCTTATGCCAACGGATCGACGGTAGGAAGGTGCCATACGACCAGAAGACCATCAAGGCCTCGAGTGCAGTTTGCTCATCGGCAGAGACTCCTTTGGGCCAACTCTTATACGGCAGGATGGCGCGCCGACTCTTCGCTCCGCTCTCGTAGACGAGAGAGCGCGTCCCTTGATGCTTGGTGTAAATAAGGGTCCCTCCGATACGGCGGTAAACCTGGGCCACGACTTTCCGCCGCCCGCGAAGACGCTCGATGGTCTCGATAAAGCGACTGGGATCCCGACCACCAACCCAGCTGTCGATAGGCACAATCCTCTCGTCTATGTAGAGGGACCTGAACCGCAGCCGATTCCACATTTGCCGAGGCAGGCGCGGCTTTATCAGGTAGTCGTCCCACCTGGCGCTCGCGATCTGTCCAAGTGACCTACTGCCACCGTTGCGGGTGGGAACGATCTCTCCGAGGAACAGAAACGGATCGCGCGGCCTCGGCTGACCGAACAGAAATGTTCCTCGAGGGATCGACAGGGTGACCTTCCACTTAGGGCGCTTGGCAGGATCGCCGGGAAGCTGCACCTCGCGCCTGATCATGTCTGGAGTGAGAATCTGCCAGCGCTCCGTAGTCAGGCTTGCGAACACGTAGGCGGTCCCACCTCCAATCGCGAGGTCTCCACTCCACTTGAGCTCAACCGCGCTCCCAAGAGAGTCGAGGATGCGCCTACGTGCATAGGGTTGATACAACTCGAGCTCGATGGCTCTGGTCATATGCGATCCCCTGTCTTAGCGCGAGGGGTTTGTCGTGAACCACTGCGGTTCGCGAGCAAGACGGCCACACCCCCGCCACTCATTAATGTGACCAGTATCGCGAGGGCGTAGTCCTGCGATACAACCGCAAAGGCGACAACGGCGACATAGAACCCCGCTCCTGCTTGCAGCACGCGTGCAAAGGTTTGATGCTGGGCCTGAACGATTTGAATTACTGCGGTTGGAAGTAGCGACGATCCAACGTCCATCGCGATGTCTCCGGCGCTGTACGTGCCGAGCCGATGGATCCCGAGAAAGTCGGTCACCGAGTCGATCATCTGCGCTTCCAGCACGTTTGCCAGAGCACCACCCACGAAGAGGCCGGCCACTATTTCGGGAAGCGCGGATAACCCAGGGGTCCCGAGGCGAAGACTGTGGATGAGGATGACGACAACAATTGCGAACATCGGCCATAACACCAGCGTCAAAGTCGGAGACAGGAAGGAAAACGGTGCACGTAGATGTTGGTCGCGGACCACATAGACCGCGCCTGAAATCAGCCAGAACCTTTGTTCTGGACGAAGATACTCCCGTATCAGTTCACCAGTACCGAGGGATGCAGTACATGCAAGCAAGAAAGATGCCCCGAACCACCACGCCGAGGCTCTTCGATGCAAGGCGACGCGATTCTAACTGCGGGGTATTGGTTGTGATCCTGACTGCATCAGATACGGGGCCGAGTCGCTCCCTGCCTGTAACGTGGCGCGTGAAAGACAGTGCAGACGATTCTTAGGCGCCCTGGGCTTAGGATCGCCGGGTACAGCCTGGCGATTGTCGGAATGACTCTGCTCATTCCGGTGGGACGGGCACATTTGACGTCAACTGCTGCCACCGCCGCCGGCGTCCTTGCGTTCCTGGCCGTGATGCTCCTGTTCCTGGCAGCTCTGAGACTCATAGTGCCCGCTCGGTACATCACCAATCCTCGATTTCAGAGATTTGATATCGCGCTCGGCTTCCTTTCCGTGGCGTCGATGGTCCTAGTGGTGACGAGCCTGGTGCTTGCGGTGCTCGCCACGGACGGCCAAGCGCCCGCGCCTTCGGCGTTCATGGTGGCGGCCTTGATCGCAGGGCTGGCCGCCGGAGGGATCAATGAGCTGGCCCGTCGCCGGTTTCCCAACGCTTGGATTGTCCGGGCCTCGGCGCGGGCGGTGGGTGCTTCAGAGGCAGCCCCAGCTGTGGGACGTGGAAACCTCACCATCAGACCGACACGGTTCACCCGAGGTTTCATTGCAGTGTTCTTTGCGGCGCTAATCGTGGTCGCGATCATTGCCACACTCCAGGGCTCAACGCCGCTGGCCGGCATCTTCATCGCGGTTTTCTCGGTGGCCTTCACCGCCTACATCTTCTGGATCAGCGCCGGATGTGCTGACGAAAAGGTCTGGTTCGGTTGGCGCACAGTCGAACGAAGCGCACTTCGCTCTATCGAGCTAAGCAGCCGCCCAGGCCTGGGTGTCGCCTACGGAGGGTTGAGACTGCTCGATTCCAACGCACAGGTGGCGCTCATGGTGCCTTCCCTGTTTTTCGCTGACGGTGACATTCAGAAACTCATTCAGGCTCTTGCTCTTCCGCCTAGGCCAACTGGCGAGGCAGGAACCCTGCCCCAACAGCCCGACTAACAGTAGGCGGCTTAATTGTGTGGGGAAAAGTCCATCAGCGGCAGTCCATGCCCCCTCCCCACCCCGTTGCAGGAACGCCATCCGCAAACAGATCACAGCACTGATCAATGCGGTCCCGACCGTGCTGAGCCAGCCTGCCCCGTATTTCCTTAAGGTGTACGGACTCAGCCCGCCCGAGGTACATGGCCACGCCTTGAAGTGCCTCCGACTGGATATACAGCCACGGCGAACCCGAAACTGACGTAAATCGGCCATTTACAGAAACCTTGGCGGGTTCCAGCGGCAACGGGCAGGCCTCCCCACCGGTCCGACGGAACGCGCTGGATCACACTTGTTTACTGTTCTCGAAATACAGTCGATCGCCGGCTTCGGTAGCGGTGATGCGCAGTTGCTCGACAGAGTGCAAGTTCATTGGGGATCCCCACAGTTCCGAATCGATTGGAAGAAATCGGACTTCGTCGGGGGAAACGGCCCGCGGCGGCCCCTCTGTCCAAATCGCCGCCTCGAGTAGCCCTCGCGCCATCATGGCTCGGAGCTGGCGACGGAGCTCCTCACGCAACGTCTTGCCTGCGGCCCGATGGAGAACTAGCGCCGCGTGGTCATAAATTTCCCACAGGCCATACCAGTCCTCGGTGGCCACGTCTAGGATCGCTCGCTGAACCTCGACCTCGCCGGCTGACTGGGCATTTTCAGGCATCGACATTTCCAGCGGCTAGGCCCGCTTAGTGGGCGGCACGCCTTTGAAGGCGGTCCAAGGGATCATAGAGGCGGCGTCCATCGTGCTGGGACAACTTCCTGGGTCGTCGGCACCTCCCTCTTGACCATTTCGTTCATTACCGCTGTGACGTTGCAGCGGCCAAAGATCCATCGTTCCCCGTTCCTGAACGTGAACCGCACGCCGTGGTTTGTCGGTCCGACAATCTCGATTTCACCCGGGCTGAAGGTCTTCACGGGACGCGACAGTCGCCGCATGAACTTGAATCCCGGCCCAAACTCGAAGCGATGCGGGTAAACGTATAGACCGATCAACGGCCAAGAGTAGCTCACGCTCCCGATTGAAGCCGGTCGTCTTAATCCGCCGACGAAGTGTGCCTGCAGAGCTTCGTCATTCGTCACGGGCAGGCTGACACTCCATTGGGGAGGATCGGTAGGAAAACGCTGACGACGTCTGTGACATCCGGGAGCTTTCCGACGGTGATGAGTTGATACGCATCTTCGGCCACCTCGAAGGTCACACCGCCTGACACGCGGCCACCGGGTTCGACGACCTGTGAACGGAGCGATGCCGGGCTGCCCGTATCAACTGGCACGGCGCCATTTGTTCCGTCTCCGTAGAGGCGCCAAGCGTACGGACTTATTGACATCGTGTTCGGGCCAGTGTCGATGAAGGCGAGCATGATCGTGACGAATTTGTACTTCGGGGTCGGCTGTCGGATTGCGGTGCCCGAGCAGTCGAAAGCCACGTTGATGACGGTCACCGACCCGGAAGGTAACTGGACCGGCGCACCTATGCCCACGATGCCATGGTTCGACAATGACGGAGGCGAGATGCTGACATCGGTGTTGAAGCGCAGGTAAAGCGCGTTGATGTAGTAGGTCCGTCCCTTTACGTTCACATAAGACGTCGTGTATCTCAGGGGGTAGCCATCGGCTTCCCGGATCCAGATGCGGAACTGCCGCCCAATTGCGTCCGTCGCCTCCACCACCCACGTGGCTGATCCGTTGATGGATGACTCACCCAGGAAGCGCTCCTGGGAGCTGGTCAGCCAACTGGCCGGGTTGATGTACGCGAACGAAGTGGTGTCCGCAGTGCCGATCGAGCTCAAATGCCATTCGCTCATCGTGGTCCCGCGTTGGTACACGGTCGAGCCGATGACGACATAATCGCCCCTGCCATCGATGTCCGGGTTCTGACCGGGATACTCGTCCAAAGGTTGAAGCTCAAGAGCCGGCGGCCCAATCGCGAGCACACCCGCCTGGTGATATACGAGAGCTCCAATCTGGCCCTGCACTCTGGGAGTGGGCTCCGTGCCAACAATCTGGAGCTCTGCAGAATGCATCGAAGACGTTGCGATTTTGGCGAACACGCTCGATGCCGAAGGAGCGTGGGCGACCTGATGTAGCGGCGGCTCGGGTAGTGGCTGGCGAAACTCAGCATCGCTGAGTCCGCCGAAGACGGGCGACTGGCTAGCGTTCGAACCGCAGGCAGTCGATAGCCAGAGGAGAGCCGCAACCAGGGCAATTAGCCTCTGCCTCATCGAACAGCCCAACGGTTCCCACTCCATGCCCTTGCGGAGTGGTGTCAACGACCGTATTAACCATCCACCCGAATAGCGGTTGGAGGCCAGAGTTTGGCCCGGAGGAGGTGGAACTGAAGCCTTGCAGAAACAGGCCTGAGTACCTGGCGAGGGTTTAAACCGAGCAGGGAGTCGATCTCGATCTAGTTAGAGTCGCCGTGGCCCTGCTCGGCACAAGCGGGACACCCGACACGACGACGCACCGGTTCGGGCAACGGAGCTAGTGATCCATTTCTACCGTTGTACTGCCACCAACCGACGCGTCGGCGGCCGCCGGAGTAACCGGTGATCAGGTCAAGCACCGTATTCGCCGCCTCGGAGGCCAGCGTACCGTTCATCGATACGACCTGAGCATCGCCTGGAGCGTTCGGGTCTCGGTCATATCCAGGCGGACGCTCTCGGCGCTCACGGTCGAGCACTTCATCGGTCAAGAGGGGTCCGCAACGAAGACAAGCCGTATCGGGCAAGGCGACCGTCAGCTGGCCATCGGCCCTGAGGAGTCGTTCGTTCCTTGTGAGAATGCCGAGACCGATGTCAACGAGCGGAAGATGGTGTCGACGGCAAAACGTGTTGATTTGCTCGCGAACTAGGAACGAATCGACGCATGCCAACACGACATCGGCACTCTTCAGGCCATTGATGGCCTCGATTTCCGGGAAGTTGAATCGGACTGGATCAACCAAGGTACCCGCATCGATCGAGCCGATCATTCGGATCATGACATCCGCCTTCGGAGTCTTATCAACGTCTGATTCGGTGCTACCGATCATTCGGCCGAGGTTGACATCCTTGACGACGTCGCCATCGATGGGGATTAGGCGCCCGACTCCCATGTGCGCGAGCTGCTGACAGACATGGGAGCCGCCACCGCACAGTCCGACGACGGCGACCGACGCCGCAGCCAGCTGTCACTCAGCATTCGGGCCGATTGCAAGCCTCATCCGATCATGGCGGCGTTTTGGGGCCCGTTCAGAGGGCGCCTCGGGGGTAGGCCTCCAATAGGTAATTGGCGCGGCGACGATTCGGACCTGGGTTAGGTCCACATGCCGGCGACCGACCTTCCAGAACTGCCCAGAGGCGGACCGACCGCCGATGACGATGGATCCGCATGGCTTGCCCAGAATCCGCGAGAACTTGGGAAACAGCCTACGTGCACTTTCCATATCAGGCCCCGACAACTCGGGATGGTCGGTGCGACCATGCGAATGTACCAACACCACGGAGGCGTTCAATCGGATCGCTTGGGCCAGGATTTCACTCGAAAAGGCGCTGGTCCACTCCAACCCGTAATGTCGGCTTCTCTTCACAATCGCCGATGCGGGAATGGGACGCCACTCCCGGACTAGCAGCCTGTCAGTGTTTCCCAAGCGTGCAAAGCCGCAGAACAGAAACGCGCCTTCTTCACCTCTAGTCGTGTCCTCGACGTGCTGCTGGATGGCCGACCACGTGACGCCCCCGACCCGCAACTCGATCGTTTCCGGAGCCACGGCTGGGGCGGGAGCGGCGGTCGGGGCAGGTCGACGAAACGGCCAGAGGTCGCGCAGTCTCATCCCGGCAATTCGAATCGGTTCAACCAGAGCTTGACGGCGCGAGTCGCGGTGCGGCGGCCATTCGGCCATGTAAATGGGAAGCTGAATTCTCGCCAGTTCTGTCCGAGAATCTGGACCAAGCTCGATGGGCTACCCCCTTGGTTGCGGGGAGGCTGGCCATTGCTGTGGACGACGTCGGTTGAGATGTAGAAAAAGGGGCGCTCCCCGGGCCAGCCGGTGGTGAACCGGACCAGCGCCTGCGTCGGCGATGGACTCCATCCGGAAGGGAGCTGAAGGTTAGTAAGCAGGACATGAGCTGGCTGATCGTCTGCTGGCGTCACGTCCATAGCTCCGCCGAAGGCGTCCGACAACTCTTCGACCAGCGCCTTGCGGGTTGCGGCGGCCACCTAGCTGATCCCGCCGCCCTCGATCGCTTCGAAGTGCATGCCGCTCTTGACGTCGATGCTGTCGGTGTTGACGAGTTGCTTTCGCTCCGGCTTGACGAGCCAAAGCGTGGCCTCAGCCGGAACTTCGAGTTCGACCTTGAGCTGCGAGACCTGCGTGTCGCCCGCCGGGACCTCCTTCTTGACCTCCTTGGTTACCTCCCTCTCGTCATCGATCTCGAGGAAGACCTCGGCGGTCTTGGGCTTGTCGCGAGTTGTGGTTGACTCCTGTGTTTCCATCGGAACCTCCTTTGCAAATTTGGCGGGCAGGCGCCCGCCTGTTCACAATGTACGCCGTGTCCGCGTACAATGCAAGCCAGGCCGATGGGCTATAAGGCCGGCGTTTCCATGGGCAGCGATGGGTCGCTGTGACGAGGTATCCCAGTGTCGAGAGGCGGATGTGCGCTGCCTGTTTCGACACCCGGAAGAGCGCCGCGAGGCGCGAGGCTACTAGCCCGGCCTCTGCTTCATTCAACTGCCCCGCACCGGCATGGCCATTGTCGACAAGTACTCGACGCGTCACAGCGTGAAAGGTCGTGCGCGGCATCAGCATCGCGGCCATCCCTCTATTCGCTTGCACCTCGCGCCAGTCCCTCCCCGCTCCGCCGAAGGACACCTCGCGCTTGAGGCACCGCATTAAAGTCGCTGTTCGATCAACCGAATGCGTCTCGAACAGCATTCCTTGATTCTCATCGACCTCGAAGAGGATTCGATGGAGAAGCACGTGGGCCGCCTCGTGAGCCAGGGTCGCGCGCCATCGGCCAAGGGTCCCCGGCAGCGGATCCTCGAGGTCCACTGCCAATCCCGAAAGATCGCGATTTATTGAGATGGCCGGCTGCTTCCCCTTTGGGAATTCCGTCACACCCAGAACATCGCGGTCCAAGACTGCGTGCTGGTCGAGCTTGACCTTGAGATGCACCTCGATCAGATCCTCAACGTTCACCGTGGGGTGATCCGCTGATGGAAAAAGACCCGCCTTGTGAAGCTCGTCCTCCATGATTACTTCGATCTCCTCTGGCTCGAACCAGAGTCGCTCGCTCCCGTCCGCCGCTCGGTACGACTTCATTTCGTCTGCTTACTAAGCCGCTCCGCTTGATCGAGAAGCTTGCGCAGTTCCCCTTCTTCAAACTTGCCCTCGGAGATTTTGCGAAAGAGGGCGCCCGCAGTCGGATTCTTTTTTAGGTAACGCTCGGCCTCCGCGCCGAAACGCCCGGCCGATGACATCAGCTCATCGAAGTTGAGCTTGAGAACTCTCGCAATACCCTTGGTCACTTCTTCTGACGGAATGCGCCGGTCGTGCTCAATATCACTCAAGTACGAGGGCGCTATATCCAGTAGCTTGGCCAGCTCTCGGAGCCCGAGGTGCTGAGCCAAACGAGCCTCCCGAACCCGATCAGCAAAAGACTTTGGGTTCGCCATGTGCGCCGTGTAGCGTACAGACGCACCGCACACCCGTCAACCTTGCGGGCGCACGTGGCCTCACCACCCTCCTCATTGTTCGTCCAGACTGCACCGCTCCCCCAATGGCCAAGCCCGTAGTCGGCTACCATCCCGCGGACAATGCAGGTAGCACGCCGCAGTCGGCCAACACTCCGTTGTCTTGTCGCCGACTTGGGATTTCCGATCCCCGGCCTCGACGTCGACCTGGGCACTCTCGACCACCCGACCATGACCGAGCTGAGGAGAATCGCACCCACATCACCGCAAGGCCAGAAACGCATTCTCTCGATTGACACACCGCTCGTCTACCGGATCCGCGTCTCGTGGCTGCGCGGCGCAACCTGGGTGGATAAGGCGCCGGCCATCGTGTGGCTCTGCGCCGTCGGCGGGAGAGAGGACGGATCAGACGACGACGCCTACGCGTTGTTCCTCGAGCTGCACAACCGTGGCGAGCTGCTGCCCTCAGACGATGATCGACTCCGCGACCGCGCCGAGGCCGCGATCCGGCTCCAACGCGGACTGACCTCCGACCTCATTCACCTGGTGACCGATGCGCTCGCCGCTCCGGGCCGGGAGCTTCGCGCCACACTCGGTGGCTTCGTGCCGTGTAGATCCCTGGTGATCCAAGGCACAGACAGCCAAGAAGTCTGGTGTGCCCTGTCAACCCGTGGGTCGGACGGGAGCTTCCTGAGGCCGCAGATCCGCGACCTCCTCTTTGCAGCGTTGGAGGCGTACCTGTCCCCAGCTCTCTTTGAGATCCGGGGAGACTGGCCGACCGGCCCGGTCAATTGGGCAGAGGTCGTGAAGCTCGCGATCCGCTAAGCGGACCCGGCGACCCTCTTCACGTTCTCGAGCGGCTCGTTGAGGAGGTACGCGGCGATTGCAGCGTCGCCGCCGGCGAGCACTTCTCGCGCACGGCGCATGCCGGTTGCGATTTCATCGGCATGGCGTTCGGCGAACTCTGCGACAGCTCGGTCGACGACGTCGGCCTGGGTCGCGTCGGTGAGCGCGGCCAGGTAGCGGATGCGCTCTTTGGTCTGCTCGCGGACCTTGATTGGGGCTTGGCTTGCCATCTCTGAACCAGAGGATACTAGTACCTAAGTACCTTGTCAAGCCCCTCTACGCGCCTATTCATCCTCGCCTCTTGTTGCACGAGGTGAATGGTCGGTTTCCGAGGTTAGGATCGGGGCTGTGGGAGTCGAAAAGTCCGTCAGCGGCGCCCATACCTTCCGCTCCACCGAGTTAGGGACCCCCCATCCGCGAACAAATCGCCGCCCTGATATTCGATCCGATTCCCGACTGGGCTGAGCCAGGTCAACGCCGCCTGCCCAGTATTTCGCTAAGGTGTACTAACGCGCGTTCGAGCGTATGGCCTCTAACCTCCGTGGGCACGGTGGCCTTCAGCGACTCGGATCATCACTAGTTCGAGTCCACGCGGGTGCGCTTGTATTCGAAATCGACGCCAGCAGTCGGCGCCGCGCGAACCCTTTCGCGATCGTTTACAAGGGCGGCGACCGTTTTCGGCGGGGTCTGCCTGCCTCCAAGGCTCTGGTGACACTGTTTATCACCCGCGGCTAACGTAGCCCAATGGCCGGGATCGCCGACAAGAAGTCTCCGGGTGAACGCAAAGTTTCGCCCCCGTCTGGCTGGGTGGCTCTCCGGCGAGCCGCGCTCGCCAAAGCCAAGGGCCATCCCGTCATGCATTTCCCCAAAGGTCACCTGGTGATGGTCATCCCGGAACTCACCGATTCTTGGAGAGCGACCGTTGACGTTCGGACGAAGGGCAAGGTTCTGAGGGTGTCGCTGCCAACTGATGCCATCGACCCCGCCTGGCAGAAGGCGCTCCGACGAACCGAGGTCGTGACCCGCCGCATGCCGATTCTGGCGGAGATGGATGACGGTCCGTCGATCGGTCGCCTTGGTGAACTGCTACCTGAACTCGCCGCGTGGGTCGCAGCCGCCCTTGCCGAAGCGGGCGAGAGCGAAGCTTCCCTTCACGTCGAGCGCATGGACATTCGAGCTTGTTGGCGCGGCGCTTTAGACAACTACAACCTCAGTCCACTCCCGCGTGATGGTCGAACGCTCATCTTCGGCGACCCCGACCGGAAGGCTGTCCACCTATTGCGACCAAAGGGCTTGCCAAGGAGACGTTGGTCGGTGGGCGTTCAGATCATCCGCGGCCGTGTGATGGAAATCGGGGTGGCAAGGCCGACGGTTCTGCGGCCCACGCTGGACCGGTTAGAGCGAACCGTCAAGCGCCTCACCGAGGCCGGTCCGGAGCCCAGTGGCTGAGCGCTCTGCTGAGGACATGGCTGCCGGCGTCTCGTCCACGTCGAGGCGACCGGGCTCCCTCAGGACGAGCGAGAGGCACGACTCCGTTAAACGACCGCCATCGAGGGAGCTCGAGCATTCAACCTGATCATGCTCTCAGCTGAGATTCGCCACGTGTCGTGGGAAGGGCCGCGTGCCGTAAGTAGAAGGCTGCAATAGCGCCTTTGACGAGTAGCCCAACCAGTGTCGAGATAACCGCCAATAACACGACTACCGGTGCTGGTAAACGAATTGGATTCAGCGTGGCGAGAGCGAGCAAAGTGATCGGCGGCACGAACGTGTATGCCGCAGACGCCGGCCACGTTTCTTTGATCATTCTGATTCCTATTGACCACGCTACCCTCACTCGATTCGTGGTGTAGGCGAGCGCAGAGGTCACAAACGTCAGGAGAACGTCGGTCAGGAACCCGTACGCAATCACAAACGGGTACCACCAGATTGGGAAGGGAAAAGAATGATGCGGCTCACCAGTAAGTGCGACCTGCGCCAACACCCCTAGAAGGCCAAGAAAAATTGGAATGGCAACGATCAGGCTCAGGACCAGGTAGCGGCCGAAGAACTTCCACGATAGCTGCCAGACCTCGGCCGAACTCAGGGTCTGGCCTTCGAATAGCCTCTGATACCAGATCCTTTGTGTACCCAGCCAGCCGATTCCGAAGAGTGCCAATGGCAACCCAAGCAGCGTGGTTGCGTCACGTGGTCCCTGTTCCGAGGCCGAGGGAAAGAGCGATGGGGCCTCAGCTGGCAGTATCAGCAGGACGGAAAGGATCGGCAGCATCGGAGCTGCCAAGCACGCTCGCCAGGCCTTCGCCAGGTCAGTCCAGAAAGCCGATTGGCCAACCATGGCGCCAGCAGTATAGGTACGGCGCTAGCGTCCAACCGGCTTTCGCGGTGACCGGCACCTTTCGCCCCTTCGCCCGACTCTGACGACTCTTCTTAAGGATCCTCCTATGGACGTCAAGGCCGTTCGCGAGCCGCGGTCAGGACCTGGTAGATCTCGTGGGCGACATAGCGCTTCAGGCAACGGATGACCTCGGTTTTTGACTTGCCCTCGTTCAATCGACGTCGCATGTAGGCCTTGGTCTGGTCATGCCATCGCAGCCTGGTCATCACGATCCGATAAAGGGCTGCGTTTGCCTGGCGATCACCTCCACGATTAAGGCGATGCCGCTTGGTCTGGCCGGAGGAGGCGGGCAGCGGCGAAGAACCGCACAACATAGAAAAGGAAGCGTCTGACCGCAGGCGGGCAGGGTTGTCGCCGGCGGCGAGGAGCAACGCAGCCGCCGTATCCGGGCCGACACCAAAGCGACTCCGCAAGAGAGGATCGGTGGCTAAGGTCAGCTGGTCGAGCTGCCTCTCCAGTAGCCCCGCCTCTGCATCCAACATTTGGTAGCGGGTCGCCAGCGATCTGAGCCCGGCCTTGATGGCGGTGGTGGAGTCGTCGATTGGACCAACGCGAAAACGTGCGCAGGTGGCAACCAGGCGGGCAGTCGGCAGCTCCCGCAATGGTTCCCGAACTGCTTCGGGAGCCATGACGACCAAGGCCTTGATGGCGTTGATCGCCTGGGTCCTGGCCTTGGTCGCAGACGTTCTTGCAATACGGAGAGCCCGAATCATCTCGACCTTTGCCGCTGAAGCCCGAGGAAGGTGGCGAGCCTTTCCAGACAGAACCGCGGCGGCTGCCACCTCCGCGTCGATGGGGTCCGACTTGCCCCGGAAGCGGCGGTCCTGACGCCCGGGGCGAATCACCTCAAGCACCAGCTGGCCTTGGCCCTGGAGGTATCGGGCGAGTCCGATGCCATAGCTGCTGGTCCCCTCCACCCCGAAAGCAGTGACTTCGCCGAACCCTTGCGCCCAAGCCAGCAGAGCCGCGTAGCCGCGAGCTGTGGTCGGGACCTCGAGGTGACCGAGGTCGCGGCCGAGGCCGTCTTTGGCGTGCCCGACGTGGCTGTCCTTGTGGGTGTCGACGCCGACGATGATGCGTGCTGGGACGTGTGCGTGTGCGATGCTGGCTACTGCCATCGGCCCTCCTCTGCTGGGTTGATCGGTGGTCGACTCCCGGGCGGGCGGACAGCACTGCGATGGGGCTTATGCCAGCCTCCTATAAAGTCACTGCTCGCTCGGTGAGTCGTGTCCTTGGTGATGGTCGACGCCAGAGCGACAGATCCTTAAAAGGGCACGAGGCCGGTGTACGAAAGGGTCAACCCTGGGCAGTCAACCACCACCCAGGAATCGTCGCAGTGTACGAACTCAGCGGGCCCGAGGTGCACGGTCACGCCTTGGAGTGCCTCCGACTGGATATACAGCGCGCTTGAACTCGGACGGCCTCACAGGCCCAGCCCCGCTGCGGGCTATCGGCGCGCCGCCAGTCCGCGCTCGACTACGGACAGTCCCGGTCGGGAAGGATGGCGGCGCCGAGCCTCATCGACGCGAGAGCCTCGAGGTGGTCAAAGCGGATAGGGGCGGGATATCGTAGGTCGCCTCCTATACGCTTCCGAGCGCGTACTCCCAGCCGGGCTGCCACGCGAAGTCACCGTTCATCGCAGCTGTCAGATCTTGGCCTTTGAGGAGGTGGTCGAGCGCCCACTTCGTGGCCGAGTGGCCGATTAGCACGACGCGCATACCGTCGAAATCCCGAGAGAGATCGTCAAGGAGGCTGCGCGTCCGTTCGACCACATCGCGATAGCTCTCGCCGCCAGGAAACGGCGTGTCCATAAAGTCGGTCTTTCGAGCACTCAACTCTTTGGCGGAGGTGCCATTGAGATCGCCGTAGTTGCACTCGCGTAGCCGCGGATCCCGACGGATCGGAATACCAGACCCTGCGAATGCGAGCTCGGCCGTTTCCACCGCCCGGGCGAGATCAGAGGTGAATACGACGTTCACGCCGTCATTGCGCCGGCGCTCTCCGAGTTCGCGGGCGAGGGCTCGGCCGCGGTCGGAAAGCCGTCCGGGAAGCCAGCCGGTGGCAACGCCACGCTCATTGTCTACTGAGATGGAATGAGTTTCGTAAACGATGGTGACGCCCACTAAGGCTGCCACCGAGCGGACGGCATGCGGCAAAACGTAGCGCGCGCGAGGATACGGCTCGATCAACTGGCGACCGTGTGCGCCGCATTCATCGCGTCCAGAAATGGCACCAAACCGATCCGCGATCCGCGGTCAGGTCGGAGACCCCGCACCTCGCGTTGTCGAAGCATGCGCCGGATCGTACGTGCCAGCGCTTGGCTTGATGGATACCAGATGTTGTGGTGGTGGACCCGAGGGGATTCGAACCCCTGACCTTCTGAATGCCATTCAGACGCGCTCCCAAACTGCGCCACGGGCCCACGTCGCGCGAGACGATAAGGATACCGTCCGCCTGCTGTAGGCCCTGACTTCCCCCCGCCGCTACGATTTTTCCTCGATGCAGACGCGCGACATCGACCGTGCGGACCTCGCGGGGGGCGGCTTTCTCGCCCTACCTGCCACGAAGCGCCGCCACCCCGGTGTCATCGTGATCCACGAGGCCTTCGGGCTCAACGAGGGAATCAAGGAAATCACAAGGCGCTTTGCCGCGGCTGGCTACGTCGCCCTCGCGGTGGACCTGTTCGGCGGCCGCAACCGCGCCATCTGCATGGCCCGTTTCATGGCCGGGATGCTTCGCGGCTCGGTCGATCGATACGGCATCGACGACCTGAAGCAGGCCCTCGCCTACCTGATGACCCTTCCAGAGGTTGACCCCGACCGGGTCGGCGCCATCGGCTTTTGCATCGGCGGCAGCTTCGCGATCGCCTGGGCTTGCACCGACGAGCGCCTGAAGGCGATCGCGCCAGTGTCCGCGTCCAACCCCAAGCCCATCGAGGCGGTCCAGCGTCTCTGCCCAGTGGTCGGTTCCTATCCCGAGAGGGATTTCACCACCAGCGCCGGCCGTGCCCTCGAGGTCCAGCTGACCACCAGCGGAATCCCCTACGACATCAAGTTCTATCCGCGCGCGCCCCATTCGCTTTTGAACGCAGACGCTCGCGGCTTCAACCGGGAGGCCGCAGACGACTCATGGGCTCGGGTCATGACCTTTTTCGGCACGCACCTCGGCTCCAGGTTGCGCACCAAAGCCAGGCCTAAGGCCCAACGCCCGACCGCTCTACCGGGCGGGCGCTCCCCTGCGCGGCGTCCAGCGCCGCGGCCGCCCTCGACCTGACCGCACCGGCCCGGATGAAGACGCGGCGCGGTACGCGCTGTGCACCGGCCGGCTTTCGACGTAGCGCCAGCCGCCCTCATCGAGGAGCAGCTTCATGTCGATCTGGCGAATCTCCGGCGCCCCCTGGCGGCTGAGCTTCGTCCAGGCCATCTCGTCTTCGGGAGAAACGATCGTGAGCGCGCGGCCGGCCACGCCCATGCGGGCGGTCCTTCCCACGCGGTGGGTGAGCCACTGCGGAGAGTCGGGCAGCTCGTAGTTGACGACGAGGCCGACGTGGTCGACGTCGATGCCGCGCGCGGCGACGTTGGTCGCGACCAGGATCCGGCTGCGACCGTCGCGGAACGAGGCCATGGTCCGGTCGCGGATCGCCTGTGAAAGATCCCCCTGCAGCTCGACCGAGTCGTGGCCCATCTGCCGCAGGTTGCGGTTGAGCTTCTTGACGCCGTGCCGCGTGCGGCCGAACACAATGGCCGAGCCCTTGTGGCGCTGTAGCAGCCGGCTCAGCATTTGCAGCTTGTCGCCTCCCTCGGTGCGCAGCAGCCCATGCTCGAGGGTCTCGCCAGTCTCGCTCTTGAGGCGCACCTGGACCGGGTCCTTGGTGTGCTTTTCCGCCATCCGCGTGACCCAGCTGGGCATCGTCGCCGACGCCAGCACGGTCTGCGGCTCGTAGGTCAGGCCGATCAGCTTCTCAACCGACGGTGCGAAGCCGGCATCCAGCATCTCGTCCGCCTCATCGAGCACGAGATACTCGACTCGCGATAGTGAAAGCTTGCCCTGGCCGACCATGTCGAGAATGCGGCCGGGAGTCCCGACCACCACATCGACGCCGCTCTTGAGAGCGAGCCTCTGTGTGGCGTAACCCACGCCGCCGTACAGCACGGTCGAGCGCAGGCCGGTCTTCAACGAGACCAGCACCTTCTCCACCTGGAGCGCCAGCTCGCGGGTTGGCGTCACGATGAGCGCGCGGGGGCCGGCGCCCTTGCCTTTCATGCGTTCGATCATGGGGATGAGAAACGCGAGGGTCTTGCCCGACCCGGTCGGCGCTTCGATCACCACGTCACGGCCTTGCATGAGGCCGGGGATGGCTTCGGCTTGGACCGAGACCGGCTCGGTAATGCCGAGTGCGGCCAATGCCGCGAGTATGTGCGGGCTTACGCCCGCGTCAGCGAAAGATGACACGTAGTGCTCCTGATCCTCTCCAGGTTCGAAATATGGCGCGACGGTCAGGACACCGTTATCGTGACGGCGAGAGAGGACCCGAGCGAGCGGGCCGGCAATTGCCGGCCGATGTAGTCAGTTTACCCGATTGACCCATTAGCCAATCTCTCAACGAGAATTAGGCGCTGGATGAACGTGCTCGTCACCGGAGGCACGGGCGCTCTCGGCCGCGAGGTCGTGATCGACCTCCGGACCTCCGGCCACAGAGCGCGGGTGCTGAGCCGCGGGGCCGGCACCGGGGGCGATTGGGTCCAGGGCGACCTCGCCACCGGAGCCGGTCTCGACCGCGCGGTGGCCGACATGGACGCCATCGTCCACGCAGGTTCGGCCGCCACCCGGCCCTGGCGAACTCGCGCCACCGATGTCAACGGAACACGCCGCCTGCTCGACGCCGCCAAACGCGCGCATGTCAAGCACATCGTGTACATCTCGATCGTCGGCATGGAGGGCGTGGCCTACCCGTACTACAAGCACAAGCTGGCGGCCGAGAAGGTCGTGCGTGAGGGCATCGTCCCCTGGTCGATCCTCAGGGCGACGCAGTTCCATACGCTGATGGAGACTTTCCTCGCCGGCTTCTCGCGCGCTCCGCGCCTCGCCGCGGTTCCCTTCGAATGGAAGTTCCAGCCGGTCGATCCCCGCGATGTCGCGGCGCGGCTCAACGAGCTGGTGACCGGTGAGCCGGCCGGGATGCTCTCCGATTTCGGCGGCCCGGAGGTGAAGACGCTCGAGTCCCTCGCCGTGTCGTGGCTGAAGGCCCGGAGGCTGAACAAGCGGCTCGTCAACCTGCCCTTGCCATTCAAGTTCAGCCGGCAGTTTGCCGAGGGCCGCCTGCTGTGCCCAAACAACAAGGACGGAAAAATCACTTTTGAGCAGTACCTCGTGCGAAAGTACGGCCGATGGTGACCGCCCTCGTCGAGCGTTTCGGCCGCACGGGCTTCGCGGCGCTCAGCAGCGTGATCTGGTTCTTCCCCATGGCCGCTTGGGCAGGCTCATTCGACCTTTCGCCCATGGACAAGACGATCTTCCCCTGGATCGCGCTCGCGATCGGTTTCGTGATGCTGGCCGTATGGATCCTCTTGCTCACCCGGCTCGGCCGCGTCGCGGTGTCGTCGCGCCAAAGACGATTCGACCTCGGCCAGATGTCCGCCGCCGAAAAGCGCTGGACCTTGGTATGCGCTGCGTTCATCACCGGCCTTATCGCCTGGCTCAACGCTGCGGCGACGGTGGACTGGGGCCCGCTCGGCACGGCCATCGGCGCGGGCAAGGGCGGGCCGATCGCGCTTGCCGCCGGCCTCGCCGTCTACGTGGTGGTGATGGTGGTTGGGATCGTGTACAGCGCCCGGCGAGCCAATCGCAGCTACGCGCTGCGCGCTAGCTCGTCACGTCCCGTGTCTTCACTACCAGCGCGCTGACGACTGTGAAGGCGACGAGGTAGACGAACAGCATCGTCACGGCGTGGGTCGCGTCAGCAAACGGGCTGACCGTCGTGTTGATGCCCTGGATTTTGATCGCTCCGAATGAGGCGACCAGGTAGCCGCCGTTGGCGATCGGAAACCACTGGTGGATCTGGTTGATCGTGTTCCCGCCGATCAGCGACAGGAGCCCGAACACCAGGTTTTCGAATACGAGGGCGTAGGCGAGCCCGAGGCCGATTGCCATTGCCGACTGGCGAAAGAGGGTAGCCAGCACCAGGCCGAACACGGCCCAGAAGCCGTAGATGAGGAAGCAGGCACCGACGCCCTTGGCGATTACATCGGCCGGCGGAAAGTTGGTGTCGGCGCCCTCCAGGCCGGCGACGATCAGGCTTGCGGCCCCGGTCGCGACGAACAGCGCGATGACCATCAACAGCACGACGACCGCGAGCGCGCCCAGCTTGCCCGCCAGCATCGCGAGCCGCCCGGAGCGCTGCGTATAGAGCGTCTTCATGGTGCCCCAGCCGAACTCACTGCCCTGGACGAGCACGCCGATGATGAGGGCGAACACGCCGCCCAGGCTGGCCCAGGTGCTGAGCGTCTCCTTGATGAAGTTGATCGGGTACAGCGTCACCAGGAATATGGACAGGGTCTCGCCCGCCGGAAGGCTTGAATTGCTGCCCTTCGGTGGGTGTGAGTAGACCAGCCCCAGCAACACGTAGCTGAAGATGACGGCGAGGGCGACGAGGGCCACGATGCACACCCATATCGCCGGCCTGCGCACCACCTTGAACAGCTCGCCGCGGAACGCCGCCAGCATCAGAGGCCACCCTCCGTGCCGGTGAGCTCCATGAAGACGTCGGTAAGAGATCGCTCGTCGGGGCGCAGCTCGGTCACGCCGACGCCGGCCATCACGAGGTGCTGGTTAATCTCGGCTGTGCGGTCGAGGTCGACCTTGATGGTGAACGACCCGTCTTCCAGCACGCTCACGTTGCCCGCGCCGGCGTCGTTTTCGAGTACCTCGCGCGCCTTGTCAGCGGGCGCCGCCCGGACCTTGAGCGAGGGCTCGCCGCGCAGTTCGTCGATCGTGCCTTCGGCTACGAGCTTGCCCTTCCGGATCACGCCGATGCGCGTGCACATCAGCTCCACCTCGCCGAGGAGGTGGCTCGACACGAGCACCGTTCGATCGCCCTTGCCCAGCTCGATGATCAGATTGCGGACGTCGGCCATGCCCTGGGGGTCGAGGCCGTTGGTGGGCTCGTCGAGGATGAGCAGGTCCGGCTCTTTGATAAGCGCCCCGGCTATGCCCAGGCGCTGCTTCATCCCCATCGAGTAGGTCGAGAACTTGTGGTGGGCTCGCGGCGTGAGCTCGACCTGGTCGAGGGCGGCGGCAACCCTCTTGACCGGCACGCGGCAGTAGATGGCCAGCAGGCGCAGGTTGTCGTAGCCGGACAGGTACGGGTAGAACGCCGGAGTCTCGACGATCGCGCCCACCCTGGTGAGCGAAGCAGGCGAGCCTGGCGCCCCGCCGACCACGCTCGCCGATCCGGACGTCGGCCGGATCAGGCCGAGCAGCATGCGCAGGGTGGTCGTCTTCCCGGCTCCGTTGGGCCCAAGGAATCCGTAGACCTCCCCACGCCGCACCGTGAGATCGAGCCGGTCGACGGCGACGATGCCGGTGCCGTAGTGCTTGGTCAGGCCGTGCGTCTGAACGACGGCATCCGCCACCGCCGCGGGGGTGGGCGCCGTCGAAGGAGCCGGGGCGATCACGGGAGGCCAACTCTACGCCTCACTGCACCAGTCCCCGCATCAGCCGGAATAGTTGCTTGCGCACGCAAGTTTAGTGCAGGTATCAACCAAACTCAGGAGGGACCAAAAATGGTTCGCTACGAAATCGATCCGGCTCACACCAACATCGGGTTCACGGCAAAGCACCTGGCAGTCAGCACCGTCCACGGGCAGTTTGCCAAGTTTGACGGCAGCTTCGAGGGCCCCGACGACGACCTGACCCGGGCGCGCGGCAGCATGAAGCTGGAGGTCGCAAGCCTCAGCACCCGCAACGACCAGCGCGACGCGCACTTGAAGTCGGCCGACTTCTTCGACGCCGACAAGTACCCCTACGTGACCTTCAAGGTCACCGGGATCGAGAAGATCGATGACGAGAACTACCGTGTTCTCGGCGATCTGACGATCAAGGACACCACCCGGCCGATCGAGCTCACCGGCACGATCGAGGGCCGGCTCCCGGACCCGTTCGGCGGCCGCGAGCGCCTCGGCGTGAGCGCTGCCGGGCAGATCAACCGGATGGACTTCGGCCTGAACTGGGACGGCGTCGCGGGAGCGATTCCGCTCGCCGGCCACACGATCAAGCTCGCGCTCGACGCTGAGATCGTGGTCAAGGCGGCCGAAACAGCCAACGTCTAACCTGAGTTCCGACCTCCCCGCCGGTGGGGAGGTCGGTTTTCACCCCTCGGGTAGGTCGAATGGGTCATAGGATTCACAAACAGAAAATGGCTAATCCAAAAGAGGCCGACACCGCTCGGCTCTGGGAGGGCCTGACGCGGGCCCACAACGTGATGACCGCCGCCCTCGAAAAGGACATGCTTCCCTCCGCGGGGATCGCACTCGGCTGGTTCGAGGTGCTGAACCATCTCACGCGGGCGCCTGGCGGCATCCTCCGCTTCCAGGAGCTGGCCAAGGTCTCCGGCATCACGGACAGCGGCGCGTCTCGCCGCCTCGACCAGATGATCAAGGCTGGACTGATCGAACGGCAGGATTGCCCGACCGATCGTCGCGGCGCCTTCGCCCACATCACGGCGCAGGGCAAAGCGGCGCACAAGCGGGCCCATGCCGTCTTCATGCGCAGCCTCGCGCGCAACCTCGGGCGCGTTCTCAGCCCTGACGAAGCCGATTCGCTGCGAACCGTCCTGGAACGGCTGGCCTAGCTCCTAAGCCGATCCGGTCTGGGCGACGAGCTCGAGCGGGGTCGCGTCCGGAGCCTGCACCACGGGCGGCGCCTTCTCCTTGGTCCAGCCCAGGATCCCGATGACGACCAGCAGCAGCACCGTGCCCACGATCTGGGCCGTATAGATCGGCTGGTTGAATCCCCAAGGCGGCGGCGCGGAGGCGATCAGGGTGGCGGCCACCGGAAAAGCCATCTCGGCGATCGTGGCCAGCGACGCGGGCGTGCGGGAGAGAGCCCTGTAATAGAGGAGAAGGGCCAGCAGTCCCGGAACGACCGCGATCGCGAGCAGGTTGGGGAGGAAGTCCGAGACGCGGTAGTGGGTGAACCCGGCCGTGCCCTCCTGGACCAGGACGATCACGACCAGTACCGGCAGGGCGAGCGTGAACCGAAGGGCGGTCATGCTCCAGAAGGAGATCGAGCCGAGCGCGAACCTGCCGAAGACAGTGCCACTGGCCCACAGCACCGCCGCGCCCAGTGCGAAGAGCCCGGCCTCGACGCGGCCGTGCTGGAGAGCGGATACGGGCTGCAGAGGATCCTGCGCGAACACCACCATGTAGACCGCGACAAGCGCCACCGCCGCCATGGCCCAGAACCACGGCCGCCGCCGTTCGCCAAGCACGATCCAGGCCAGCGCGATCGCGATGAGCGGCTGCGTCTGCTGGAGGACGAACGTCTCGGCAAAGATGCGGTACGAGAACGATGCGGTGAACAGGATGGTCGCGAGCGCCTGGGCGCCGGCCGCGATGATGCCGACGGCCACCCAGCCCCGCGGTGTCAGCTTCTTGAGCTCACCCCGGCTCCGGTAGAGCACCCCTACGAGCAGCAGCGCGATCAGCGCGTCCTCCGCGACCACGATCTCGGTTGCGCTCAGGTGGGTGATCAGCTGGTTGCGAAAGTAGGCGTCGGTCGCCCACAGCGTCGCCGCCAGGGCCACGAAGAGCACCGAGAAACGGTCGATCAGGCGATTCACAGGCCCCCCTTGAAACGCCTATGACGGAGGTTTGCTTCCAGGCTCAAGGATGCCAGAAACGAAGAGCGGGCCGGGAAACGATCCCGGCCCGCAAGGGAAGCCTGCTTAGGGAGCGACCTCGCTCACGTATGTGCCCCAGTTGGCGAGCGACGTACGTGGGCCGCCAGGAATGTACTCGGCAGCCATCCAGATGTTGCCGTTCAAATCGGACACGGCGGCGGAATAGTCGCCCCAGCGGGCCGAGCCGTTGCTTGGGGTCTCTTCGTCGTAGCCGGTGAACCCGTCATCGGCCGCCACACCGGCGCCCGCGATGTGGATGTCGCCTGCTCCTGTCGTCAGGCTGAGGTGCGCGTACGCTGCGCTGGGGTGATGATCCGGACCGGTCAACGAGAAGGCCACGACGGCACCGCCGCCGGGCGTGACTCCAATTGACGGGTACATCACGTATTCATTGGATGCGCCGATGAACCCCTGCTCGGCCATGCTGGCCGTCAGGGTGCCTGCGCCGTCGTGCGGATTGACGACGAAGTAAGCGATGCCGGCCACCACCGGGCCGTTGGGCGGTCTGACCGCCGAGTTCGCGCCGGCCCAGAGCAGCCCGTTGGCGAACACGACCTGGTTCAAGCGGTCGTCGTTGGTGTCGAGAAGCTCGAGTGCGTCGTGCACCAAGGTACCCAGCGGCGTGGCACCTCGTTCCTGCTGTGCGTTGGGCGGCTGAGCGTACTGCTCGCTAGGCAGCGCAATGTTGCTGAGGCCTAGCGACGCCGTGCCGCTGAGTGATGAGGTGTTCGTCAGGGCCCAGACCTCGACGGTGTTCGCGCGGATGCCGATGGCGGGACCCGTGCTCCAGTCTGTCGTGCTGAGAAAGTACTCCGTGCCCCCGTTGGTGGTGGCGTAACCCGAGTTGGGCGAGGTCGCCGGCTGGACGGAGTAGGCGAGCCCGCCCTGCGCCAGCGTGTAGGGGCCGGCGTCGATGTGGGTCACAGTGGGGCTTGGAGCGTTGGCCGCAAGCGCCGCCTTGGAGATGGCGTACAGCTGGGCCCCGTAATAGGCCGACGAAAACACGCCGTACTCGTTCGTGGCGATGTAAAAGCCGTTGGCGTCGGCGCCGATCAAAGGCTGGTCGCCGAAGCACGGGCAACCGGCCCTCGAGTCGGTGGTGGAGAAGGAGTAGATCGCCCAGGGAGCAGTTGGGTTACCGCTGCTGCTGACGGCGATGAGCTGGTCGGAAGGACCCGCGAACGCGCCGGTAACCGAATTGATCTCGAGCTCAAGCTCCGTCAGGAAGAAGCGGTTGGTGTCGGGGTCGTAGTAGCACTTTGGGTCGCTGATGAAAGGCCCGAATGGTCCTGCAGGCCGAACGATCTCAGGCTGCAGCAAGAAGAGCTGGCTCAGTGGGATCGTCGTGGTCAGCGGGTTGCCGGCCGTGTCGTACACACGGTAGGCGTTGTTGACGGCCTCGACGACGTTTCCATTGCCTACGCACAGGCCCTGGTCGGGCGGCTCTAGGCTGAACTGGGTCCCCGCGTACACGCCTGTTCCGGCCGTACGCTGGTCGAAGTGCGAGATGCCGTTCCACGCTGCGACCGTGTTGGCGCTGCCGCTGATGGTGTTGCCGGCGATTTGGGATACGCCCGCGGCGGGAACGTGCTCGAGCGCTTTGTTAAACGGGCTATGCGGCGGAACCTGATCGATGCTCGGCGCGACCTCCCCGGTCGTTGTCACATTTCCGGGCGTGAAGAACCCTTTGAGTGTGAGGCGTTGCGCCGATCCGTTCTGGCCCGCCGAGGCGGCGGGGATGCTGACCGCGATGCTCGGCGCGAGTGCCAGGGCAACCGCGACGCCAAGACTCAAAGAATGACGAGCATTCAGCCTGAGCAAAACCACGACCCTCCTTCGCAGTAGACCGGCAGGTGGCTACCGAGTATAGGGTCGCCAATGCCCCACGCCTAACGTTAAGGTAATTAGTCCTCCTGGACGCTGGACTCCAGCAGCACCTCTGGGTGCTGCAGGACGTAGACCTGCTCAGGGCGCTCGTGGCCCTCGAGGCGCCGGTGGCCGACGCTGACCAGCTGGAGGTCCTCGCGCATGATGTCAGCGACGATCGAGTAGGTCGTCTCCGAGACCAGGATTTGCTGCCCGACTGCCCGTCGCCTCAGCTTGGCGCAGCGGTTGACGGCTGGAGCCCGATAGTCGCCGTCGTCGGCGTCCGCCTCGCCGGTCAGGATCGCCATCCGGACCCGGATCGGGATGTCGTCCGGCCACGGTTCGGCCTGCAGCGCACGCTGGCCGTCTACGGCCGCGGCCAGCGCATCCGTGGCGCGAAGGAAAACGGCAAAGAAGCTGTCCCCCTCGCCTCGCTCCTTCAGCACCACTCCACCATTCGCTTCGATCGCGGCCGAGAGAAGCTGGTCGTGCCGCTTCATCGCGACGTACATCTGGGCCCGGCTCCTCAGCCACAGCGGGGTGGACTCGACGACGTCGGTCATCAGGAAGGTGACGATCCCGTCCGGCAGGGCTGACGAGCGCTCGACGCCGACCGACTCGTCCGGCTGCTTCGCCGCGCCGTTGCCGCCCTGGCGCGCCGGGTTCAGCGTTGCCTCGATGGCGAGGTAATCGTCGATCGAGGAGATGCGCCGGAAGAAGTGGACGTTGAAGGACGGGAGGAAGTTCCAGGCCGAGAAATCGTCGTTGGCGTCGCCCTCGCGCCAGACGTCCCGCTCGCCGCGCAGCAGGCGCCCGAGCTTCGTCAGGCTGCCGGCCTCCAGGCCCATCTCGCGGGCGACCTGGTCGCTGGTGACCCTCTCGTCAGACTCGTCGGCCGCCACCGCCAGGCGCACGGCCGAGACGAAGTTGGCGATCTCGGCGTCGGTGTCCCGGCAGCGGTGAAGCTGCTCGAGGGTCAGGGTGACCTGGGTCTCACCGTTCTCCGACGAATCGGGGGCGAACACCTCGATGACCTTCTCGAAGCTGTCCTCGACAGCGAACTCGCGCGTCACCCGCTGGTACAGCTCGGCGATCGCCGGCCAGCGGGATGCGGCGACGAAAGCGTTGGCCGCCTCCTGCTCGTAGAGCCAGCGCGAACCGCCAAGCTCGAGGTCGACGCTGAGCGCCGTCTGCAGGAACGCGACGAGCGTGCCGTACAGCTCCTGCACATAGACGTGGGGCGTGACAGTGGCCACCTCGATCTCGCGGTCGAGACCCAGTCCCGGGCTGGGCTTGGCCTCTCCCTCGCTGTGCGCGGAGGCTTCGACCGCGACGAGGTTGCCATGGTTGCGCAGCTTGACCCGCGTCAGCGAGACGCGCGGCCCGGGACCTGCGATGTCGGGATTGTCCGCGACATGGACCAGCCCGCCCGGGCCCCAGGCACGCTGGATCGGCGTGCGCAGCTCAGACACGAGGCTGTAGAAGCGCTGGATGAAGCTCCAGGCCTCTTTGCCTTTCTCGACGTCGTAAGCGTCCCGGCGAACCGCCCGCAGGTCTTCCTGCCAGGCCGCCGTGATCGCTCGCCTGAGCCCGACGATGCCAGGCTGCATTTGGCTATCCCCCCAATTTCCCCAAGGTGCCCCGATGGCGGGCCTGCCCGTAAGGGTAGACCGAGAGCTGGAAACCGCTACAGCCTTAACGACTATTGAGCGTCCACAGGTTCCTTGAACTTTGGATCGCCGGTTGGGCGAATTGTCGGCAGGAGTTGACAACTCTTAATCGCGATGGCATCTTATGTAGGTTTGGGGTGGGCAGGAGCCCTTACCTCCTGCGTTCCGTAGGAGGTTATGCCATGGCTGTCGATAGACCTGTGGGTGCGCCGACGTCCGCGCCGGCGATCGCACCGGCGATCGCAAACCCCGCCGCGCTAGGGCTGGCAGCCTTTGCGCTCACCACCTTCCTTTTGAGCGTCCACAACGCCATGGGGGTGAGCAGGGAACCCTTGTTGGTTTTCCTCGGATTTGCGATCTTCTACGGCGGCCTCGCTCAGTTTTGCGCGGGGATGTGGGAGTTCAAGACCGGCAACACGTTCGGTGCCACGGCTTTCTCAACCTATGGCGCGTTCTGGATGGGCGTCGCGGCTACGGTGGTGCTCGTTCTCTGGGGCAAGCTCGCAGTGACGGACGTGACCTCGACGCTGGCCTGGATCCTGACCGCCTTCGCCGTCTTCAACACCTACATGCTGTTAATCAGCGCGCGGACGCAAAACACCGCCGTGTTCCTCGTCTTCCTCACGTTGGAGATCACCGAGATCCTGCTGGCGTGGGGCAACTTCAACGGCGACGCGGCCGGCAGCGGGCTCGTGTCGATTGGCGGTTGGATGGGAATCATCACCGCGGCTGTGGCGTGGTACGCGTCGGCCGCGATCGTCGCCAACAGCTTCCGACCGATGTTTCCGGTCGGCCGCCCGGTTTGGCCGTAGTGGCCAACTGTACGCGAGTCACCCCGATCCTTCCCGTTGGGCGCGCGCTCTGGTCGGAGACGCCGGCTGTGGCCAGCCACGCGCAGCTCAGCTAGCGGGTACGGTGATCGGGTCGAAGGCGGACCTTCCAGGGAGATGACATGAGCGCGAGCAAGCCAACGGAGCAAGCAATCGAAACCATGCAGGTCGAGGAGCGGCGGTACCCGCCGTCGCCCGAGTTCCGCAAGCAGGCCAACGCGCAGCCGGACATCTACGACCGCAGCGCCGACGACTTCTGGACAGAAGAGGCCAACAAGCGGATCAGCTGGTTCGAACCCTGGAAGCAGCTCCTCGACTGGAAGCCGCCCTACGCCAAGTGGTTCATCGGCGGGAAGCTGAACGTTTGCTACAACTGTGTCGACCGCCACGTCGAGGGCGGTCTGGGCGACAAGGTCGCCTACTTCTGGGAGGGCGAGCCTGACAACGACCGCCGGAAGATCACCTTCGCCGACCTGCAGCGCGAGGTGGTCAGGTTCGCCAACGGCCTGAAGAAGCTCGGGGTCAAAAGGGGCACGCACATCGGCATCTACATGGGCATGGTCCCCGAGCTGCCGATCGCGATGCTCGCGTGCACGCGCATCGGGGCTCCGTTCACGGTCGTCTTCGGGGGCTTCAGTGGCGAGGCGCTCTCGGGGCGCCTGAACGACATGCAGTGCGAGCTCCTCATCACCCAGGACGAGGGCTGGCGGCGCGGCAACCGCGTGCCGCTCAAGGTCAACGCCGACGCGGCGCTGGCGGAGTCGCCCACCGTCAAGAAAAGCGTGGTGGTCAAGCGCACCGGCGGGGATGTCCAGATGAAGGAGGGGCGCGACATCTGGTCGGAGGAGATGCTCGAGGGCGTCGACGACGATCCCTCGACGTGCCCTTGCGAGCCGATGGACTCGGAGGACCTCCTCTACCTTCTATATACGAGCGGCACGACGGCCAAGCCCAAGGGGATCATTCACACCACCGGGGGCTACCTCGTCGGCGTGTCGACGACGCACCACTACATCTTCGACATCAAGCCGAGCTCGGTTTACTGGTGCGCCGCCGACATCGGCTGGGTGACCGGCCACAGCTACATCGTTTTCGGGCCGCTCGCCAACGGCACCACGGGCATCATCTACGAGGGCACGCCCGACTTTCCCGACAAGGACCGCTGGTGGACGATCGTCGAGCGCTACAAGCCGGACATCCTCTACACGGCGCCCACCACCATCCGCACCTTCTTGAAGTGGGGGCCGGAGTACGTGTCGAAGCACGACCTCAGCTCGCTGAGGCTGCTCGGCTCGGTCGGCGAGCCGATCAACCCCGAAGCCTGGATCTGGTACCGCGAGCACATCGGCCGCAACCAGGTTCCGATCGTGGACACGTGGTGGCAGACCGAGACCGGCATGATCCTGATCACGCCGCTGCCGGGGGTCACAACGCTGAAGCCGGGATCGGCCACCAAGCCGTTTCCGACCATCGACGCCGCCGTCTACAACAACGCCGGCGAGCCCGTGCCGCCCGGCGGCGGCGGCTACCTCGTCATCCGCAAGCCGTGGCCGGCGATGCTGCGCGGGATCTACGGCGATCCCGAGCGCTACCAGGAGACGTACTGGAACCGCTGGAAGGACACCTACTTCGTCGGCGATGGAGCGAGGGTCGATGAGGACGGCGACTTCTGGCTGCTCGGCCGGGTGGACGACGTGATGAACGTGTCGGGCCACCGCATCTCGACGATCGAGATCGAGAGCGCGCTGGTCAGCCACCCCGCGGTGGCCGAGGCCGCCGTAGCCGGACGGAATGACGCTCAGACCGGGCAGGCGATCGTCGCCTTCGTAACGCTCAAGGGCGGCAACGAAGGCTCACCCGCGATGCTCAAGGAGCTGCGCGATCACGTCGGTACCGTGATCGGGAAGTTCGCGGCGCCCGCCAACATCGTCTTCACGCCGGAGCTGCCGAAGACGCGGTCGGGAAAGATCATGCGCAGGCTTCTACGCGACGTATCGGAAAACCGGCCGCTGGGTGACACCACGACCCTGGCCGACCCCACCGTGGTCGCCGAGCTGGCGCGCCGAGGGCGGGAGGAAGCCGGCAAAGAGGAGTAAGCGCTCCGAATCACCTCTCCCGCGCAGCGGGAGAGGTCGGCGTCGCAGAGCGACGCCGGGTGAGGGCTAAACCTCACACTGTCACCCGTGCCGCGCCTCGGACCTGCTCTCAATCTGGTCGCGGCCGTGCTGGTCTCCGCCGCGCTGCTCTATGCCGCCTTCTTCGGCGCAGGTCCCCTCCCCGCCCTCGGCGTGGCCTTCAACCCGGTCACCGGCGCCTGGACGATGGCCGCGGACGCCTCATCCAACGGTGCTCAGACCCTGCACCTCAAAGGCCTCACCCAGCCGGCCCGGGTGGTGCTCGAGAGCGACGGTACCGCGCACGTCATGGCCGCCACCGACCACGACATGTTCCTCGCGGTGGGCTACGTGCACGCCAAGTTCCGCCTCTTCCAGATGGACCTGCTGCGCCGTCAAGGCGAGGGCCGCCTCTCGGACGTCGTGGGCAAGGCCGCGCTGGACAGCGACCGGTTCGAGCTGCAGCTCGGCCTTCTTCGCACCGCTCAGCTCGAGTGGTCGCAACTGTCGAGCAGCGACCCTTCGCGCGACGCCCTGGTCGCCTACGCCCAAGGGGTGAACGACCGCATCGACGAGGCGGAGAGCCAGCACCAGCTGCCTGCGATGTTCACGCTGCTCGGCTACCAACCGCAGCACTGGACGCCTATCGACTCGCTCATCGTCAAGGGCGACATGACGCAGACCCTCAACTTCACAGACACCCCGCTCGTGATGGCGCTTCTGGAGAAGTCGCTAGGACATGACCTCACGTCCGAATGGTTCGCTGTCCTGCCGCCAAACCAGCAGTCTCCCTATGACCCGGGCCCGTACCCGGCCAAGGCGACGCTCGAGCAGATACCGCCGCTGCCGGTCGCGCAGGCGCAGCTGAACAAGGTGGCAGGTGACTCGATGGCGTCTCTGTACCAGCGGCTGGCCGCCCTGCCGGCAGGCCTGATCGCGACGGGCGGCGCGAGCAACAACTGGGCGGTCGCCGGCTCACATACCGCCAGCGGCGGTGCGCTCATGGCGGGCGATCCCCACCTGCACCTGACACTGCCGGCGATCTGGTTCCAGCTCACCGAGGATTCGCCCGGCTATCACACGAGCGGGGTCAGCATCCCGGGCACGCCCGTCGTGCTGATCGGTCACAACCAGCACATCTCCTGGAGCCTGACCGACGCGCAGAACCAGCAGACGTTTTTCTACGTGGAGAAAGAGGATGCGGCACATCCCGGCCAGTACTTCTGGAACGGCGCCTGGAAAAAGTACGGCACCGTGAGCTACGACATCCCTGTGCTGGGAGCCTCGACCGACCACCTCACCGTGAAGTACAGTGTCCACGGCCCGGTCATCAGCGAGCGCGGCTTGACCACCACGGTCTGGTGGGCCGGCAACATCCCGTCGCAGGACCTGGGTGTCCTGATGCGCATCGGGCAGGCGGCCAACTTCAAGCAGTTTCGCGACGCGCTTCGCGACTGGCATTCGCCGACGCACAACTTCGTCTACGCGGACGACCAGGGGAACATCGGACTCATCTCAGCCGGCTACTACCCGCAGGTCGCCCAGGGCCAGCCGTGGCTGCCGATGCCCGGCACAGGCGAATTCGACGTGACCGGCACGATCCCGTACGACGACATCCCCCAGGTGTACAACCCGCCCAGCGGTGTCGTGTGGTCGGCGAACCAGCGCCAGGTTGCCGGCGATTACCCGTACTACATCGGAACAGCGTCGAACTTCTTCGACCCGGGCTACCGCGCGAATGAGATCAACCGGTTCCTCGGCCAGAACAAGAAGTTCACGGCCGCGGACATGATGGCCCTGCAGACGGACACTCGCGACTATCTCGCCTCGGAGATCGTGCCTCTGCTGGTGAATGCGCTCAGCTCCGAGAACCTGACGGGCAACGAGGTGGCAGCGCGGGACCTGCTCGCCGGCTGGGACGACCGGATGGAAATCAACTCATCGGCCGCGTCGGTGTGGTGGACCTTCTGGCAGGAATACCTCGCGGCGACCTTCGATCCGTGGTGGAAGTCGCACAACGTAAAGGTCGACCGAGCTGAGCTCAACGACGCACTCGGCCAGGACCTGGAGGCGTGGTCCCTGCGCGACCCGACCAACCCGGCGTTCACCCTGATCGGCTCGGCACAGAGCGCGCGGGACGTGATGGTGGCCTCGTTCCGCGGCACCGTCGCGCTGCTGGGCACGCGCCTCGGGAGCGATCCGGCCAAGTGGTCGTGGGGGCGAATCCACACCCGCGTGCTCGAGAACCTCGCCCAGATCACCGGCCTGAATTACGGTCCGCTGCCTGACCGCGGCGACGCCAACACGCCGCTGGCGGCGCCGGACTTCCCCTCCACGCATGGCCCGAGCTGGCGCATGGTCGTGGACTGGGGCGCGGGCACGTTCAGCGGCATCTATCCGGGCGGCCAGAGCGAGAATCCGGCGTCGACCTGGTACACGAACCGCGCGGCGACTTGGTGGGACGGCCGCTACGCGCCGATGCTCGACTTTACGGGCGCGTCCGCGTCGCCGGGCGCCGTGACCTGGAGCCTCCAGTCGTGAGCGCGCTGGTGCGCTTCATCACTGTCCTGGTCGCCGGCGCGGCGATCAGCCTGCTCGGCATCCTCATCGGCGCGTGGTGGCTGCCCTTTCCAGTCGGGGTGGCCGCCGGCGTGGTGCTGGTCCGCCCGCGTTGGGTGCTTCCCGCGGGCGCGCTCATCGGCCTGATCGCCTGGACGATTCCGCTGGTGTCGGCGCAGCTTCAGTACGGTCTGGGGCCGGCGTCCCTCAGCCTCGCCGCGATCATGGGCTTCAACGGCGCCGCGACCATCCCCGTGGCCCTGACACTGCTGGTCGGATTGCTTCTGGGCCTGACCGGCGCCTGGGTGGGCGCAGCGGCGCGCGGCCTGGTTCGGCCTCCGCTACGGCCGGTCCAGAAACTCGCTGACCAGCGACTGAAAGTGGAAGACCCCGTTCTCGCGAAGCGCTGAGAAGCGCCCGCGGTCATAGGAGCGCGAGCGCAGGCCTCGCTGCACCTGCTCGCAGACCGCGATGTCCTCCTGCTGGATCTCGTCCGAGAAGGCGATCGTCTGCTGCATCGACTCCCAACCCGCCCCGGTGCCAGGCTCGGCGAAGAACCATTCGAAGATCGTCAGAGTGCGGTCGGGCCCCAGCGGGAGGATGACATTCGTGCTGATGTTGTCCTGGTAGATATTCAGCATCGTGTTCGGGAAGATCCAGTAGTAGAGGGCGTTGTCCTCCGCGCCAGGCATGCGGATGTAGCGCCGGTCGCGGCCCGGCACCTCGCCAGGCTTGAGCTCGCGGATCGGCGCGTGCTGCTTGGAGTAGTAGCGGAACGTCTCGACCCTGTAGTTGTCGTACTCGAGCTCCTTGAACAATCCAGGGTGGGCGATCGGCAGGTGATAGCCCTCGAGATAGTTGTCGATGTACACCTTCCAGTTGCATTCGATCATGTAGTCGCGCCGCTCGATCGACCGCATGCTGGCGAGGTCGTAGCCGGCGCTCTTGATCTCATCCGGAACGACGCCGATCCAGTCCGCGAGCGGCGCGGCGTCCGGGTCGAGGTTGGCGAACACGAACGGCCCGAGGGTCTCGACGCGGATGGGCACCAGGCCGAAGTCGGCCTTGTCGAAGTTCTCGGTGCCCTCCATCTCGCGCGCGGTCTGCAAGCGACCGTCGAGACCGTAGACCCAGCCGTGGTAGCCGCACTGCAGCGACTTGCGGTTGCCACGGGTCGTCACAACCTGGGCCGCGCGGTGCCGGCACACGTTGTAGAACCCGCGCAGCTTGCCGTCCTGTGAGTGCGTGAGAAGGATGGGCTCGTCGAGGATGGTGGTCGGCTTGAAGTCGCCGGCGCGAGCCAGCTCGCTGATGTGCGCGACGAGCTGCCAGGTCCGGTAGAAGATCCGGTCCTTCTCGCGCTCCAGGATCCCGGGGCTGAGATAAGCGGAAGACGGCAGTGTTGAGGCGCGGGCAACCTCTTCTTCGAGCTTGGCCATGGGCACATTGAATCACTAGCGGGGAAGGTAGGGTGGGGACGTGCACCTCGCGATAGTCAACGGCGCCGTCTGGGCACCCGGCCGGCCCCCCGCCACCGCGGTCGCGGTGATGGGTGATCGGATCGCCGCCATCGGTTCGGATCCCGAGGTGCGCGCGCTCCTGGATAAAGACGCTCGGGAGATCGACGCCCGCGGAGGCACGATCATGCCCGCGTTCAACGACGCGCACATCCACTTCCTCATGGGCTCGCGTGGCCTGAGCTACCTCGACCTGTTCGGAGCGGAAACGCAACCGGACATCGAGCTGCGCATCCGCGATTTCGCGGCAGCCAACCCCACTGGGTGGCTGCTCGGCCGCGGCTGGTTCTACTCCGCGTTCCCCGGTGGCATGCCCACGCTCGGGCTGCTCGACCGGCTGGTACCCGACCGCCCCGCCTACATGGAGTCCTTCGACACGCACTGCGCCTGGGTGAACAGCCACGCGCTCGCCGGCGCCGGCATCTCGCCGCACGACTCGGACGGCGTCCTCAAGGAGCAGGCGATGGAGGACTTCGAACGCTGCCTGCCGGCGTCCACCGCGGCCCAGGACCTGGCCGCGTTGAAAGCAGGCATGGAAATCGCCGCCGCCCACGGACTCGCCAGCGTCCAGGAGGCGAACCGCGGCCTCGAGGAGCTGCCTCTGTTTCAGACTCTGTACGAGCGCGGCGAGCTGACCATGCGCGTGCGCCTTGCCTTCGACATGACGCCCGGCCTATCGGCGCATGACTGGGAGAAGAGACTCGACACGTACGAGGACGCCCGGCACCAACTTCCGGCCGGCTGGGTTTCGACCGGCATTCTCAAGGCCTTCTCCGACGGCGTTGTTGAATCCAGAACCGCCGCCTTGAGCGAGCCGTATGCAGGCATGGCCGCCGAGGACAAAGGCGCATTTGGCGCGCCGCTGTGGGACCGGGGCGAGCTCGCGAACGCGATTCGGGCGGCGGCCCGACGTGGCTGGCAGGTCGAGGTCCACGCCATCGGCGACGCGGCGATCAAGGACGTGCTTGACACCTTCGCCGGCCTCGGCCCGGAGCGCCGCCACCGCATCGAGCACATCGAGCTTCCAGCGACCGATGACATTCCCCGATTCGGCGAGCTTGGCGTCATCGCGAGCATGCAGCCCCAGCACGCCGCGCCGCGCCTGATCGAGGTCTGGCGGCGCCACCTGGGCCCGGTTCGCGCCGAGCGCGGATGGCCATGGAAGGAGATCGTCCGATCGGGCGGCCGGCTGGCCTTTGGATCGGACTGGCCGGTGGTTCCGATCGATCCGTTCGCGAGCCTCCACGAGGCCACCAGGACCCTGAGCCTCGACGAGGCCCTGGGTGCGTGGACTTACGGGGCCGCCTACGCCGAGCACGCCGAGCATTCAAAAGGCGAGCTGCGCGAAGGCATGCTCGCCGACATCGCGATCCTCGACCGCGACCTGGGTCAGACCTCGCGAGACGAAATCGCCTCTACAAAAGTTGAGGCGACCGTGGTTGGCGGTCGCCTCGTTTACGAAGTCTGAAGAAGGGCTATACGCCGGGCGCCGGCGCGGGCGCGGCGTGCGCGGCGGCCACCACTGGTCCGCCGTGGATGGCGTGGCCCCGTCCGACCGCCCAGAAAACCACGGCGATGGCGATCAGGACGGCGACGGTGACGAACGTGTAAACCTCGAAGGTCGAGCGGCTGACGCCGGCGGTGTCAGCACTCCAGGTATAGGTCAACAGGCCCGGCCACAACGAGAAGACCGTTGCCGCCACGACCCAGAACATCGTGAGAATCACCGATATCCAGGCGCCTGCGTTGCCGCCAGGAACGACGAAGGGCCGCGGCACGTCCGGGTATTTCTTGCGAAGGGTAAGGAGCGCGGGGAAGATCAGGATGTAGGAGAAGGTGGTCGTGGAGATCACCAGCCCAAGCACCGCGGCGAAGTAGCCGTGCAGGCCACCGCCAGTGACGAAGAAGGTGATGAACATGAAGACCGTGGCGATGATGCCTGAGAGCACGTTCACCACGATCGGGGTGCCGAAGCGGGCAGAGAAGTAGCCCAGCTGCTTCGGGCCTGAGCCCGCGAGCGCGCCGATGGCCATCAGCCGGTCCGAACCCATGAGCCACGTGGTCCCGCTGGACAGGAGCACGAAGACAGCGGCGATCGCGGCCACATGGTTGAAGAACGGAGCATTGCTGCCGAAGACGCTGCTCGAGGCGAACTGGTAGGCAGAGACAAAACCGGAAACGTTGCTGAGCTGGCTAGACGACAGGATCAGGATGACGCCCAGGATCGGGATCGCGTAGCCCAGGAATGAGATCAAACCCGACGCGTAGATCGCGCGCGGGATGTCCTTCTGCGGGTCCTCCATCTCCTCGCTGGCGTTGGTCTGGAGCTCGAAGCCGATCCACTGGAACACGATCACGCCGATGACGCCGATCAGGACGGTGGTGTCTGTCGGGAAGAAGCCCGCCAGTGAGCCGTGGAATCCATGCGAGGCGCCAGAGATGACGACCAGGATGGCGAAGAAGGCCAGCAGAGCAAGGCGCAGGATTCCGCCCAGGTTGGGCACCCACTTCATGTAGCGCAGCGACAGGATGTTCATGACCACAGCGCCCCAGATGAAGAGGAAGCCGATCACCGTCTCCGCGCCCTGGTTGCCGGTGAAGCTGCTGCCCCAAAGGGCGTCGAGCGCGGCGATCGTTGTCGCCGTTAGCGTGCCGCCGAGCCAGATGGGGTTGCTAAGCCAGTACAGGACGCCGACCACGGCGCCGGCGAAGTGGCCGTAGGCGAGGCGCACCCAGTCATAGGTGGCCCCCTCGGTGGGGAAGGCCGCGCCGAGCTCGGCTGTGATGAGTCCGTAGGGAATCAGGAAGGTGGCGCCGGAAATGACCAGCCAGAAGATCGCCTGTGCGCCGTATGAGGACGACTGTCCGATGGTGTCGATCGCGACGATCGCGCAGACCGTGAAGAAGATCATGTCGAACCGGAAAAGGGACTTCTTGAGCTTGCGCTTCTGGGCTACAAGCCCAGCCTCGGCTACAGCCTCTGCCATGCCACCCCTCCAAGCAGAAAACGAGGATTGATCCCCTCACCCTGCCCTCTCCCTCGAGGGAGAGGAGAAGATGAAGAAAACGTTAAATCGCGACAATTAGAGATCTCGGGACCAGCCCTGTCAAGCTGGCTTCCGGTTACCAGAGGGTGAAAAAGATGGCTGCACGGACCACCGAAGACGTCTCCAAGACGCGCGTCGAAGAGCTGACCAAGCGCGAGGAAGAGCGCTTCCGCAAGGCTCGGCCGAGATCGAACGAGCTGTGGAACGCGGCCAAGGACGTGCTTCCTCGCGGCGTACCGTCATCGTTCCAGGATGCAGCCCCTCAGCCGGTCTTCGCCGACCACGGCAAGGGCAGCCGCGTGTGGGACGTGGACGGCAACGAGTACGTCGACTTCCACAACGGCTTCGGGGTGATGGTCGTCGGCCACGCCCATCCCAAGATCGTCGACGCTGTGAGCAAGCAGATCGCCCGAGGCTCGCACTTCGCACAGCCGGTCGAAGACGGAGTCGAGGTCGCCAGGGAGCTCGCCCGCCGGTTCAAGCAGCCCCAGTGGCGCTTCACGAACTCGGGCACCGAGTCGACCCTCGACGCGGTACGGATCGCGCGCGGGTTCACCGGCCGCGAGCGCCTCATCAAGATGGAGGCTTCGTACCACGGCCACCACGACGCACTGATGGTGTCGGTCGAGCCGCCGCCAGACAAGATGGGCCCGGTCGACTCGCCGGCATCTGTACCTCAGAGCGAAGGAATTCCAAAGTCCACCGTTGAGCTCACGACCGTCGTGCCGTTCAACAACCTGCCCGCGATGGAGAAGGCGTTCGCCAGGCACAAGGACGAGGTCGCGGCGGTAATCGTCGAGCCCGTGATGATGAATGTCGGGATCGTGGTTCCCGACGACGGCTACCTCGCGGCTCTGCGCGACCTCGCCCACAAGAACGGCGCCCTCCTGATCTTCGACGAGGTCAAGACGGGCGCCACCGTAGCGTCCGGTGGCGTGACCGAGCGCTTCGGCGTGGTCCCGGACCTGGTTGCGCTCGCCAAGGCCATCGGTGGCGGGCTGCCCTGTGGCGCGGTCGGTGGCCGCGCGGACGTGATGGCTGTGATCGAAGACCATCGCGTCGCGCAGATGGGCACCTTCAACGGCAACCCGCTGACGATGGCGGCGGCGCGCACGACCCTTTACGAGATCCTCACACCATCCGCTTACTCACATTTCGACGCGCTGGCCGAGACGCTGCAGGGCGGCCTCGACGCCGTGATCGCTGAGCACTCGCTCCCGTTTCACGTCACCACGCTCGGAGCGCGCGGAAGCGTCACCTTCCGCAAGGACCGCGTGCGCAACTACCGCGACTACCTCGAGATCGACAAGTCGCTCGCGTACCTGAGCTGGCTGTACCAGTGCAACCGCGGCGTCCTGATGGCGCCCGGCGCTGAGGAGAACTGGACCCTTTCGGTTCAGCACTCGGTCGAGGACGTCCAGCGCTACGTCGACAACTTCGGCGAGATGGCCCGCGACCTGCGCGCATAGCAGAGACCGCCGACCTCAACCTTCGCGGCTATGCCCTGACTCCGGGAGCTCAGCGCAGCTGGTGGCTGCGCGAGGCGCTGGCCGCGGAACCCGGCGCGCCATGCCCGCCGCTTACGAGTGACGCGACGGCGGACGTCGTCATCGTGGGCGGCGGCTTCACCGGCCTGTGGACCGCCTACCACCTGAAGCTGCGCCACCCCGCGCTCGGCGTCACGGTGCTCGAGCAGGACATCTGCGGCGGCGGCCCCAGCGGACGCAACGGCGGGTTCGCGAGCGGATGGTGGGACGAGCTCGACGGGCTGATCACCCTTTACGGTCAAGAGGCCGCAGTGCGCGCGTGTCGCGAAATCTCCGCCTCGATCGACACCATCGGCCGCTTCTGCACCGAGCACGGCGTCGACGCCTGGTTTCGAAAGTCTGGCTACATGTTCGCGGCGACGGGGCCGCGCCACGAGCTGGTGTGCGCGCAGATGGTGCATGAGGCCAGCGCGGTGGGCGCGCCAGACGAGATGCGGGCGCTGACCCCCCAGGAGGTACAGGCCCGGTGCGCCTCCCCGGCATTTCGCAGCGGCGCGTTCATGCGGGATGGAGCCTCGGTGCAGCCGGCGACCCTCGCCCGCGGCCTGCGCCGTGTTGTCCTGGAGACAGGCGTCACCATCCACGAAGGGACGAAGGTCGATCGCCTCGACCCCGGCCCTGTAGCCGTGACCGAGCGTGGAGTCGTGCGAGCCAGGCACGCGGTGCTGGCTGTGAACGCATGGGGCGTCGGCTGGCCCAGGCTGTCGCGGCGGGTGGCGGCCTGGAGCAGCTACATCGTCCTGACCGCCCCGGCGCCGGAAGCCCTGGCGGCGATCGGCTGGACCGGGGGCGAGCTGATCACCGACCTGCGCCAGTCGCTGCGCTACTTCCGCACGACCAGCGATGGCCGCATCGCGTTCGGCGGGGGCGGCGGGCGCGCCTCGGCGGCCATCGGCGATTCCTTCACCCACGACGCCGTCGCGGTGAGGCAGGCCGCCGAGGGTTTCCGCCGCTTCTTCCCCACCTGGTCCAAGGTGCCCATCGAGGACGCCTGGGGCGGCCCCATCGACGTCTCGCCCACTCACCTGCCGACGTTTGGCACCCTCGAGCCGGGCACGATCCACTACGCCATCGGCTACACGGGCAACGGCGTGGCGCCGTCTCACCTGGCAGGCCGCGTCCTCGCGGACCTCGCCACGGGCGCGGACACCGAGCTGACCCGACTGCCGATGGTCAACTCCAAGCCGCGCCTGTTCCCGCCCGAACCACTGCGCTCGTGGGGCGCCGCAGCGGTGCGCCGGGCGATGATCGCTTATGACGCGGCGGACGAGAGAGGCGTGCGCCCGAACCCTCTCGCTTCGGCTGTCGCGCACCTGCCTCGACGCCTGGGCTACCTCCTTGGACCCTAGGGCCCCACAGGCGGCGCTATGACGCGGCGCGCCACGGCGCGCGTTGACGGAATACGCACCGAGTGATAGGTTCGGCGCAACTTTTGTAACAGACGTTTCGGTGGCCAAACGAAGGAGGGGACGATCTCTTGAGCACTGAGGAACAAGCCCTGCATGCGGACGCTCAGGACCTTGCGAGGTTCGGTTACAAGCAAGAGCTGAGGCGAATGCTGGGCGTTTACTCCAGCTTCGCGATCGCCTTTTCGTACATCTCGCCTTCAACAGGCATCTTCACTCTGTTCATCCTTGGCATCGGCCTCGCCGGTCCATCGTTCTTCTGGAGCTGGCCCATCGTCGTGGTCGGTTAGCTGATCATCGGATTGAACTTCGCCGAGGTGAGCTCGCACTTCCCGGTCGCGGGGTCCGTGTACCAATGGACGAAGTACCTCTCCAATCGGCCGTACGCGTGGTTCACCGGCTGGATCTACCTCTTCGCGGGCGTCCTCACGGTCGCGGCCGTCGTCGCCACGGTCCCGCTCGTGCTGATCCCGCTGATCAACAACGTCTTCAGCACGAATATCGGCACCGACCTCGACACAGAGCGGAATATCGCCGCCCTCGTGCTCTTGAGTACGACCCTACTGAGCATCTTCGGCGTGAGAATCGTCGCTTTCGTAAACAACACCGGCGTCGTGTTCGAGATCCTCGGCATGGTGGTGTTCGCGATCATCCTGGTGATCTTCTACCACCACCAATCCCTCTCGACCTTCACGGATTTCAGCTACCTCGGATCGGGCTTCAACAACCAGGCCGGCACCTTCCTCGCGGCGATGTTCATGTCCCTGTTCGTGATCTACGGATTCGACACCGCGAGCACTCTCGCCGAGGAAACCAAGAACCCTCGGCAGGCCGCTCCCCAGGCGGTGCTCGCCGCCATCATCGGTGCGGCCATCATCGGAACGATCTTCCTGGTCGCGGTCATCATCGCCATCCCGGGCGACATGAACAAGTTCGTTGCCGACACCGCTGCCGGCAAGTACCCCTTCCCGCTCGTGACGATCATCACCTCGAACTTCCCGGGCTGGGCCGCGAACCTCTACCTGTTCGTCGTCTTCGCGGCGATCTACGTCTGCTGCCTCGCTATCCAGACCTCGACCATCCGCCTGGCCTTCGGCATGGGCCGCGACGGCAAGCTCCCGCTGGCCAAGTACTACAACAACGTCATCCCCAGCCTGCACACGCCCGTCGGCACGTGCATCGTGGTCGGCGTGCTGGCAGGCCTGCCGCTGGTCTACTACGCCGGCGCGGGCACCATCGCGATCGGCGCCACCGGGATGATCTACCTGTCGTACATCCTCGGCAACATCGCCATCCTCATCGCCCGGCTCAACGGCTGGCCCAAGGAGTCGGCGCCCTTCAAGCTCGGCCAGTGGGGCACGATCGTCAACATCCTCGGGCTGGTCTGGGGCATCGCCATGGAGATCAACTTCCTCTGGCCGCGCAATGCCGCTGTCGGCGGCCAGAACCCGCCGCTGAGCGCCTTGCCGAACGTGACCATCGGCGGCCCGATCGGCAGCATCCCCGTTTTCGAAGCGACCCTCGGGCTGATCTTGCTCGTGGGAGCCGTCTACTACCTGATCGCCCAGCGCAACGCACCCGAAACCCAGGCGATCAAGCCGCTCGAAGCGCGGGCCTAGCGGAACGTTCTCGGGGCCGGGCTCGGCAGTCCGGCCCCATCTTCTAATGTGACTCAGCCTTGAGATCTCACGCGCGCGCGGTCGTCATCGGCGGCGGCGTCGGCGGCGGGGCCATCCTGTACTGGCTCGCACGCCTCGGGTGGACCGACATCGTCATGGTCGAGCGGGCGCGCGTCACCAGCGGCTCGACCTTCCACTCGGCCGGGCTCGTGGGCCAGCTGCGCAGCGCCCTCAGCCTGACCCGGATGATGATGAACTCGGTCGACCTGTACCGAAACCTCGGCGCCGAGGTCGGCCTCGAGACCGGCTGGCATGAGGTCGGCTCGCTGCGCCTGGCCTCGAGCCCCGAGCGCATGGAGGAGCTCACGCGCCAGGCCGGGTGGGCGAAGACGTTCGGCCTTCCCCTCGAGCTCGTTTCCGCCGAAGAGGCGCAGCGCCTGTTCCCGCCGATGTCGACCGAAGGCGTGGTGGGCGCCGCCTATCTGCCGACCGACGGATACATCGATCCCAGCCAGCTCACGTTCGCCCTGGTCGAGGGGGCGCGCCGGCGCGGTGCCGAGATCTGCGAAGACACGCGCGTGACCGGCATCGATGTGGCCGGAGGTGCCGTCCGGGGTGTGGTCACCGACAGGGGGCGGATCGAGACCGAGCTCGTCGTCAACGCCGGCGGCATGTTCGCGACCGAGATAGGGCGGCTGGCC
>Ga0185299_10000887_pt1 | contig 69362 bp, 69 predicted proteins | sample PaiPotPPA55metaG_FD_128002 | JGI IMG/M metagenome (GOLD analysis project Ga0185299, IMG submission 128002) | Iron sulfur acid spring bacterial and archeal communities from Banff, Canada, to study Microbial Dark Matter (Phase II) - Paint Pots PPA... ... | reverse complement strand
GAAACCCGTCTGCGCCGCCAAAGTTTGCTGTCGCATCCGCCTTTTCACCTCGACTTACACCCTACCCGCTCCCCCTGTGGATCGGGGAGTTCTTCAGAGGTTCCCTAGGTTAAAATGTGAGACTAGGCGCAAATCTTGGGGAATGATTCCCATTTTGACTGCTGTGCATTTATACAGTCGCTCAGCAGTCAGGTTAATCACACTTGTTCCTGAGCTAGTGGCGGATCCAGACGTCCGTGATTTCTGCGCCCGAGGCGTCGGCCTCGGACTCAATGGCGATGGTTTCAACTTGCCTCTGCAGTTGTTTCTGAGTAGCTTCGTCGAGGTCACTGAACTCGATCCCCATACCCATGCGGCTATCGCAGGTTCTGACAATCGCCGTCGTGCGAACCTTTTCGGAATTCAACCAGAACGTGATCATCAAGATTGTTCCCACTGATAGGGGCAGCATGGTCTCGATATAACAGCCACTGCCAGCAATGTCCGCCGTCCTAGTTCTCATTGGCGGGTCCCCTCACATCCCTCCCCGGACTTCAATCTCAAACGCAATCCGCTGCCTTGAACTTTTTTCTCCTGTCTTTAATGGTAGTGCGATTCGGCAAATGGGTGGGGTTCCGCTAGCAAGATGTTGTTGCACTTCCTCTTGCCAAGGATGCGGTAGCCCCTCCACCAATTTCACGCCCATATCAACTTTCTGCATCTCTCCGGCAGCCTCTACCCAAATCGCGTTGCAATGAGCCGATTTATCGCCGAAATGAACCCCGATGATGTCTCCGGGCTTCAGATGTTCAAGTCCGGCCAGTTTGGCGGCCGTGATCGCTTGTGTTCTGGGCGTGGACAACCTGAGAGAATGGATGATCGTCATCGTCCACCCCAAACACTCGGATGGGGAGGCGACACTGAAACGTGGCTCCGATTTGTCTGACATCTAATCGTGGCCAATCTTAGGATGCGGCAAAACTCTTACCAAAGAACAACCCGCACAATTCACTCAAGCGGGTTAGCATTCATGGATGCAACTCCTACCTGAAGTTCCCCAGCCTTTCTATAGTCGTCAACGTTCTCCGTAATGAACTCTACTCCGTACCGATTCCCGTCTCGGTTGCGGACGAAGCATCTGAAGGTCAACGGATGTTCAGAATAGGGCGGCGTGAATTCGACTCTATCTGTGAGCCTACCGGCAAGTCGAGGTCCAAGGTGAGAGCTAATCCACCGCCCCTGATGTCCGCGCCTTGACCCTCGCAGGCCATGATCCGGTTGGACCCTGCGTCGTTACTCGAACCTGAACCGGAATGTCCGCCTGGAATCGCGGCCATCGCCTCTCTGTCATGGGCATGGTACGTCCAGCGCGGTACGTCCAACCCCTTCCGGTACTTTGTCTATCGGGCGGATGCTCTTAAGACTTCAGTAATCTGACGGCGCTGAGGAAAGTGAGATCCGTTGCCTTTGCGAAGTCCTGTAAGCGGGATTTTAGAAGCACGAAAATGAGCCAGGACGTTGCGCCAAAGGCTGCCATACTGACGTGACGCCACAAAATCACCGCCGAACCTGGGTAGCGGCATACTCGTCGATGGCACGATACAGCTGGGTTAAGGCAGTAGCCGCGACGCCGCTCTGACCGACCAAGAGCCGGCATTCGGCGGCAAGCGCCCGGATCTCCGCTGAAGCGTGACGAACATGTCCTGCGAATGCGTATTCTGCCATTCGGTTCGAGAAGAACCGGCGCCAGTAGTAAGCGGCAAACGGACGCGGCAGCCAGGAGAAGAGCACCTTAAGGGCAAACGGATGAACGGGCTGTCTAAGAATGCGTACTGCGCTGAATCCCTCGCGCACCCCACTAACCATTAGACTAAGAAACGCTCGGCTGCGGCTTAGTCGCTCGCAGTCTCCTCCGGCGAGATAGATAGCACCACTTACTGCTGTCACAAAAAACGCGTGTGAAACCAACCAAGCGTCCATATCACTGTCTATTCGCGTCGGAAAGCCCGAAGCGCGCAATGTTTCGACTAACGCATGCAGACGGGTAGATCGGCCGCCCTCAGGTTCGCCAATTGTTGTTGGTTGTTTGGAGATGATGATGTAACGCACGACGTGGTCTTGCAGAGTTCCGCCGGCACCTGGAAATCCCAGCAGGACACGCCCCACCCCTAGCGCGTCCACTAATCCCGTCGAGCCTGAGGGATTGTTAAGCATGAAGAGTACAGTTGGCGTTCCATGGTTCGCCGCGAGCTCCGGCAAGACGCCGGGCAGCTGATCCCACCTGACACTGATCAGCGCCATATCGAAACGATCTTCGGGGGAAAGGCGCTCGGTGACATTCACCTGAGTGATTGAGCGAGCACCACTCACGACATCCTCAAGAACCAGGCCGTGACGTCGAATGTCCACAAGCCTTGAAGCGCGGGCCAAAACGGTTACCTGATGCCCCGCTTCCTGTAACCGCGACGCGTATAACGTGCCGATAATTCCTGCCCCGTAGACCAATATCTTCATCGGTGCCTTCACGCGCGTTATCTTCCAACTTACTGCCAGTCTCCATCATCGTCGATAACGCTCAGCCGGTCCCTTGTGGAGATCGACCGATCAGAACCACAAACTCCGTCGCTGGCCTACAGATCGAGGAAAGCTGTTAGAGAGGAAAAAATTGGCGCTGGGGCCGTGCGGAACCCAAGTTTGTCGGCTATGCGTCGCATGGCGAAATTGTCTGGCAACATTTCAGCTGAGACTCGGCCCAGCCCCTCATCTTTCGCGATTTGTATGAGCTTGTGGAACAATTTCGTTCCCAGACCTTGGCCTTGGGATTGATCAGAAACCAGGACTGCAACTTCGGCGTGATTCCTGTCGCGCAACTTAATCAGCCTAGCGATTCCCAAAAGGCTGTGACGACCGGACACAGGTTCCTGCTTATCCACTACCAGCGCGATCTCGCGATCATAATCCACGAAACAGAGACGAGCTAAGCGCTCATGCGCCACCCGTGTACTCAGACTCGGAGAACTGAAGTAGCGGAGATACACGCTCCTGTCGGATAAGGTCTTGTGAAAGCTCACCATCAGCGGTTCGTCTTCCGGCCTGATGGGACGTACAGTCACCTCAGTTCCACTCTTAATTACCCATTGCGATACGTACTGCGCTGGATAGGGACGTATGGCCGGTTTCGGCAATTGCTGCGCGGGCAGCGACGGGAGATGCAGGACAACGCGGGCATCCAGTGCTAGCAATCGCTCCGGTGACGCTAACAGAGGATTGATATCGATCTCCGCGATACGCGGTTGCTCGACTACAAGGTGACTGAAGCGCACGAGCAGCCCTTCGAGGGCGGCGATGTCGACCGGTTTTCGCCCACGGACACCTTTGAGCGCCGTAAGAACCCGCGTCTGTTCCATCATGCGTTGCGCCAGCGTGGTGTTCAAGGGAGGAAGTGCCAGCGCACGGTCGCGATAGACCTCCACCAACTGCCCTCCAGAACCGAATATCAGGACCGGCCCGAACTGCGGGTCAATGCAACTTCCGAGGATCAGTTCGTAGCCTTCCAATCGCACCATGGGTTGAACCGTTACGCCCAGGAATGCCCCGCCGCCATGGCCCTCGACCGAAGCCTTAATCGCACGATAAGCGGATCGGACTGCATCCTGGTCTCCCAAGTTCAGCTTTACTCCGCCAACATCCGTCTTGTGAGTGATCGTTTCGGAGAAAACCTTTAGCACCACCGGATATCCGATGACAGAAGCGCAGTTCACGGCTTCTTCTTCATCGCGCGCCATTCGTGTGTCGACCGTCGGGATACCGTAAAGCGACAGGACCTGTTTCGATTCAAGCTCGGTGAGCAGGACTCGTCCGCGCTTATGCGCCGCCTCGATGATGGCGGCCACCTTCCGTCGAGCGACAATGTCAATCTCAGGACCTTCGCATGGCGCTGGAGTTTCGTAGAGGCCCCGCAGGTTGTACGTGTAGCGCCACATGTAATTGAAGGCTCGGGCGGCAGTGTCTGGAAAAGAAAATGTGGGAATGCCAGCAGCGTTCAGGATCGCTTCACCTCGGGCGATGCTGGCCCCTCCCATCCAACTGGTGAGCAGAGGCTTGCCGGTGGATTTGGCATAAGGTCTCAGTTGCTCAGCGACCTGCGTCGGATCGGTCATGCCCTGTGGAGCTAGGATCGCGAGCAAGCCGTCGCTGTTCAGATCGTTCATCGCCACTTCCAGCGCCTTGGCATAACGCTCCGCATCGGCATCACCTAGAACGTCGATCGGATTGTTGTGACTCCAGTGTTGAGGCAAAAAACCATCCAGAGCGCATAGGGTTTGGTCAGAAAGTGAGGCGAGTTGCCCATCGCTGGCAACCAGTGCATCTGTCGCCAGTACGCCCGGTCCTCCGGCGTTGGTGAGGATCGTGAGCCGTGGCCCTTTCGGCCGCGGTTGTTTGCTCAAGACTTCTGCCATATAAAACAAGTCGCCAATGTTGTACACACGTAAGACACCGCAGCGTCGGAAGGCCGCATCCAGAACTTCATCACTCCCGGTCAGCGCTCCGGTGTGAGATGCTGCGGCCCGTGAAGCAGCCTCGGAGCGTCCCGCTTTGATTACGATGATCGGCTTGCTAAGGGCTACCTCGCGGGCAGCTGACAGAAACGAACGCGCATTTCCGATAGATTCCATGTAAAGCAAAATGCTGTGGGTGTTTGGGTCGTTGCCAAAGTAATCGATCAGGTCTCCCCATCCCACATCCAGCAATGAACCGGTGGAGACGATACCGCTAAAGCCAACGTGCTCCCGCTTGCTCCAGTCGAGAATTGCGGTCAGCAGCGCACCGCTCTGACTAAGGAAGGCCACATTCCCAGCTCGTGGCGGATCGTTGGCGAAGGTGGCATTCAAGCCAATGGTCGGATTCATGATGCCAAGGCAGTTGGGCCCGATCAGGCGCATGGTTCCGCGACGGAGTTGCTCCAGAATCTTCGTTTCCAGCGCGGCGCCGTCTTGACCTCGTTCCCGGAAACCAGCGGAAAGTACGACGGCTGATTTCACTCCTGCATCCACGCATTCGCCAATGATCTGCGGGACCGTGGAAGCTCGAGTTGCCACAATCGCCAAATCCACTGTCTCTGGAACGTCCGCGATTGTCTCGTATGTCTTCAGACCCAAGAGTTCCGCATGGTTGGGATTGACAGGGTAGGTCTTCGAGCGAAACTTGCTTTCAAGAAGATTCCGAAGGACCGTCTGGCCAACAGTTCCCGGCCGTTCCGTCGCCCCAACTACGGCCACGGACTTTGGAAGGAAAAAGGCATCCAGACTGGGGCTCGACTCCGCAACAGCCCTCTCCAACTTTGACTCGGCGGTAGTTCTACTCGTTTGATCCATGTTTCTTCTGGACAAGGTGCCTAATCCTGATCATATCGACGTAAGGCGTTAGCGTTCATGCCGACTCCGAATCACAAGCCTCCACGAAATCGTGGCCTGACTGCTATCGTAGGAACAATGTCCTCATCGTGCTTTCAAGATGTCCCAAGGTCTGAATTATCCTCTCTGACACTCATATAGAATTGGCGGTCCTAGGAACCCCACGAGATCAAGGCGCGGCGTCCTTTATTCGGGTTCAGGGAGCGCTCGGAGGCCAGACATCGACTCAATGTCGATGCGAAAGAAAATCGTCTCCATCGATACATCGCTAGTTTGTTCGCGCCTTTCTGCCAAAGCGGTTTGCCAATAGTGAGAATACTGCGCGAGTAGTTCGCGCGCATGTTCCCGCTGAGCGGTGTACTGCGGCTCACGAAGTTCCAAGTATGTTCCAGTCACGATTACGCTAAGCCAATTCCGTCGATTTCCAATTTCGTCGACTTGCAGGCAGACCTTGGGATTTTGTCGCATCCAGTTAATCTTCTTGCCAAGCGTTGAAAAGATGTAGATGGAATCGGGCTCGTGCGAGAAGGCAACTGGCACGACATAGGGTTGATCGCCTAACGAACATCCAAGCCTTCCGATGGATACGCGCTCTAACAGCTCAATGCATTCTTCTTTGGATATCGCAACGATTCGCATAAGGGCTCGTCTCCCAAGACTTCTACTTCCGGCAAACAGCAAGTCTAAATTAGTTCACCACATTGCGGACGGACACACGGGCTCGTTGGAAGATCGCCAGGCATTGTTGCCCATTGAAATTCCTGTATACGGCCCTGTGTTTCGTCCGTCCCGCTAGAGTGTCTGCCAGCTTCGCTAGAGGACAACGGTATGATGGAGGGGTTTGCTCGCCAATGTCTACGCTGAAACCGCGGGTTGCGGGGCTTTCTGCGCCCGTCCTGCAAACCCACGATTCAAAGCCACGATTCGCATGTCCCTCACGGCTTCTCAAGGACTTCGGCGGCCACCTGGGGTCATGTAAGTCGTTCAAATTACGACATAAACCAGCACTGAAAAGTCACTGTTCACGAACCGTGAACTAATTGAGAACTGGGGATTAAATTGGGGACTACGGCCTGTTTCTTGCACGAAATTACAGGTGCTTAGGTGTCATCCGTGCGCGTGTAAGTTGTTTTGTTTCAATTTCCCTTTGAACGCATAACCCAAAGGTCGGCGGTTCAAATCCGCCCCCCGCAACCATGAACGCCACTGCCGAAATGCAGTGGCGTTCGCCTTTGAAGAATTGTCAGTTCTCTAGCATTGCATCATGCCTAAACCGGCCTCCGCTGCGCTAAGGATGCTACCCATAACAGAAACTCCCCTTTCGCCATGCGATAGATCCACGTATGCGAGCAAAATCTAACCAGAGGCACCGGGGCCAATAATTGAACTTTATCGGTCGATTCCTGAATATCAGCCGTGCTTAGTGTGAGAGATGTAGGTCACAACAACTGCTTAGACGACTGCGATCATGTGCCGCTTTGCTAGAGCCTCAATTTCAGGCTCAGTCACCGCCGAGAGGTCTGCACTTTCCGTAGCGATGACCCGCCGAGAAATGTCGGGATGATGAGCCTTCAAGTATTCTTTCAAGAAGTCGGCGGCGTTACTTTTCCCAGTGGCGTGACCGATGAGCACGATCTCATTCGCCCGAGTGATATCTTTCGCGATTTCCTTATAAAACGAATCCTCTTCAGGTACGCGCTCGCCACGGTAGTGAGCTTCCTTTCGATGAATCAGATGATGATGACAATTGAAAGGATCGTAAGGTTGCACCTTGTGTTCGTCGGCCGGACGGCTTCCCCCGAAATCCTGGTAGACATGGGCGACGTGGTGGTCGATGACGACGATCATCCGGCTGGGCTGGGCCGGTTCTTCTACTGGCGCACCTGATTTATTCGCATCCGGTCCGGCTTCCTTTAAGAATTTACGCAGCCGAGAAACTTCCTCGACGCCAAGATCGTGGGTGTGCGGCTTCTTGAAAAAGACGCGTCGGCCGCCAACGCGGAACACGAATTCATCGTCTCCATGCGGTTGGACCTCACCAAGATGCTCGATCAGTTCGACGGCCTCGCTCCAACTTAGGTTATGTGGCAGCTTGCCGTTGAGAAGATTCTGATACAGCGATTCGAGATGCTTACTCACGGTGTGTTCTCCTTCACAAATAATTAAATTCGATCAACATGCATCTCGAACGAGCACCATTGAGCCACGGGCGACGGGACTAAAACAATTGGACCTTGGTATCGACGACATCTCGTATCCAGTATCCGACACCTCAGTGATGAGGACACTGCAGTCGATACGAAAGTATGGGCAATACCATCGTCCAATTGCGCGGACCATTTTGTTTTGGCCGAATGAACCCAATACCTGAGAGGCGCGATGACGAAAACGACGAGCTTTCAAGCGGACATTCGGCCGCTATTTACGGAGCGAGATATTCAAGGCATGAGCAAGGCGTTCAACCTGGGAAGTTACGATGACGTCAAAAAGCACGCTGGGGCCATCTACGATCGCATTCGTGGAATCGGCGGCGCTGTAATGCCGCCCCCGCCACCTAAAGGAGAAGGTCCCTGGCAGCTATCTCGCATTGAACTATTCGCCAAGTGGATGGCGGACGGGTTCCAACCTTAGTCGGCCTCGACCGCCCAGGGCTGCGTCTAAGCTGTAGACGAGAGCTGGATCGTCATTGCCCACTTTCGATCGGGTTTCGAATGGAGGAATTCATGAAAGCAAACGTTACGTTCGCGTTCTCGGTTGCGGTCTTGGCGCTGGCGACCGCCATCCCTGTCGTGCGAATTTCCGCCGCCCCCAACCCGCAGGTCAAGTCCGGAGTAGACCGCCTCTATGTGATCGACTGCGGTGACGGCAGGGGGCCCGACGAATCGCGTTGGACACCGGGAGTCAATGTCGGAACGCCCGTTGGCTTTCCCGGCCACTGCTACCTCATCCACCACACCCAGGGTTGGGTTCTGTGGGACACGGGCATCGATGATGCTGTGGCGCAATTGCCTAATCACGAAGAAGTGTTTCATGAGTGGGGACCCGGCGCCGGCCCGATCTGGCGCAAACCAATCACGCTCGCGGCTCAGCTCGAAGAGATACACGTTAAGCCTTCGGACATCAAGCTCATGGCCGTGTCACATAGCCACCCGGACCACGCAGGAAATATCGAGATGTTTCCCAACACGCTCATGCTTGTACAGAAAGTCGAGTACGAATGGGCTGGAAGCCGGCAAGACACCGTCGGGTTTAACAAGAAGCATCCGGTAAAGCTCGTCAACGGCGACTACGATATCTTTGGCGACGGGAGCCTCGTGCTGCTCTCCACGCCGGGACACACGCCCGGCCACCAATCTTTGCTCGTGAAGCTCCCTAAAACTGGAGCGGTGATTCTGAGCGGCGATGTTGTGCATTTTCAGACAAGCTTCGAACATCACTACGTCCCTGACAATAACTGGAACAAGCAGGCCTCGCTGCAGTCCATGGACAAGATAGCGGCAGTCATCGCGAAGGAACATGCGCAGCTCTGGATCAACCACGATCAGCCCCAAAGTGACGCGCAGAAAAAGCTGCCCCAGCATATTACGAATGATGGCCAGATCGCCACTTGCGGCAGGCGACGCTCTGGATTTCTGGCGAGTGGAAACCTGCATCGCGGAAATCGCGCAGATGTCTCCTAAGAATTATGGTTTCTTGGATCGTCTTTCGCTCTGAGGTATTCGAGTCCAAGCGGTCCAATCGCCGCCACTTGCGTGACGTACTCACCGGATTTCGCGCAGTGGAAATGGGACGTATTGCCGGGCAGAACGACGACGCTTCCGGGCGGATACGCTTGCAGTGTGGCAGCGTCGAACTGATTGCCCAGACCGATGTAGAAAACGCCCGAAATAACTGTGTAGACCCGATCCTCCGGGTGTCGGTGGGACATCAGCTTAACGCCGTGGGGTCCTCGGACCCTGATCGTGTAGGGGGCGGCTTCCGAGGGCTGACCGACGATGACAGCCAGGCGGACCGAAGGTGGGAACGCCGCGAAGGGCTTCCAGTCGATGTCTTCGGGCAGGACCGATTTAAAAACGTCTTGGCCTGGCTGATGCGCTGCAACCATACCTGGTTGTGGTTCCGTCATGACGGCTGTTCTCTCGTTTGACATGTGAACCGCTCCTTATCATTTAGGCGTGATGCACATTTGCAATTACACAGAAAGCTTGCAGGCGAAACAATTGGACGAACGTATCGATCGATACCGTCGCATCACCCGGGACGCTCGGGCGCCTACCAGGACCGATGCGGCGTGAGGAATCCGCAACGATCATGAGAACGTCCTTGCTTATGGGCCTTTGAGTTTCGCGAATGCAGCCACCGCATCGTGAAGGCGGTCGAAAAACTGCGTCGGGCCGATGACCTCGGCCAAGAGATGCCGGTCCAGGTCTGCCCTCAGAGAGGCAGGCGCGCGAGCGAACACCAACACAACTCCGCGATCAGCCAATTCCTGGTGAAGCTCACGTACCACGCGGGCCGCCGTGTAATCCACATTCGTGATTGCTTCCGCATCGACGACCAGCCAGCGCACGGGTGAAGGAGTCGGCCCAACCAAGCCGCGGATCTGCTCGGCAAGCAGGCTGGCGTTGGCATAAAAAAGTGCGGCCCCGAAGCGGTAGATCACCAACCCCGGTTTCGTCACCGCGCCGGGAACAGCCGGGACAACTTGCCAAATATCCCCCTCGTTTACGACAAAGACTCCGGTGTGAGGACGATAGCTGTGCCGCACAATCCGCAGCAGCGACAGCACCATGGCTAATAGAATGCCCTGCTCGACTCCCACCAGCACAACGATGGCCGCAGTAAACACGGCTAGCGCATACTCCCCGGGACTCTCGCGTCGAATCTCGCGCAAGCCACGCACGTCGATCAGACGGACAGCAATGAAAAATACGATCGCACCCAATACGCAACGTGGGAGGTATTGCAGAGGCTTCGTCACAAATAGCAGGACGAACGCAACCGCTATGGCGGTAGCCACCTGGGCAAGCTGGCTTTGACCTCCGGAGCATTCGACCATCGCGGTTTGAGTAGGACTTCCGTCCACCACAAACGTTCCACTCAACGCTGCCGCGGCGTTGGCCGCAGACAGACCGACCAAGTCGACGCTTTCGTCCAGATGCTGATGGTGGCGCACAGCATAGAAACGGGCAGTAGCCGCACTTTGCGCAAGGACCATCACAAAGCAGGAGACGGAAACGCCGAGCAGAGGCACGACGTCCTTCCAGTGCATGTCAGGCAGCCCTAAATGAGGAAGCCCCCCTACGACCGGTCCGATGATAGCGATGCCGTGACCCGCGAAATCCCAGGTTGAGCTCGCGCCAATTGCACCGGCGACCGCGAGCAGAGAACCCGGAACCTTGGGGGCAAACCTGCTGAAGGCAAAAACGCCTGTCACGACTACCGCCGAGATGGCCACGGTTGGCAGGTGAATCCTGGGCAGGCTGCGGAACATATCAACGAGCTGTCCAACCGTTCGATTGGAGTGCACTTCGAGGCCGACCATCTCGCCCAGCACGGCGATGCCCACCTGAAATCCAACTCCGGTGAGAAACCCTGTCAGTACGGTTTGGGACAAAAAATCGGCCAGGAATCCGAGCTTGAGGATCCGCGCCAGCAGCAGAAATCCGGCAGTGAGCAGAGCGACCGTCGACGCCAGCGCCACATATCTTGCGCTTGCAAGGGGAGCCATAGTCGCAAGCTTCCCGGCGAGGATAGATGCGGTTGCCGAATCCGCAGCTACCACCAAGTAGCGCGAGGAACCGAACACGGCAAATGCCAGCAACGGAAGCAACAGGGTGTAAAACCCTGCGACTACCGGCATGCCGGCAATCTTGGTATAGCCCAGCGCCTGCGGGATGTTCATCGCCGCCAGTTGGAATCCGGCAAACGCGTCTCGGACCGTTCCGGCCCGAGTAACAGGCCTTATGGCTTGAAACAGATGAAGCCAGCCACCATTTCCTGCCTGCTGCGGATTGGATTGCATGCGCTCAGCTTCGGGCGACGGCGTGACCCGTAGGTTCATTATCATCCCACGATCGTCCTTACCGTTCCGAAAGTTTCATGCATTCAAAAGCGCGACTGTCTAGTCGAGGCTTTACAGGACAAAACCGCAGTCCGATCAGCATACCGTCCACATTTCATCACCGTCGCCGACATCGACCGATCGGCTCGCAGGAGCGCGTGCCTCGAACCGGGTTCCGACCCTAACCTGGTTGCCGACGATCCGGCCGAGCGACTGGACGGATTTTAGGATCTGACCATGCCGGCGCTTTTCCTCTCTTCCGAGGCCGCGCAACTCGTTCCCCAAAAAAAGACGCAGAATCAGTCGATTTCGCTAACTCCCGTTCGACATACAAGTAGAGCCGAGGGACAACCGGTCGAGACCGGTCAGAAGCTCAGCTCTGATTCCGAAATCGTCAGGATGAGCCAAGGAGATAGTCATGCTGAATGCGACCGCACAGAAATTGGGAGACAGTACCATCCTACGGTGTCAGGGGCGAATTGTAATCGGGGCTGCCTACGCGATCTTGCGCAAGGCGGTACTTGGACAGACACACACTCGGACACTGATACTTGACCTGGCGCAGGTTGACCGAATCGACGCTGGTGGGTTGGGTGTCTTGTTGGGTCTACGGGAGTGGGCTTATTGTCAAGCGATCAGGTTCCAGCTGATGAATGTCACGAACCAGGTCGAGCACGTGCTTGAGTTGACGAAGTTGGATTGTGTCTTTGAATTCTGCTCGGTCGAGGACATGCTACAACTGCTTCACTTTGCAGCCGCAATAGCGCCACGATCGGTCGATCAAGCGAACCAGAGAATCATGAAAGATAACTGCAGGTATTTGGTCGAAGGGAAAGATGCGCCTCCAGCCGCACAGAGAAACAGTCTTCTTGCTGGAACTACAGCTCGCGCGCAAGAGTGGGCGGCAGTTCCAGCCGACGTGCAGTCGGCACAAACTGGCGCAAGGATTAGTAATGAGGGGTCAGCTTCTCGCCAGGAATACGACAGTTACTGCTAGGACGCTCGTCGGTACTGATCGATGCCCACAGATCGCTATCTTGACGCTGACATTCCTCAATTCGCCTGTGCCTGTTTGAAGTTTTTAGAGATCTCCCAAAATCTGTCGAAATGGCCTATTCCCACCCGTCATACATTCAAGCGCGCAAAGGCGCTTAAAATTGTTCCCCTAGGAGAAATTCTGATGCAATTTGCCCTGCTGATCTACGAATTACCGGAAGCTTTTGCGGCACGGAAGAGCGACGGAACCGACTCCTACACCGGTGCTTGGCGCGCATACCACAAGGCTCTCGTCGAATCCGGCAGCTACCTCGCGGGCGATCCGCTTGAAGTCCCGGAGACTGGAACCACGCTGCGGCTTAAGGAAGGAAAGCGGCTGGTACAGGATGGCCCCTTCGCTGACACCAAAGAGCAACTCGGGGGATTCATAATCATGGAACTCCCCTCGCTTGACGCGGCGCTTGATTGGGCCGCGCGCTGCCCGACGGCCGCGACCGGTGCGGTCGAGGTCCGTCCCCTTGCACCCGCAGCCAAGCACCGGATCACGTGATGAACGGAAGCGGCCAGGAGAGCACTCATCGCGCGATCGAGCGGGTGGCCCGCGAGTCGTACGGTCGTCTGGTGGCCTATCTTTCCTCACAGACGCGAGACGTGGCTAGCGCGGAGGACGCTCTCAGCAATGCGCTGGTGGCTGCACTCAAGGCTTGGCCGGGAGACGGCGTGCCGCAAAATCCGGAGGCCTGGCTGCTGACGGCAGCGCGCCGGTCCTTTATCGATCTTGTGCGTCATCGGCGAGTAGTTGAAGCGAGCGAGCCGACTCTCCAGCTCCTGAGGGAGGAACGCGAGGTGTCCTTGTCGGCCGAGTTTCCAGATGACAGGTTGAAGCTCCTGTTCGTATGCGCTCATCCCGCGATTGATTCCTCCATGCACACGCCGCTCATGCTCCAGACCGTTCTGGGACTGGATGCGGCGCGCATCGCCCACGCCTTCCTGGTCTCACCGAAGACGATGGGGCAGCGCCTGGTGCGTGCCAAGACGAAGATCCGCGATGGCGGTATTCAGTTCGAAGTGCCGCAAGAGCGCGAACTGCCACAGCGTCTCGACGCGGTGCTTGAAGCGATTTACGCCGCCTTCGGTATTGGCTGGGACGATATGGCCGGCGTCGATCAGAGCGGCCGGGAGCTTGCCGAGGAAGCGATCTGGCTCGGACGCGTTCTTCTGCAGCTAATGCCCAGCGAAGCAGAGGTTCGGGGGCTGCTAGCTCTCATGCTCCACTGTGAAGCGCGGCGGCGGGCACGGCGGGGACCGGAAGGCCGCTATATTCCTCTCTCGGAGCAGGATTCACAGCAGTGGTCACGGCCATTAATCGAAGAGGCGGAACGCCATCTCGCCGAAGCGTTGAGTCGCGGCCGCACCGGCCGCTTTCAACTCGAGGCCGCGATTCAGTCGGTCCACGCTGAGCGGGCGCGCAGTGGTCGGACTGAGTGGGCTGCGATCCTGCTCTTCTACGAACAGCTGATCCGCATATCTCCGACGCTCGGCACGCGAACTGGACACGCCGCGGCAGTAGCCGAAGCGAGGGGACCTGAAGCGGGGCTGGCGGTACTGGACGCGATCGATCTTGGGTCCGTCTCGGGCTATCAGCCCTACTGGGCGGTTCGCGCTCACCTGTTACAACGGCTAGGGAAAACGCCTGAGGCCGCGGATGCTTTCGACCGGGCGATTGGTCTCGCCGAGGACCCGGCAGTTAGAGAGTTCCTGCTCCAAAGACGGGGATAATTTCCTCTGGTGCTCTGTCGAAATCGACTCCCTGCACGCGTCATCCCCATAGAGGCGGCTTAGCAGTCCCCGAGACGCCTAATTAAGAGTAGGGTATATGACAATCGCAGACAAAGCAGTTCTGGTAACCGGGGCCAATCGCGGTATAGGACAGGCGCTGGTCGAGGAAGCCTTGAGGAGAGGTGCGAAGCGGGTATATGCCGGTACGCGCCAGCCCTTGGCCCACATAGATGAGCGCGTCAGGCCCCTGACCTTGGATGTGACTAACGCCGAGCAGATTCAGGCAGCGGTCAAGAGAGTTGAATGTCTCGACGTTCTCATCAACAATGCCGGCATCGCTCTCTACGACAATCTGAGCAATCTCGACGCCATTGGGCAACACCTCGCCGTCAACCTATTCGGAATGTTCAATGTGACGCGCGCTTTCTTGCCGCTGCTAAAGCGCTCCAAGGGGGCCATTGTTAACAATCTATCCCTGGTGGCGCTCGCTGGCTTGCCGGTCATACCCGCCTACTCCATTTCGAAGGCAGCCGCGTTTAACATGACGCAATCGCTGAGAGCGCTCTTGGCTGGCCAAGGCGTAACGGTCCATGCAGTCGTCCTGGGGCCCATCGATACAGATATGAACCGCGGCTTCGACATACCAAAGGCCTCGCCCGAGTCAGCGGCGCAGGGTATATTCGATGGATTGGAAAAAGCCGAAGACGACATCTTTCCCGACCCCGCGTCCCAGTCCATCGCCGCGGACTGGCGCACTGGCGCAGCCAAGGCGCTGGAGCGCCAGTTCGCAGGCTTGGTGCCGGAGACCGCGGCGACTCTGGGGTGACGTTGCGAATGAAGCGAAACAGCGCTGAGTTTGCTTCCACTACTTAAAGACCGTCACCCTAGCAACAAGAAAGAAGCGGCGCAGGCAGAAAGTCGTATGGCATTGAAGGTCCTGATTATCCTCTTGAGTCTTTTCGTTTTCGGCCTGTTGGTCGGAAATGAACTGGCTGTAGCGGTCTGCATTCATCCTGTGCTTTATTCGGTTTCCGACGAAGAGCACGTTCGGGTTGCCAAGCCGCTAGCGATGCGGTTTGGCCGCTCCATGCCGTTTTGGTACGCGCTTAGTCTGGTATTCGCGATCCTGCAAATGCTGATCATGCGAGCTGCGCCCGCTGCACGGTGGCTTTCCTGTGCGGGCCGCGATGCTCCTAGCTCTTAATTATTGTTCTCACAATTCTCTTGCCGGCTCCAATTAACAATCGGATCGCGCGATGGGATATCGATCGATTACAACAGATTGGCTGAGCATGCGCCGACGCTGGGATCTGTATCACCACGTCCGGGTCTTGCTGCTTTGTGGTGCAGGTCCTGTTGATTTTGTCCGCCCTGCTGGATCCGTAAGGCCAGTCCTCGCGAGCCCGGACGATACGCAGCGGAACAGCCTGTCCCAAAGGATCTTTTTCTATGTCGAAATCGACTGTCTTCATCCGTCACCCCTATAGAAGCGGCTTAGCGGTCAGAGTCGCCATTTAGGAGGTGAACGATGTGTCCATTCTGTTTTGCAACCATGGGGCTAATCGTTGCCGGTGCGGTCTCTACCGGCGGGCTGGCAGCGTTGGCCGTGAAAGTGTCTCGCAAGAACCGAGCAGGAGAAGCCCTGCCGAACTCAGCGGAAAGGAAGAATCAAAATGTCGACAAACACGATTGACAACCCGAAAATAGTGTCGCGAGATGAATGGCTTGCGGCTCGCAAGAAACTACTGGCGAAAGAAAAGCAGCTCACGCGCGAGCGTGACGCTCTGGCTGCGGAACGCCGCCAACTGCCCTGGGTCAAAGTCGATAAGAATTATGTGTTCGATTCACCGAATGGCAAGAAAACTCTTGCTGACCTGTTCGACGGCAGAAGCCAGCTCATCGTCTATCACTTCATGTTCGGGCCGGAGTGGAACGAAGGCTGCCCCAGTTGCTCATTCGGTATGGATCATACCGACGGGGCACTGCCGCATTTGGCGCAACGCGATGTCTCATTCGCAGCGGTTTCACGAGCGCCCTTGTCCAAAATCGAGCCCTTTCAGAAGCGCATGGGCTGGCGATTTGCCTGGGTCTCGTCATTCGGGACAGACTTCAACCGCGACTACCGCGCTTCCTTCACACAGGAGGAAATGGCAAAAGGCAAGGTAGAGTACAACTTCGATCTCGTCGAATTCCCAAGTGCGGAAGCACCCGGAATCAGCGTCTTCTACAAGGATAAGAGTGGCACCATCTTCCACACTTATTCCGCCTATGCTCGCGGGACCGAAAATGTTGTCAACACGTACAACTATCTCGACCTTGTTCCCAAAGGCCGCGATGAGGACGCCCTGCCCTTCACGATGTCCTGGGTTCGCCATCACGATCGCTATGCAGATGGCTACTTAGCCGATGCGGACAAGCCATACTGGCCTGCGGAAGCTACGCCAGCACGTTAGATTTTTCGAGTTCGCCTCAATCCGGCTCATGGCCTGGGGTTGCCGAGATGACGTCAGGCCAGAGCCGGCAAGCGGAACCTCAGTTGAACACTTAATCGGGAGCGGAGGCGAAACCGCCCCTGCGCTAGCTAAAACGATTGTGAGAACCGGGCTTCCAGGAATTCGCCCAGCTTCGCCGTTGCTTTGAATTGCGGGATGGGATCCAGTTCTTTGAATGCCGACGTGAACGCATTGGAAAGACTCCAGATCGCGTTCGTGGCCGGAATTCTTCGTACTTTGGCTCGAAGTAAAGATCATGCACGGCGCGGGCAAGGTGTCTGGGAGCTTCCAGTCTTCCCACGACGAATGCCTCGTAGATGACTTCCGTGGCGGTGACCGTTGGTCAGTTCACTTCGCGGCCACGCTTTTACCTGCTTTCGCATAGGCTCGAAGGTGCGCGGCATTCGATCGACGCCGACCGCGATGCAGTCGATGAGTGAGAACGACTTCGAGTGTTTCGCGAGAACCGGCGTGCACACACCTGAAACAATGTTTCCAAATTTCGGGTCCGGCGAATATTAGAGTTCCCAGAAGCTGGCTTCGGGCCAGTGTCGAAGTCCGCAATCAAGTGTCGCACCCGCTCCGCCTTGACTCACACCGAAGCGGCAATCACAATCGCCCTCTCTCCATCGGTCAACGCATTCGACGACGCGCGCGTGGCTCGCGCGATCGAGGCTACCAAACGCAAGAAGCTGATATTCGCCGGCATCTCGCTCGAGGTCTGTGTGGCTTTTCCGGCGATCACAGCCGTGGGAAAGGGGCTCGACGCCTATGTGGCGGTTGATGCCTCCGGAACATTTAGCGAGACTAAGCGGCAAGCTCCTACGCATGCTACGGGCGGGCGTCGTGCGACTGGAGAAACAATAAGGTGGCGGTCGACTACCGAGAGGCTTCCGAAGGCGAAGGCAGTGTTGTTTCCTTGGAAATTCGATAGCGAGTTTTATCGCATACGTAGCGCAATCTCACGAATCGCGGCTGGAATCGTTTCACTTCTTCTCCGGTCGGCTTCATTTTCGGCGGCGCAGGACTTATGGAAGGCCACCGAAGAAGCGGCCGCCAAGGCGGGAAAGACCGAGAATTTTGCCGAAGCCGAGAAGTTGCTCACCAAGAATTTAAGTTTGCGGAGACTCTTCAAGCCAAAGATCCACGGCGTCCGCTAACTCTGCTGGGCCTCCAACGCGGCATAAATCTCTTTTATAGCTTGGATTAGCTTTTTCGATTGGCGGCGGCTATACACTCGCGTTATTCTTTTCGGTTGAAGCCAAGCCCCTTCAATTGCCTGTAACGGTGTATTTACTTGCCGACACAATTCTCGAGAACGAATAGGAGACTGAAGGACATCCATGCCTAACGAACTGCGTAATTTCCTGGCACTCACATACGACGAACTGGAAGACCTGAATCTGGAGGCGAAGGAGCAGCGCAGAAACCGAGTTCCCGTCGGCAAGGTACAGGAGAAGCGGCTGAAATACTTGACCGATGAAAAGCGGATCAAGGCCGTGACCGTACTCTTCAGCGACCTTGAAGGCCGGTTGCACATGCTGGATTACGACAAGAAGTTTCTGATCAGGAGCTGGGACAATCTTACCTTCGACGGTTCTTCGATTCGTGGTTTCACGGCGCAACGCGAAAGCGATTTGCGCCTGGGCATTGACTGGGCGGCGTTCTACTGGGCGCCGGCGGATGTCTTCGGCTCCGGCAAAGTGTTGGTCTTCGGCGAGGTTATCGACAAGGGCGGCACATCCTATTCGGCAGACATTCGCGGCGTGCTGAAACATTATGCCGACGAATTGCACAAGAAAAAAGGCTACACCCTCAACGCCGCGAACGAAATTGAAGGCTTCCTGTTTAAGGGCTCCGACGCCGAGCGCAACTACCACGAAACCGGCAAGTTCGAATATGTGAACACTGGCGGGTATTACCATTCGCTGCCCGGCGATCCATTACGTACATTCATCGACACCACCGCCGAAGTGCAGCGCGCCATGGGTTTCCAGAACGAGAAAGACCATCCCGAAGTCGCGCCTTCGCAATTCGAAATCAACTACGGCTACGGCGAAGTGGTCGCGGCTGCCGACCAAATTCAACTCTACAAGCTGATCTGCCGGCAGGTCGCCACCAACATGGGATTAACGGCATCATTTCTGCCCAAGCCAGTGGTCGGTGTCAACGGCAGCGGCATGCACACTAACGTTTCCATCAGCGGCAACGGAAAGAATCTCTTCTGGGATGCCAAGGGCGAAGAGAAGCTCAGCAAGATGGGCTGGGCATTTCTCGATCGCATTCTCACGCATGGCAACGACATTTGCCTGCTGTTGAATGCGAGCGTGAATGCCTACCGCCGTCTCGATCCCCACTTCGAGGCGCCAAACCAGATCAAAGCATCTCCTGTGGACCGTGGGTCGATGATCCGCATTCCCATCGGCAACGAAAAGAGCATGCGTGTGGAAGTACGCTCGGTAGCGCCCGATGCGAATCCTTATCTGGTGATGCTGTCAATTTTCAAGACTGGCATCGATGGTGATACCTCGAAGATCAAGAACCTTCGCCAGGCCGAGCGCTACCTGCCCGACAACATCTACGACGCTTTGGCGAACTTCCGCAAAGCAGAGTGGACCACGAAGCTTCTCGGCGAAGACGTGAAGGGCCGCTATGCGGACTTAAAGCAGGCTGCCGCTGATCGCTGCGCACGCTCGCTGGGAACATTCGTAAAGGCGCCCGAGGTGCAGTATCACCATGACGTCTATAACCAGTTCCTGTGGAATTTGTTCTAGAACGCGGCAATCGACCGATGGGAATGCCCCGGCTGCAAGGCCGGGGCGTTTTTCTGCCTGCTGAATCGTCGTCAAAAGTTCGCCACTCGTACTGTATACGGCGATCGCGTTGCTCTGCTGGTTCGAGATGTTCACGCGCGATCGCGCGTTGTCTACCACAATGCCAGCGGCGGTGAAGTCCACAGCGGCGTCGGGAATCAGTGCCAGCTGCGTCGCGATTCAGCGGATACAATGCCTGTCGGAGGATTCATGTCGAAATCGCGCAGGGAGTTCTTGACTCAGACGTCTCTGGGTTTGTTGGCTGCGACAAGCGCATTCCGAAGCTACGCGCAGCAGCCTGACCAGCTGCCTCCCGCCTCGCCCGGCGCCTTCGGCACAGGAGTGGCCGTAGGTCCCGAGGTCTCGCCAACTACCTTCGCTGAAGCGGAAAAGCTGGTGCAGGTTGAGTTGAACACCAGTGAACGCTCCATGGCCGCTGCAAGTTGGCGAAAGACCATGGCGGCTCTCTATGAGCGGCGCACCGGGGGGCGCCAGGTCGCACTGGAGTCAACACTCGCTCCTGCATCGCTTTGGGATCCCGTTCTCCCGGCCTTAGCCACGACGAGAAGACCCGGGCGCGATCACTTCATCCGCAGCAAGACGGATGAGGGTCCTTTGCCGACAAGCGACGAGGATATCGCCTTCGCGTCGGTCACTCAGCTCTCTCGCTGGATCGAGAACCGAAAACTCAGTTCGGATCGGCTGACGCATATTTATCTAAAACGGCTCGAGCAGTTCGATCCGAAACTGCACTGTGTAATCACTCTGACGCGCGAGTTGGCATTGGCACAGGCAAAGAAAGCGGATGAGGAAATCGCTTCCGGGCACTACCGCGGTCCGCTGCACGGTATTCCATGGGGCGCCAAGGACCTTCTCGACACTGCGGGAATCCGCACTACTTACGGCGCTGAGCCTTTTCGGAACCGCGTGCCAACGGAGGACGCGATCGTGGTGAAGCGTCTGCACGACGCGGGGGCGGTGCTGGTCGCCAAGTTGAGCCTGGGCGCGCTGGCTTTAAACGATATTTGGTTCGGCGGGCAGACGATGAATCCGTGGTTACTGGAGGAAGCGTCCTCGGGCTCGAGCGCGGGACCCGCCGCCGCTACCGCCTCAGGATTGCTAACTTTCGCGATGGGAAGCGAGACTGGTGGCAGCATCGTAAGCCCGTCGATGCGCTGCGGAATCACCGGGCTGCGACCCACTTATGGCCGGGTCGCGCGCACCGGCGCGATGACCTTGTGCTGGTCTCTCGATAAGCTTGGTGCGATGACCCGCACGGTTGAGGACGCGATGCTAGTGCTGCACGCCATCTCCGGACCCGACGCTGGCGACGTCGCGAGCGTGCCCAGCAAACTCGACTTTGATGCGGGCGCTAGCGTGCACGGCCTGCGCGTGGGTTATTTTCCACGATGGATGAACGAAAATCCCGCAACCGCCGTCGATCGCGCCGCTCTGGAAGCCCTGAAGGAGGTGGGTATGATTCCCGTCGAGGTTGCAATTCCCGACTGGCCCTATGGTTCGCTCAACCTTATTCTTTTCGCGGAAGGAGCCGCTGCATTTGAAGAGCTCACATTGAGCGGCGGCATGAATCAACTGAAAGCTCAGGTGCCCGACGCGTGGCCGAACATCTTTCGCGAGGCACGCTTCCTTTCCGCGGTGGACTTCGTGCAGGCCGACCGGCTCCGCCGCAAAGTGGCTGAGGAGATGGCTCGCGTCTTCTCAGAAGTCGACCTGTTGCTTGTGCCTTCGCTGCGAGATGAAATGTTGACGATCACCAATTTCACGGGGCATCCTTCGCTCACCCTTCGCGCCGGCTTTATCGACGTAGCAAAAGCCCGCAGCGACTGGGCGCCCGATCCCAATCATCCGATGCCGACGTTCTCCCCGCCACGCCGCGTTCCACACGGAGTCACCCTGATCGGACGCCTCTTCGATGAAGGTACGATCGCAAGCGCGGGGCTCGCCCTGGAGCGCGCCTTCGGCGTTGCGAACCAGCGGCCGCCCGGTTTCTAGGTGTGCTCGGCCCAGATTCGATGTCTTTCATGTCGGTTGGTTTGCTTGGTTCTAGACAACTGGTGGCGAATGGCTACACTGAGTCGACACAATGGAGGACTTTCCATGAAACGCACTCTTGCGGTCGTCTTTTTGTTTGTATTTTCAATTGTCGCAATTTCCACCTCTGCGCAAGTGAATCCTTATAAGGACGGGACGCCCGGGGTAACCGGATATCGTTCTGAAGTGCTGGCTGAGGTGATGATCCAAGAAGACAAGTTCACCCGTCTGGCGGAAGCGATTCCGGCTGAGAAGTACACGTGGCGCCCCGCGCCCGATGTGCGTTCGTTCGCGGAAGTCTTCTTGCATGTCTGCGCCGCAAACTACAACCTCTACAAACTTGTGGGCACGCCTCCACCGGCCGGGTTCGATGTGAAAGGTTTCGAGAAGTCCACCACCGATAAGACTAAGATCATCGCGACCTTGAAAGATTCTTTCGCTCACGCGAAGAGGGCAATCACGGCCATGCCCGACGCGGACCTCGACAAGAGTCTGGACTGGTTCGGCGGCAAGAATACCGAACGCGGTATTTTGCTTTTCATAGTGCGCCACGCCGCTGAGCACCTGGGACAATCAATCGCTTACGCGCGCGTGATCGGCATTATCCCACCCTGGACTGAGGACATGCAGAAGAAGGCCGCCGAGAAGAAGGATGCGCCCGCTAAGGGGAAGCCGTAGCCGGGCGAGGATTCTCTGTGGTGTGCTAGATTCAGAAGCTTCATGGATCTCGCTCCCACTATCTCCACCAAGCGTCTCACTCGGCGTTTTGGGGAACTGGTTGCCGTGAATGGCATCGATCTCCAGGTGTCGCCCGGGCAATTCTTCGGCTTCCTCGGTCCCAACGGCGCCGGTAAATCGACCACCATCAAGATGCTCACTGGTCTGCTTGCGCCCAGCTCCGGATCGATCGAAATCCTCGGAATGGATCTGGAGACCAATCCGGTTGAAGTGAAGCGGCAAATCGGCGTGGTTCCGGAAGGCATGGCTCTGTTCGGACGACTCACTGGCTTGGAATTTCTGAACTTTGCTGGCCGCATGTACGACCTCGATCGCGAAACCGCGGCGAAGCGCGCTGCGGAACTGCTTGACTTCATGCAGCTCGCCGATCAGCCCAAAAAGCTGGTCACTGACTATTCCCACGGCATGCAGAAAAAGCTGGCAATGGCCGCGGCCGTGATTCATGGGCCGAAGGTGCTGTTCCTCGACGAACCATTCGAGGGCGTGGACGCCATCGCGGCCGGAACGCTGAAGGCGATGCTGCAAGGCATGATCGCCCGCGGCGCTACGATCTTTCTGACCTCGCACGTTCTGGAAATCGTGGAGCGGCTTTGCAGTCATGTCGCCATCATTCATCAGGGTCGGCTGGTGGCCCAGGGATCGCTCGACGAGTTGCGCGCTGGTGTGGAGGCACAAACACCAGCGCGATCAGGTGACGGCTGGGCTGCGGATTTGGCGGTATCGGGCGAAAGGATGACTCTGGAACAGATATTCCTGCGAACTGTCGGCGGCGTGCGGCGCACGGATCAAGAGCTTTCGTGGCTGGGATAACCGGATGAACAAGACGAGCGAACGCAGCCTCACTACGCCGAGACGTAGCCAGCTAGAAGCGATTGCCTGGCTGCGCTGGCGGCTCTTCGTGAACTCGCTGCGCAGCACGCGGAGCGTGCTGGAGCTGACTTCGCGGATTATCGTGTCATGCGCCTTTGCCATCGGCGGATTTGGCGGCGCTCTCGGCATGTGCATCGCCTCATATTTCTTACTCCGCCAAGGCAAGCCCGCGTTGCTCGCGCTGTTGCTCTGGCCGGTGTTCGTCTTCTGGCAGGCTTTCCCCATTATGGCCACGGCCTTCACCAACAATCCGGATTCCTCTGACTTGCTACGTTTTCCGCTCAGTTATCCCTCTTACTTTCTGGTGAGGTTGGCATATGGAGCGTTCGACCCAGCGACCGCTCTGGGCAGCCTCTGGTGTTTCGGGATTTTGGTGGGTGTGGGATTTGCGAAGGCCGCGTTGCTGCCGTGGACGCTCGTCGTGTTATTGGCATTTGCCGCCTTTAATCTGCTATTCATGCAGATGGTTTTTGCCTGGGTGGAGCGCTGGCTGGCTCAGCGCCGCACGCGGGAGATCATGGGTGTTTTGTTCGTTCTGCTGATGTTGAGCTTTCAGTTGATCGGACCGCTGGCGGGACATTTCGGCAACCGATCCCGACCCGCCGTGCTGCGATTCGTCGAGATTCTAGCCCCCATACAGAGTCTTCTTCCGCCGGGACTCGCGGCCGATGCCATCACGCAGGGCATATACCCGCAATGGCCGGCGGCATTAAGCTCGCTGGCGTTACTGTGCGCTTTTGCGCTGATCACAGGCTACTGCCTGCATGTGCGGCTGCAGGCGCAATATCGTGGCGAGAACTTAAGCGAAATCGCGGCGGCGTCCGCTCTTCGGAAAGATCGGCCCCTACGGCTGGGCTGGAATCTGCCTGGATTCGCCGCACCGGTGGCCGCCGTGTTCGAAAAAGAAATTCGCTATCTTCTTCGCAGCGGCCCCATGTTGCTCACCGTGATAATGCCGATCTTTGTGCTAGTTATCTTCCGCCTGGGACCGATGAATTCTGCCCGGCACTCCGGGGTCTTTTTGACGCGCACGCCGGAGATGGCGTTCCCCGCCGCCGCGGCCTACACGCTGCTGATGTTGACCAATCTTGCATACAACAACTTTGGCGGCGACGCCGGCGGCATTCAGTTGTTCTACGCCTCTCCCGTAAACTTCCGCGAAATAGTGTTGGCCAAGAATCTGACGCACGCTGGCATTCTAGCCGTTGAAACTTTGGTAGCGTGGATCGCGGTAGCTTTTCTCTACCGCGCTCCCGCATTCGACGTTACCATCGCGACTTTGGCGGGATTGTTATTCGCCGCCCCCGTGAATTTTTCCGCTGGCAATCTGCTGTCACTGTATTCGCCCAAAAAACTGGATTATTCAAAATTCGGCCGGCAGCGGGCCTCGCAAATGACGGTGTTGATCAGCCTGGGTGTTCAGCTTTTCATTGTGAGTATCGGAGTCGGAGCTTTCTGGTTAGCGAAAAGATCCTACGGGAACTTCTGGATCGCCACAATCCTCCTGCTTGGACTGGCGGCAGTTTCGCTGTCGGCCTACGCCATAATTCTCAGCCGAATCGATCGGCTGGCGCTGGACCAGCGCGAAGTGCTGGTTGCCGAGCTTTGCCGGGCTTAGAGCCGGGCTTAGAGCTTGCCGGAAACCGTCACGCGGCGCTAGAATGCGCTGCCCGCTTGCGGGTAATCCGTTTCACACCCTGGAGAAAACATGAGAGTAAGGAAAACCGTATTCACGGTGGTAACGCTTTTCGTCGGCCTAACGATGTGCGCGGCTCAAAATCCGCACCTGGGAACTTGGAAGGTGAACGAGGCCAAGTCAAAGATAACTCCTGGGACACAGGAAAATCTAACCGTCACCTATGAGGCAGCCGGCGATAACATAAAAGCCACGCTCGACGGCATCGACGCTCAAGGGAAGCCTACGCACAATGAATGGACGGGCAAGTTCGACGGCAAAGACTATCCTGTCACTGGCGATCCGACATCAGACACGCGAGCCTATAAGAAGATTGACGACCGGACATTGGAGGTGACCGCCAAGAAAGATGGTAAAGTCACTCTCACCGCACGAATCGTTATTTCGGCTGATGGCAAGACCCGTAATCTCACCACACATTCAACCGATTCTTCGGGAAAAAAGATCGTGAACACTGCCGTCTACGACAAGCAGTAAATGAGTCGCTCTTGTATAACGCAAACGCCCTTCCGCCCCAGTTTACCAGGCGGAAGGGCCGGTGCGGAGTCACACCGCTATGGCAAATCCTCTCTGTGTCGCCGGAGCGAACTCGAAATACAAACTGCTCGCGGCCCGCGGGGTTCTGGCACGGAGTCATCGCCCCGATCCCATTCTTCGTTTTCCTTTTTGCGGATGGCGTACGGATCTACGCGACCAACAACAATGGCCGCTGGTATGATTTCGGCTTCATGCTCGGCGTTGGCGCCTTCGCGTCACATCACGAAGTGCGTCAGGCGACGGGATTGTAGGCCGCCCTCAGGCCGGTACTACTTCTTTTCCGGATTCGCCAGAAACCTGTATCCCACGCCGCGAACCGTAAGCAAGTGGCGAGGCTGCGCGGGATCGTCTTCGATGTAGCGCCGCAGCCGCACCATGAAATTGTCGATGGCGCGGGTGTCGGTGTCTTCGTGCAGTCCCCAGACTTCTTCCAGAATTTGTTTGCGCGAAACCACGCGCCCGTCGTTGCGTACCAAGTGGCGCAACAGTTCCGATTCCATGAGCGTCAGGTGGATGACGCTGTCAGCCGTGCGCAATTCGAGCGCGCCGAAGTCTATTGTTTTGCCGCCGAAAGAAAATGTTCCAAAGTCGCTGACGCTGTTGGGGTCGGATGCGGGGCGAGCAGAATCGAGAGCCGCATCCGAATTCCCCACTCCATGGCCAGAACGCATCCACTGGCTACGCCGCAACAGTCCCTGCAAACGCGCCAATAAAATCGATAGATCGAAAGGCTTCGGAAGATAGTCGTCCGCTCCTGCTGCAAAGCCCTTCAACACATCTTCCGGGCGACTGCGGGCGGTAAGCATAAGCACCGGCACATAATTTCGCGCCGCACGCAGCTCTGAAACCACGCTAAATCCATCTTTGCCCGGCAACATGATATCGAGCACGATGGCGTCAAAGTTTTCTTTCTTGTCGAGCAGACGGTCCGTGGCCGCCTCTCCATCCCCAACAATTTCAGCGGAGTAACCTTCGGCTTCCAAATTGAAGCGCAATCCCTGCGCCAGGTGCGCTTCATCTTCCACCACCAATACCCGGCTCATGCAATCGACCTCGGCAGCTCCATCGTGATCGTTGTGCCCTGGCCTTCGCCCCCGCTTTCCGCGAATACTCTGCCTCCGTGCTTTTGCGCAATCGACTTCACGATGAACAGTCCCAAGCCGGTTCCTTTCACGTGCGCCAGCGAACGGTGGTTGACGCGATAGAAGCGCTTGAAGATGCTTTTCATATCGTCGCGCGGAATGCCAACGCCCTGATCGCGCACACTGAGCACGATCCGTTTTTCATCCGGAGTATCCAGGCGCACATGGACATTCACCTGGTCACCTGAATATTTGATAGCGTTGTCGAGAACATTGAAAACCGCTGTACGAAGATCCTCGTTGCTGCCCAGAACGGGCATGCCTGCACCGTTGGTTGTCTTTTCCTCGTAGTGGAGAGCTTCCGGGGACAGGTGATGGCGGGTTCGTGCCGCCTCCATGCACTCACGCACCAATTGCCGGAAGTCGACGGCGGACTTCTCCCGTCCAGCCTTTTTGTCGCCCGCCCGGCCGGCGCGCAAAACCTGTTCGACGGTTTCCGTGAGGCGATCGGTGTCGCTGAGCATCAGGCGGTAAAACTCCTGTTTCTGCGCTTCCGGCAGCTCGCGGCGCTGTAAGGTCTCCAGATGCAGGCGGATGGAGGCGACCGGTGTTTTCAGTTCGTGCGTGACGGCGTTAATGAAGCTGTCGTGCTGCTCGCTTCGCCGAATCTCATGTACCAGGAAGCTGGTGTTCACGATCATGCCTGCAATGATCAGGGCAAAAAAGACGATGCCGAAGAATAGCAGCACTCCTTCGCGCCAGTTGAGGATGACCCATCCAACATTGAGCGCGACCGCCAGCGCCACCAGGCTAATGCCCAGGCAAAGGAAGAAGACAATGGTTCCGCGGCGGCTCGTTATGCGCATGGCGTCAGAGTGATTTTACCGCGTTCACGGTCGAGGGTTGGTAAAAGGAGTCACCCCAGACGCATTGCTGTTACTGGTGCGATGGCGAATTATCGCCAACTGGATGAGCTACCTCGGACAGATAGGTTCGACCATGTAGGCAGAATTGCAAGGTTTGCCGCGCTTGCGTGAGTAGTTCGTGGGAAATTTGACCGCTGGTTGAGGGACGCTCTTCTTGTACAGGACAAAGGCGAGCAGATAGTCTCCATCGCTTTTTCCTTCGAAACAAAACGTCCGCTCGGTTGTTCTATAAGAGACTTTTGTCCCGACCTGGGTCGTGCCCTGCTTCTCACGCGTCTCTACAATAACCTTCTTCGAGTCAAGGATTGTAGTGCCAGTCTTATCATGTAGCTCTACCGTAATGTTATCGTCGAAGTCATAGTCTGAGGGGCGACCGCAAATATCTCCGCATCGACCTGCACCGTACCGCAGAGACATGAAACCTTGTGCTGCGAGTATTTCCGAGTCGAACAATCTGGACCGTACGATGGAGTTTGGCAGACGACAAGAGGGCTAAGCACGAACAACAGCGCCATAATTGTGGGCGAAGGGTTCACGGCAGACACTTGACGTCCAAGCACCACATGAATCCAAGACTGTTGTTAACGAGCCGTTGCACTAGCTGCCCTTATGGTCACCCGCAGGACAGCTTCTAGAGCTCCAATGGAAAAACCCGCCGGAAGGCGGGTTCGAATCCAAATTAACCTAGAGTGCATCCACCAGGGACTAGTCGCCAGCCGCCGCGCCCTCCGCCAAAGCAGCCGTAACCAACCGTCCGTTCGGCGCGGCAACCAACCCGTCCTCCAGATCAGCCAGCCTTACACGCTTGACGTCCCAGGCCAGGCCCAGCGTCTTCAGCGCCCAGATGCCGTACCAGTTCACATCGATCTCATACCACCTGAAGCCATGTTGAGCAGCGGTGGGATGCGCGTGGTGATTGTTGTGCCAGCCCTCTCCGAAAGTTAGCAAAGCCACCCACCAGCTGTTGGTGGAAAGATCACGCGTGGTAAAACGGCGCGTGCCCCAGGAATGCGTCGCCGAATTCACCAGCCAGGTGGCGTGCAGTCCAACCACGGTGCGCATGAAGATGCCCCACATAAGAAACGGCAGTCCACCGATGGCGAGCAGGATTGCGCCCAGCACAATCATGGGTACGTAATGATATTTCGTAATCCAGACATGAAATTTATCCTTGGCGAGATCGGGAACGTAGCGAGCTAGCGTAGTCGTATCATGGTGCATCGACTTGCCCATGAGAATCCAGCCCATGTGTGCCCACCATTTTCCGTCGATCGGTGAATGCGGATCGCCGTCCTGATCAGAGTACCGATGATGAATACGGTGTGTTGCCACCCAGAAAATCGGTCCGCCTTCGAGGGCGAGCGTGGCGCAAACGGTCAGGAAATATTCCACCCACTTTGGCGTCTTGTAACCGCGGTGCGTGAGCAGGCGATGATAGGCCATGCCAATGCCGAGGCTGCCCGAAACCCACCACAAGAACATGGCGACGAATAGCGCCTTCCATGTGAAGAAGAAGAGTGCCGCCAGGGCGCCGAGGTGAAACAGGCCCATGAATACCGCCGTCACCCAATTGATTTCGCCATTTGCCGCTTGTCGCTTTTCCAGGCTTTCCAGGCTTTCCAGTTGTATGTCCACGAAGGGTCCCCGTATCGCTGGTTTTAGACTCGCTACCGCTGTATCTAACGTATCAAGGGATCGGGCAAACCACTGTAATACTTGTGTAATAACGGGGGGGGCGAACGTTACGGAGGTACTAGGAGAAGCGTATTAGAAAAGGCGCGACCGGCGGCCGCGCCCAGGAATTGCCCTAAGATTGCCTGTGGCTGTTGCTCACAGCCTCAGGCGCTCTGCGGCATCGGCATCTTCTTCATTTCTTCATCCATCTCTTCCATGGACATATCTCGCTTATGAGTTGCGATCGACCATTTGTGCCCGAAGGGATCGGCCAGCTTGCCGTAGCGGTCGCCCCAGAACATATCGGTGACGGGCATCTCTGTTTTTGCTCCCGCCTTCACCGCGCGATCAAAAGCAGAGTCCACGTCTTCGACATAAATGTGCAACCCCATGCCGGATCCGCCGGTCGACAGGGGCGAGAGCGATCCATATTGAGGAAATTCGTCGGCAAGCATGAAGAGCGAATCGCCGATGCGCAACTCCGCATGCATAATCTTTCCATCGGGCCCTTTCATTACGCCTTTTTCCACTGCGCCAAATGCCTGCTTATAAAATTCGATAGCGCGGGCGGCATCGCGCACTGTCATATAGGGAGTGAGTGTGTGGTAACCATCAGGGATAGCTTTAACGCTCATATTCATCTCCTGGAACTGGGATTTGCCTCGCGAAAATCGTGGGATTGAAGTTTACACTAAACAATAGGCGAGCATTTGTTAATGGAGTGTTACGGCGTGCTGCGCGCAAAGATGGCTCTTCCAGCAACAAGAAATCAGAAGAATCTGGTGACGCCTTCTTCCAACACCACAACGCGGTCCTCGATTCCCGCCGCTCGTGCTTCCTTCTTAAGCAGCTGCAAGGGCTCATCGACGGGTTCATGTGATAACCGAAAAGTTCCATAGTGCATGGGGATCATCCAGCGCGCGTTCAAATCCAGAAAAGCGCGGGTAGCGTCCGCCGGATCGGTATGCACGTTGCGGAATGTTGGCGGGTTGTAGGCGCCAATCGGCAGCAAAGCCAACTCCGGAGAGAGGCGGCGACCAATTTCGCGGAAGCCGGCAAAATAGGCGGTATCGCCGGCATGGTATACAGAATGCCTCCCAGCCCTCAGCACGTATCCGCCGTAGCCACGGTGGGAATCCTTTAGGATGCGTGCCCCCCAATGCCGTGAAGGAACATGCGTCACCGATACGCCCCCATGGCGCGAACTATTCCACCAGTCGAGCTCAATGATTTCGGAGAATCCCAAATCGGAGATGAGGTCTGTTACATGGCCGGGAACAACGATCGCCGGAGCTGTTCCGCACGTGCGCAGATTATTTTGTACGATGGCGCGCAACGACGGGCGGTGCAGATGATCGAAGTGCGCATGAGTCACCAATATCAGATCGATAGCCGGTAAGTCGCGCACCCGAAGCCCGGGACGCCGCAGACGCTTCAGCACAAACAGCCAACGCGCAAAATTCGGATCGATCATCACGCTCTGTCCCTCCAACTGCACCAGGAAGCTGGAATGGCCAATGAACGTGACGCCAAGCTCGCCGTTTGACGCAAGCCGCGGCTTGTGCGTCTCTCCGCAAAGCGGAGTCACCGCCGAATGGCGCACCAGTCGCCCAAACTGCGATGCGCGCTTGCGCAGAGCCCGATTGTGAATGGTTACCTTAATCATCCCGATCTAACGATGCTGGGCTGATCATCTCAGACCCAGGCTATTTCATTACATGAATATTGCTGGTCACTTGTTCTATCTTAATTCAGACCTGCAAATATGGTGCTAATTATCGCGGTTCCCGCGTGACAGTCGGTGAGAAATTCTTCCGTCAGGAGGAGGGCGTTTCCCGCTCATTTTCGGGTGCTCCGCGGTTAACCGGTTTTAAGCAGTGACGAGCAGACGCTCTGCTTGACCTCGATCCTGTCACTCATATCTAATCCGAAAAGTTCCGTTCATTATCCTGAATCGCGAGGAGAAGCTCCGAAATGCGCGTTGCGTTCTTAGGTTTAGGAATTATGGGGCACGCCATGGCCACAAATCTGGTCAAGGCTGGCCATGAAGTTACAGTTTGGAATCGTACGCCGGGCAAACTGGTGGAAGGCGCGGGTATGGCTCCAACTCCCGCTGCCGCGGCCCAGGGAGCCGAAGTTGTGTGGCTGTGCGTTGCCGACACCGGTGCCGTTGAGAAGATATTGTTTGCCCCTGAGGGCGTTGAACAGTCACTGGCCGAAGGCATGATCATCGCGGATTCCAGCACCATTTCGCCTTCTGCCACCTTGAAGTTTGCCGAACGGGTTCGCGCCCGTGGGGTAGCCTACGTTGACGCTCCGATGACCGGATCGAAAATCGGGGCTGCGAATGGGACGCTGATCTTCATGGTCGGCGGCGACGAGGCAACCGTTCAGCGGCTAAATCCCCTCTTCGCAGCCATGGGCAAAAAGATTTTCCGTATGGGCGAAACCAGCAAGGGACAGGCGACCAAGCTGGCGATGAATCTCCAGATCGCGCTCATTTTCGAGGGCTTTGCTGAGGCCCTTACTCTCGCCACAAAGCTCGGTGTCGACTCGAATCAACTGGTCTCCCTTATCGAAGCTACGATGGTGCGCTCCGGCGTGGTCGACTATAAAGCTCCGTTTGTGCTGCAGCGCGATTTTACCCCCAATTTTCCCTTGCGCCTCATGCACAAAGACATCCGGCTCGCTCTCGAGGCCGCGAGAGACGCGCGCGTGAAGTTGCCTGCCCTTGAAACCGTAGAAGAGATCTACGAACTGGCCACTGAAGAAGGCCATCAGGATCTCGATTACGCGGCGACATTGACTCTGCTGGAAAAGTGGGCCGGAGTGGAGGTGAAGGGCGAAGCGGCATAGGAGGTTTAGAGACAGCGGAACCTCACTCATCGTGGCTAAAAGGCAAACAGTATCCGCAGGTCACGCAAGTTATTTCCCGTCGGTCCGGTTTCTATTGCATCCCCCAGAGCACTGAAGAACGGATACGCATCGAATTTCACGAGTGCTCCGCGTGCGTCTAGTCCACCTGACTGCGCGCGCTCGACCGTGGTTCCATCCACGACCGCGCCGGCTGCCGGACTGTTCCCATCCACCCCGTCCGTCCCAGCGCTGAGAGCCGTGATGTTCTCTCCCGCAATCTTCCCGGCGCAAGCCAGGGCGAATTGCTGGTTGCGTCCGCCTATACCGCCGTTCGTAACTCTAACCGTCACCTCCCCGCCGGAAATCAGGCACACGCGCTGCGATTGTTTTCTCAGCTCCCGCAGACCCTTCAACAAATAGTCGGCTGAGCGCTCGTAATCCCAGTCATCGCAAGAGTTGTCCACGTGCACCGTGAAACCAGCCCGCTCCGCCGCTATCTTCGCCTGTTCCAGCGCGGTTTGGTTCGAAAGGATCGTCCACCAGCGCGAACGGTAGAACGCCGGATCGTCCGACTTAGGCGTTTCTTCCAGAGCATGACGCTCAAAAAGCTCACGCGTGGAACTCGGCAGCTGCGCCAGCAAGCCATGCTTCTCGGCGATGCGGTAACAATCCTCCGCACTGGTCGAATCGGGCATGGTAGGGCCAGATGCGAGCGCATCCGGCGTATCGTCCGGGACATCGGAAACCAACAGCGAAACCTGCTGCGCCGGAAACGCGGCCCGGGCCAGCCGTCCGCCTTTTAGCGACGAAAGATGTTTACGAACGGCGTTGATCTCAGCGATCGGCGCACCTGAAAGAACCAGCGCTCGATAAGTTACGATCAGATCGTCGAGGGAGATCTCTTCGTCAACGGGCTTCTCGACAATCGACGATCCTCCGCCGCTGATCATAAAAATAATTAGCGATGCGGCAGTTTGCGTGTTCAGTGCCTTCAGGATGCTATTTGCCGCATGAATGGATTCAGAGTTAGGCGTCGGATGTCCGCCACGAAAATACCGAAAGCCACGCACCTGCGCTGCCGGCTCGACCGAAGTGGCGACAATGCCTTCGAGTGACGACTCCCCAACCTGCCGGGAAAGTGCCTCAACCATCGTGTGTCCAGCCTTGCCGATCGACACAACCAGCACACGCGAGTACGCCTGTAGTTCGTAGAGGTCCTCGCAGACGCGCAGCACGCCGCGCTCACAGTGTAGGTGCTGTCCGAAGGCATTTGTGATGGAAGCCTCAGCCAGCGCATGACGAAAGATGTCTCTTGCGATCTCGCGCATCTGGCGAAACTGCGACTCGCGGTCGGCATCAAACATGGCCAAAATTATAAAGACACTTCCCGATTTCGTTGTGCCAGGGCGTCTTCGCTACGAGTGGCCGGGCAATCCGACGCCGGATTGTCCCACGATTTCCTGCCGAACCCAGCTTTCTATCGCCTCTCGCAGTTCGCGCAACCGTCCTTCGAAGAAATGATCCGCGCCTTCAATCACAACCAGCCTCTTGGGGTACGGCAGCGAAGCCACCAGCGCCTCCAGCTTGGCCCGCGGACCAAACTGGTCGCGCGCTCCGCTGACAAACAACTTCGGCTTCGCGCAATCTCGCAAGAAATCGAATGTATAGGTGCGCGGCGCTTCGGTGTCTGCAGCCACCGGCCCTACCGGCACTCCCACGCCGATCAATGCCCGCACCCGAACATCGGCGTGCGCAGCGCGCAACCCCACCGCCGCACCAAAAGAGAACCCTGCAAGCACCAGGGGCAAATGAAATTGGGCATCGAGCCAGTCGAGCGCCGAGCGGACATCGTCGACTTCCCCTCTCCCTTGATCGTGTTCACCCTGGCTGAGCCCGGCGCCGCGGAAGTTGAAGCGCAGCACGGGAAAGCCAAAGCTGTTCAGCGCCTTCATGGTGTGGAACACAACTTTGTTGTGCAGCGTCCCGCCAAACAGCGGATGGGGATGGCAAACGACGGCCGCATGTGTCGCCTCCGCAACTCCTCCGTTGAGAAGAGCTTCCAGCCTTCCCGCTTTACCTTCGAGAAAAAGCGACCGGATGGTTGAATTCAGGCTAATCACAGAATTCAGATTACATGATTGCCGCAAATCGCAGCGCCTGCGAAGGCGTTAGTTTATGCTTCTGAAATGGACGCTATCACGCTCACTCGGCAACTCGTCGACATCGAGTCCATCTCCGGTAGCGAAGCTGCAGTCGGTAATTATCTCTATGGAGAGCTTTGCCGCGTCGGTTACCAAACGCGGAGAATTCCGGTCGAGGGAGACCGCTTCAACGTATACGCGGTGTCTCCCGAGCAATCTCATCCGACGATTGTGTTCTCCACGCACATGGACACGGTTCCTCCGTTTGTTCCTTCTTCTGAAGATGCGACGCGAATCTATGGACGCGGTTCCTGCGACGCAAAAGGAATCGTCGCCGCGCAGATCGCGGCTGCGGAACGTCTGCGCCAGCAAGAGATTTATGTGGGCTTGCTTTTTCTGGTCGGGGAAGAGCGCGATAGTTTGGGTGCAAAAGTCGCGAACGAGTACGCCATGAGCCAGCAAGCATACCGCTGCAAATATCTGGTGAACGGTGAACCGACGGAGAACCGCATCGCGCGCGCGTCGAAGGGAACGCTGCGGGTGGAAGTCACCGCTTCTGGCCGCATGGCGCATTCGGCATATCCTGAGCTCGGCGAATCCGCCATCGACAAGCTTCTTGAAACGCTTACGCGATTGCGGGCGATGCCGTTGCCATCTGATCCGGAAGTTGGGCTGTGCACACTCAACATTGGATTGATCGAAGGGGGACGTGCGCCGAACGTGATTCCGGACTACGCGCATGCCGATTTGCTCTACCGGCTCATCGGTCCGTCGAAAGACTTGCGGCGGCAAATTCTCGAAACCGCAGGTGATCAGGTGAAGATTGAATTCCCGCTTGAGATTCCCTTCTTGCGATTGGGCACGGTAGAGGACTTGCCGACCATGATTGCCGCATTCACAACCGATATTCCTGCGCTCACAAATTGGGGCGAGCCGTTGCTGATCGGTCCTGGATCAATTCACGTCGCGCATACTGAAGGCGAGTTCATCGAGAAGCGGCAACTCATGGAAGCGATTGATTTGTACTGTGCGATTGCAAAACGGCTCTTAGCTTCTGCCTGCTAGCTCCCGGTTTCCGACCGAGGGCCGGTTGTGAATCTCTGCTCGTCAGGAACTTTGTTGGCCTTCTTCCGGCAATTTCGGGCGCTCTTCACGATCCTTCCCGCGACCTTCTTCCGCAGTGACCGCAATCTGCTTCGATTTGCGATAGACATTTGCAACCGCTAGCGTCCAGAAAGGAACCAGATCGACGCCGGGCACAAGTTTCGCCAGGAACGAAGGGAGAAATTCCCAATGCCAGCCAAGCAGGTGAACCATCGCAGCTCCGATGCCGAGATCAAGGATGTCGTCAGTGGGCGACAGAGCCCCTTCGATAAACACAGGGAAAACTATGAGTTGCAGTGCGTCCGCAACGATGGCCAGCAGCATGGCGGTTCGAAAGCGCGGACCCGGTGAAATAGTGATGAGGTCATCGGTCATCGTCGTCGGTCAGAGCGTTTGGCGGTCATAGCCTCGTCGGTCACAGCGACGACCGTCCACTGCTGGAGCTTTCATTTTAGGCGATGCTAAGAATATTCTAAGCGACGCCTAGAACGCGGCAGAGCCAAGAACGTCTGGAAGCGAGGCACACTTTCTAGCTTGGCAACGCGGCCTTCACAAGCTCCACCGCGGCTTTGGGATCGGCAACTTCAACGATTAGCTGGTTGTACCGTTCATCCTTCAGTTCGATCACAACCGTGTTCTCGGGATGGTGAACATCCCAGAAAACACGCTTGCCGTCCTGATAGAATGTACCAGCCGTCAGCACTCCGGCAACGTTCGTGCCGGGCATTCTTACCCCGTGCCACCAGCCATGCGCGATGGCCGGATCCGATCTGACTTCGGCAATGTGCGCCAGCGGAATGTCGAGTGAACTTTTGAAGGCCCAGAGTTTGTCAGCTCCCCGGACGTGCAAAACCAGGTTGCCATCAGAAATGGACAGGTCGACCATGGATTGCTCCCGTGCAGTTGGATGCACGTATCCCGTCTTCCGCCCGGATGGTCCAATGCAACGGTCGCGAATAGTGCCGGTCGGTTGCGGCGAAATCAAGGGGTGGAATCATCCGGATGACTAAAGTTGCCGCCGCATTGTTTGTGATTGTGGTTGCGCTGCCGGTCGGCGCCGTGGCGGAAGATGTTCACTCAATAGCTACCGCAGTTGACGAGCATTACAACCACTTGCGCACCTTGGAGGCGGAATTCACGGAGGTTTATCGCGGGTCGGGCATGGAGCGGACCGAAGCGGGGACTCTTTGGTTGGAGAAGGGTGGGCTGAAAAAACCTGGCAAGATGCGGTGGGAGTACCGTTCTCCCAAAGAGAAGCTGTTTGTCAGCGACGGGAAAGATGCGTGGTTTTATGTCCCGGAGGATCGGCAGGCACGCAGAACGGAGGCGCGAAAACTGGATGACATTCGTTCTCCGCTGGCATTTCTGCTCGGCAAGAGCAAGCTGGAAAAGGAGTTACAGGGGCTCTCGTTAGCGCCCGATGTGGCACCCTTGACCGCCGGGGACGTTGTGCTGCGAGGGCTGCCGCAGGCGATGGCCGAGCGGGTAAGCGAGATTGTGCTGGAAGTGACTCCCGAGCACAAAATTGTGCGCATTGTGATCGACGAAGTAGATGGATCTATCACCGAATATCGTTTTAGTAATCAGAAGGAGAATGAGGCAATCGCGGACGGACGCTTCCGTTTCACCGCACCGCCGGGGACGGAGACGGTAGAAGGCAGCGTTGAACCCTAACGTGGTTTATGTAAAACACACTGTATCACCATGATGCGCCTTGGCTTATGCTCGTAACGACTGCACACGCATGGAGCGAGTGGTTGAGGCCCTACAGATTTGCGACCGCTTATGCGTGCCCTTCGGTTTGTGGCGGATCGGCTAGGCTTTCGGCGGTGCCTGGATACAGTACCCTTCTGAATCCCAATTGCGACCGGGTTACCTGCGATACCGGAATGGCATGAAGTTGTTGAGATCAAGCGTCAAGAGTAGAGGGCGCGATGCTAAACTGAGGGATACGACTCTTCAAAGCTAAGGCTCGAGAGAACTAGAGTTCGAGCCAAAAGGTCCGGTTCGAGCAACAGACTCCGGAGAGCAACGAAAAAGAACGGCAGATGGCGGAATTCGTCGTAAAACTCGCCGATGAACGCGGGCACACCCACCAGCAGATTGAGCAGGGTTACTCGGTGGCGGAGGTGCGCGATCGTTTCGCCTCGCAGGGCTATCTGGTCCACTGGGTAAAACCGCAAGGCCTGCTAACCAGCGGCTTTTCGATGGGGCGGGGGCGCAAACTAAAGCAGAGCTCATTTTTGGTATTCAATCAGCAGTTTCTGACCTTACTCAAGGCCGGGCTCCCGGTTCTAAACTCCCTCGATCTGCTGATCAAGCGGCAAAGGGATGCCAATCTGCGACAGGTTCTAGAAAACGTGCGGGAGCGGGTGAAGGGTGGGGAGTTGCTCTCCGACGCCTTTGCCACGCATGCCATGGTGCCGAAGATTTATACCACGACGCTGATGGCCGGTGAAAAAAGTGGAAACATCGACGAGGTCCTTACCCGCTATATCAGCTTCCAGCGACTGGCAATGACCTTCCGGAAGAAACTATTCGTATCGCTGATTTATCCCACACTGCTGGTAACCGTGGTAACGATCATGGTGATGTTTCTGTTCACCTATGTGGTGCCTAAGTTCGCGGATCTGTTCAACAGCCTGGATGCAAAGCTACCGGCAATCACTTTGTTTATGCTGTCGGTGGGCGTGAACGCGCAGAAATACTTTCCGTTTATCGTGATCGGTCTCGTATTGGCAGGCTTCCTGTTCTGGCAATGGCGGAAGACCGATCGTGGGGCTGATCAGGTAGACCGTGTAATTCTGGGCACACCGTTGCTCGGAGATATCCGGCTGAAACATCAGGTCGCCACTTTTTCGCGCATGCTTGCGACGCTCCTGCAAGGAGGCTTACCCCTGGTACCCTCCATGGAGACGGCGGGGAGTTCGATGTCGAGTCGGCGCATCCTAAAGGGAGTCATGCGCGCCAGTGTGAGAGTGCGCGAAGGCCAAGGCTTGGCTAGCAGCCTTGAAGAACAGAAGATTTTTCCCGACCTTGCCGTCGAAATGCTCGAAGTGGGCGAGTCCACGGGTGCTTTGCCGGCGATGCTGAATTCGGTGGCGGAGTTCTATGAAGAAGATGTGCAGACGGCATTGGGCGCATCCATGGCATTGATCGAGCCGCTGATTCTAATGATAATGGCGGTCTTCGTGGGTGGAGTGCTGATCTCACTGTATTTGCCGATCTTCAGTTTAGGGATGCAGGGAGCCCACTAAGCGGCCGGGGCGAGCACGGGGTTTTGAGAATGGCAATGGCGGAAAAGAAATCACTATTTGTGAACGGTCAGAACGGCGGGCAAGTGGTTGCGACGGGCAACCCCGTCACCGACCTGGAGCGCGCGCAGGATGTGGCGCGGCGCTATCGCTGCGAGTTTGTGGATCTCACCGACTTCCAGCTTCACCACGAGTTGTTCAAGAAGTTCTCTCCGGAACTGATGTTTCGCTACAAATTCGTTCCGCTTGAGGAAACTGCCGACGGCAAGCTGGCGATCGCCATTGCGGATCCAAGCCAGCTGATGATGATCGACGAGATCAGCTTGCTGCTGCAGAAACGGATCGTCACCAAAGTGGCGACGCTGAAGCAGATCGACGACATTCTTAAGAAGACCGAGCAATCGCAGCGCGTTCTGGAGGAAGCCAGCGAAGGCTTCCAGATTATCCGCGAAGATGAAAACACGGGGGCGGAAGAGACGCTGACCATCGACAAGCTGACGGCGGCGGGCGACACCAGTCCGATTATTCGACTGGTGGATACGACAATCTTTACCGCCCTGCAGCGGCGCGCCTCCGACATTCATATCGAGACGCGGGACGACTCGGTAATGATCAAGTTCCGCATCGACGGCGTCCTGACCCAAGCCATGCCACCCATCGGCAAGGAACATCACTCCACCGTGATCTCGCGCATCAAGGTGATGAGTGAGTTGGATATTTCAGAGCGCCGTGTGCCGCAGGACGGGCGCTTCCGGGTGAAGTACAACGGACGCGCCATCGACTTCCGCGTGTCGATCATGCCGTCGATTCACGGGGAAGACGCCGTGCTCCGCGTACTCGACAAGGAATCGATGAGCGAGAAGTTTCGCACGCTCACGTTGGAGGTTGTCGGTTTTGACGAAGATGACCTGCGAAAATTCCGCCGCTACATCAAAGAACCCTACGGCATGGTGCTGGTCACTGGACCAACGGGCAGCGGCAAGACCACGACGCTCTACGCTGCGGTCAATGAAATCAAAACCGACGAAGACAAGATAATCACGATCGAAGACCCGGTCGAATACCAGCTTCGCGGCATCACCCAGATTCCCGTCAATGAGAAAAAAGGGTTGACCTTCGCCCGCGGCCTGCGCTCGATCCTGCGCCACGATCCCGACAAAATCATGGTCGGCGAAATCCGCGACACGGAAACGGCCCAGATTGCCATTCAATCCGCTCTCACCGGCCATCTGGTATTCACAACCGTTCACGCGAATAACGTGGTTGATGTAATCGGTCGATTCCTGAACATGGGGGTCGAGCCCTATAACTTCGTTTCGGCGCTGAACTGCATTTTGGCGCAGCGGCTGGTGCGTCTGATCTGCGAATCCTGCCGTGTGCAGGTGCATTATCCGCCAGACGTACTGGAGGCCAGCGGCCTCGATGCCGCACAGTGGTCCAAGGTGGCGTTGTACGAAGGTCCGGGGTGTATCGAGTGCGCGGGTACGGGTTTCCGCGGCCGAACCGCGATTCACGAATTGCTGGATTTGAGCGACCGCATCCGCGAGATGATTTTGGCTAGAAAGCCGACGTCGGAAATCCGCCGGGCGGCACGGGAAGAAGGGATGCGCTTTCTACGTGAATCGGCATTGGATAAAGTTCGGTTGGGCCTGACGACTTTGAAAGAGATCAACAAGGTCACGTTCATCGAGGCCATGCGCTAAATCAGTAGTGGCGAGTGATTAGTGATCCCGAATTCCAAATTTTGCTAGTCACTAGGCACTGACCATTAGCCACTGCCTTAGTGCCCTGCCAGCTATTGCATTTCGCGAGGCGGAGCGTTTGAATTATAGAAGGAGTTGATTCCGAAAATGAGCTCTGGCTCCCATGGCGCGAAACCCCGGCTGGCGTGTGAGATCGCGGCTGATCGTGTGCTCGTGGGTCGACTGGGCGAGGCTGGGCGAAGTCTGGAAGCTTGTGCCGCACGCGAACTGGCGCCAGGAAGCGTGGTTCCCGATTTAGTGGAGGGGAACCTGCGCCAGCGCGACGCTGTGAAGGAGGCGGTGCAAGAAGCGCTTCATAGTGTGGGGGCGCGCTCTCATGATGTGATTGCGGTGGTACCAGACGCCGCAGTGCGCGTGGTGCTGCTCGAATTCGATACCTTGCCTTCAGACTCCGAGGAAGCCGCCAGTGTGGTGCGGTTTCGCATGAAAAAATCTCTGCCCTTTGACGTGGATAAAGCCCGCGTTTCCTATCATGCGCAAAAATCGACTGATGGAGTGCGAGTGGTGGCCGCTGTAGCCCTGGCCAGTGTTGTGGAGGATTATGAGCTTGCTTTCCACGAGGCCGGGTTCAGCCCTGGCGTAGTGCTGCCTTCCATGCTGGCGGCTTTAGGAGCCGCGGAAGGAGAGCGTCCCACACTGATTGTGAAAGTGGACGCGCGCACCACCAGTATCGCGATCCTCAATGCCAACCAGCTTCAGCTTTTCCGCACCCTCGAAAATACCCGCGGGGTCACGATTACGGGGGAGCAGTTGGCCGAGGAGGTTTACCCCTCTGTTGTGTTTTTTCAGGATACGTACCATTTGAATATTGAGAAGATATTCGTCTCCGGAATTTCGGACGTTGCCGGCGCGGCTCCCGCGTTGCGTTCGCAAACCGGCGCAGAGGTCGAAGAGTTGGTGACATCGTCACAGTTAGGCGTGAGTACTGGAGGCTCGGTGCCGCGGTGGAGAATGGCCGCCGTGGTAGGAGCCCTGATTTCATAGTCAAGCTATGCTTCTCGATATCAATCTCGCCAGTCAGCCTTACGAAGATTCGCGGCAGTTCTGGCTCCGTTGGGGAACGGCGTTGGTGGCGGCCGCTATTCTGACACTGGCACTGGCGACGATCACCATTACCGGCTGGTTTGCCGCGCGCCACGACCACGTCGAGATCGACGACTTGCGCAAACAGGTCGCTCAGCGTGACCAGACTCGGCAGCAGGCTGAGGAGTTTCTCAATCGGCCTGAGAATCGGGCGACACGGGACCAATCCCAGTTCATCAACGAGTTGATTGAGCGGAAATCGCTTTCCTGGACCCACGTACTGGAAGATCTCGAAAAGGTCATGCCTCCGCGAGTTCACCTGGTTTCGATTCGTCCCGACCTCGATGAGGATAACCAGCTCACGCTGAAAATGGTGGTGGGGGGAGATTCGCGCGAGCGAGCTATCGAATTAGCGCGGCGCATGGAAGAGTCGCACCGCTTCACGCAAACCTATATCGAAACCGAACATGTGGAGAGTATAACGGTCGCCGGGGGCGATTCGGTTCTGTTCGACATCAACGGAGTTTACGTTCCCGAAACGGCGCCAGCCCCGGCCCCTGCTCCGGCTAGAAAAGCGGAGAACTCCAAGCGGGGTACACCCTAAATGCCAGACTTGCGCCGAACTCGAAAAAACATCCAGAGCGCGCTGGCAATTTTGTTAAGCGTCGATGTGGTGGCGGTGGCGGTTCTGTTTTCGCCTCTCGTGGGCTCAACCGAGTCGAGGCGCCAGGAACTCAACCAATTGTGGAGCGAACTGCGGACGAAAACCCGTCAGGTTGAGCCACTGAAGAATCTGGACAAGAAAGTAATCACCGCGAACGAGCAGATTACCGATTTTTATAAGAAACGCTTTCCTGCCAAGGATTCGCAAATCGCCACCCAATTGGGCCAGTTGGCCTCTGCCAATGGGGTCGCGATCGAGACGGCTAGATACAGGGTGGGAGAGCAGCAGGTGGGCCGGCTGCAGCCGGTGGAAATGGAAGCGCAACTCTCGGGCAATTACGTTGCGCTGGCAAAGTTTATCAATGCGCTGGAGCGCGATGAGATGTTTTTTATCATCAACAGCATCGCGCTGGGTGGGGAGCAAAAAGGTCCGATCAAGCTGCAAATGAAATTTGAGACATATCTCAAGGCAGGCGCCTAAGTGAAGCTGAATGCCGAAAAGCGAGGAAAAACGATAATCGCAATTGGGCTGGGCGTGGTGCTGCTGCTCGTTGTCGCCTATGAGGTCATGCCTTCTTTCTCTACCAACGCCTCGACAAGTCCTGCGACTACCTCCTTAGCGCCGTCCACGAGTGTTGCCCGCCCGGCACGCCGCGGCTCACGCTCCATCTCAGGGAAAAAGGAGCGCGCTCAGAGCCTCGACCCTACCTTGAATCTCGCACAACTGTCCTCGACCGAACAGATCAAGTACGAAGGTTCGGGAAGAAATATTTTTGTGGCGCAGGCGGAGGACGTGAAGATTCCCATTCCGAACGGTACCGGCGCGACAGATAACCCGAAAGAGCGCACATGGACACCTCCACCCGTGGCGGCGGCGCCGCCCATTCCCCTGAAGTTTTTCGGATTCGCAAGCCACCCCGGAGAACCCAAGAGGATTTTCCTCTCGAAGGGCGATGATGTTTTCATTGCGGGCGAGGGAGAGATCGTCGATCGCCGCTACAAAGTTGTGCGAATATCTCCAACCTCGGTAGAAATCCAGGATGTCGTGGGCAGCGGCCCGCCACAAAACATACCGCTGACCCAGGGGTAGCCGAACTTTGATGAAGCAACTTCCATGACTTTATTCTTAGTCCAGCGTCGATCGCACCGCCGGCAGCAGCAAGGCTACGTCCTGATCACATTGCTTTTGACGGTCAGTCTGATGACCATCGCCGCGCTCGCCATTCTGCCGTCGATTACTTTTGCGATTAAGCGGGACCAGGAACAGGAAATGATTCACCGCGGAGTGCAATACTCGCGCGCCATACGTACTTACTATAAGAAATTCGGGCGCTACCCCACGCGACTCGAAGATCTCGACAACACGAACAACCTCCGCTATCTGCGTAAGCATTACAAAGATCCACTCACGGGAAAGGATTTCAAGCTACTCCATTTCGGAGATCCCGGATTAACCCTTGGCGGTAGCTTCGGTGGGGGAGTGATTCCCGGCGCGAATCCGATCGGTTCTCCTACCGGAGCCAATGGTGCCGGCGGGTCAGCGTTTGGCGGCTCAAACTTTGGCGGCGGCTCCGGGTCAAGCTTCGGCGGCAATTCAGGACTCGGGAATTCGGGGGGATTTGGCAATTCCGGAGTGAACACCTCAGGTGTGTTCTCGCAGTCGTCATCATTCGCAGGAAACTCGAACGGAGGAAATGCGAACAGCGCCTTTGGAGCGAACTCTAACTCGCAAAGCTCGCCGCAGCAAGGGACGAACGCGGCCTCAGGATCGGATACAGCCCAGGCTTCCACCCAGGTAGCCGCCGGCGGGGCTGTTAATGCCGAGGCGCCAGAGGCCGCCGAACAGCAGGTGATCGCAGGCGGACCGATCGTGGGCGTAGCCAGCATTAGCAAGAAAACCACGATTCGCGAGTTCAATCACAAGAAAAAGTACAACGAGTGGCAATTTCTCTATGATCCTACCGCCGACCGCGGCGGGCTAATTACCACGCCTTACCAGCCCGCGCTGCAGGGATTCGGGATTCCGCAAAATGTGAACGCCCAATCGCCAGGTTCTAACGGCACTTCCAACGGGAGCTCGTTTGGAAATTCATTTGGAAATTCCTTTGGGCAGCCGATGGGCATGAGCAACAATCCGAATTCCATGGGCGGCCAGACACCGCCGGCGCAACCGCCCTCCACACCTCCACAGCAGCAGTAGTTTCTGCCCCACGCTGGCCGGCTTCGGTAAAGAAAAACGGCCTCATCAAAAGACGAGGCCGCTTGCACACAAAGAGTTCACGCCATGGGCGTTCAATGGAAGCTGTTCGCCGAAAACTAAACGCTAAACGAGGATCCGCAGCCGCAGGTGCTCTTCACGTTTGGATTCTCAAACTTGAAGCCGGCGCCTTCCAGCGTCTCGACGTAATCCACAATACAGCCGTTCAAATACATCACTGAGGTAGCGTCAACGAACACTTTCAGTCCATTCATGTCGAAGGTCTTATCCATCATTCCAGCGGCGTTTTCAAACTGCATGGAGTACGAGAACCCCGAGCAGCCGCCACCGACTACGCCGATACGCAAACCGGCGGGAGCGGGAGTCTGCTGTCCCATGATCTCTTTCACTTTGGAGACCGCACTCGGCGTCAATGAAACCGGTGGCGTCTTTTTTACCTCTGGAGGGTTGGTGTTCACTTCAGGGACAGACGTGGTAGCCATTCATATCTCCTTGGCTTTGAAGTAGCTAGATTATAGCAGAGGGCAGCTGTCAAAAGCAGCCGCAATTGATGTACCCGCGCCGAGATGCCAACCTCTGATTGGTTGGATGCCGGCGGTACTGGTGACGATTCCTGTAACGCGACTTGCCAACAGGGGCTATAATGTTTGCGCTAGGCCCTTCCTCGACGTCTTGGCCGTCTGGCGTGACGGCCTGTGTGCTGGAATATGGGGGAGTTGCCTACCAGGCGAGGTGCCTATGACGTGGACTTGGACTCCCTTAATTCTCGGACTTGCGATCGTGTGGGGTATTTTCACGATTGGCCTGATCGTTCTCCTCATCTACCGCAGCACACTCACCATGCACGAGGACGAACAGTTGTATCTCGACGCCGCGAGTTCACACATGCAGCAGGAGCAGACGGAACTGCTGGTGAAAGTGAACCGGCTCACGGTTCCAGTTTGGGTTTTCGGCGCCGGTTCGGGAGTGCTATTGCTCGTACTCGCCGGCATGTTTATCTATCAGGGTCTGAACGCCGTACAGTAATCCGGCGCGGAATTACCAGCCGCCGGACCAAGTGGGCCCGCCAATCCTTAAGGCTGCAGATTGTTGAGTAGCCGAGTCTGTTCGACGGCTGGCTACATGCCGACAGATGGATGCTAATTGGCGGGCGCAGGCCAAACCACCGTTACCAGTAGTGCGACCGCAATCCCAAGAGAGACCTCCACAAACCGGTGCATCGCGACGATCCAGGGCGGGGCTGTGTGCGCGATTAACAGGACAATGCTCAGCGTGATTGCAGCAAACCGATAGGCGTCCCCGATCCGCAATATCGCGGAGAGAATTCCGCAAACAAAAATGCCTGCACCGTAGATTATCCAGCCGGGATCGAAAAAGCTTGCGATTAGCCCGCCCACGGCGGCTCCCAAGGCCGTGCCCACGAAGCGCTGCCAAGCCAGAGCCGTGGGATTAATCGTAGAAAGGAGGATGACAATGGTTGAAATCGGCGCCCAGTAAAACTCCGGTAATTTGAGGGTGCGAGCCAGCAGCATAGACGCGACCGTAGCTACGGTCGTGCGTGCGGAATTGAGCAGAACTGCGCGGGTCATCCCTAAATGGCTCGGCCCGGGTGACATAGGCAACGATTGTATCGTGTGGGATGGCGAGAGCTGAGGCATGTGCCTGCGCGAGAAAGGTGCCGCGGACGTGAACCGGCTTGATTATAGGGCTCACCGAAATTCGACCGCCAGGCAGCAGTATCGGCATTGGCCGTTCGCCCGATCATCCTGACTTATCGCTAAAATGGCCCCTCGGAATTGGCTCTCCTAGCCGAGTTCAGTCTCGCAGAGCCTGGATGGGGTTGGTTCTGGCTGCTTGCCAGGCGGGCAGGAGACACGCTGCAACCGTGATCGTGATCATCACCAACAACGCCGCTAGAAAAGCTACGGGGTCGAGCGGATTGACTTCGTATAACAAGCTTCCGATTGCGATGAATCGGGTGAGTGCCAGGGCCGCAACTGAGCCCAGCAGGATGCCGCCGATCGACAACCCGAGACCGTGGGACATGACGCCTCGAAACAACCGGGATGCACCTGCGCCTAATGCCATCCGGACTCCGATTTCACGCCTGCTTTGCGAAACCGAGTAAGACATGACGCCGAATAGCCCCACGGCTACGAGCGACAAGGCCATCGCAGCGAAGATAGTAAGGAGGGCGACGACGATTTGTTGCGATGCCAATGCTGTGCGGTTTAGGTTTTCGCGCAGGGTGATAACTTCGCCCATGCCCAACCCGGAATCGAGAGAGCGGACCTGTCGCAACAATGCGGAAGCCATGGTGCCGGACGACTGTCCTGTGCGGATCACTAAATCTGCATTGACCGCGGAAAGCTGTCTCATACACACATAGAGGAAGGGTTTCGGTGCTTCAACGAAGCTGGAATATTTGGAATCCCGGGCTACGCCGACTACCAGCATGTTCTGGCCATTGAGTTGGATTCCCTTTCCAACGGGATCCGCTCCGTGCCAGTACTTCGCGACCATTTGTTGATTGACGATTGCGACGGGGATGGTGGTCTCGTTGTCGCTGCGAGTGAATTCGCGGCCCGAGAGAATTGGGATTCCCGTGGTGGCGAAGTAGCCGGGATATACCTGGTTGTACTCGGCCCGGGGGCTTTCGTCCGATGCAGGTTCATAACCATCGACGCTGATGGGAGCGTCGAGATAACCAACGTAGCTGAAGGGGCGGCTTTTTTCCCAGGCAGCCGATTCGACGCCGGGCATGGCCAGCACGCGGTCCAGCAAGTCCTCACGAAAACGCCTGGCGCGTAGGGGATCGTATCCTGCTGCAAGCAGATCAAAATTTGTTGCCAGCACGTTATCCGCCGAGAAACCAGGGTTAGCGGTTCGAAGGCGCTGCAGGCTTTGCAAGAGCAAGGCTCCGCCCACAAGGAGAACAAAGCTCAGCGATACCTGGACCAGAACCATGGTGGAGCGCAGCCGCGACTTGGCGCGGCTACCCGAGGAAGTCCCGGATTCAATTTTCAGCGCGCCGGCAATATCCAGATTGCTGGTCTGCAGCGCAGGCACCAGAGCAAACATGAGTGTGGAGACCAGGCATACGCCCGCGCTGAATGCGAGCACGCGCCAATCCATTTCACCCGACAGATTTGTAGCGATGACCGAGGAGAGCGGGAAAAACATCACGAGCAGGTTGCGGCAGAAATAGGCGACAAGCAGTCCGCCAACGCCGGAAAGAAATGAGAGAAGGAGGCCTTCGGTGAGAAGTTGCCTCAACAACCGGCCGCGCCCGCAGCCGATGGCGAGGCGCACCGTCATTTCATGTTGGCGGGCCAAAGACCTCACCAGCAACAGGCTGCTGACATTCGCGCAAGCAATGAGGAGAACAAAGAATACGGCGACCAGGGAAATTTCGAGAGTGGGAGCGAGCGAGCTCGCCTGGTTGAATGGAGTCTTCCACAGGGGAAAGATCTTGACGCCGCGGCCTCGGTTGGTTGCGGGGTATTGAGTCTCCAGGCGTTTGGCGACCATCGAGAGTTCTGACTCCGCTTGCTCAATACTCACGCCGGGTTTGAGGCGAGCGAACCCTTCAATCCAGGTTTCGCCGCGATCTTCGAGTTTGTATTTTCCGCCGGTGAATTTCTCTTGCATCGAAACGGGCACCCAAAACTGCATCGGGTACCCGACGAAGGTGCCGTAGAATCCGGGCGGGGCAATGCCCACGACCGTATGCGGCACGCCGTTGAGCAGTTGCTTCTTGCCAAGGATGTCGGGATTGCTGTGCAGACGTTTCTCCCACAACCAGTAACTGATCACGGTAACGGGATGGCCATTGCGCCCCCAGTCCTCGTCGGATTCAAAGCCGCGGCCCAGGATGGGGCGAATTCCAAGAGCGTCGAAATAGTTCGAAGAGACCACGCTGCCGGCCACCCGTTCGGCGCGCTCGCCGATACTGATTGTGGATCCGGTGATGCGGTCGACGATGAACCAGTCCATCAGGATTGAGCTCCGCCGAAAATCCAGAAAATCGGGCCATGCGATGTCGGTGTAGCCGAAGCCGATCGATCCCCTGTCACCACGGGGTTCAGTACCGGCGATGGCCACCATGCGATCCTGATGAGCTACGGCGGGAAATGGACGGAGCAGGACGCCTTCGATCCAGCTAAACACGGCGGCGTTGGCGCCGATTCCAATTGTCAGGCAGAGAATGGCCAGGGCGGAAAAGCCTGGATTGCGCAGGAGCATCCGGAAACCGAAGCGAACGTCCTGGAGAAGATTCTCAAGGAGGGAGACGTTGGGTAGGTCTGCGCTCGCCTCTTTTGTCGCTCTCGAGGGCCGGGAGTATGCCTGCCCGACTTGTTTCCGGCTGGGCTGGCTTTTGGCAAACAACGAACATAAGCGAAGCTGCAAACTCGAATACCAGCGCATACAAATCCCTCCGGTATTTCCTCGCGCTTGAAAATTCCCGCCGGCGAGCAGTATAGCGCTGAATCAGGCTGTCAGAATCAGAACTGCGGCCCACATGCGCATTCGCATAGAGTTATACTTCCGCGGGGCCCGATGTCGCCTGTGCCACGAAAACCCGCGAAGGAGAGTCGCTCGTGTTCACACACTTCGTATTTTGGCTGTGGTTTGCTGGGCTAACTTTTCTTATCGCCGGTTTGGTCGTCGTCAGAAAAGAGTTGATCACGGCCCGAGGTCTGGACAAGCTGATCGCGCTAGGGTCCGTCTTCGTCGCTGCCCCGCTGGCGACGTTCGGAGCTGAACATTTCGTTGACGCACGCGACATCATGCAGTTGGTTCCGGTCTGGATGCCGGCGCACCTGTTCTGGACATACTTCGTCGGCTGCGCATTGATCTCCGCTGCGACCAGTCTGGTCGCGATGAAGTTCGTACGCCTTTCAGCCACGATGCTGGGCGTGATGTTTTTCCTGTTCGTCCTGATGATGGATCTGCCGTTCGCCATTGCCCATCCGGCGAACCGGCTCGCATGGAACTTTGTGCTGAGAGAATCGGCATTCGCAGGCGGCGCGTGGGCCCTTGCCGGCAGCCAGAGCCTGGAGTCGCGGACGGAAAAGCAGAATTGGATGATTCTGATCGGCCGTTTCTGCGTTGCACTTGCCGCAATTTACTTTGGGGTGGAGCAGTTGCTTCATCCCGAGTTTTCCCCGGGAGTTCCAGACATGAAGCTGACGCCGGCGTGGGTTCCGCTTCATGCGCTCTGGGGATACCCCGTGGGAGCCTTCCTGCTGGTTGCCGGAGTTGCGTTGCTCCTCAACAGAATGCCACGCACCTCCGCCGCCTGGATCGGTTTGGTGATGACCCTGCTCACCCTATTGCTCTACTTGCCAATTCTGGCGGTGACTTCTCAGGTGTCCCTGATGACCGATGCGATCAACTTTGTTTTCGATACCTTGCTGTTCGGCGGGACGGCGCTGCTGATAGCTAGAGCCCTGCCCGCGTGAGCCGCGCCCTGTTCTTCGCTGCCAACTACTATGCAACCTCGTTCATATTGACAAATACTTTGGGTGCGTACAAGCTCTGTCGCCTGTCGAGCCCCGCCTTGCTGTTCATGCCTTAGATTGAATTCGCTTTACCGAGACCTAACCCTACGGAGAGTTCAAGAATGAAAAAACCATCGCTGTCTATGTTTGCGATCCTTGGTCTGTTCGTGTCATTTTGCGCCCAAGCACAGACCGCCGCTTCCAGTTCACAAGCGGGCCAACCGTCCCGGCCGCACGTTGTGCCGACCAATTTGCCGGGCGTCTATGCTTTCGCGCAACCTCCGGCGGGCTTTGATCCCTTGGCCGCCTCCAGGCAGGACCTGGAAGCCTGGGGTTACCCGCCACGGCCAGAGGTGAGCGAGGGTCCCAAGGACCCTGGCAACCTGGTCAGAAGAAGTCAATCCGGCCTTGCGGCGTTCGGTGCCGGAATTGGTGAGCAGGCCTAACGCTTACAACCGGCAGCTGATCGGATTAAAAGTGAAATCGAAACGGAGCAATTCGGTCGCGGCGACCTCCGGCAACTGGAGCGGATATGCACTCGTGCCTTCAACTGGCGGACAACCGTTCTACCGCGTCACCGGGCGCTGGATCCTCCCCACCGTGAAGCAGGCTCCGGGCACGTGCTCGGGTGGCTGGGACTACTCCTCTCAATGGGTCGGCATCGGCGGATTTGCCGACGGCGATCTACTGCAAGCAGGTTCCGCAGCCAATGTCTTTTGCGACATCGGCAACAATATTACGGAGTATTTCCCTTGGATCGAATGGCTCCCGAATTCAGAACTGGTCCTCTATTCAGAACTGGTCCTCTATAAGGACGCAGCGACTGAAAGCCTGTTTCCATTTGCGCCGAGCGATTACCTGATCGTTACCGTCTCGGGCACGAATTTCACTAGTGGCGTTTCTACGACCGGCATCCTTAACTTCGCCGATGTGACACAGGGCTGGACCGTTGCGCTGACATTCACGGCCGCTTCCTTAGGGGGTTCGGAAGTGACCGGGAAATCCGTAGAATGGATCGTCGAACGGACTGAGGTTAACGGTTCCTTCGCGACGCTCCCGGACTACGTGGCCAACCCTTGGTGGAACGCTCAGGCGACGGATTTGAGTTCGCTTGCTTACGCTCCCGGTAACCCACACACCGCCAATGCGTACAACATCACCATGCTGGATAACAGCAATGCTAATGTGTCGTTCGTGGATCTGTTCGGTACGAATGCGCTGTGGTTCTTCCCCGGAATGCGCTGTGGTTCTTCCCGGAAGGATCAGCTGTCAAGTAAGCACAGCGGGGGATTCCCCACTCAAGCCCAACCCGGCTTGAGTGGGCCAATCCGGACACAGCCAGCCCCTTCATGGCTCCCATCAGATCTTCGCTGACTTCAAGCAATACTTTAACGTCATTGAACTGCGTGGCGGCTTTGATGATGGCGCGGGCGCGCTTCGGCTTCTCGACCCCGGGCCGGGGTGGGCGTCCACGCGCCGAGCTCGTTGTAGCCCACTCCTATTTTGGGCCACCTACCAACCCCTAGTCTGCAGCATCTGCGCCTCATCCAACCCAGCCACCGCCAGCCCTTTCATCGCACCGACCAAATCTTCACTGACTTCAAGTAATACTTTAGGGTCGTTGAAGTGGGTTGCGGCTTTGACGATGGCGCGGGCGCGCTTTTCGGCTTCGACGGGGTCGGCGAAGGTGGTGCTGTCTTTCATGAAGATGCCGCTGCCGACGAAAACGGCTTCGGCGCCTAGCTGCATGACTAGGCTGGCGTCGGCGGGCGTGGCGATGCCTCCGGCGGAGAAATTTGGCACTGGGAGCTTCCCTGCTTTCGCGACCATCCTTACCAGTTCGTAGGGAGCGCCGTGTTCTTTGGCTTTGGCATAGAGTTCCTCTTCGCCGAGGACGGTGAGGATTTTCATCTCCTGCACGATCTGGCGGATGTGCTTGACGGCGTGGACTACGTCGCCGGTGCCGGCCTCACCTTTGGTGCGGATCATGGCTGCGCCTTCGGCAATGCGGCGCAAGGCTTCTCCGAGATTGCGCGCGCCGCAGACGAATGGAACTTTGAAGGCGTGTTTATCGACGTGGTGGGCTTCGTCGGCGGGGGTCAGCACTTCGGATTCGTCAATGTAATCGACGCCGAGCTCCTGCAAGATTTGCGCTTCCGCAAAATGTCCGATGCGGCACTTGGCCATCACCGGAATCGACACAGTCGCCATGATCTCGCGAATCTTTTTCGGCGAAGCCATGCGCGCAACGCCGCCTTCCGCCCGAATCTGCGCGGGCACTCGCTCGAGGGCCATAACGGCTACGGCGCCGGCCTTTTCGGCAATGGAAGCCTGCTCGGCGTTGGTCACATCCATGATGACGCCGCCTTTGAGCATTTCGGCGAGGCCGGTCTTTAGGCGGAGGGAGGTTGAGCTACCGTTGTTTTGCGACATGATGAAGCTCCGGGAGAATCGCTGTTCGCTATCAGCTCTTAGCTGTCAGCTTTACGAGGTTTATTTTACAGTGCATTCATCATTCGCGGTACCCCCGGCGGCTTTCGGCAACAAACACCACAAGGGGCTCAGCGGAACACGGGGTAGCGCTTTGCGCTTATGGGGCGAGCGGGTGACCTATCTCCCAGTGCAGGCCGAAGGGGTCGACCAATCGGCCCAGTCGCCAACCGTGGCCTTCTCCCACGGGGAAAATCTCAGATGCGCCAGCGGTTACTGCCTGAGCGAACAGAGTGTCCGGATCATCGACGGTAACGATGATTCGAACTGAGCCGCCGCCGAGAGGTTCGGGGACGGAATCGCTCCGCTCTGGAGACTCCTCGCTGATCCAGAACTCAGCCCCGTGGACCGAGAGCCGCACGACCACGCCTCCGCTGGGATTGTCGTGTCGATAGACCTCGGTGGCTCCGAAAGCTGATTTATAGAAAGCGACGGCGTTGGCACGACTGCGGACCGTTAGCCAGGCAGCGAAGGAGCATCTGAATGAAGCGCCAGATGATCTGGGTAGCGTCATGTGCTTCCTCTCAAGAGTGATCTTAATTCACATGGAACTGGGGGCTGAAGGCCAGCGGATTTTCGATGGCTGACGCGGCGCTGAAGCACCGCTCTTCCACACTCGCTCCCGACGTCACAGTCGCTCCCGACGACGGTTGCCCCTGACACCGCCTATCTTTCCACATACTTGGCGAACATCTTTGCTGGATCGATAGCGATGAAGACACCGCGGCTGCGGGCTAGGACTTCATTTTTGTCGTTGAGGATTTCGGCGGCGTTGACGTGAGTGCGTCCTTTCTTTTTTATCTCGCGGCCTTCGACGCGCAGCGATTTGTGCAGCGGGACGGGCTTTAAATATTCGATCGTCATCTCTCGCGTGAGCGCAATCACGTGATGGAGTTTGTTGACCTTGCCCATGGCGTCGTCGAGGATGCAGGCGATAATGCCGCCGTGACAGTGGCCGGGCGGTCCGGTGTAGCGCTTGCCGAGGCGGAAGTGGCAGATGAAGGTTTGGCGTTCTTCGTCGAGAATGAATTTGAGGCGCATGCCGTAGGGATTGTCCATGCCGCAGACGAAGCAGTTGTTTTTTTGCATCTTCATGTAGCGGGTGTCGTGGCCTTGAGGCTTGGTGGGCATGAGGGGATTTTAATGGATGCGCGACAAATTATTCGGTCCAACCAGATTTGATCCGTCGGACGCCAACTACGAGTCCAAGGAGGATTGTCGGGAGTGCGGCCCAGTACATGAGTATCCCGCCCAGCCAGGTGTTCCACTCCTCCCCGAGATTGAACCAGCCGGTGTGTTTCTCAACCAGCCTGACAATCACGGCGAGGCCCAGAGCGACCGCCTCTATGCCCATGAACGTCAAGAAACTAGCCCCCACGCCGTCTAGTAGGATCGACGGTTTGCTACGGGATGAATACATTAGGGCAAATATGATCGGAATCGGGTCGGCGGTCAAGCCTTTCTATGCGCGACATAGGGATATGCTGCCGACCTTCGACGCCCGGGAATTTGATGACGATCAGATTCGCCCTGCGCGCGAGCTTGGGAAACCGGGCCTGTCAATAGAAACGCTTGCGAGGCCGGCGGTGTTGTGTGGGGTTAGGGGTCTTTCGACTGCGGTTGTGCTTCGCATTCGCGAAGCACAAAACTCCGCTCAAGATGACAGGGTTAAGAAGTTTCGGAGACATTCTCTTGACAAAAAATTCATCTGCGCGTCACTTGTTGCTTTTATTTTTCGTGTTTACTGGGAAGCCTCTTCGCTCGATCCTCTGCAGGAGGCTGAATCCTGTTACGAAAAAACTATGCGTTATTGCTGGCAGTCGGAGAGAGCCCAACCGAGGATGAAACCATCGGGTTTTACAATCAGGACGACCTTCCCTTTTACTACGATCTGGCGGGGAAGTTCGCCATCAGCGACCGCTATTTCTCTTCCGTGCTAGGGCCAACTTTTACGAACCGCTCGTATTTTATGGCGGCCACCTCGTTCGGGCACTTGACCACGTGGGACACATTCCCTCCGCCAGGAGGATACAAACCCATCACAGGCACGATCTTCGATCTGCTCGATCAGAATAACGTTACGTGGGCTGACTACTTCCAGGATGCTCCCCAAGGCGGCAGCTTCCGGAAGTTTGGAGCGACCGGCATTGATCCTCACTTTCTTCCCTTGCCGGTATTCCTGGCGCAGGCCGCGGGAGTTCCCGGAGCCGCTCCATTGCCGTCAGTTTCCTTTGTCGACCCCAACTTCGGTCTTCTTGGAATCGCGGCGGAAAACGATGAGCACCCGCCAACCGATATTCAGCGCGGCCACGCTTATGTTTCGACGGTCATAAATGCGGTCCGCAACGGCCCGTTCTGGAAGGACTCGATCATTTTCATCACTTATGACGAGCATGGCGGATACTATGACCACACTCATCCTCCGGTTGCACCGCAAGGAGGTGTGCGGAACCCGGATGGGATTAACCCGGGACAGTGCGAAGATCTCTCGAACGTTCCGGCCAGCCTTCAACCTGGCGGCGGCGCAGAATGCTCGTCGAACCTGCTCAGCCCAACCGATACTTCGGTAAACGACGCGGAAGCGCTCTGCCCTGAGTTGACGGCGAACCCTACTGGTCCATTCCCGGCTCAGTGCGCCAATTACAACCAACTCGGGGTCCGCGTGCCGTTGATGGCAATTTCTCCATTCTCCAAACCCGCGTACGCTTCTCACACGGTCGGCTCACACACGTCGCTGCTGGCTTTGATTGAGAAGCGCTTCCTGAATCCCAGTGGCCAGCCGCTGCACCTGACCAAACGGGATCAGTTCTCGAACACTCTGGAAGACTTGTTTGATTTCACGAACTCGCCTTCGCTCAATACGCCCGTGCTGCAGGCCGCGCCTCCAGCGGTCGACTGCACGCCCGCCGGCGGAGCTGCTCCCACACCTTAGTCTTAAATTTGTGGGTAGTTGATTTAGTTGATTGCGATCGGCTGGCGGTCTTTTAGACCTGCCAGCCGATTTCTTTGGTTTGTCCTCAGAGTTTATGTCTTCCTTAGTTTGGTTCAAATCCTGTATACATATCGGTTCGCGAAAAACATCGAGCTAGAGCATGACGCACTGTGCACGGTTTTCCGGGGCCAGGACATAGCGAGTTACAACGCGCCGAAATTAGCCAACGGATGACGAAACGCGGAGGTCGGACAGGAGCTTTCATGAAACGAGTCATCGTTTTTATCCTTGCCGTAGGTGCTCTCATGTCATTGCCCAGGGACTCCCACGCGCAAGATGCGGAGCAACAACCGCAGAACCTTCCGACTGCGCCGAAAAGTAAAAGAAAATCGAAGAAACAACGACCGGATGCCGGAAAGAAGGAAGCGCCTGCCTCGGAGAAAAAGGACGATGAAAAGAAAGGCGGGATGACTGCCGACACTTTTTCCGGGTTGAAGTTTCGCTCGATTGGGCCGGCTGTGGCTTCGGGGCGCGTGATGTCGATCGCGGTGAATCCGAAAAACAAGTTTGAGTATTACGCTGGTGTGGCTTCAGGTGGAGTTTGGAAGACGGTGAACGATGGCACGACGTGGACTCCGGTGTTCGACAAAGAGGGGTCGTTCTCCATCGGGTGGGTGACACTTGATCCAAATGATGCGTCCGTGGTGTGGGTAGGAACAGGCGAGAGCAACAGCCAGCGCAGCGTGGACTACGGCGATGGGATTTACCGGTCGGATGATGGCGGGAAGAACTGGCAGAATTTGGGACTGAAAAAATCTGAGCACATTGGGCGGGCGGTGATCGATCCGAGGGATTCGAAAGTGGTTTACGTGGCGGCGGAGGGCCCGCTGTGGGGACCGGGCGGTGATCGCGGACTGTACAAGACGAGCGACGGCGGAAAGAACTGGAAAGCGGTGCTGACGATCAGCGAGAACACGGGGGTGGCGGATGTCGCGATTGATCCATCGAACCCCGATATTGTTTATGCATCGGCATATCAACGGCGGCGGCATGTTTTTACGCTGATCGATGGCGGGCCGGAGAGCGGGATCTATAAATCGACTGACGCTGGGACGACGTGGAACAAGCTGAAATCCGGCCTGCCGACGGTGGATATGGGACGGATCGGGCTGGCGGTGTCGCCGGCAGATCCGACCGTGGTGTATGCCACGATCGAGGCGATTGACGGCAAAGGCGGGATTTTTCGATCGAACGATAAGGGCGCGACCTGGGAGCGACAGAATGAATTTGACGCAGGCGCGATGTACTACGCGCGAATCGTGGCTGATCCGAAAAATGTTGACCGCATCTTCGTGATGAATGTGAGCTTGCGAGAATCGCTCGATGGGGGCAAGACGCTGCACAAGGTGGAGGAGACGAGCCATCACGGCGACGATCATGCGATGTGGATCGATCCGGACGATACCAAACACTGGATCTTCGGATCGGATGGCGGCCTGTATGAGACCTGGGATGACGCGAAGAGCTGGGAATTCAAAGCCAATCTCCCGACGGTGCAGTTTTATGACGTCGCTGTCGACAACGGCCTTCCGTTCTACAGCGTGTGCGGTGGAACGCAGGACAATTTTTCGTGGTGCGGTCCCACGAGGACGCGCGACATCAACGGCATTATGAATTCCGATTGGTATGTAACTACGGGTGGAGACGGCTTTCGCTCCGCGGTTGATCCGGTGGATGCGAACACGGTTTATTCGGAGTCGCAATACGGCGTGCTCGTGCGCTACGACAAACCGACGGGGCAGGAACTGGTGTTGCAGCCGCTGGAGGGTAAGGGCGAGCCGCCGCTGCGGTGGAATTGGGATTCGCCGGTGATGATCAGTCCGCACTCGCACACGCGGCTTTATTTTGCGGCGAACAAACTATTCCGCAGCGATGACCGCGGTGAGACCTGGAAGGCGATCAGCGGCGACCTGACACGGCAAATTGATCGTAATAAATTGCCGGTGATGGGAAAAGTGTGGGATCCGGATGCCGTGGCAAAGAATGCGTCCACGTCGTTTTATGGAAACATTGTGGCACTGTCGGAGTCGCCGAAAACAGAAGGACTGATCTATGCAGGCACCGATGATGGACTGATTCAAGTTACAGGCGACGGAGGCCAGAATTGGACAAAATACGAGAAGTTTGCCGGCGTGCCGGACACGACTTATGTGAGCCGGCTGGCGGCTTCGCAGCACGATGCCGATACGGTTTACGCCGCGTTCGATAATCACAAGAATGAAGACTTCAAACCTTACTTGCTGCGATCGACGGACGCGGGAAAGACCTGGACCTCGATTGCGGGGAATCTGCCGGAAAATGGTTCGGTGTTGGCCTTTGCCGAAGATACCCTGAACCCCAATTTGCTATTTGCCGGGACTGAATTCGGCGCGTTTTTTACGATCGATGGCGGGCAGCACTGGGTGCAGCTTAAGGGTGGCTTGCCAACCATTGCGGTGCGCGACATGGTGATGCAGGCGCGCGAGGGCGATTTGGTGATTGCGACTTTTGGGCGGGGATTCTATGTGCTCGACGATATCTCTGCGCTGCGCCAGATAAAGCCCGAATCATTGGAACTGAGTGCCGCGCTGTTTTCGGTGAAAGATCCCTTGCTGTATATCGAGCGGCATCCGCTGGGTGGTCCGAAGAAAGGTTTTCAAGGGGATGCGTTTTACACGGCGGATAATCCGCCGTATGGAGCCGTGTTTACCGCTTATTTGAAAGAAAAGCTAAAGACGAAGAAAGAAAAACGCCAGGACGCAGAAAAAGCAGCGGCCAAGAAGAACCAGACGCTCCCTTATCCAAGCAAGGACGAACTGCGGGCTGAGACAGAAGAAGCAAAGCCGGAGGTGTACTTCATGGTATATGACGAATCCGGAGCGCCGATTCGGCGGGTGGAAGGCAGCATTGATGCAGGATTTCAGCGGGCTGCCTGGGATCTGCGGTATCCCACGGTTTCACTGCACGAACATACCGACGAAGGCGAAGACTTTCCGCCGGCGGGATCGCTGGGAACGCTAGTGATGTGTGGAGCTTACTCGGTGCGAATGTTTCAGAAGGTGGATGGAATCGTTACCCAGGTGCCGGGCGCGCAGAATTTCAAGGTGATGGCCGACGGTACATCGTCATTGAGTGCTTCGGATCGGACCGCACAGGAGGAATTTCAGCGCAGGGTGGCTCGTCTTTATCGCGCTGTTTCCGGTGCAGTGCATACTTCCGAGGATATGGTTGCCCGGCTCAAGGCAATTCGCACAGCGTTGCGGGAGACGCCGGCGGCGGAGAAGCAACTGGATGCGGCGGCTGAGTCGATCGAACAAAAGAATCGCGAGATCCTTCGCGTACTGCACGGCGATGCGGAAATGCAGAAGCGCAATGAACCGGTGCCCTCGTCGATCAACGATCGAGTGAACGCCATCATGGAGGGCGAACGCTTCGCTCTGGCTAAGCCGACGCCAAGCCATATTGACGACTACAATATTGCCGCCGCGGAATTTGCGGATGAGCTTGGCAAACTTCGCACGCTGGTTAAGGTCGATTTGGCTAAGCTGGAGAAGGATATGGAGGCTGCTGGCGCCCCGTGGACTCCAGGGCGGGTACCAGAGTGGAATGAAAAATAGAAACCATGAAGCGTATTCTCTTATCGTGGAGCAGCGGCAAAGACGCTGCGTGGAGCCTGCATATACTGCGCCAATGTGGGGAGTATGAGGTGGTCGGGCTGCTGACCACATTCAACGAAGAGGCGGATCGCGTAGCCATGCACGCCGTCCGGCGCGAACTGGTGGAGCAGCAGGCAGCGGCAACCGGCCTTCCGCTCTGGGCCGTGCCGTTGCCTTGGCCTTGCTCGAACGAGCAGTACGAATTGCTGATGGCTCAGGCCTGCGCGAAGGCGGTCACGAAAGGCATAACGGGAATCGCTTTTGGCGATTTATTTCTCGAGGATGTACGCGCCTACCGGGAGAAACAAATGAAAGGCACTGGGCTGGAGCCGATATTTCCGGTTTGGGGGATGCCGACGAGTTCTCTGGCGCAGGAGATGATAGCGGCTGGCGTGCGAGCAAAGCTGACCTGTATCGACTCGGGGAAACTCGATCGGCGTCTCGCTGGTTGTGAGTTCAACGCGGAATTGCTTTCGATTCTGCCTGCGGAGGTGGATCCTTGCGGCGAACGCGGAGAGTTTCATTCCTTTGTTTATGCGGGGCCGATGCTAAATGGCGAGCTACCGGTTTCAGTCGGCGAGACTGTGGTTCGGGATCAGTTTGTGTTTGCAGATCTGATTTCTAGAAAACCGATTCGCGGAAATGGGTCGATTCGCGAAGATTTGTAAAATTTGCAGCCGAGTGCCTTTTTGAGTAACTCGATTGCAAAATTCTAATGCGGCTGTGGTAAACTCGCCGCCGACCGGTGCTTGCGCTGTGGAACTCGGAAACCGGAGTCGGAAAATCGTTTCGCGCTGTGGCTTAGTGTACGGAGGAGTGGGGAATGGGCCTCGCGTTACTGGTGGTGATCTGGCTGATTACTTTTGCCAGCACATATTTCTTTGTCGCGAAAACATGGTGGCTGCCGGTTGGAGCGGCCGAAGCGGCAGGCTTTATCGACGGACAACTCGCCCTCACATTCGTACTGATGGGAATTGTTTTTGTGGCGGCACAGCTCTCGCTCGGTTATCTGGCATGGCGATACCGGGAACAATCTTCCTCGCCTCCGGTGGCGTATTCCCATGGCAATGTGAAGCTGGAAATGGTCTGGACAGTGCTGACCACGATTTTGTTCGTGGGATTGAATCTGATGGGGAGCCGGGTTTGGGCCAGTCAACGATTCGATCAGGCTGGACCCGGGGCAGTGCAGGTTGAGGTCACAGGCATGCAGTTCGCCTGGTACTTCCGCTATCCGGGGCCGGATGGAAAGTTCGGCGGGACCAGCGTCAAGTTGATGGATCCTTCGGCCGGCGGCGAGGCTGCAGTGGGGCTTAACACGTCCGATCCAGCCGCTAAGGACGATGTAGTGACGGGAACGATGTATCTTCCGGTCGATCGCGAGGTCGATGTAAGCTTGCGCTCCGTGGATGTGATTCACAGCTTCTTTGTCCCATCCTTGCGCTTCAAACAGGACGCGGTGCCGGGACTCAATATACATATGCACTTCAAACCCACGCAGATTGGCGAATACGAAATTGCCTGCGCCGAACTCTGCGGATTAGGTCACTACAAGATGCACGGCATGGTTCACGTCGTCAGCCAGGAAGACTTCGATAAGTGGCTGGCGGCACGGGAGGCGGAGAAACAATAAAATGGCAACCTCGGTTACCGCTCACGCGCACGCTGCTCCTCAGGGCTTCATTCGAAAATATATTTTCAGTCTGGATCACAAAGTTATTGGCATGCAATACTTCTTCCTGGCGCTCACAGCGGTGTGGGTTGGGATGTTTCTGTCGCTGCTGATGAGGATCCATCTATACTGGCCGAACGCGGTCCTGCCACTGGTGGGCGACATCAAGCCAGAAACTTACCTCAGCCTGCTCACCATGCACGGAACCATCATGGTGTTCTTCGTGCTGACGACGGCACCCCAGGGTGGGTTTGGAAATTACTTTTTGCCGATTCAGATCGGGGCGCCGGATATGGCGTTTCCGGTGCTGAACATGCTTTCGTTCTGGACGACAGCCGTAGCGTTCGTGATCCTGCTCGCGGCATTCTTTGTGCAGGGCGGCGCGCCACTGCATGGATGGACGGGCTACCCGCCGTTGAGCGCGGTGCAACAGGCTGGGCCGGGCGAAGGGCTTGGAGCCGATCTGTGGATCACGAGCATTGCGATTTTTTGTTTGGCGTCGCTGATGGGCGCGCTGAATTTCCTTACTACTACGCTTGATATGCGGGCGAAAGGCATGACCATGATGCGCATGCCGTTGACCGTGTGGTCGTGGTTTATCACGGCGATTCTTGGCCTGCTCGCGTTCGGAGTGCTGCTCTCGGCGGGCATTCTATTGTTGCTGGATCGCAACCTCGGCACCAGTTTCTATGTGCCCCTGGTGGTGGTGAACGGGCAGATTCTGGGACACAAGGGCGGCTCGCCGCTGTTGTGGCAACATTTGTTTTGGTTCTTCGGCCACCCTGAAGTGTACATCGCCATTCTGCCGGGCATGGGCGTAACGTCGCAGATTCTGTCGACGTTTTCGCGCAAGCCAATCTTCGGCTACAAAGCCATGGTCTACGCCATGCTGGCTATCGGCTTTTTTGGATTCATGGTGTGGGGCCATCACATGTTCATGAGCGGCATGAGTCCGTATTCGGCCTTTGCATTTTCGCTGCTGACCATGTGCATTGGGGTACCCTCGGCCATCAAGACGTTTAATTGGCTGGGTACGATGTGGAAGGCGCGTATTCGCTTTCAGACGCCGATGCTCTACGCCATCGGCTTCGTGTCGCTTTTCGTTTCCGGCGGACTCAGCGGGCCGTTCCTGGCGCAGCCGGTGCTCGACATCCAATTGCATGACACGTATTTCGTGGTTGGCCACTTTCACCTGATCATGGGCGTCGCCGCAATATTCGGGATGTTCGCGGCGACGTATTACTGGGTTCCGAAAATGTTTGGGCGAATGATGAATGAGACCTGGGGCAGGATTCACTTCTTCATTACGCTGCTCGGTACTTACGCGATTTTCATGCCGATGCATTACCTGGGCATCGCGGGCGGGACACGGCGTTACTCGCAATACACCGAAGTGGCGTACTTGCAGAAACTGATGCCGATCCACCAGTTCATGACGTACGCGGCGATTATTACCATCGCAGCGCAGTTTATTTTTGTGATCAACCTGTTCTGGAGCATGTTTAAGGGTCCGAAGGCCAGCGACAATCCGTGGGAGTCGACTACGCTCGAATGGACGACAGCGACTCCGCCACCGCATGACAACTTTGGCGGTGTGACCCCGGTGGTGCACAACGGGCCTTATGAGTATGGCGTGCCGGGAGCGGCGAGGGATTTTGTGATGCAGACGGACCCGGCGGTAACTGTGGCGCACTAGATGGCCGGACCACGGCGGCGAAAGCCGCGCAAAATATAAGGAGGGGTGATCGCAGCGCTGAAGCGCTGCGCCACCCAAGCTCTGTCTAGGTGCTGGCCGGTAAGAGGCTCTGGAGCGTTGCGGCACTCAAAACCGATCTGTATGGTGCGGCATCTGAAGTAATTATGGCGACGTATACACCAAGCAGTCCGATCAACCAGCTGGGGCGTGGCGGAGATGTGCCCGGGCCTCCGAGGGGTGGCGGCGACGATGGAAGCTTTTCGAACTCGGGGCTTCCGAATTACGGAGCGCGGCTCCGGCGTGCACGGCTGGGCATGATCTGCGCGATTGTAACTGTCAGCATGGTGTTTGTTTCGCTGACCAGCGCCTATGTGGTGCGGCGGGGTTTGCCTACTTTCGACGACTCCACGCGCACTTACTTCCGCGACTGGGGCTCAGTGCAGTTACCGTGGCTGCTGTTGGCCATCAATACGGCATTGCTGTTGATCAGCAGTTTGACTATGGAGGGCGCGCGGCGCGATATTACCCGACGGGCGGCGTTGGCTCCGCTGCGCTCGATTCCGGGAGTTTTGTTGGGTAAAGAGAAAACTTTTCCCTGGCTCGGAGTAACGGTAGTCCTCGGTTTCGGGTTCCTGATGGGGCAGTGGATCGCCTGGGGTGAACTAAGAAGCCGCGGGTTCTTCGTCGACACCAACCCAAATAGTTCTTTCGTGTATCTGTTGACGGCGACTCATGCGGTTCATCTCGCAGGAGGGATTGTTGCGTTGCTATGGGCTGGGATCACTTCCCTGCTCGGCAGGCCGGTCGAGGGCCGTCGCATCGTGGTGGACGTCGCGGCTTGGTACTGGCATTTCATGGCTGCGCTGTGGATTTATGTTTTTGCTCTGTTCGCGTTTATGAAATAAGAAAGCGAGCCGAACGCGCATGCTTTACGTCGCAAAGTGGGCGACGGGACGCGCGGCTCGCCCAGGTTCCTTCGCCAGCTCAGGACAAGTCCTTCGGCGGGCAAAGGCGCCCGCTTCAGGGTGACAACGGTAAAGTGAAAGGGGGAAACTGAGGAATGGCTGACGCCACTCTGCAACATACCGCCGCAGCCGGGCACGGACTTGCAGGCGAGTACGAAGCGCCATTGTTTGGAGCCTACTCTAAGAAAGTGGGCATGTGGCTTTTTCTGGCTTCGGACTCGCTGACCTTTGGAGCGCTGCTGTTTGCCTTCAGCTACAACCGCATCTACACCGCGTGGCCTACGCCATTTGGGAAAGAGAGCATCATTAACGCGACCGTGATGACCGCGTGCCTGCTCTCGAGTTCTCTGACCATGGTGATGGCGGTATTCGCCGCGCAGCGGCACGACCGAAGCTGGACGCGCAATTGGCTGTTGGCGACGATGGCCTTCGGTACGGCCTTTCTCGTTTTGCACGGCAAGGAATGGACCCATCTGATCCACCAGGGATTGACTCTGCCCGGGTTTCCGACGACGATTGAGCACGGCAATGGGGATTACGCACCCATCTCATCTGGTGTTCCGCAATTCGCGGCTACATTTTTCGGCCTGACCGCGATGCACATGCTGCACGTCACCATTGGGGTGATTTATCTGGGAGTGGTGGCGCTGCGCAAGTGGTTTCTGCCGATTCTGGGGCTTTTGTGGCTGGTGGGATATTTCGTAATTCCGTCGGACAACGTTTTTCATTATGGCATCCATGTGCTGCTGCTGGGTTTGATCGTCTCGGCAATCATTCTCTTCCTGAAACCGAAGGACTACGACGCGCACGATGTCGAGGTATCGGGTTTGTATTGGCACTTTGTAGATCTGGTGTGGATGTTCATCTTCCCCCTGGTCTATTTGATGTCGACCAAGATTTAGTGCTAGGCGGAATCGAAACGGCAACGGGTGGACGCTGCCGGCAGGTTGTATGGTCCTTCGCGCAAAGAACGGGCTCAGGATGACAACAGGTTAAGAGGGGATCACGATGCAAGATGTGGCGCACGACGATAGCAAGGGGCAATATTTCTGGGTTTGGGGTGCATTGCTCGTCCTGACCGGAGTAGAGGTCTGGCTGGGTTACCGGCAGATATTCGAGCCGGTGCGCATGCTGCAGGTGCTGCTAGTGCTGTCGGTGATCAAATCGGCGCTGATCATTGGATATTTCATGCACTTGAAATTTGAAAAAGCTGTGATGCGCTGGATGCTGGTGCTCGCAGTAGTGGGCTGCTTCGTAATCATGTACACGTTCTTCTTTCCGGACGCAGACCGCATTCTGCATTTGGGTGTGAAGTAGGCTTAGAAGGAATCATTCGGTAAATCGCTATGAACTTTGTTTTCGGTAGGGCTCGCGCGCTGGCTCTCCTGGCGGTGTTCAGTGTTTTCACTCCACCTGCCATGGGACAGGGCTGCGCGATGTGCAATGCGAACGCAAGAGCCACACCCAAAGAGGGCCAGCAGGCACTCAACCGTGCAGTGCTAGTGCTGTTGCTTCCTCCGATTGGATTTATGGTCTTGGGGGTTGGATGGGCCTTCCGCTACGGAAAGCGGCGCGATCAGGATCATCAGGACGATCAGGATCATCGGGACTAAGATTGGCTGTTCGTTAGGCCGACGCCGCGGCACTCATGCTCATCGCTGTCAGATTTTCATGAAGGGTGGCGGTTTCGCGGGCTCCGGTATGGCGTAATACCTCTTGCGCCCACAGCGTCTTTGCACTCTCCGCGCAGGAGACATACACCAGAACTCCAAGATGCCGAAGTTGATCTTCATATCTCTCCGCTTCGTCTTCGGACAAGCCGAGGCCAACCAGGGTTCGCGCATTCCCGCAAAGGGCGGGTGCCTCTCTCGCCATGAGAGCGTGAAGGAAAGCCTGCGAGCGGATGAAAAAGCCTACGGTAGGAATCAATACGGCCCCGAAAGCCGAGAGCCAACCAATCATCCCAGCCATAGCCGCGCTGTCGTCCCGTTGCGAACTAAAAAGGCTAGCCTCACGAACAACCGAAGCGATCGGGTGCGCGGGGGAAAGCATCATGCAGATATCTTCGTTTTCGAATCCCGCTTCGTTCAGCGTATGAACTATGTCAGCCAAGGCGGCGTCTTTGTTGTAAATACCGTAGGCGGCTGCTGCGTTTACTGGCATGGGGGATGGCTCCACTTGCTGGCTTTAAAGGAACAGTACACTTCAGGAAAGGAAGATGGCACTCGGGTAAATCGTGTAGTTGAGAATACTTTGGTCACGTCCCGAGCGGCAGCGAACCGGGCAAGAGTTTCTCCGCATTGGGTATAAATTCGTTGTGCTGCGCCGCGGATATCTGCTAAGACGCTGGCATTAAAAGTGATATGCCGCTCGAAGCATGGCACGGTTTTTGCAAGGCGTAGTGGGAACTCAACTCGCTGCTCGGAGGTACGGCTGTGAAAAAGTTTTTGTTGCGTCTTTCGGTCGCTGCGGCGGTAACCCTTCTGGCTTTGGCTCTCGAATCATCGCTGCATGCGCAACAGGCCGATCACGACCCCGCTCCGGCGACTCCTCATCAAGCGGAATCATCCGCCCAGCAACAAGAAGCTCAGATGCCGGCTTCGGGCGATGCCACAACGCATGAACCTAAGACTTTCACGGGCCACGTTGTGAAGGAAAATCGCGAACTCGTCCTGAAGGACCCGGTCACGAAAGTGAGTTACAAGCTGGACGATCCGGCAAAAGCGAAACCGTACATCGGCAAGCAGGTGAAAGTAACCGGCAAGCTCGATATGAACAGCAACACCATCCAGATAGCGAGTATCGAGTTGCTCCCCTAAAAGTGTGGGCCGAATGAGCTTCTAAACGTGTGGGGCGAGAGGGCGGCCCTCGACAGCGTTGGGTTGACAAACTGGTGTCGCGAGAGTTGAAAACATGGCTTCTGAGCTGCAACCTAAATTTCGCTACGACGTTCCGACCGCAGTCACGTTCCTGATTTTTGGCATGGGAATGGGCTGGCTGCTGGCAATGTTGCGGATTCCCAAGTCCGAGCGCGCGACTGTCGTGCCCTTTCCCGCCAAGTCCCGCGCATCCTGAGTCCCGCGCATCCTGGGAAATTTGTGCTTTATAATAAAAGATTCGGCAGGCCATCCGAAGGCTACTGGGCAGCGTTCCCACTAGACAACGAGGCGCCTCCGGATCCTTGATCCGATGTCTTCTCCCACTCTCACGGAAAGCATAGTTGTTCGCGGCGCCCGCGTTCACAATCTCAAGAATGTAGATTTTGAGGTCCCGCATAATACCCTGACGGTGGTCACCGGGGTGTCGGGTTCGGGGAAGTCTTCTCTTGCCTTCGACACGATCTATGCCGAGGGTCAGCGGCGATATGTAGAGTCGCTCTCGGCTTATGCGCGACAGTTCTTGGAACGCATTGAGAAGCCCGATGCCGATTCCATCGACGGTATTGCACCGGCAGTAGCGATCCGGCAAAAGAACACAACCCGCAACCCTCGCTCGACGGTGGCAACCGCGACGGAAATCTACGACTATCTGAGATTGTTGTTCGCCAGGATTGGCCGCACTTATTGCGCAAAGTGTGGGCGCGAAGTGAAGAAAGACACAGTAGATGAGATTGCCGATACGGTCCTGGCGCTGAATCCGGGAACACGGGTTCAAATCGTCTTCCCTCTGAAGGCGACCGTTTCCGCTCTGCAGGATGCGGAGAAAGAACCTTTGCGCAAGCGCAAGTCCGGTAAGAAAGTTAGCGCACCGGATACGGGATTGACCGAGCAGCTTAAGGCTCGGCTTTTCGACCTGCGCAAAGCAGGGTTCAACCGGCTGTATCAGTCCGGTCAGGTATTTGAGTTTTCCACGCCGGAATCGCTACTGGATATTCGCTTTGACCAGCCGGTGTTTATGCTGGTTGACCGGCTCAGCATAGCGGCCGAGTCGCGTTCGCGCATCGTGGATGCTGTGGAGACGGCGTACCGCGAGTCGGGCGAAGTGATCTTTGACCTGCCGCCACACGACGATCAACCTGCGCGACAGATGCGGTTTGCTCAGCGCTTCGAGTGCAAGAGCTGCAATCTGCGCTACGAAGAACCTGAGCCGCGTCTGTTCTCCTTTAACAATCCTTACGGCGCGTGCGCGCGCTGCCAAGGATTCGGCAACACGATTGATTTTGATCTCGATCTCGTTATCCCAGACCAAGCAAAATCGCTGAGCGAAGGTGCGATCGATCCCTGGAACAAGCCGAAGTATCGGCCGGTGTTCGCGGAGATGAAACGATTTGCCAAACAAGTGGACATTCCGCTGGACGTGCCGTGGGCGGAGCTCGCCGAGGAACAACGGGAGCTCATTCTGGATGGTGATGGCAAATTTCTGGGGGTGCGCGGATTTTTTCAGTATCTGGAGCGGAAGAAGTACAAGCTGCATATCCGGGTTTTTCTAAGCCGTTATCGCGGATACTCGACTTGCCCGGAGTGCCGCGGCTCGCGACTTCGCCTGGAAGCCCGTCAGGTGAAGATCAATGCGAAAAACATTTGTGAGGTCTGCGGCATGACGGTAGAGGATGCAGCGAAATTCTTCGCCGGAGTGCAATTAACACCCGAGGAAATCGCGGTTGCTGAACGGCTGCTTCAAGAAATCCGCGAGCGTTTGTGTTTTCTGAACGACGTGGGATTGGAATATCTGACGCTCGATCGATTGTCATCGACGCTTTCCGGAGGCGAAGCGCAGCGTATTCAGCTTGCAACTTCGCTGGGATCACGACTGGTCGGCACACTCTATGTGCTGGACGAGCCATCGATCGGACTGCACAGCCGTGACACCCACCGATTGATTAAGATTTTGCACGATCTGCGCGATTTGGGGAATACGATCCTGGTGGTCGAACATGATCCCGACATCATGCGCACGGCAGACCGGATTCTCGATCTGGGTCCGGGAGCGGGAGAAAACGGCGGTAAGTTGGTGGCTGCGGGAACCTACGAGGAGATTTTGCGCAATCCGGCTTCGCTCACGGGTCGCTATCTCTCCGAGGATTTGCGCATTCAAGTGCCGACGGTTCGACGCCAGCCGGGAGTGCAGCAGATCAGGATAAAGGGAGTGCGTGCCAATAATCTGAAGGGCGTGGATTTCTGCATCCCACTAGGAATGCTGGTGGCGATCACGGGAGTTTCGGGTTCCGGTAAGTCGACGCTGCTGCATCAAGTTCTTTATCAGGCCCTATGCGAAAGCAAGAAACAACAAGTGGCAGGATCGACGCGCGGCTCGGCCACGTGGGAAAGTCTGGAGGGCGATCAGTTCATTGATGAGGTCGTACTCGTCGATCAATCTCCCATTGGGAGAACCCCGCGGTCAAATCCAGTGACTTATATCAAAGCGTTTGATGCCATACGCGAACTCTTCGCGTCGCTGCCCGAGGCCAAGAAGCGCGGCTTTGCTTCGGGACATTTTTCCTTCAACATTCCCGGTGGTCGCTGCGAGACCTGTCAGGGCGACGGAACGGTCACGGTGGAGATGCAATTTCTCGCCGACGTGGAACTCATCTGCGAGGAGTGCAAAGGCACGCGCTATAAAGCGCAGGTGCTCGAGGTTCGTTACCACGGCAAGAATATTCACGAAGTGCTGAGCCTCACCGTGAAGGAGGCGCTTAAGTTTTTTGCCGAAGTGCCCAAGCTTACCGAAAAGCTGTCTGTGCTGGAGGAAGTTGGGCTCGGATATTTGCGGCTGGGACAATCGGCTACAACTTTGTCGGGAGGAGAAGCTCAACGCATGAAGCTGGCTGCACACCTGCAGCCAGCAGCGCGGGAGATTGGCCGGCCAGCCGGAACGCGCCAGGATGAACTGCGCCGTCGCCGGCGTCTGCTTTACATTTTCGACGAGCCCACAACTGGACTGCACTTCGATGACGTCAGCAAACTACTGGCCGCCTTCCGCCGTCTTATCGATGCAGGCGGCTCCATCCTTGTGATCGAACACAACCTGGAGGTGATCAAGACCGCGGATTGGGTAATCGATCTCGGGCCGGAGGGCGGAGCACGCGGCGGAACGATCGTAGGAATGGGTCCGCCTGAGGTGATTGCTAAACTGCCATTCTCTTACACAGGGAAGTATTTGGCACGGCTGTTGAACGGTAAGAGGAATGGGTCGGTAACCAGCAATGAAGCATCGCGCGCTAATGCGAGCAAGTAGGCTTTTCACGATGTGCCTCGTGTGGCTGGCGCTGGGTTTGTATTCGACCGCGCAAGATGCGAGTACGGCTCCTACTCATTCAGCCCAGGCTAAGCCGCCACCG